>Ga0209958_1000696_pt1 | contig 44717 bp, 44 predicted proteins | sample ThiBio_inoc_plan_FD_183942 | JGI IMG/M metagenome (GOLD analysis project Ga0209958, IMG submission 183942) | Wastewater bioreactor microbial communities from Cape Town, South Africa - Thiocy_inoc_plan (SPAdes) | ecosystem: Engineered > Bioremediation > Thiocyanate > Unclassified | place: South...
TTCCCGAACTCAGAAGTGAAACCTCTTAGCGCTGATGGTAGTGTGGCACTTGCCATGTGAGAGTAAGTCATCGCCAGCTTTTAAATACGAACACCCCCTCCGCTTACGCTGAGGGGGTGTTTTTTATTGGGTAAAATTTTTATAAATAAGAAAAGCGTCAAACCAAGACGTTAAGATCCGAATGAGTCTGTTATTGTTACTCAAAATCCAGCATGCTATAGAAAAGAGATTTTTAATGGCATTATGCAAGAAAGACCCTATATCAGATCTGTAAAGCTGAAATCACCAGAAAGTTTAGACTGGGCCAGTTATCCCTATGTTATTCCAGCAGTCAGTGATTTGGAAAATATTGAATTTCATCCTGACGTTACATTTTTTGTTGGGGAAAATGGTTCGGGAAAGTCCACGATTCTCGAAGCGTTGGCACTGGCATTAGGTTTTTCGGAAGAAGGAGGGACACGCAATGTTCAACTGAATACGGCGACCACCAGCTCGGTTTTGTATCAATCCCTACGCACAATAAAAAGTTATAAAAAGCCTCAGGATTATTATTTTTTGCGCGCTGAAAGTTTTTATAACGTGGCGACTTATATGAAAGAACTGGATTATCTGACAGGTTACGGTGGAGACATACACGCACGCTCTCATGGAGAGGGGTTTTTAAAGTTATTAACCATGAAGTTAAAAGGACAAGGCTTATATCTTTTGGATGAACCGGAAGCTGCTTTATCTCCGACCATGCTGATGACCACGTTATCGGTGTTAGATCGTTTATGTCAGGCACAATCCCAATTTATTATTGCAACCCATTCACCTATTCTTCTGGCGTTTCCAAATGCAAAAATTTACCAGTTTTCGGAATCAGGTATCAAACAAGTAAGCTATGAAGAAACGGAACATTTTCGGGTAACAAAGGATTTTCTCAATAATTATCAAAAGAGAATAACGCAAATTTTGGGGCAGTAGTTAAGATTTTCCTATTTAACTTTTTGAAAAATATTTCTTTTTTATAATTTATATGTTTTCTACTTTCCTCCTTGGCTGACAAGCCTATAATGATTAAGAATCATTCCAAATCTAATAAGGAAATAACATGTCAACCGATCAGCAATTTCCAACACCTGCCAATCTCGGTATCGCGGTTTATTCAAATAATGCCGAAGCCATTGGTAACACGCCTTTAGTTCGGATCAATCGTCTCATCAAAACAGGTGCAACGGTATTGGCAAAAGTAGAAAGCCGTAACCCTGCATTTTCGGTGAAATGTCGTATTGGTGCAGCGTTGATTGCAGATGCGGAAAAACGTGGTGTACTTAAAACAGGTATGCAGATTGTTGAGCCAACCAGTGGCAATACAGGCATTGCTTTGGCATTCGTTGCGGCAGCAAAAGGTTATCCAATTACGTTAACCATGCCTGCAAGTATGAGCTTAGAGCGTAGAAAAGTACTGAAAGCTTTAGGTGCGGATCTGGTTCTGACTGATCCAGCTAAAGGCATGAAAGGTGCGGTAGATGAAGCAGTTCGTTTGGCCACTGAAAATCCAGAACAATACTTCTTACCACAACAATTTGAGAATCCAGCTAATCCACAAATTCATACAGACACCACTGGCCCTGAAATTTGGCAGGCAACCAATGGTCAAGTGGATATCTTAGTTGCTGGTGTAGGAACTGGTGGTACTATTACGGGTATTTCACGTTATTTTGAGCAAGTTCAAAATAAACCATTGTATTCAGTTGCAGTTGAACCTGCTGAATCACCAATCATCACGCAAACCAAACGTGGTGAAAGCATCACACCAGCACCACATAAAATTCAGGGGATTGGTGCGAACTTTATTCCTAAAAACTTAGATCTAGACTTGGTTGATGAAGTTTTACCCGTGAATAGCACAGATGCAATTGAGTGGGCTAGAAAGTGTGCAACCCAAGAAGGCATTTTAGTCGGTATTTCAAGTGGTGCAGCATTAGCGGCAGCAGCGCAAATTGCTGAACGTCCTGAAAATGCAGGCAAAACCATTGTGGTAATTTTACCGGATAGCGGTGAGCGTTATTTATCTTCAGTCTTATTTGAAGGTTTGTTTGACGAAGCGTAATTTCGTGATTCAGCCAATAAAAAAACCATGCTTGAGGCATGGTTTTTTTATTGATTTTAAAGTGCTTTCTTTAAGGTTTTTTCGTGGCGTTTGACCGAGCGAGCATATTTCTTGGCTTTATGCCGTGTCCAGAAACTGCGTTCGTAGCCTGTTGGTCCAACATTGTAATAAGCCACCGCTTTAGACCAACTCCCAGCAGATCGATAGTAGGTCGAGAGCACATGTGCACCACAGTTAATATTGACATTCTCATCATAGAGATTGCCCGGACAAGCCTGACGCCAATGGCTGGAAATAATCTGGGTTAAACCGATTGCACCCGTTGGCGAACGGGCTGAACTGTTGTAATTAGACTCTTGGCGGATCAGGGCGGCAAGTAAAGTCGGAGATACATCATAACGTTCAGCACTTTGAATGATCATCGGCGATAAGCGATTGGCCGTAGACGGAGAAACCGAATAGGCATTTTGCAAACCTGAGGAAAGCTGATTCGAACGATTGGCAAAGGACCCGCTTAAACTGCTACATGCAGATAAACTGATTGCAAGCACAACAAGGCTGATCTTTAAAATGATTGCGGCAAACGGTTTAAAAGCCATATGTTGATCAGAAGAAGTTGATGTGATGTGCAAAACCAGAACCCGATACCAAACAGAAGTATAAGGATGGTATGCACTCAGTTTAGGTGAGTCAATAGTAGTTATTTTACGGTAATGATTGGACTTGAGTGAGTCATAAAAAAGCCCCGACATCCTGTCGAGGCTTTCTCATATTTGGTTTCTTGCCGCCAACTCCTGTCAACGACCACATCCTGTGTTTCTTGTTATTGTGAATGAGACATCCTGTCTCTCTGTAATGAATAGATTAAGGCAATTCTGTTATTCGGTATATTCGGCAATCACCGCAGTTATTGTAGGTTTTTGCTTACGATAGGACTTTATAGCGCTTCTTTTAAGCTTTGTTCATGGCGTTTGACCGAGCTGGCATAACGTTCAGCTTGCTGACGCATATAGGGACTTCTTCTGTAACCTGTGGGGCCAACATTGTAATAGCCGAGGGCTTTTGACCAATCGCCTGTCGATTGATAGTAGTTTGCCAGAATATAGGCACCACAATTGATGTTGACGTGTTCATCATATAAATCACCAGGGCAGTATTGTTGCCAGAATTTTGGGCGTACTTGGGTTAAGCCCACTGCATCTGCTGAAGATCGTGCACGGGTTCTATAGCTAGACTCTTGACGAATCAGCGCGGCTAATAAATGTGGTGAAATATTGTGACGCTCAGCTGTTTGCAGAATGATGGGAGCAACCCGATTTGCGGTTGTTGGTGCTACTGAAAAAGCATTTTGAATACCAGAAGACAATTTCTGGGAATGATTTACAGTAGGTGCCTTAGTTGTCGTACACGCGACAGTGAAGTAAGTACTTAAAAAAATGAGACTCAATTTGGCAAAAGTAATGTGAAAGCGAGAAAAAGAAAATTTGTTGTAAATTATCATCGTAGAAAAATTTGACCGTCATCAATAAAACATGCGGATGGTAGGGAGCAAGTCGATGACAGTCAATGCAATCTATAGTGGTAAATCGTTTAGTTTTAGATATTAAGCTGAATAAAAAAGCCCCGACATCCTGTCGAGGCTTTCTCATATTTGGTTTCTTGCCGCCAACTCCTGTCAACGACCACATCCTGTGTTTCTTGTTGTTCTGAATGAGACATCCTGTCTCTCTATGCTTGATATATTAGCGAATTGATCTCATCAGGGATATTCGCCAATCACCACAGTCACTGTAGGCTTTTACTTACAAGGTGGAGGTCGTAGATGGGATCAGATTAGCGTTTCTTTAAAATCCAGCCGACCAATCTTTGTGCAATTGGTGCGCAGACCAATACGCTAGGAAAGGCAAACATCCACGCCACGATCCATGCTGACATCCACATGGCGAAGAAATTATCAATAAACCCCACTGCCTTTAATGTGGTGATGCCCGAGATTAAAAAAGACATCATGCAGGATAAAATCAATGGAAATAAAAGACTTGCTGCTTTCACGTGATCATCGCTCCTTGATATGCACTTAAGCTCAATGCAAAGTTTTGTCCAAATAACTGAGCGGTTTTGATATCACCAACTTCAAAAGCATCTGCTGCACTGGCATGTTCGGCTTGTGCCATAAGACCAGACCATGACCCGAGACGATTGGCGGCATGCGTATACGAAACACCTTGATGTTGCTCAGGTAAAATAGGATTGCCCACCCATATCATACCGTGTTGCATCGAAAAGGTGAAAAGTGAAATCAGGGTAGATTGCTTATCGCCTGCGGGTAGTGAGGAAACGGTAAATCCAGTGGCTAACTTTCCTCTAAATGCTTGTGTCTTCCATAATGGGCCAGTGGCGTCCATCAACTGTTTCAATGTACCTGACACACCACCCAAATAGGTCGGTGAACCCCAAATCAGTCCATCATAGTGACAGAGTAATTCAGGTTGCGACATTAACTGCTCAGCGGTGAATAAATCAATTTTAATCTGTTCAACTTGTGCTGCACCGAGTTGAATCTGTTGAGCAATAAATTGAGTATGGCCCTGACGGCTATGATAAACAATGGCAATGGATTTCATGGTTTGATCCCTCAGTGAAATAATGCCAGCAATAGCGCGCTGAGATATAAACCGCAGCCGAAAATAGCGTGGTTGATCAGACTTCGTAGGCAGTTGCGCAAAGGTTGTGCTGTTTTAGCTGAAGCAATGCCTACTCCCATAGCCGGTTGCATGATGAAAAATGGAATGAGCACTGTGATCACCCCGAAAATAAAGGCAGAGCTGAACTGTGGTTGCAATAACCATGTTTCTCCTAGCATCAGGACAAAGCTGAAGGCAAAGAGGATGCCGACACTGTAATGTGCTAGCCAACCCAATACATATTCCTGTCGAATGGCAGGACTTTGTGCAATCGATGCATGGATGAACTTGCCCCGAAACATCCAGCCCACCCAGCGCCCCAGTAAGGCAAAATTTAAGCTTGGGAGATGGAGTATTTTTAACAGCAATAGCCACATATCCATCATGAGCGTGGCGCCAACACCTAAACACAGGATTTGAAATAATAGTTCAACAGTATTCATTTTTTCACCTTGATCTTTTTTGCATAAAACGCGATAAAGAGAGTATGCAAGTTCAAGTCAACTTGAAGTCAAGGGGGATTTATGGATATTGGAGAAGTGGCTAAACGGGCCAATGTGAGCACCTCAACCTTACGCTTTTACGAAGAAAAAGGCTTAATCAAATCAATAGGCCGTCATGGCTTACGTCGACAATATGGCAAACAAGTCTTAGATCAATTGGCATTGATTGCTTTGGGGCGGGCGGCAGGTTTTTCCCTCAATGAAATTGCGCCTATGTTTGGAGAAAATGGTCAGCCTGAATTGGATCGAGCCATGCTCAATCAGAAAGCAGAACAACTAGAGCAGATGACCCGACGTTTGCATTTTATCAGTCAAGGGCTGAGACATGCGGCGGTGTGTCCTGCAGAAAATCATATGCAATGTCCAACCTTTCAAAACTTTTTAAAAGCTGCGATTGCCGGTGAGTATCAGCCGACCAAATTTGAGTAAGATGGACTCGATGGCAGTGGGTCTGATTGCTAAGATAAAGTATTGTGTTACATTGTCATGTTTTCGCCATCAAGACTTAATTTTATTGCAGTAAAAGCGTCATAAAAACTTGTTTTAATTTGCCTAATTTTTTACCAAATGTATAAAACCATGAACAAGAAAACTTTATTGGCCTTATTCTGCTGTAGCACTTTGGGTTTAACTGCCTGTAATAATGATGACAATAATCAAGATCAGAATACATCGACAGACAAAGTCACAGAACCCACGCTGATCTCATTCGCCAAGCTTCCTGTCGCAACCTATGCCGCTGGACCAGATTCAGGTAAAGCGGTGAGTGGGGCCAATGGTATCTATCCACCCTTTAAAGGACAACCCGTACAGGGCTTTTCTGCTGCCTTAAAAAATGAGGATGGCAGTTATATGGCCATGGCCGATAATGGTTTTGGCACACAGGATAATTCCGCTGATTTTTTATTACGCATTTATAAAATCAAAGCCGATTTTAAAACCAAGAGCAAAGGCACAGGACAAGTATCTGTACAAAGCTTCATTCAATTACGTGATCCCAATAAACGGATTCCTTTTGAAATTGTGAATGGCAATACGGCAGAACGCTTATTGACTGGGGCAGACTTTGACCCTGAATCAATGCAACGTGCGCCAGATGGTACCTATTGGATTGGTGATGAATTTGGCCCATTCTTACTACATTTTTCAGCAGATGGGGTGTTACTCGATGCACCAATTGCTTTGCCTAATCCATTTAATCCGAGTCAAGAATTGCGCTCACCGCAAAACCAGCTGAATAAAGCCAATATCAATTATGTTGAGCCATTGGTGGGGCGCAGTAGTGGTTTTGAAGGCATGGCGATTTCACCAGATGGAAAATACCTGTATCCGCTACTGGAAAAACCATTGCTGAATGACTCGACAGGTAGACTGTTGATCTCTCAATTTGATCTGCAGAAGAAAGCCTATACGGGTGTTTATTATTGGTTCGTACTGGACAGTAAAGCCACCAATATTGGTGACTTCCAGCTATTTAATGACAAAGAGGGCATCATTATTGAACGCGATGTGAGTCAAAATAATCTCGGTGGCCATAAGAAACTGATTCGGATCAAATTCAATGAACCGAAGCAGGTGGTGGCACGCGAAGACTTGGTCGATTTAATGAAAATTGCCAACCCTAATGGGTTGTATGGCACAGCACGTGAAGGAGATATTGGTATAGGCAAGGTGTTTGCCTTCCCATTTGAAACCATTGAAGATGTGATTATTGAAAATGGCACCACTTTGACGGTATTGAATGACAATAATTTCCCAGGTTCATCGGGTAGAAATGCCAAACTTGCCGATGATAATGAGATCATTCAGATCCGTTTGCCTAAAGCATTATTTTAAACATTTGATAAAAATGGCCGAAATGATCATTCCGCATTTCGGTCGAAGGCGTATACTGATCGGGCATAAGGAGTCCTCATGTCTGAATCAGTGCTACGCCAAACCCATATCGAGTATGGTTCAAAATCGTTTACGGCGATTTTATGGTCATTGTTCTTTGCTGGTTTTGCATCGTTTTCCTCGTTGTATTGTGTACAGCCAATGATGCCGATTTTTGCAGAATTCTTTCATGTCACTCCGACCCACAGTAGTTTTCCACTGTCTTTTTCCACCATTGCATTGGCCATCGGTCTGCTGTTCACGGGCTTTATTTCTGATCGTTTTGGGCGTAAGCCAATTATGGTATTTGCCTTATTCTTGGTCTCGATTTTATTGTTGATTAGTGCTTCTTTTCCTATCTGGGAGATTTTCCTTAGCACCCGTGTTTTGATTGGCTTGGCGGTGAGTGGTGTTGCCGCAGTAGCAATGACCTATATCGGAGAAGAGATTGCGCAGAAGGATATCGGTTTTGCCATGGGGCTGTATATCTCTGGTACAGCGATTGGCGGTATGGGGGGACGTCTGATTGCAGGTGTGTTGGTCGATTTTATTTCTTGGCAATCGGCAACCTATATTATTGGCTTTTTGAATTTTGTGATTGCCTGTTTATTCTATCTGTTATTACCCAAATCACAGCATTTCAAACCATTTCCATTCCGATTTTCACGTTTTAAAGCCGCGTTTGAGCAAAATTTAAAAGATCCTAAACTACGCATTTTATTTGCCCAAGGTTTTATTCTGATGGGCTGTCTGGTTACGGTCTTTAACTATATCAGTTATCACTTATTAGAAGCCCCGTTTCATCTATCGCAAACATGGATTGGTCTGATTTCGATTGCCTATCTGGCAGGGATTTATAGCTCACCCAAAGCCGCACAATGGGGCTTTAAGTATGGACGCGATAAAGTACTCCCTGTGTTACTGGTGATGATGATTATCGGTTTATTGATTACTTTAATTCCATCGCTTTGGACTATTTTACTGGGCCTCACACTTTTCACCTTTTCATTTTTTGCGGCACATTCGACTGCAAGTAGTTGGGTCTCGGTTCAAGCAGTACAGTATCGAGCAGTGGCTTCCTCGCTGTATTTATTCTGCTATTACATGGGGTCGAGTTTATTGGGCAGTAGTGGTGGATTGGTCTGGGAGAATTATGGCTGGAGAGGGATAAATCTTATGGTGGCTGTCGTTCTAGTATTTGGGCTATTTTTAGCATTGCGGTTAAAGGCTTTACCGATTCAGAAAGTTGATTAACTTTTGCTTTTTAGAATTATGTTTTAAAGTTTGAATCAATATAAAAAGATAAAGAAATAGAATGAAATCAGTTAAAAAGATATTTATACCAGTGTTAGTCGTCCTTTCTTTAGGGGCGAGCTTTTGTATTGGTGCTTTAACTGCTGGACTAAATGATTGGTTTCAACCTTTGGTCAGCATGCAAATTTCAAATCAAAGTGGGCAAACGATCAGTAAGCTGAAGCTACAGGTGCAAACAGCAGGTGTGCAGCATGAGATCTTTTTCCAGCCCCTCGAAAATAAAAAAATAATAGAAACGCAGTTTTTCATACAGGGCGAAGGTGGATATCAGTTGGAAGCGACACTTGCAAATGGTCAAACCTTGTCTGGAGACAACGGCTATATTGAGTCAGGTTATACGGTCAAAGAGGTAGTTCGATCAAATGGAATAACCAGTACTGCTTCCTATTAGTTAAAACTTCAGTTTGATGCTCATATTGATATTTCGCTCAAACTTTATACAAATAATTTGTTATCCCCTTGTTCCTGAATGTTTTATAAACAAGGAAAATGAATGAAATTCATGTTAAAATGATCGGCTTTCATTTTAGGGGTTAAAATACCGCCAACCCCTATAGATGTCTCTCCTCCATCTGCTAGCCGAGATTCGCAAGCCATGTCTACTGCCTACACCATGCAGACCGCGCCAAAAGCGTTGTTTGATTACGACAAATATTGGGCGTCGTGTTTTGAACCCGCACCATTTTTGCCGATGTCACGAGAAGAAATGGATCTGCTCGGCTGGGATGCATGTGACTTTATTTTGGTGTGTGGTGATGCCTATATCGACCATCCATCTTTTGTCTCGGGCGTGATTGGGCGTGTACTTGAGGCACAAGGTTTTCGTGTCGGCATCATTGCGCAGCCAGACTGGACCAATGTCGAGAGTTTCCGTGTTCTGGGTAAACCGACAATAGCATGGGGTGTGACCGCAGGGAATATGGATTCGATGATCAACCGTTATACGGCAGATCGTAAAATTCGTTCCGATGATGCCTATTCGCCAAATAATGAAGCAAATAAGCGTCCAGACCGTGCAGCAACGGTTTACTGTCAGCGTTGTCGAGAAGCCTTCCCTGACGTTCCTGTCTTACTTGGCGGTATTGAAGGCAGCTTGCGTCGTATCGCACATTATGATTATTGGTCAGACAAAGTCCGCCGTTCGATTTTGATGGACTCTAAAGCTGATTTACTCATGTACGGCAATGGTGAGCGTGCCATTATCGATGTGATGCATCGTTTAGCCAAAGGTGAAAAAGTCCACGAAATTACCGATGTTCGTGGTACTGCATTTATTATTAATAAGCATAATAAAGCATCCAAAGCGAAATTCGTTGAAATCGCCAGTAACGATGTTGATACCATTGGACGTGTTGATCCAATTATCAACCCCTATGTCATGACTGAAGATATTGATGGCTGTGAAGTTGAAAAAGAAAAAGGCAACTCATTGGCACAGTATCAAAACTTCCAAAAAGAAGTGGTTGCCAATCCAATCGTACGTGAAGGCGATCAACTCGATCCAGATACCCAAATTGTGCAGTTAAAGCCTGCGCCATCAAAAGCGATTAAACATAAATTACCGCCACGTGAATTGGCAGTGATTCGTTTGCCTTCTTTTGAAGAAGTTGTGGATGATCAGGTACTTTATGCCCATGCCAACCGTATTCTGCATCTGGAAACCAATCCAGGTAATGCGCGTGCCTTGGTACAGCGTCATGGTGAACGGGATGTTTGGATCAACCCGCCACCAATTCCTCTGACCACGGAGGAAATGGACTATGTATTTGATTTACCTTATGCACGTTTACCGCATCCGTCATATGCGAATGCACGTTTCCCAGCCTTTGATATGATCAAATTCTCGGTCAATATCATGCGCGGTTGTTTTGGTGGTTGTACTTTCTGTTCGATCACTGAACATGAAGGCCGTATTATTCAAAATCGTTCTGAAGATTCAATTTTACGCGAAATTGAAAAAATCCGTGATACTGCACCTAATTTCACCGGCATTATTTCGGATTTAGGTGGACCAACGGCAAACATGTACCGTTTGCACTGTAACGATCCTGAAATTGAAAAGAATTGTCGTAAACCATCGTGTGTCTATCCCGGTGTGTGTCAAAACCTACATACCGACCACGCGCCCTTGGTTCAGCTTTATCGTAAAGCCCGTGAAATCAAAGGCGTGAAGAAAATTCTGATTGGTTCAGGTCTACGTTATGATCTTGCGGTCTTAAACCCTGAATATGTGAAAGAATTGGTACAGCACCATGTTGGTGGTTACCTGAAAATTGCACCTGAGCATACCGAGAACGGTGCATTATCGAAGATGATGAAACCGGGAATAGGGACTTATGATCGCTTTAAGCAAATGTTTGAGCGTTTCAGTAAGGAAGCAGGTAAGGAACAGTATTTAATTCCATACTTTATTGCTGCGCATCCAGGTACCACTGATTACGACATGATGAATTTGGCGATTTGGTTGAAGAAAAATGGTTTCCGTGCCGATCAGGTACAGACCTTCTACCCATCGCCAATGGCCACTGCGACCACGATGTATTATTCAGGCAAGAACCCATTGTCTAAAGTGGCACGCTATACTGAAAATGTTGATATTGTGAAAGGTGAAAAACGTCGCCGTCTGCATAAAGCATTCTTGCGTTATCATGATCCAAACAACTGGCCTTTGTTGCGTGAAGCCTTGAAGGACATGGGACGTGCGGACTTGATTGGTAATTCAAAACAGCATTTGATTCCGACTTATCAACCGCAGGGTACCGCTGAAGGTGAATATAAATCGGCACGTAAGAAGAATTCGTCTGTGGCAGGGGATTCAGTAAAACGTGGTCAAGGACAATCTCGCTCAGCATCGGGTCAACAGCGTCCGCAAAAAGGACAGGTTTTGACTCAACACAATGGTTTACCCCCACGTGAAACCGGTGAGAAAAGACCGTTCTCAGGTAAAGCAAAACCAAAAGCCAAAGGACATCGTTAATTCGAGATCCATAAAAAGGCATGGGAAATCCCATGCTTTTTTATTTAAATGACGAGTGGTCACAAATTCACCGCAAAACTCGGGGGAGTAGAAACATAAACTGACAATAACGACTTGAATCTTGAATGACGAATGATTATAAATAAAGAGCAGAGGGTGGTTACGACTTTGGTCGTCTAGGAAAACACGATTAAAAAACTTAAGTTTGCACTGCAAAATGATTTTGCTATCACTGTTATTGATTAAAAAAATTGGCTTAAAGCCAAAATGATTATAAAAAATCTAAAGGGATTAGTTAGAAATGTATTATTTTATAACAATAGTTGGGTTGCTGTTAATCACAGCGCTTGCACTTCGCCGCCTACAACAAAATAGGCGTCAGGACAGTCCGTTAAAGCGTCGCGGTATCTTGAATATTGCAGAGCAAATTACCTTGATGCGTTTACAAGCCGTTTTACCACGTCATACCGTGTTGGCGCATGTGTCTTTTGATGCCTTGCTGACCACTAAATTTGCGCATACGCGTCTTAAGTATCAAGGTTTGGTTGCAGATTTTGTCGTTTTAGATCAACAACATCAAGTGCTTGCAGTGATTGAGATTGCAGACGAATCCTATGTCAATCGCTTACATCAAAAGCATTATCAAGACAGCTTACTCGAATTGGCAGGCTATCGTGTGCTACGCTATAGCAGCATTCCAACGGAACAAGAACTCCGAGAAGATTTAGTTCCAGATCTGTTTGAAGCTGCACCAGTAGCAGCTTCAGCAACGAGTTCAATGTCGATGCCTAAAGCAGATCGCATGATGAAATATAATGATTTCGCGGTAAAATCTTATTAAGGCAGAACCGCAGTTACGGTCATTTCAACCAGTACATCTGGTGTATAGAGCCTAGATTCGACACAGGTACGTGCTGGAGGATGGCCTTCAGCAATCCATGCATCCCAGACTGCATTCATGGCTGCATAATCTTTTTCAATGTCTTTTAAAAAGATAATGACCGATAAAATATGGGTTTTATCTGTGCCTGCTTCTGCCAATAGACGGTCAATATTGTCTAGTGTCTGCTGTGTCTGTGCTGTTACATCAACGCTGGTATCATCCGCCAATTGGCCTGCTAAATGAACGAGATTTCCCGCAATTACAACTTCGCAATAACGTGATGTGACATGAAGGCGTTGCACAGACATAGTGATTCCCTAATCGAAAAAGTAGAGTCGCAATTGTACTTGATGCAATTCGACAGCAATGTAATTTTCTATAAATCAGGCTAAAAAAGTTTCTATTTCCATTAAGTTGCGCTGTTGGAAAAATAGAATGCAGCGTTGTTGTGGGCAGATAATGATATTTCCCAGATTTAAAAACTGAATTTTGGCCTGTCTTAATTGATTTAGACAGCTTGCAATAGAGCTATGTAAAGGGCATAGCTGTTTGAGTTGCTTTAACGCTAAATAAGTCGTTTGGTACATGGTTTTATTCCTCATCCATACAATCAAAAGGGGCGAATACATTGCTTCGCCCATATATATGTGTTTATTGGCTTTGTGGTTCGGATTGATACCAATTGACATGACGGGTGATGAACATGACGAAGGCAATCAAGATGAAGGAAAGGATCGAACCGAATAAGAAGGTTTTACCGCTGGATTGCAGCAAGAGATACATCATGCCGTAGAGTACACCCAATAAAATCCCGAATAACAGCGCTGGTTTAATCCCTTTGACCACGAAGTATAAGTACCATGTAATCAGTCCAACGCAGGCACTGGCCGCAACCAGATAAGCCAGCGCAAAAGCATAATATTCACTGATTGAAAGTAGCAGCACGAAGAACACACCTTGTGCCATCGCAACCAAAGCATATTGCACAGGATGGATTTTAAGTTGTTTTAAAACTTCAAACAGGAAGAAGCAACCAAAGGTAATGATGATCACCATCACGCCGTATTTAATGGCACGATCGGTTTGGGTATAGATATTGACAGGCTCTAGGAATTGCGTCGAAATCCCTGAAATATTGGAGGGGGTACGGCTATCATAAGCGGCTTCTGCTGGTGCATTTTGTGTGTTTAGGACCTGATAAAAGCACTGGCTATTCTCACACAATGACACATTTTCTAAATTGCGTTTGCCCAATGCAATATTTTTCCAGTCCGCTTGGAATTGGCGTTTTTCACTGGATTTTTTGAACGGAAGACTTTGCCCATCGTATTTTACATCGCCCCAGTTGCCTTTGGCTTGATAGGTCATTTCATAACTGGTGGGAATAAAACTGAATTCACTGAGTCCTTCAAGTTCAAATTCTAAGCCAAACTTAAACCCTTGCTGAAATTTTTGTACCAATTCAGGATATTGTTTTGCTGTCAGGTGCATCAGGTCAAAACCGCGTTGTCCTTGGCTTTGTTCTGAAAAGTCGAACTTATAGGCCTTGCCATCAATATTGAAGATTGGTTTGGCATTCAGCCCACGCGCATCTTGGATTGGGAAAATAATTTCAGCCTGTTCCCATCGATAATCACGTTTTGCTTCATTATCGATGGCCTTGAATGTACCTTTGCCTGACATCGAGTTCTGATAGCTGATTGCTTTATAGTTATTGCGCTTATAAGTGCTGTCCGAAACCTTAAATTGTGCATTCCAGTCGGTCGTTTCAGCCCCGAGAGCGACAAAGAGGGTTTGTATACAGGGATAACTCTTCTTCTGCTCATCGGTGCAGGTGGTTTGCACTTGGTAGGGCAGTTTTAAATAAGGTGCAACGATTTGTTGTGGACGAATTTGTTCGTTAGCGATGTCATGAATGACTTGTTGTTGATAGCTTTGGCGTTCTGAGACCAAGCTCGAAATAAAAAACAAACCAATATAAAAAATCAAAATCAGGAACAGAATGGCTCCGATTTTAAGATTGATAAAATTGCGACGCATATGAAATTCCATGGTCATTAGGATATGACCAGTATCTATATGCGAGATGCGCTTCGGATGAGTTCAGTTTGAAGCTTAAGTGAAGTTTGTGTGAAGTATGAGAGTTAAGAGCACACCAGATTGATGGGTTGCTAAGAAGTCGAGGCGATTCGCTTCAATATTCTGGATGCTAATCTGACCATGGTGCTGCTGGATAATCTGCTTGACGATACTGAGCCCAATGCCGGTACTGCGTTGCTGATTATGCGGACGCGGTAGAGAAAAATAAGTCTCAAATACACGGTTTAAGGCGTATTCAGGAATCGCATCGCCCTCATTAAAAAACAACAAAGTGATGCTGTGATGGCTCGGGTCTTGCTGAACTTGAACCGCAATTTTTCCTTGTGGTGGGCAGAAATCTCTGGCGTTATCTAAGAGATTATTCAGCGCTTGTTTCAGCCAAAATGGATCGGCATGGATTAAGCCGTGTTTGGGTAGATCAAGTTGTGTTTGGATTTGTTTCAGTTGTAGCGCACTTTGCTGTTGCTGAAAACATTGTTGAATCAGGTGATTCAGATCGACCGATTGAAACTCTAAAACATGCTGATTTTTTTCGAGTCGTGTTAATAACAACATCCGTTCAATCAAGGATTGCAACCGCTGGCTTTGTTCAACAATATGCAGCGCAAATTGTTGCTGATCGGTCAGTGGTAGATCATCCTGTAGCAATTCAGCGCTGGCTTGAATCGCGGTGAGGGGGCTTTTGAGTTCATGGGTCAATGTATTGACATAGTTTTCCACATAACCACGGTCTTCTAGTTTTTCCCGCATCTCACTCAGTGCCTGAGTCACCTGATTGAGTTCTTTGGCGGAATAGAAGAAGGGCGCCTGATTCACTGGTGCCAATGCCTGTGCATAGCGTCGTACACGATCAATGCTATGTCTGAGCCAATAGGCCACCATACTGGCCAAAAGCAGACTGAGTGCTGCAATCCAGAGAGCTTGATAAATCAGTTGCTGTTCAGCGCGCTCAATATAGGGTTGTACCGACTGATTGGGTTTACCAATACTGACCACACCGAGCAATTGCTGTTGATAAATAATCGGTGCTGCAATATGCATGACACTGCTATTGCGGTCATCGGGATTGGTTGCTGTCGAACGTGCGCCGTATTTGCCACGCAGTGTTAAGTAGACATCATTCCATTTGGAATAGTCTTGCCCAACGGCTTGCCCTTCAGAATCATAAATCACGATGCCTTTGGGATCGGTAATGTACAGTTGCTGGTTAATCTGTTCTTTGCGATGCTGCCAAATGGTGGCATTCAGTTGACGGGATAACGCTGCCTGAATTTTTTGGTCAAATTCTGGGGTATCCACCTGATGTTGATAGACATCTTCCGCAATCAGTTGAGCAATGATATTGGCGTTTTCAGCGAGGGTATCTTCAACCACTTGCCGTACATTGGGTTTGACTTGTTGGGTCAGGGTGTAGGCGATAAAGCCTAGACTGAGTACCACCACCAAGCTAAAGAAAAACCAGATACGGACGAAAATGGACATATTTTAGCTCAACTTCATCAAGCTATAGCCAAAGCCACGATGGGTACGAATTGGGTCATCATCTGGGGTAATCTGTTTGAGCTTTTGCCTTAAACTTTTAATATGCGTATCGACAGTACGTTCCAAACTATGTTCAGGATGTTCCCAAATATGATCCATCAGTTGTTGGCGGCTAAACACCTGTTCTGGATGCTGAATCAGTAAAAATAACAAGCGGTATTCATAGCGAGTCAATTGTAGCGCTTGTTGATGATAATAAATCTGCAAGGATTGCGGGTGACATGACCAGATTGCTGATTGCACAATAACTTCAGTTTTCGTCGTTGCTACAGAGGTTGTAACAGGCTGAGCTTGCGCTTCCATTCTGCGCCAAATCGCTTTGATTCTGGCCACAATTTCGCGTGCGCTAAAGGGTTTGCTGCAATAATCATCCGCTCCAATTTCGAGGCCAACCACCCGATCAATTTCATCATCACGGGCTGTTAAAAATAACAATGGTGTTTGATCTTTCTGGCGCAGTTGTTTGCAGACTTCAAATCCATTCAGGTCAGGGAGTCCGACATCTAAAATAATAAAGTCAAAAGATTGTTGTGCCAGTAATTGTAATGCTTGTGTGCCAGTATTGGCCCAACTGACTGACCAGCCTTCACGCTCAAGCGCATAACGCAGCGGCAGGACGATGGCGGCTTCATCTTCAACACAGAGAATTTGTTTTTGCTTCATAAGGCATATACATACAGAATTTTCTAGTTTTATCTGCCGAGTTTAACTGAAGTTATGACGGTGCGTAGTGGAAAATATTGATTTTTTGATAGCAGGAAGAGGATAGAAAAAGAAGACCTGAAGTGCCCTGTAATCTTCGGATTTGATCGTCACGCCAACCACAGGAGCAGATGCTAAAAGTGAGGTTTTCTTTAGCAAAGCAAATAACAAGGATAATGTTACTGCGTTGCTAAGAGTACTGAAAACTGGATAAAAAGCAAACATAATTTTCAGTACGGATTGTGCTTTTGTGTAAAAAATCAGCACTACCACAAAGAAAGTTGTGATTCTTCTTCTAGCGCCTGTAACTGATATACCCCGACGCCGACCAGACGGAATTGGAGTTCTGGGTCAATATGCATTTCATCCAGCAGTTGTAACAGTACTTGAGCTAAATCCTGTTGCGATTGCAGCGCCTGTTTAAAGCTCTTACTGTGCTGTAAGACTTGGAAATTTTTAAGCTTGAGTTTGACGGTTACACCACGAGCCGTTAGCTGTTTTTTATTTAAGCTGCGCCAGACTTGCTCGGTCAAGGGCTGCCATGCATGGCTGCATTGAGCAAGGGTGTAATCATCATCAAAAGTTGTTTCCTTGGAAATCTGTTGGCGTTCCCGTTCTGCTTTGACCGGTCGATGATCAATGCCTTGCGCATATAAATACAGCTGTTTGCCGTATTTGCCAAAATGATGAATCAACACATTTTCGTCGATTTTTTGCAGATCACCCAAGGTATGTAAATTCAGTTGCTGCAAGCGTTCTTGGGTGACTTTGCCCACCCCAGGAATTTTATTCAAGGCTAAATCTTGAATAAAACGTAGTACCTGATTCGGTTTAATCACAAATAAACCATTGGGTTTGTTCCAATCCGAGGCAATTTTCGCCAAGAACTTATTTGGTGCTACGCCCGCAGAGGCGGTTAGTCCTGTGACCGCAAAAATATCAGCACGGATTTGTGCTGCGACTTCGGTGGCACTGGCGATATTCTTTAAGTTCTCAGTGACATCCAGATAGGCTTCATCTAAAGACAGCGGTTCAATCAAGGGGGTGTATTGCTGAAAAATCTGATGAATTTGCGCTGAAACTTCGCGGTATTTTTCAAAATTGGGTTCGATCACGATGACCTGTGGACAGAGTTTTTTGGCTTGTCCCATCGACATGGCAGAACGGAGTCCAAAGACACGGGCAGGGTAAGACGCTGCAGCAATGACGGCTCTCGGATGATGAGAGGAAATTACCACCGGTAAATCTTTTAGCTCTGGGCGGTCTTTGAGCTCGACTGAGGCATAAAAGGCATCCATGTCGATATGGATGATTTTGCGTAACTCATTTGGCATCTTCAATGCCTTGTGCTTTCAGAAAAAAGCGCCATTGTTTTGGGGATTCGGCATAGACATTTAAATCGACGGCTTTGGGAACGCCGTCGATTTTGCCTTGGCTGCTATGCTGCCAAAACAGCCATTGTCGACCATCTTTGAGCTCGGGTTTACCTTCATAGTCTCTGACCCATAATGGGGTGTTGTTAAAGTTCCCCATCAACACAATGTGATAAAAGCTTTTAGAAATATAAAAAATCGGTTGTTTGCCATAATGCTGTTGCAGTTGGTCATGCATGACCTGAATTTCTTTCAGTAATTGTTCTTTGGTATAGGCGTTAATGCAGTTACTGTCATATTCCAAATCAATCACAGGCGGTAGAGCATCGGCTTTTTTGGGAACGGTCGCAATAAAATTTTCGGCTTGTATCGCCCCATCACGACACAGCCGATAAAAATGGTAAGCACCGACATGCAGGCCACGTTCACGTGCTCTGAGCCAGTTTTCCTGAAAGTTACGATCTTTAAAATCACCGCCTTCGGTTGCTTTGAGATAGACGAATTGATATTGCATCGGCGAGATTTTTTTCCAGTTAATCTCACCTTGATGGTGGGATACATCAAAGCCGCGAATGGCATAATCCTGTGCCGAGGCTTTCTGTTGATAGAACAAGCCAAAGTAGCTAACTACACCCAGCATGAGCGCTAAACCGATACTGGCGTAAGTCGGATAATGTTGTGTCGATGGAAATTTTGCAGATTTTTTTGCCATATCGATTGTGTTATGCGGTGCCTAAAGAATAACGCGCTTGCTCATGAGTGAATTGTACAGGTTTTGCCTTGTGAAACGTTATCTGAGTCTACAATTGTGCCACACATTTGGATGCTGCATGCTGTCCCATTTGAGCAATTTTCTGGGCATCTTTTAATCTGTGGTTTGTTTGGGAATTTGCCAGAACACCAAGGCGGTAATGATATTAATACAGCCGAGGGTAATCAGAGTCGCGTGGAAGGCGGTGCTAATTGAGGCACTGGAAAACTGTTGACCAAATAGATTAATTAACGTTCCCGCCAAAGCGACCCCGATACTCATGGAAAGCATCATAATCATCGACAAGAAGCTATTGCCACTACTGGCATCCTGTTGTGCTAAGTCTTTCAAAGTCAGTGTATTCATGCCAACAAATTGCAACGAGTTCAACGTACCAAAGATAAACAGGTGCAGCACTTTCAACCATAAAGGTGTTGCGGCGGTCATCAGTGAAAAACTGGCGATGCATAGACCGACCAAAACGGTATTGGTGAGTAGAAAACGACGATAACCGACCCGTTGAATCAAGGGGCGAATAATCGGTTTGGAGAATAATGAACCGAGTACCATTGGAATCATCATTAAACCGGTATAGAAAGGTTCAAAGCCAAAAGCGACTTGCAACATCAGCGGTAAAATGAAGGGAATCGCATTACTGCCGAGACGGGCAAAGAAATTGCCCAGTACGCCGATTGAAAAGATTTTGTAGCGAAATAAGCGACCATGAAACAGAGCATTTTGATGCGTATGCGCATGGTAGGCATAAGCGGTGGCTGCCAACAGTCCCGAAAGTAATAAAACCATGCTGATCCAGCGGGAATATTGCGATGCAGCAATATTCTCAATGCCTAAAGACAAGCCCACCATGGCCACCATCAATAGAATAAAACCGCTTAAATCGAAAGATTTGACGCTTGGCTCTTTTTGGTTCGGCATGACTTTGAAGGTCATGATCATTCCTAAGATTCCCATCGGAATATTAATTAAAAAGATCCAGTGCCAAGTCGTCACTTCGACGAGCCAACCACCCAAAGTCGGCCCCATTAACGGGCCAACTAAGCCTGCAAGGCTCATCAGGCTCATTGCAGAAAGGAACTGTGAGCGTGGAATCAGTTTTAACAGTGCCAAACGGCCCACGGGCATCAGCAAGGCACCGCCAACACCTTGAATAACCCGGAAAAATAATAATTGTTCTAGGTTTTGTGACAAGCCACAGCCCAGCGAGGCCAAGCTGAAAATCACCATGGAACTCAGATAAACATTACGGATGCCAAAACGATCGGCTAACCAGCCACTGAGCGGAATACAGGCCGCAACCGACAGCACATAGGCCACAATGACGCCATGCATTTGCAGGGGATTTTCATTGAGTTGTACTGCCATGGCAGGAATTGCCGTGTTGACGATGGTAGTGTCCAAGGCTTGCATAAAAAAGCCAATCGAGACCAAGAGCACCAACATTCGGAATTCAGGCTGTACCGCTTGATGTGTTGTCGTTGTCATGAGCCATGATGGATAAAAAGGCAGTTTTAGTTTAATGCAACTGTGTGTGAAATAAAGCCTAAAATTGTCAAAGAGTGGTCATGAAACTGACATTAAAGTGTCATCGAACTTGCATCACCAACGACTAGATTAGCCATACAGAATAAATTGTATGGAATTTGATCATGAAATTTAAGATTTCAGTATTACTGACAGCGTTACTGTCGGTGGGGTTAGTGGCGTGTAATGATGATAACGACAATAATAAAACAAACACGCCAGCAGAAGTAGTTGAAACAACCCCTGAAACGATTAAGTTAAGCTTATTAGGGCGCTATGAAACCAATGTTTTTGCCAAAAGTGCTGCTGAAATTCCCGCTTATGATGCTGCAAGCAAACGTCTTTTTGTGGTTAATGCCCAGAAGGGGCTCGTCGATGTTTTAGATGCATCTAAACCTGAAAAGCCTGTGCATGTTGCAGAACTTTCTGCCCGTACCTATTTAGCCAACTCGGAAGTGAACAGCGTTGCAGTTAAAAAAGGCATTGTTGCAATTGCAGTTCAAGCCGAGAAGAAAACCGATACAGGGATCGTGGTGTTTTTTAATGCCAAGGACTTGAGTTTTATTAGTAAAGTTGCTGTGGGTTCATTGCCCGATATGTTGACTTTTAGTCCTGATGGCAAAACTGTTTTGGTGGCTAATGAAGGTGAGCCAAACGATGACTATTCGGTTGATCCTGAAGGTTCAGTCAGCATTATTGATATCAGCAATATTCAACAACCCAAAGCCAGTGTCGCGGACTTTAAGGCATGGAATACGCAAAAGACGGATTTAATCGCCAAAGGGGTACGTATTTTTGGGCCAAATGCGAGTGTGGCTCAGGATCTAGAACCTGAATATATAACCATTTCTGCAGATAGCAAAACGGCTTGGGTGACATTGCAGGAAAATAATGCGATTGCTCGGATCGATATTACACAGCAGAAAGTGACGGATATTTATCCATTGGGCTATAAAGATCATGGGCAAATTGGCAATGAACTAGATGTCAGTGATAAAGACAAGAAGATTGATATCAAAACATGGGCTGGCTTGGTCGGGATGTATCAACCAGACTCGATTGCCAATTATCAAGCCAACGGTCAAACCTATCTGGTCACTGCCAATGAAGGTGATAGCCGTGAATGGTTGAAGGATTCCAAAGCCTATTATGCGGGCGATGCCAGTAAAGGTTTTGTTGAAAATATCCGAATGAAGCATCTGTTTAACAGCAAAGGCTTTAATCAGGATGGCGATTATCCAGCACATTTACAGCAACTGGCTGCAGGGGTGAAAGGGGCAAAACTCAATCCAGTGACCTTTGCATATTGTGGCGCCACTGCGACGACTGCGGGTGCATGCCGTGATGATGCAGCATTGGGTCGTCTCAATATTGCATGGAACATGGGATATCAAACCAATGCCGATGGTTCAGCCAAACTGGATGCCAATGGTTTACTCACTTATGACAAGCTCTATGCTTACGGCGCGCGTTCATTCAGTATCTGGAATACTCAAGGACAGTTGGTTTGGGACTCTGGCAGCGAGTTTGAAAAGAAAACCGCTGAATTATTCCCGAACTATTTTAATAGTGACCACGAAGCAGTGGCCTTTGATGACCGTAGTGATAATAAAGGTCCTGAGCCTGAGGGTATTGCTATCGGCACGATTGGTCAGAAAACTTTTGCTTTTATTGGTTTGGAGCGAATGAGTGGAGTGATGGTGTATGACATCAGCACACCGAATAAACCGAAGTTTATTGAATATTTTACGACACGTAATTTTGTTGAAACCGATGCTGCAAAACAGGGCGATTTAGGACCTGAAGGTTTGATTTTCATTACGGCAAAAGATTCACCAAATGGCAAGCCTTTACTGGTGGTGGGAAATGAAGTCAGTGGCTCAACTGCGGTCTATCAAGTGAATGTGCAATAAGTTCTCAATATAAAAAAAGCGGATCGATGTGATCCGCTTTTTTTGGGTTTGGTTTTAGACTTCGATATGGCTGGGGGTGTTTAAGTTTTTAATCACACTTGAAATCTGTTCCAGCGTTTCGCAAATAATCACTTTGGCACGGTGCTGCGGTGGTAAAAAGCCTTCTTCTACCGCATGATCAAGCTGTGCAATCAGGGCATCATAAAAACGATTGACGTTATAAATGATCATGGGTTTCTGGTGCTGATTGAGCTGCCCCCAAGTGGCAATTTCCAGAATTTCTTCAAATGTGCCCAAGCCACCTGGTAGAGCAATAAAGGCACTGGCACGCTCGGCCATCAGTGCCTTACGTTCATGCATGCTGTTGACGATATGGAGTTCGGTCAGTTTATGGTGGGCAATTTCATAATCCAGCATAAATTCTGGAATCACACCGACCACTTCACCGCTATGTTCCAGTACGGTATCTGCGACCTGTCCCATTAAACCAATACTGGCGCCGCCGTAAACAATACCAAAGCCTTGATTGGCAATATGCTGGGCAAGTTCAATGGCTTTATCTCGATAAATCGGTTTGTTGCCTGTACGCGAACCGCAATATAAGGCAATCAGAGATTGGGTGGTAATGGGAGTTGGGTTAATGCTTTTTTTCTCTGTCATTCTTAATACACTATTCATTCGTTTATTTTCACCTTATCATTTTCGCTGTGCTTGTCTAGGCTAAATCAGGTTTGTGACAGTTTTATGCACACTTTACATACAATGGGCTTTTGTCTAGCCTCGAAAGAATTTGAAAACATCCTCAACACAAAAAAAGATGAATTTCACTGCAATCTTGCCTATACTGAAAATCCTTTTATTAATCTTTGTCCCTCTATGAGTAGTGGTTGTTGTCGCTCCGTATTGTTCTTATTTCCTAAAAAAAATGTTTTGGCTGTTTGTGCCGACCTTTTAAAATCTCAACTTCATAACAATATTGCTGATTTTGCAGAGGAGTCACCTCAATGATTCTGGAATGGATGTCAGATCCAGCTGCATGGGTTGGTTTAGCCACCTTGGTGGTGCTTGAAATTGTATTGGGTATTGATAACCTTGTTTTTATTGCAATTTTGGCGGAAAAATTACCACCCGAACAACGTAATGCTGCGCGTAAAATTGGTTTGATTCTCGCCCTGATCATGCGTTTGATCTTGTTGGCCTCGATCGCATGGGTGGTGACATTAACCACGCCATTGTTCCATATTTTTGATCATCCATTTTCTGGACGTGACTTGATTCTACTGTTTGGTGGTGTGTTCTTGTTATTTAAAGGCACCATGGAACTGCATGAACGAATCGAAGGAAAACAAGCACATAAAGAAGAAAATCCAGTGCATGCTGTGTTCTGGATGGTGGTGGTACAGATTGTCGTCCTCGATGCGGTATTCTCGCTCGACAGTGTGATCACTGCAGTGGGGATGGTGAAAGAGCTTTCGGTGATGATGATCGCGGTAACCATTGCGATTGGTATCATGTTACTGGCTTCTCGCCCATTGATGGATTTCGTCAATAAGCATCCAACCGTGGTGATTCTGTGTCTTGGCTTCCTGATGATGATTGGTTTCTCATTAGTGGTCGAAGGCTTTGGTTTCCATATTCCAAAAGGTTATTTATATGCTGCGATTGGTTTCTCAGTGTTGGTGGAAATGGTCAACCAAACCATGCGCCGTAACCAAGAGAAATTGGTCACCACGACTGATCTGCGTTACCGTACCGCTTCTGCCGTACTGCGTATGCTCGGCAATAAGAGCAATGGTAATGAAAGTCAGAACAAGGAAGCTGAAGATGTGTTGGCGACACAGGCCTATGCCAAAGAAGTCTTTGATGAAGACAATGGGGTATATCATAGTGTCTTGGTTCAAGGGGTATTGGGTTTATCTGAGCGTCCAGTCAAGTCGGTGATGACACCACGTCCTGAGTTGGAGTGGTTAGATTTGGATGATGATCCTGCTGAGTTAAAAGAACGTTTAATGGCAATGACCCATTCTCGTTTGATCATTGCCCGTGGTGAGTTAGACAATATCGAAGGGATTGTGTTAACTCATAAAGTGTTGAATGAATATATCGAAACAGGTGCGATTGATTTCACTAAGCACTTACGTGAACCTGTGATTGTGCATGAGAATGCACAAGTCCTGATGGTGATGGAACAGTTACGTCAAGCACCGTTACAAATGGCAATCGTATTGAACGAATATGGTTCGATTGAGGGGATTGCCACGCCGATTGATATGCTAGAAGCGATTGCAGGTGAATTCCCTGATGAAGATGAATTGGAAGCAACTGCGGAAAGTCTAGATGACGGTTCGATGTTGTTAGAAGGTTCAACCGATATTCGTCATGTTTCTTTGTTATTGGGCAAAGATTTGGTCGATGAGAGCGAAGAATACTCCACTTTGTCGGGCTATATCTTATTCCATTTGGGTCGTTTACCTGAAAATGGTGACATGATTGAAGTCGATGGCTATCGTTTTGAAGTGGTCACCATGGATGGGCACAAGATTGAAAAAGTGCGCATTCTTGCGAAAGAAAAACGGTAGAGAAATAATTTAGTCGTTCCCGAATAGCCCTGAGTTTGACCTTTGTTTCGCAATGGTCTGGTTCAGGGCTATTTTATTCGAGAGTTGAAAATGACGTTGTCACAACACTGTCCTTGCGGACAGGGGCAATATGCTGAGTGCTGTCAGCCCTTACATTTAAAACAGCAGGTCGCGCAAACTGCAGAGCAATTGATGCGCTCGCGTTATAGTGCCTTTGCCTTGCAGCAGATCGACTATATTCTGCAAACCACCGCTTTGGGCCAACAAACCGCTTTAGATCGAACTGCGATTGCAGACTGGAGTCAATCGAATCAATGGCTCAAACTGGACGTGGTGCAACATCAGTCCAAGCTGGATAAAACCCATGCGCTGGTTGAGTTCAAGGCACATTATCATGATGGCAAGCAAGCGCATATTCATCATGAGATTTCACATTTTGTATTACACCAACAGCAGTGGTATTTCCTTGATCCGACGCTGGATCTGCAGATCACCATGAAACAACCCTGCATTTGTGGCTCGGGGAAAAAATTTAAACAATGTTGTGCACAATTCATCTAAGTTTGTCTTAGAATAGCGCACACTTTTACGCCTGATTTAGGGATGTAGGCAGATGTTACTCACCGTAATTTATATTATTGCCATTACTGCGGAAGCAATGACGGGCGCACTGTCAGCGGGTCGACGCAGTATGGACTGGTTTGGTGTGGTGCTGATTGCCTGCGTAACAGCCTTAGGTGGTGGCTCAGTACGTGATGTGCTGCTCGGGCATTATCCTTTAACCTGGGTCAAACATCCTGAATATTTGGTGCTGACCTGTATCGCTGCCTTTGTCACCATTATTATTGCCAAATGGATGCGCCATCTGCGTAACATCTTCTTGGTCCTCGATGCCTTGGGGTTAATCGGCTTTACCATCATTGGTTGCCAGATTGCCTTATCGATGGGACATGGTTTTGTGGTGTCTGCAGTCGCAGGAGTATTAACCGGAGTGTCGGGTGGTATTCTGCGCGATATTCTGTGTAATGACGTACCTTTGGTGTTCCGTCGTGAGTTGTATGCCAGTATTTCTTTTGTGGCCGTGATTTGTTATTGGGTGTGTTTGGAAGTCGGTTTACCACACGATCTCACCGTTATTTTGACGCTGGTATTTGGTTTTACTTTACGTTTAATCGCGATTTATTTTGGTCTGGAAATGCCGAAATTTATCTATAAAGAGGATGATGCAGAATCTGCTTCTTCCACAGATGAGCATTGAGATTTAGTTAGATTTTATTTCTTACAAAGAGGAACTGCTAATTTTATGTTTCCTCTTAGTATAAAACCTTATAACAAGAGCAATAAGTGAAATAAATGTGATAAAAACGGAGATATTGTACTGAAATAAGTGTGCTTGATGCCCACTGTAAATGAAAGTCGGCAGTACTTCTTGTTGAGTATAGCCAATAGAGGCTTTTTCGAAAAAATAGCTTAAAATTAAAGAATATAATCTTGAGAAAATGAAGAAAAATAAAATTTTATTTACTTTATCTTTTATGAAAAAAATAGAGTTAATACTTAAAGAAGCAATGAGTATAGTAAAGATGACAGCGTAAATTGTTATCTAATAGTTATAATCTCCCATTTATTCACCTAAAGCTTTTTTGATAAATGAGGTCAAGGACTTTTCTCTTCTTCTTGGTTGTGTCTTAGTCTTACTCTTTTTTTCTACTAAAAAAATTTTTAGGTAGATTTCTAATGATTATAATAATTAAAGATAATAAAGAGATTAGAGCTGGGATGAAATTAAAAAACAAGTTGTTATAAAACCCAAGATATATGAAAGAAGCCATTTCTTCTTGCTGTTTATAGCCTATTGATACTTCTGGGAATATAAACCAATTTAATAAAAAAATTATTAATCCTGTTAATGTGATTGTTAATAAAATTCGATTAACAATATCTTTAACCAAAAGTGAGAGGTTAAGTGCAACTGAAAGAATGGAGATAGAAAAAATATACTATAAATATTAATCCAATGGTCTATGTTTTCCATATATTAGTTCCCTAAAGCTGATCTTATAATATCAGCAGATATTCTACCTGAACTTGTCACTTTTTTAATGGCTTTTCCATTATGGAAAATTATTCGAATACCATGCCGATAATCTTGTTCTTTGATAGAGGTTGTACCATCAATGTTTAGATTTGCTTTGGATGCATGACCAATTACAACACTTTTACATTTACCTGAATTTATAAATTTCAAAAAATAAATTATTGATTAATTTTGTTTTTTATTTTTAGTTAATATTATTCTAAAAATAAGGATAATAAATATAACTACTGAAAATAAAAAGTATATTCCTCCATAAAAAAGATGTGATTTATAGCCCTTATAGATAAACATTGGTAATAGTTCTTGCTGAGTATAGCCAATAGAAGCTTTTTCAAAAAAATAACTTATAATTAAGGCGTATAAACCAGAGAAAACAAAAAAGGATAGAATTTTATTCACTTTATCTTTTATGAATAAAATAGAGTTAATACTTAATGAAGCAATGAGTATCGTAAAGATGACAGCATAAACAGTTATCCAATAGTTATAATCTTCCATTTATTCACCTAAAGCTTTTTTGATAAATGAAGGTGATATTCTTCCCTCCATACGTGTTTTGGCAATTACTTTACCATTATTATAGATGACGCGTTCCTCATGTCGGTAATCTTGCTTGGCAATTTCTTTAGTTCCACCTCGATTGGGATTGGCAAAGTCGGAATGACCAATTACCACGCTTTTACTTTTATCTGCCTTAAATAAAGCAATTGATAACAGAGCAGCGAGCGTATCACTTCGACGATCCAAAGCAGTATGGCAGCCATGTATTTCTATTTTAGATTCATGAGTAAACACTTTAAAATTAATATCTGAAATAGTGTATGAATTATTCCAGTCGTTGTTACCGGTCGGCCCCCATCTTTTCAATTTTCTCATAGTGTTTATGTATAGGTTTGAGGCCAAGTTTTTAGAGTTAACATCTTTTTCTGTTAAGCTTTTATGCAAAGATGCACCGATTACAGTATAAAGCCCTTCTTCTGAACCATGTCCAAAAATATCTAGAGATTGGATAGAGTTTTCTTTTTGCGCATTTATTGTATCAATCAGCTGTTTTATTCCTTGAGAGATAAAATAAGATTTAACAGGTAAATCATTTTTATAGTCTTTAACCACATTTTTGGATGCATGGAAAAAAGCCCCATTGTCAGCTAAAGATTTTGCACCACCATATAGAACTAGACGAACAGGCAAATTCATTTTGACCTGTTCAACTTGAGCATTTTGTTTGGTCGTTGTGCGATATTCATTTTTAGTAACCATGATCATCAGACTCTTCTATTCTTATGCTGATCCCTTCAGCTTGTTCTGTATCATTTAATTTATGCGTATAGCCTGAAGCATCGGTTGTCCCTTGGATTTTTTCACCACTTGCAAGTTCAATGACATATTTCACATTGGCAAGTGGTTGTTGATCATCTTCATTGATGAGTTGAAATTGACCTGAATAGCGTTGTGAGTATTCTGCTCGAAATGCTGATGGGCATGGTGCGCCGCCTGCATCGCCAACAACATGACTTTGTTTGGGTTGTAAAGAAGCGCCACAGGAAAATAAATCACCCACAAAGGCAACTGCGATACCATCAAAGATGACATGGCCATTACTTTTTAATAAGGTTGACCAGCATTTGCAACGTGGACAAAAAAAGCCATCCCCAGCCCTTAAAAATAATTGTCCATTGAAGGAACTCCTTTGCTGTGTTGCTTGTACAAAACCACCATGATTTGTCGTTGATCCATGAACTCCAAATGCTCTCATTTTTGATTCCTGTTCTTGTTTTTTTTGAATTTAGTATAAAAAATTAATTAAATTATTCTTAACAATAGTTGGAGTTCGTGGCTTTGTTAATATTTTTTACTTTTTATATACAAAGGTGTCGCATGGGTGGAATTACAGAATGTCTAGAAAAAAAGTTATGCCTTAACCAACAAGACACCATTTGACGTTTAAACAACAACAAGGGCTTGTCACAACGCCTTCATCCACATAGCATACAAAACATTGACGATAATAAATGATTTTGGATGACTCGCTGAAATGACCAGCCTTGCACATCATGCAACAGAAAACCGTTCCGTAGCCGAATTCACTGAGCAGGCTTACTTGAACTATGCCATGTACGTGATTATGGATCGTGCATTGCCCCATATCAGTGATGGTTTAAAGCCTGTACAGCGCCGTATTGTCTATGCGATGAGCGAGCTCGGCTTGAAATCGACGGGTAAGCCGAAAAAATCGGCACGTACCGTGGGTGACGTACTGGGTAAATACCATCCACATGGTGACTCAGCCTGTTATGAAGCGATGGTGTTGATGGCACAGCCATTTAGCTATCGCTATCCACTGGTTGAAGGTCAGGGCAACTGGGGTTCGCCAGATGATCCAAAATCATTTGCGGCCATGCGTTATACCGAAGCTAAACTTTCGGCTTATAGTGAATTATTGCTGAGCGAACTCGGGCAGGGCACCAGCGAATGGCAGGATAACTTTGACGGTTCAATGAAAGAACCCATCACGCTGCCTGCACGTGTGCCGAATATCTTGCTGAACGGTACGACGGGGATTGCGGTGGGGATGGCAACCGATATCCCGCCGCATAACTTGCGTGAAGTGGTGAAGGGCACGATTGCGCTGATTCGTAATCCTGAAACCACTGATGAAAAATTAGCCGAATATATTCCTGCACCAGATTTACCGACCAAAGCGGAGATTATTACGCCGCCTGAAGAATTACTGAAAATTCAAACCACAGGCCGTGGTAGTTATCGTATGCGTGCCGTGTATACGGTCGACAAAAATGAGATTGTGATTACTGAACTGCCTTATCAGGTTTCGGGTTCCAAAGTGATTACCCAGATCGCAGACCAGATGATTGCCAAGAAATTGCCTTTGGTCAGTGATGTTCGTGATGAATCAGATCATGCCAATCCCACCCGTTTGGTGATTGTGCTGCGTTCTAATCGTGTCGATGCTGAAACAGTGATGAGTCACTTATTTGCCACTACAGATTTAGAATCTAGCTACCGTGTCAACCTGAACATGATTGGGGCCGACGGCCGCCCACAGGTGAAATCGATTCGCCGTATTCTTCTCGAGTGGATTGAGATTCGTAAGCAAACCGTGACCCGTCGTTTGCAATATCATTTAACCAAAATTGAAAAGCGTTTACATATCTTGGCAGGTCTTTTAATTGCCTACTTAGATATTGATACCGTGATTCGGATTATTCGTGAAGAAGACCAGCCAAAACCTGTATTGATGCAGCATTTTGGTATTGATGAAATTCAAGCTGAAGCCATTTTAGAACTCAAGCTTCGCCATTTAGCCAAACTTGAAGAAATGGAAATTCGCCGTGAGCAAGAAGAACTGGAAGCCAAAGCTGCTATTATTCGTGAGCAATTGGCAAATCCTGAATCATTGAAAAATCTTATTATCGGCGAGTTAAAAGAAGACGCGAAAAAGTTCGGTGATGATCGCCGTTCACCAATCGTTGCCCGTGCAGATGCGGTTCAGATTAAAGAACAAGATTTGATGCCAGCCGAAGCGGTGACCGTGGTGCTATCGGAAGCAGGTTGGGTCCGCGCTGCCAAGGGTGCAGAAGTGGATGCTGCTAATCTCAACTTCCGAGCGGGCGACCAGTATTTAAGTCATGCTGTGGGTAAAACCAATCAGCGAGTGTATTTCTTGGATGAAACAGGGCGTAGTTATGCCTTGCCAATTAGTAGCTTACCGTCAGCGCGTGGCTTAGGTGAACCGCTTAGTTCAAAACTGTCTCCAGCCAGTGGTGTTTCATTTATCCAAGTCTTTATTGATGACGATAATAATGAATTACTTGCGGTCAGTTCTAAAGGTTATGGCTTTAAAACCCAAGCTGCACAATTGGATACCAATGCCAAAGCCGGTAAGGCATTCTTGACGGTTGCAGATAAAGGAACGGCCTTACCATTGCTGCCAATTCAGCAAGCAACCCATGTTGCGATCCTCAGTTCATCAGGGCGTTTACTGATTATTGATTTAGCAGAACTTCCTGTTCTGAATAAAGGTAAAGGTAACAAGTTGATACAACTTGATGAAAAAGAGCAAATTTTATCCATGACAACCCTGAGTTTAGATGAAATAATCCAAGTCGCTGCAGGACAACAGCATCTAAAACTGAAAGGGGACGATCTCCAAAAATATCTAGGAAAAAGAGCAACAAAGGGGCAACTTTTACCACGTGGATATCAAAAAGCAAATAGACTCTTCATTCAGAGATAAGGCTAGTATTCTGTGATACAAATACGTTATATATGGCAATGTATTCATATTGTTTGAATAGATTGACAGGGCAATTCAAAAAGTTAAAAAAAATGTTTTGTCATGGACGTAACGTTGTTACATTTTTAAGGATTACCACTCGGAGATAATGGCATTATGGAAAAGATTTGGTTTGCTGAATACCAAAAGACAGGAATTCCAGAAACAGTTGAACTGCCTGCTGAAAACACCTCACTTGTTGATATTTTTGAACGCAATTTCCAAAAATTTGGTTCACGCGATGCCTTTATCTTCATGGATAAAGTTTTAACATTTAATGAATTAGAAGTCGCTAGCCGTAAATTCGCTGCTTATTTACAAAGCTTAGGTTTAGCAAAAGGAACACGTGTTGCGGTGATGATGCCGAACGTTTTCCAATATCCAGTGGTGGCTTTAGGTGTGTTCCGTGCAGGTTTAGTGCTTGTAAACGTGAACCCACTGTATACAGCGCGTGAGCTTGAGCATCAATTGAATGACTCTGGTGCTGAAGCGTTGGTGATCATTGAAAACTTTGCCAGCGTTTATCAAAGCATTATTGGTAAAACACCTGTGAAGCATGTTGTGGTGGCTTCTGTGGGTGATATGTTAGGTACCTTAAAAGGGACACTGGTCAACTTTGTTTTACGTAAAGTACGTAAGCAAATTCCTGCATGGAATATCCCAGGCCATACCAAATTTAATGCTGCATTAAATAAAGCCAATCCAAGCAATTATAAACGTCCAAGCTTAACTTTAAGCGATACTGCAGTACTGCAATATACCGGTGGCACCACAGGTGTTTCTAAAGGTGCTGAATTGACGCATCGTAACCTTGTCGCGAACTTACTGCAGTGTGAAGCGATTTTCTCAAGTAAATTTGGTGCTTCTGATAGTGCTAAAGGTGATCGCATCGTTTGTGCATTACCGCTGTATCACATCTTTGCATTCATGGTGTGTGCGCTTTACGGTATGTACAAAGGTCAAGCCAATATCTTGATCCCAAATCCGCGTGACTTACCAGCAGTTGTAGGTGAATTACGTAAATATCAACCTTCATTCTTCCCAGCTGTAAACACCTTGTTTAATGCTTTGGTGAATAATGAAGAATTCAAACAGCTTGACCATAGCAATCTGAAGATGGCGATGGGTGGTGGTATGGCAGTATTGCCATCGACTGCAGCAGCATGGAAAAAGATCACAGGCACAACCATTATCGAAGGTTATGGCTTATCTGAAACGTCTCCAGTTGCAACAGCGAATCCACCTGCAACAACTGAATTCAGTGGCACCATTGGTATTCCATTGCCATTAACCGAAGTTGCGATTTTGGATGATGACGGTAACGAAGTTGCATTGGGTGAACAAGGCGAAATCTCGATCCGTGGCCCACAAGTGATGAAGGGTTATTGGAACCGTCCAGATGAAACTGCGAAAGTGATGACGGCTGACAATTACTTCCGCACGGGTGATATCGGTGTGATGGATTCACGTGGTTATGTGAAGATTGTTGACCGTAAGAAAGACATGATCTTGGTGTCTGGTTTTAACGTTTACCCAAGCGAAATTGAAGAAGTCATTGCCAAACATCCAAAAGTATTGGAAGTGGCTGCGATTGGTGTACCTGATGAAAAATCAGGTGAAGTGCCAAAATTATTCATCGTGAAAAAAGATCCATCTTTAACCACTGAAGAAATTATTGCTTATGCAAAACAAAACCTAACAGGTTACAAGTGCCCACGTTATGTTGAGTTTATGGAAGAATTACCGAAATCTAACGTAGGTAAAATCTTACGTAAAGATTTACGTAAACCCGCTTAAGCATAAATCCAAATAAAAAAGCGCCGCAATTGCGGCGCTTTTTTATTTGGATTTATTTAGTACGATTTGATTTCATTAACCAGCGATCGATATAAGGACGACCTATGCCTACAATACCGACAAACACCACCATAGTTGCCAGTTGGAAACGTAAACGGGTTGGATCAATGCCATTAAAGCTAAAATAATTATCAGCAACTGCATACAGCACAATCACTGCGAGCCAGTGCCACAGGGTCAAATGGTAAATACCGACCGCATAAAAGGCAATGCTGAGGATCACAAAAGTACCCAAGGTCGACTGCCAATTCAGATTTGCACAAATCACACTGAGTAAAAATGCCATGATTGGGAGCACGACTTTCAATACACGATCAACCAAAAGCTGATGTTGTCGTTGCTGTGCCAGAACATCAAACATTTCTTTTTGATCTTGTTGCTGCATAGATTGACCTTAAAACTGTATGAAAAAACACAACTTTTACACAAAAACGCGGTGTAAAAGAAACGCTTGTTGAACAAGCACAAATGAAAGTTCAATAAATTATAGATTATGATAGCATGATCAGAAGAACTTCAAATGATGGATCTCAGCATGCAAGGTATTAGCGGCATTATATTGATGATTATAGTCGCATGTTTGTTGCCGTATGTATTTACCTTGATTGCGAAATCAAAAGGTGGTTTTCAAGCAAAAGATAATCGGAACCCACGTGAGTTTCTCGCCAAAACCACCGGTTTGTCGGCACGCGCCAATGCAGTACAGCAAAACAGTTTTGAAAGCTTACCTTTGTTTATTGCTGCGATCTTGATGGCTGAATATATGGTGGTACCAGAACGCTTTATTCTGACCCTGGGCTGGGCCTATATTGTATTTCGCGTTATTTATGGCATTTGCTATTTAGCCAATCTTGCGACATTACGTTCAATCATCTGGTTTTTCTCTCTGCTTTGTCCAATTTTACTGTTCGTGATTACCATCAAAATGACTTAAGCGCTGCTAGATAGAAAATTCGCCAGCTTGGTGTATATCTAGCATCATTTTCATTGTATTCACGTTATAATCTGTCCGATTTACATCTGACTTCACAATATAAACGAGTGTTGATATGAGTTATAGCAATATTCCTGCGGGTAAAGACGCACCAAATGACATCTATGTCATTATCGAAATTCCTGCAAATGCAGCGCCAATCAAATATGAAATCGATAAAGATTCAGATGCGTTATTTGTAGACCGTTTCATGGGTACAGCAATGTTCTACCCAGCAAACTACGGTTATGTACCAAATACATTGTCTGAAGATGGTGATCCATTAGACGTGCTTGTTGTAACTCCACATCCAGTTGCTGCGGGTTCTGTGATTCGTTGCCGTCCAGTCGGTAAATTGAAAATGGAAGATGACGGTGGTATCGATGCGAAATTGATCGCTGTTCCACACGAAAAATTATCTCCGCTTTATAAAGATGTTCAAGAATATACGGATCTTCCCCCGTTATTGATCAGCCAAGTTGAGCATTTCTTTGCTCACTATAAAGATTTAGAGCCTGGTAAGTGGGTAAAAATCAGTGGCTGGGAAGGTGCGGATGTTGCGAAAGCAGAAGTACTAAAAGCGATTGAAGCAGCTAAAAAATAATTTTAGTCGGTGTGATCAGCTCCTATTCGTTTAGTGGCTGATCATAAAAAAACCTCCATTCAATTGAATGGAGGTTTTTTTAACTTGATGAACTGTGAATTAGAATAATTTCACAGGAATATCAAGCCAGATACGCCATTCATTGGTATCACCAATGTAGGCATTAGTTTGATATTCATCGCTTGCACGGTAGTAAGAATGACGTAAGCGTAAGCTTGCATCTTTGGCAAAACCAGATTGAACAGTGTATTTCACTTGGTTAAAGAATTCACGTTCTTTGGCATTGTCAGTCAAGTTCTTAACTTTGATGTCCCAACCGTAAACATACGCAGTGGTCCAGCTTAAACCTGGAACGCCATAGCTACCAAAATCAACGTTATATTGAAGCTGCGCAGATTTTTCACTGTTACCAATGAAGTCAGACAGGTAAGAGTTTGGCAAATAGATACTTTGTGCACCATCTGCATTCTCACCATAGTCATAACCAGTATTGCCATTGTTTTGTTGGTAAGCCAACATCACACTGTGTGGACCTGTGTTATAGGTCGTAGAAAGTGCCCAAATGGTATTCTTGCGATTAGACAAATCATCAGTTGTACTTGAATACGTACTGCCTTTTTCATCCCATTTGGTGTGGTAAGCGCTCAAATCATAAGTAAGAGCACTGCCTTGATTCAATGGTTGTCTATAGTTGGCATTCACATAATGACGATCAAGTTTATCTTTGCTATCTAAGCCAAAATAAGATGCACTCAAGTTATCATCAAATTTGTATTTCGCACCCCAAACCACAGCACGATCAAGACGACGACCGTCAGTATTGATTTGATCTGAATACTGATCTTTGGTGAATTTACCCGCAGTTAACTCTAAACCATCAATTTCACGGCTAGTTGCTAATACACCTTCAAAGTATTCAGGAACCAAACGCGTGGTATTACTTGCTAAGACAGGGATATCTAAAACTTGGGTACCATAAGTTACAGTTGTATTTGAAATACGTGCTTTTACAAAACCGCCACCACGTGCCCAGTGATCATAAGCTGAGCCGTCTGGATGCTTCGGAATCATACCATTGCCCGAGTTATTGTTTGAGCCTAATTTAAAAGAGCCGTCACCAATAACACCTGCACCAAAGCCAACTAAACCTTGAGTAAAACCAGTTTCCAGTTTCACCATTGCCGTTTGAGCATATGAGCTTGTGTCTTTGACACCATTCTTTTTGTCACGATTTAAATAACCAGTACGGAATAAAATATCCCCTTTGGCATCTTCAACAAGTCCTTTTGCTTCGCTTTGTTCGCTTGCATATGTTGAGGTAATTAACGCGGCATTAATCAAAACCGCTAAAGTAAGTTTATTTGCCTTTGGCATAGCTCGCCTCATTAAAAAAAGTAAATTTGGGATAAGACCGAAATTTTGACCAATTGTATAAGTTATGCGTAAAAAAGATAGATTTTTATTAAAATAATTTAATTATTATTAAATAAAATACTTGTAAAATTTTATGATTTGTTTCTCGTTTAAAAAAACATCAAATTAAATTTAAGTAGATGATTTTATTTTATAATTTATTTTATTTTGGATGTAAAATAGACGCAATATTTTGCGGTTTGTTTTTATAAAAATATGTGATTTATTGCTGTATTTTTTCTTTTTATTGAAAGAGTTATTTTTTCTTTGTTTAAAAAATAATCGAGTCGATTTGCAAAAAATGACATCCCGACGAATGACAGTGACTGACCAATCCAATAGTTACAGCGCTTCAGCCTGATTTAAGTTTTTTGTTAATGCACCTTTATAGAACATTGTTATTTTTTACGGCATAACGCCGATCTTTTAAGCATTTCGAATGATTTTGTTTTTATGGGTATGCCTCTTTTTTGTGCGAAAAAAGTACTGAAAATTTCTGTTGCCTTGAAATCGGTCAAAAAATAAAAAGATTTCCTGATAAAGCGCAATTCGGAGGCATTGATGTTGTTATATCGGCACTTTTATAGAACGGAATCGAGATTTGACACACTTTTTCTAAAGTTGGCACAGCAATTGCTATTTATTTTGCGATGCAATTTAAAACATAAATCAGTCGAATATCCATCATGGGGGAAATCAATATGATGAAATTTGCATGTAAAGCGATCGCGTTGAGTATTTGTGCAGTGACTTCGACTTTTGCTATGGCGGAAGAAACAAATACATTATCTCAATATGGCCTTAGCTTTTCTGGAACCGCTGCGTTAACGACAGATTATCGTTATCGTGGTATTACTCAAACTCAAAGTGATCCTGCGGTGCAAGGTGGTTTTGCATTAACGCATTCATCTGGTTTATATGCAGGCGTATGGGGTTCAAACGTTAACTTTGGCGCTCCAGATCCACATTTGGAGTTAGATCCATATGTGGGTTATGCGACTGAACTCCCCTTTGCTGGTAAGCCAACTTTAGATGTAGGTTTATGGTATTACGGCTATCCAAGTGCATCTGATCTGAACTGGTTAGAACTCTATGCAAAATTAGGCTTTAAAAATGTCTTGGCATCTGGTGATAGTCTATTGGGTAGTTTGAACTATACCAATGATTTTGCTGGTACTGATGAAAATGGTTGGTATGTCAATGCCACTTATAACATTCCTTTTGCAGATACAGGATTTGGTGGTGTTGCGAGTGTCGGTTATACCAAAGTGGATAACTACGACTTTAGCGATACAGGTGGTGAAGATGACAACTATGTTGATTGGAAAGTGGGTGTGACTTATAGCGTTAAATCAGTATCGGGTTTAACCGCTGAGCTTGCTGCGGTAGGCACTAATATTGATGCAGATTTCCAACCGTATAAACGTGGTACAGAAACCGGCGCAGTATTTACCTTAACCAAAGCTTTCTAAGTTTCGGTCTGTCAAAGCAACATAAAAGCCAGTCATCATACTGGCTTTTTTTATTTTTATCGTCTAGGTAGGATACTGGATTGAAGAGAGCCACGGTCTACTTTTTATGATGTCTTTAAAAGAGAGACAATCCCATTCTTAGAATGAGAAAAACAAGTAGGATCAGAAAAAACCATCGGATAAATTGGCTGCCATAACGTAATGCCAGAAAAACACCAGCGAAGGAACCCAACACATTACACAGAGCAACGATTAAACCGATTTGCCAGAGCACATGACCTGTGGGAATAAAAAATAAAAGTGCTGAACTAAAAGTGCCAATATTCACGATTTTGGCCGATGCAGAGGCATTCAGAAAGTCAAAACCGAAAACCTTTACAAACAGAAAAAGCAGGAAACTGCCGCTGCCTGGTCCAAAAACACCATCATAGAAGCCAACCAACCCGCCAAAAAGGATGCCAAGGGAGATTTCTTTAGGCCCGCATCTCACATAGGTACTGCGCGCACCTAAATCTTTCTTTAAAAAAGTATAGATGGCCATCAGAATGAGTAAACAGAAAACTACATAGCTCATGAGCTGCTTTGGAACATGGGCTGTTGTCATTGCACCCGCAAATGCAAATATAAATGCCGCAAGCATGGTGGGAATTAGTAGCTTCCAGACAAAAGTAATTTTATGAACATATCTAAAAAATGAGGCGGTGGTTCCAGCCCAAACCGCTAATTTGTTGGTGCCAAAAACAGTTGCAATATTGTGCTGAGGCAACGCATGTAACAGCGCTGGAATTTGGATTAAACCTCCACCACCTACTGCGGCATCGATCAGACCACCACAGAAGGCAAAGAGTCCTAAAGTCAGCAGGGCGGTTTGATCAATCATAAAAATCAGCCAATCTGAGGAAAAAAATAATCTTGTTGTATAAGCTTTATGCAATGTTTTAAATAAGAATCTAACCGAATAATGAAAACATCATTTGCTTAGTTTTGTTGTTTTTTATCCACATTAAAAATAAAGGTTTGAATGAATGAAAGTTCTTTGCTTGGCTAAAACAGTGCTTTTTGTGCGCTATGTCGAGCATCAATAGCCCATTTTGGTTGCAAGATTTACAGTTCAAATGTCGTTATAAACTAAAGGACTCAGCTTATGTTTTTCTAAGTATTGATTTTATTGGTGTTTATTTTTTATTTGAGTTTGGCACAGCATTTGCTAAATAGCTTTTGATGCAATTTAAAGCTTAAAAATCAATTGAGTATCTAAAATATAGGGGGAGACCAATATGATGAAATTTGCATGCAAGGCTGCTGTACTGGGAATGCTGACCACAGCATCAACATTAAGTTTGGCTGAGGAGAGCAAACTACCTTTTCCCGGTACCGTTACGGGAAATGTCAATGTGGTATCAAGCTACAATTTACGTGGGATGACCAACTCACCAGAAAGTGATACGCCGGCAGTTCAAGGTGGGCTGGATTATAGTCATGACAGTGGCTTTTATTTGGGGTATTGGTTTTCGACTTTAACCGCAGCCTATGCTGATTTTAATACTTCGCCTACTGATGTGAAGGAAGAGAAAAAATCCTTCGAAAACGATTTTTATGCGGGCTATAAAGGCAAAATTACCGAAGATCTTGGTTATCAAATTGGGGGAACGATTTATTACTATTATCCAGGTTGGGAATCGACAGGTTATGAAACCATCTTGGGGCTCAGTTATAAAGATTTCAGCATTACCGCACAGACTTTATTAAATAACGTCACCTTCGGAAACAAGGGTGATACCTATTTCTTGGCGACCTATGCACCAAAACTGGCAGGGGGCTTTACCGGTAAAGCGCAAGTTGCAGCCTATTATTATGGCGACGACGATGAATATTTGGCTTATCAAACCAAAGCTGGCGATGTGACCAAAACTGATTTTGCCTTCCGTCATGCAACGCTAGGTTTATCGCACCCATTGGGCAATACCGGCGCAACATGGAGTTTGGATTATATTTTTGGTGGTTACACCCGTGATGAAACCAAACAAAAGAATAAAGTAGTCCTAGCTTTAGGTTATGCCTTCTAACTGAGCCTGAGTCATAAAAAGCGATCTTAAGGTCGCTTTTTTAACTTTGCTGACCGCGATAGGACAAGGCTTCAGTGATATGACTGCTACAGATGAGTTCACTTTCGGCTAAATCTGCAATGGTTCGAGCCACTCTTAAGACTCGATGATAGGCACGCGCAGAAAGGTTGAGCCGCTGTTGTGCCATTTCAATAATTTTGGTCGAGCTGTCATCTAACAAGGCATGCTGTTCCAATAATTTTGGAGAGAGCGCCTGATTTAAACAATCTTGTCTTTGAATTTGTTTTTCATAGGCATGGATGACGCGTTGTCGAACTGTGTCAGAGTTTTCGGTTGGGCTTCGATCCTGTAATTCTTGCGCCTGTAAGGGCGGCACATCAATGTGCAAATCAATACGGTCTAATAAAGGCCCTGAAATTCGGTTTTGATAACGTTGAATGCTGTCTGGCGAACATTGGCAACGGCTATCCTGATTAAAGGCATAACCACATGGGCAGGGGTTCATTGCTGCAATAAACTGAAAGTTTGCAGGGAACGTCATTTGTCGTGCAGCGCGTGAAATCACAATCTCTTTGGATTCCAGTGGTTGGCGCAGTACTTCAAGCACCTTGCGATCAAATTCGGGTAATTCATCCAAAAATAGAACGCCTAAATGCGCTAAGGTGATTTCGCCAGGTTTAGGTTGAGAACCACCACCCACCAAGGCAATTGCAGATGCGGTATGGTGCGGCGCTCGGAAGGGTCTTTGTCCAAAAATATGTGGTGCATTGGCAACCGAGTAAATACTGGCGACTTCAAGATTCTCACGTGCATTGAGCGGGGGCAAAATAGAGGGTAGCCGTGAAGCCAACAGGGTCTTTCCAGTACCTGGCGGCCCTTTAAATAATAAAGAGTGCCCGCCTGCGGCAGCAATTTCCAAAGCACGACGCGGGCGGAGTTGTCCTTTTACATCGGCAAGATCAAATTGATAATAGGAGGCGGCTGTGGTTGTTCTTTGTGGTGCAGCTGGAATCTGGGAATTGCCCGAAAAATGCGCACAAACCGCTTGTAGATGATTGGCTGCATAGACTTCAAATTCTGGCAACTGATTGGCTTCATCTAAATTTGCGGTCGGCAGTAATAAGCGATGTTGTGCCTGTTGGCAGGCCATCGCAATGGTTAGGGCTCCTGAGATGGGACGCAAGTGTCCATCCAGTGCCAGTTCACCAATAAATTCAAAACCTTCGGTGCTGTTTTCAGGTAATTGACCTGACGCAATCAAAATACCGAGTGCAATCGGTAAGTCGAGTCTGGAACCATCTTTAGGTAAATCTGCAGGTGCTAAGTTAATGGTTAAGCGCTTGGTTGGAAACTGAAAACCACTATTAATGATGGCTGAACGGACACGATCTTTACTTTCACGTACTGCCGCTTCAGGTAAGCCGACAATTGTGAGTGAAGGCAAGCCTGAACTGATGTGGACTTCAACTTCAATTTGTGGGGCATGCAGCCCCAATAAGCCTCTCGTATAGATCTTGGCAAAAGACATCTTATTATTGTTCCATTGTGGTGCTTTATTTTTAATCATTCTTCGGTGCTTATTGCACCGAATTGGTGCTTATTTTTTGTTCTGAACGATTTCTTCTAAAATTCTCATTTGCTGTTGCAGCTCAGTCAGGCGCTGATTGGCTGTGTTGAGTGCAGTTCTTTGACGGTCGAGTTCTTGTTTAGAGACAAGGTCTAGTTTTTCAATGCTTTCATTCAATAAGGCACGTAAGTTTTTTTCTAAATCTTTTTTAGGTTGATCAACTTGCTGCAAAATTGCCTGTAAAAGAGTCTCAATCATAAAGTGCTCAATCGGTTATATATATTTGCTGCCCAGTGTATCACTGCTGCAGGTAATCCTCTAGCACAGTTCGGGACAGAAGGATGAGTGACTCTCTGATTTCATTCAATATAGCGAAATGAAACTTATTTTCGACGCACTATCTACATCTTGAAGGCTAAATAGGTTATAAAGAAAGCTTGTGCTCAATATTTAAAAACCCCCAACCTTTAAATATTGGCATGAAAATTGAACATAAAACCTTACTGGTGAAAATAAGCCGAAGGAAAACAAACATGAAGCTTGTAACTGCAATTGTAAAACCATTCAAATTGGATGATGTGCGTGAAGCACTCTCTGAAATTGGTGTTCAAGGGATTACCGTAACCGAAGTCAAAGGTTTCGGACGTCAAAAAGGTCATACAGAACTGTATCGTGGTGCAGAGTATGTAGTTGATTTCTTACCGAAAGTGAAGATTGAAATTGCAATTAGTGATGAAATGGTTGATGCAGTCATTGAATCGATTACTCGTGTCGCAAGCACAGGCAAAATTGGTGATGGAAAAATCTTTGTCACGAATTTAGAGCAAGTGATCCGTATCCGTACGGGTGAAACTGGGCCAGATGCTGTCTAAATTGGCACAAACTTTGCTGAGTTAGAAATAAGAGATATAGCTCACAAAATAAGGTTGGGGGACACGAATGAAAAAAATGCTTATGGCGCTCAGTCTATCTGGCGCACTCTTAGGTGGTTCAGCGGTGGTTTGGGCAGAAGATGCTGCATCAACCCCGGCAACTGAACAAACTGTAGCTGTAGTTGCAGATACAGGTGCTGCGACAACCGAAGTTGTTGCCGTTGAAGCACCTGCTGCTGAAGAGGCTGCTCCAGCCACTACTGCGACAGTAGATACCGGCGATACCGCTTGGGTTCTTGTTTCAACAGCACTGGTTCTGTTGATGACTATTCCTGGTTTAGCGCTGTTCTATGGGGGTATGGTTCGTAAGAAAAACGTACTCAGCACCATGATGTTCAGCCTTTCTGCTGCAATTTTAGTTAGCTTAATCTGGGTGATTGTCGGTTACTCATTGGCTTTCTCTGGTACAGGCGCTTATGTGGGCGACTTAGGCAAAGCGATGCTGAATGGCGTTGCATTTGATGCCTTGAGTGGCACCATTCCTGAAAGTTTATTTGTTGTTTTCCAAATGACCTTTGCCATCATTACCGTTGCGATTATCAGTGGTTCGATTGCTGATCGTATGAAGTATTCAGCGTTCATGGCATTTATCGCAGTTTGGGTGATCTTGGTGTATGCACCAATCACACACTGGGTTTGGGCGGCTGATGGCTGGTTATTCAAAGCAGGCGCATTAGACTTTGCTGGTGGTACTGTTGTGCATATCAACGCAGGTGTGGCAGGTTTGGTTGCTGCATACATGTTAGGCAAACGTACCGGTCTTGGCCGTGAATCGATGGCACCGCATAACCTGACTTTAACTGTGATCGGTGCAAGCTTGATTTGGGTGGGTTGGTTCGGCTTTAACGGTGGTAGTGCTTTAGGTGCGGGTGCACGTGCAAGTATGGCGATCTTAGTGACTCAAGTTGCTGCTGCCGCTGCTGCATTCTCTTGGCTGATTGTAGAACGTTTGATTCGTGGTAAAGCATCAGTACTTGGCGGTGCCTCAGGTGCGGTCGCTGGTTTGGTTGTCATCACACCTGCAGCTGGTTTCGTTGGTGTTAGTGGTGCCCTAATCATGGGGCTTGTCGGTGGTGTGGTGTGTTTCTGGGGGATTACTGCACTGAAACGCCTGCTTAAAGCGGACGATGCCTTGGATGCATTTGGTTTACACGCAGTCGGTGGTATTGTTGGTGCGATTCTGACTGGAATCTTCTATAGCGATGAAATCATCAAAGCAGCGAATGTTGCGCTAGCTCCGACTTTTGCTGGTCAATTGTGGGTACAAATTGAAGGGGTATTAGCAACAATCGCCTATAGTGCAATTGTGACCTTTATTATTCTGAAAGTGATTGATTTGGTGATTGGTATCCGTGTCAGCGCTGATGATGAACGTATGGGTCTTGACCTGAGCCAACATGGCGAACGTATCGAATAATCGACACAACATGCGATTTAAAAAACAGCCTCATCGGGCTGTTTTTTTATGCCTTTAGACGACTGGTTCTGCAATTGCAGAAACTTTGCTACACTTAGGCAAAGAGAGTAAATAATCACGCCACTATGCATTGTCCATTTTGTAACGCCGCTGATAGTAAAGTCATAGACTCGCGTTTGGCTGCCGAAGGCTGTCAGATTCGTCGTCGTCGTGAGTGTGTCATTTGTGGAGAGCGTTTTACCACCTTTGAAAGTTATGATGTGGTAATGCCACGGGTGATCAAATCTGACGGTAAAAATGAGCCGTTTGATGAGGCCAAACTGCGCCGTTCTCTGATGCATGCCTTGCAAAAACGCCCAGTAACGCAAGAACAAATTGAAACTGTACTCAGTGATATTCAATCGCAGATTCGCCGACTGGGCGAACGTGACGTCAAGTCCAGAACCATTGGTGAAATTGTGATGCAGGCTTTGTTTGCACTGGATCATGTTGCCTATGTTCGATTTGCCTCGGTGTATCAAGATTTCCAAGACGTAGAAGCATTTCGCCATCAAATTGAGCAAATGCAACAACGTGAAAACGAAGCTTAAATTAGAGAAATCATGTCTGAACTCACCCAAGATCACTTATCTGAACATCAGTACTGGATGCAACAAGCGATTGCCTTAGCTCGACGAGGACAGTATTCGACTAAACCGAACCCGAATGTCGGTTGCGTGATTGTCAAAGAGGGGCAATTGATTGGCGAGGGCTATCATCCCAAAGCAGGTCAACCCCATGCCGAAGTCTTTGCTTTGCGCCAAGCGGGTGACAATGCACAAGGGGCTACTGCTTATGTGACGCTGGAACCTTGTGCACACTATGGTCGAACGCCACCTTGTGCTGAGGCTTTGGTTAAAGCTCAAGTCAAGAAAGTGGTGGTGGCTTGTTCAGATCCAAATCCTTTGGTGGCAGGTAAAGGCGTCCAGATTTTACAAGCTGCGGGTATAGAGGTTGAAACGGGTGTTTGTGCTGAAACTGCAAAAATGCTCAACATGGGCTTTTTAAGAGCCATGTCAACTGGCCAGCCTTATGTGCGTTTAAAAATCGCCTCTAGCTTGGATGGGCGTACCGCGATGGCATCTGGGGAGTCCAAATGGATTACGGGTACAGCAGCTCGACAAGATGTGCAGCACTGGCGTGCCATTTCAG
>Ga0209958_1000697_pt1 | contig 44564 bp, 48 predicted proteins | sample ThiBio_inoc_plan_FD_183942 | JGI IMG/M metagenome (GOLD analysis project Ga0209958, IMG submission 183942) | Wastewater bioreactor microbial communities from Cape Town, South Africa - Thiocy_inoc_plan (SPAdes) | ecosystem: Engineered > Bioremediation > Thiocyanate > Unclassified | place: South...
GGCCGGCATGGGCTATGGCGCCTGGCTGCACGGCGAGGCCGTGGGTTGCGGCATGGTGATGGCGGCCCGCCTGTCGCAAGCGCTGGGCTTGGTGGACGAGGCGTTCGTCGAGCGCCTGAAGCGCCTGGTGGCCCGCGCCGGCCTGCCGGTGGTGGCGCCGGTGCTCGATCCCGCGCGCAATGCCGAGCGTTACCTTGAGCTGATGCGTGTCGACAAAAAGGCCGAAGCGGGGGAGATCCGCTTCGTGCTCATCGACCCACCGAGCCGGGCCTCGATGCGCCCGGCCAGCGATGCCGTCGTGGCGGGGGTGATCGCGCGAAGCTGCCAGCCGGCATGAGCCTGGCACCGTACGCCAGCGATCCGGCGCGCAGCCGTGGCCGGCGCTACCCGGAACCCCCCGCCCCCACGCGCACCGACTACCAGCGCGACCGCGACCGGGTGATCCATTCCACCGCGTTCCGTCGGCTGGTCTACAAGACGCAGGTGTTCCTCAACCATGAGGGAGACCTGTTCCGCACCCGCCTGACGCACTCGCTGGAAGTGGCCCAGCTCGGCCGCAGCATCGCGCGATCGCTGGGGCTCAACGAAGACCTGGTCGAAGCCATCGCGCTCGCGCACGACCTGGGCCACACGCCCTTCGGCCACGCCGGCCAGGACGCGCTGCACGCCGCCTTGCAGGCGCTCGGCCCCGATGGCCGCGCGCCCGACGGCTGGGGCTTCGAGCACAACCTGCAGAGCCTGCGCGTGGTGGACGAACTCGAGGAGCGCTACCCCGCGTTCGACGGCCTGAACCTGTCCTTCGAAACGCGCGAAGGCATCCTGAAGCACTGTTCCCGGCACAACGCCGAGCGCCTGGAGCGGCTGGAGCCCGGCGGCGTGGCGGCGCGCTTCCTGCGAGGCGGCGCTCCTTCGCTCGAGGCGCAGTTGTGCAACCTGGCCGACGAGATCGCCTACAACGCGCACGACATCGACGACGGCGTGCGCTCGGGCCTGCTCTCGCTGGAGCAGCTCGAATCCGTGGAGCTGTTCGACCACTACCGCCGCCAGGCCCTGCGGGAGCACCCGCAGTTGCAGGGGCGCCGGCTGTTGTTCGAGAGCATCCGCCGCATGCTGAGCGACCAGGTCTACGACGTGATCGCCGCCACGCGCGAGCGCCTGCGACACTCGGGCGTCGCCTCGGCCGACGAGGCGCGCACCCAGGCGGCCCTGGTGGCTTTCTCCGACCCTATGCGCGAGCGCAGCCGCGCGCTCAAGGCCTTCCTGTTTCGCAACCTCTACCGCCACCCGCAGGTGGTCGAGACCACCGGTCGCGCACGCCAGGTGATCGGCGATCTCTTCGGGCGCTACCTGGCCGAGCCCGGCGAGATGCCCGAAGCCCATGGGCAACGCCGGCACATCGAGCGCGCGGTGGCCGACTACATCGCTGGCATGACCGATCGTTTCGCCATCCGCGAGCACGAGCGCCTGTTCGGCTCGGTACTGTTTCCATGACTGCCACACCACCGCCCGAGTCCCGTCCCGTTCGTGCCGCCGCTCTGGTCGTGGCGGTGGGCGTCACCTGCGCCCTGCACATCGGCAAGCTGCCCGTCGCCATTCCTGCGTTGCAGGCCGGGCTGGGCGTGAGCCTGGTGCAGGCGGGCTTCCTGCTTTCGCTCGTGCAATTGGCCGGCATGGCGCTGGGCCTGTTCGTGGGCTTGGCGGCCGACCGCATCGGGCCGCGCCGGATCATGCTGGTCGGCCTGGTGGCCCTGGCCCTGGGCAGCGCCTGGGGCGCGACGGCCGGTTCGCCGGCCGACCTGCTGGCCTCGCGCGCATTGGAAGGCCTGGGGTTCCTGCTCGCCGTGCTGCCGGCGCCGGGCCTGATCCGCCGCCACGTGGCCGAGCCGCGCCTGCTGGCCAAGGCCTTGGGCTGGTGGGGTGCCTACATGCCGCTGGGCACGGCCCTGGCGTTGCTGTTCGGCGCGCCGGTCATCGAGTGGCTCGGGTGGCGCGCCGTCTGGTTGGGTCTGACAGCCTGCTCGCTGCTGGCGCTGGTGGCCTTGTGGCGCGGCTTGCCGTCCGACGCGGCACTGGCGGGGCAGGGCGCGCCGCTGGGCCCGCGCCTGCGCCGCACGCTGGGTGCGCCTGGGCCCTGGCTGGTGGCCGTGGCGTTCTTCCTCTACTCGGGGCAGTGGCTGGCGGTTGTGGGCTTCCTGCCCACCATCCTGGCCCAGGCCGGCGTGAGTGGTTTGCTGGCGGGCCTGCTCAGCGCGGCCGCGGCGGCGGTGAACATGGGCGGCAACATCGGGGCTGGCCGCTGGATCGCGCGCGGCGGCCGCCCCCGCTTTGTGATGGGCTTTGCCTACCTGGCCATGGGCCTGGGGGCCCTGTTGGCCTTTGGCTTGAAGGGCGCACCTGTGGTGCAGTACCTCGCTGTGCTGGCCTTCTCGGGCCTGGGCGGGCTCATTCCAGGCACCCTGTTCGGCTTGGCGGTGCGCCTGGCGCCGGGTGAAGACACCATCTCCACGACGGTGGGCTGGATGCAGCAGCTTTCGGCGCTGGGGCAGTTTGTCGGACCGCCGTTCGTGGCCTGGGTGGCTACGCAGGTGGGCGGGTGGCAGCTCACCTGGGTCGTCACCGGCGCGGCTTCTCTGCTGGGTCTCTGGGTGGCGCACCGCATCCAGCGCACGCTCCCGGCTTGACGGTGGTTGGCCCGCGGGGACCCGTGCGCGCCCATGCTTTAATTGGGGTCAGATTCCAATTGAATGAAGCGCCATGGCCCGATTGCCCCGTTTGACCGTCGCTGGCTACCCGCACCACATCATCCAGCGAGGCAACAACCGCCAGGTCATCGTGCGCGACGACGAAGACCGGGACGCCCTGCTCGAACTGATCACGGCCCGCGCTCGCCAACACGGCGTGGCGCTGCACGCCTGGGTGCTGATGGACAACCACTTCCACCTGCTGGCCACACCGGAAACGGTGGAGGGAGTCCCCCGCTGGATGCAGGACGTTGGCCGCAGTTACGTGCGCCGCTTCAACGACCGCCACCAGCGCACGGGGACTCTGTGGGAAGGGCGCTACAAATCCACGCTGGTTCAGACCGAGCGCTACCTCCTGGCCTGCATGGCCTACATCGAGCTCAATCCGGTGCGCGCCGGCATGGTCGCGGAGCCGCGGCAGTACCCCTGGTCCAGCCACCTGCACCACATTGGGCAGCGCGTGGACCGTCACCTCACGCCGCACCCCGTCTACTGGGCCTTGGGCAACACGCCTTTCGCGCGGGAGGCCGCGTATGCCGAGTGGGTGCGGACAGGCCTCGGCGCGCAGCAGCAAAAGGCCATCACCGACGCCTCTTTGCATGGTTGGGCCTTGGGTGACGAGCGCTTCACCGAGGAATTGCAGAAGCAGACGGCCCGCCGGGTGTCGCGCGCGGCGCGGGGTCGCCCGCCGGGGGCGCTTGCACCCAAGACCGAGGGCTGATCGCGCGCGAGAGCGTGTCGCTATCGGCTTTTTTAATATGTCCCCAATTATTTTTGAGAGTCATTGGTCGGCTGATTAATTGGAATCTGACCCCATTTAAAATGCTTGGCACGCATGGTGCAATGCAATAAGCTCCGCGGTCCGACGGATTCGCCCCACAGACGAGAAGGAAGCGCGCCATGAACACGGCTGCCGAGAAAGCGCATTTGCAACAGCACGGCCTCTATGACCCGGCGAACGAGCACGACGCCTGCGGCGTTGGCTTCGTGGCCCACATCAAGGGCGAAAAGAGCCACGCCATCGTCGAGCAGGCGCTCAAGATCCTGGAGAACCTGGACCACCGCGGCGCGGTGGGCGCCGACAAGCTGATGGGCGATGGCGCGGGTCTGCTGATCCAGATGCCCGATGCGCTGTACCGGGCCGAGATGGCCGCGCAGGGCGTGACGCTGCCGCCCGCTGGCGAGTACGGCGTGGGCATGATCTTCATGCCCAAGGAACACGCCAGCCGCCTGGCCTGCGAACAGGAGATGGAGCGCGCCATCGCCGCCGAAGGCCAGGTGCTGCTGGGCTGGCGCGAGGTGCCCGTGAACGCCGACATGCCCATGTCGCCCACGGTGCGCGCCAAGGAGCCGATCATTCGCCAGGTTTTCATCGGCCGTGGCAACGACGTGATCGTGCAGGACGCGCTGGAGCGCAAGCTGTACGTGATCCGCAAGACCGCCAGTGCCGCCATCCAGCGCCTCAAGCTCACGCACTCCAAGGAGTATTACGTGGTGAGCATGAGCAGCCGCACCGTGGTCTACAAGGGCCTGCTGCTGGCTGACCAGGTGGGCACCTACTTCAAGGACCTGCAGGACCCGCGCTGCGTGTCGGCCCTGGGCCTGGTGCACCAGCGCTTCTCCACCAACACCTTCCCCGAGTGGCCGCTGGCCCACCCGTATCGCTACGTCGCGCACAACGGCGAGATCAACACGGTCAAGGGCAACTACAACTGGATGAAGGCGCGCGAGGGCGTGATGAGCTCGCCCGTGCTCGGCGCCGACCTGCACAAGCTCTACCCGATCAGCTTCGCGCACCAATCTGACACCGCCACGTTCGACAACTGCCTCGAGCTGCTGACCATGGCGGGCTATCCGCTGTCGCAGGCCGTGATGATGATGATCCCGGAGCCCTGGGAGCAGCACACCACCATGGACCCGCGCCGCCGCGCGTTCTACGAGTACCACGCAGCCATGCTGGAGCCCTGGGACGGCCCCGCCTCCATCGTGTTCACCGACGGCCGCCAGATCGGCGCCACCCTGGATCGCAACGGCCTGCGCCCCTCGCGCTACTGCGTCACCGACGACGACCTGGTCATCATGGCCTCGGAATCCGGTGTGCTGCCCGTGCCCGAGAACAAGATCGTGCGCAAGTGGCGCCTGCAGCCCGGCAAGATGTTCCTGATCGACCTGGAGCAGGGCCGCATGATCGACGACGAGGAGCTCAAGGCCAACCTCGCCAACAGCAAGCCCTACAAACAGTGGATCGACAACCTGCGCATTCGCCTCGACGACGTCGAGCACCCGGTGGCCGGCGAGGCCGCGCAGGAGTTGCCCGTGGCGCAGACGGAACCCCAAGCCGCTGGCGTGGAGCGCGTGTCGCCCGAGCTGCTGGACCGCCAGCAGGCCTTCGGCTATACGCAGGAGGACATCAAGTTCCTCATGAGCCCCATGGCCGCCAACGGCGAGGAGGGCATCGGCTCCATGGGCAACGACAGCCCGCTGGCCGTGCTGTCGAGCAAGAACAAGCCGCTCTACAACTACTTCAAGCAGCTGTTCGCGCAGGTCACGAACCCGCCGATCGACCCGATCCGCGAAGCGATCGTGATGTCGCTGGTGTCCTTCATCGGCCCCAAACCCAACCTGCTCGACATCAACCAGGTCAACCCGCCCATGCGCCTGGAGGTGAGCCAGCCCGTGCTGGACTTCGCCGACATGGCCAAGCTGCGCAACATCGACGCCGTGACGCAGGGCAAATTCCGCAGCGTCACGCTGGACATCACCTACCCCGCGAGCTGGGGCCGCGAGGGCGTGGAGGCCAAGCTGGCCTCGCTGTGTGCGGCCGCGGTGGACGCGATCAAGGGTGGCAAGAACATCCTCATCATCAGCGACCGCGGCATCGGCCCGGCGCAGGTGGCCATTCCCGCGCTGCTGGCGCTCTCGGCCATCCACCAGCACCTGGTGCGTGAAGGCCTGCGCACCAGCGCTGGCCTGGTGGTGGAAACCGGCACCGCGCGCGAGGTGCACCACTTCGCCGTGCTCGCCGGCTACGGTGCCGAGGCCGTGCACCCCTACCTGGCGATGGAGACCTTGGTGGCCATCCACAAGGACCTGCCGGGCGATCTGAGCGCCGACAAGGCCATCTACAACTACACCAAGGCGATCGGCAAGGGCCTGTCCAAGATCATGTCCAAGATGGGCGTGAGCACCTACATGAGCTACTGCGGCGCCCAGCTGTTCGAGGCCATTGGCCTCAACAGCGACACCGTGGCCAAGTACTTCACCGGCACCGCCAGCCGCGTGGAAGGCATCGGGGTGTTCGAGATCGCCGAGGAAGCCATCCGCATGCACAAGGCCGCCTTCGGCGACGACCCGGTTCTGGCCACCATGCTGGACGCCGGCGGCGAGTACGCCTGGCGCACGCGCGGCGAAGAGCACATGTGGTCGCCCGACGCCATCGCCAAGCTGCAGCACAGCACGCGCGCCAACAGCTGGAACACCTACAAGGAATACGCCCAGCTCATCAACGACCAGAGCCGCCGCCAGATGACGCTGCGAGGCCTGTTCGAATTCAAGCTGGACCCGAGCAAGGCCATCCCGCTGGACGAGGTCGAGCCCGCCAAGGAGATCGTCAAGCGCTTTGCCACCGGCGCCATGTCGCTGGGCTCCATCAGCACCGAGGCGCACGCCACCCTTGCCGTGGCCATGAACCGCATCGGCGGCAAGAGCAACACCGGCGAAGGCGGCGAGGACGAGCGCCGCTACCGCAACGAGCTCAAGGGCATCAAGATCACCAAGGGTGAGACGCTCAAGTCCATCATCGGTGAGGACGTGGTCGAGGTCGACTTGCCGCTGGAAGACGGCGACAGCCTGCGCTCCAAGATCAAGCAGGTGGCATCGGGCCGTTTCGGCGTCACCGCCGAGTACCTGCAGAGCGCGGACCAGGTGCAGATCAAGATGGCCCAGGGCGCCAAGCCCGGCGAGGGCGGCCAACTGCCCGGCGGCAAGGTGTCCGAGTACATCGGCAAGCTGCGCTACTCGGTGCCGGGCGTGGGCCTGATCAGCCCGCCGCCGCACCACGACATCTACTCCATCGAAGACCTGGCTCAGCTCATCCACGACCTGAAGAACGTGGCGCCGCACGCCAGCATCAGCGTCAAGCTGGTGTCGGAAGTGGGCGTGGGCACCATCGCCGCGGGCGTGGCCAAGTGCAAGGCCGATCACGTGGTGATCGCCGGCCACGACGGTGGCACCGGCGCCTCGCCCTGGTCGTCCATCAAGCACGCGGGCAGCCCCTGGGAGATCGGCCTGGCCGAGACCCAGCAGACCCTGGTGCTCAACCGCCTGCGCAGCCGCATCCGCGTGCAGGCCGACGGCCAGATGAAGACCGGCCGCGACGTGGTCATCGGCGCCATGCTGGGCGCGGACGAATTCGGCTTCGCCACCGCGCCGCTGGTGGTCGAGGGCTGCATCATGATGCGCAAGTGCCACCTCAACACCTGCCCGGTGGGCGTGGCCACGCAGGACCCGGTGCTGCGCAAGAAGTTCTCGGGCAAGCCCGAGCACGTCGTCAACTACTTCTTCTTCGTCGCCGAGGAAGCGCGCCAGATCATGGCGCAGCTGGGCATCCGCACCTTTGACGAGCTGATCGGCCGCGCCGACCTGCTCGACACGCGCGCCGGCATCGCCCACTGGAAGGCGCGCGGCCTGGACTTCAGCCGCCTGCTGGCCTTGCCCGCCGTGCCGGCCGACGTGCCGCGCCTGCACACCGAGCAGCAGGACCACGGCCTGCACAAGGCGCTGGACAAGGTGCTGATCGAAAAATGCCGCCCCGCCATCGAGAAGGGCGAGCGCGTGCAGTTCATCGAGGTCGCGCGCAACGTGAACCGCTCGGTGGGCGCCATGCTCTCGGGCGAGCTCACCAAGCACCACCCGGAAGGCCTGCCGGACGATTCCATCCGCATCCAGTTGGAAGGCACGGGTGGCCAGTCCTTCGGTGCGTTCCTGGCCAAGGGCATCACGATGTACCTGATCGGCGACGCCAACGACTACACCGGCAAAGGCCTGTCGGGCGGCCGCGTGGTGGTGCGTCCCAGCATCGACTTCCGCGGCGAGGCCACGCGCAACATCATCGTGGGCAATACCGTGCTCTACGGCGCCACCACGGGCGAGGCCTTCTTCGCCGGCGTGGCCGGCGAGCGCTTCGCGGTGCGCCTGTCGGGCGCCAGCGCGGTGGTGGAGGGCACCGGCGACCACGGCTGCGAGTACATGACCGGCGGCACCGTGGTGGTGCTGGGCAAGACCGGCCGCAACTTCGCGGCCGGCATGAGCGGCGGCGTGGCCTACGTCTACGACGAGGATGGCCGCTTCGCCGAGCGCTGCAACACCGCCATGGTGAGCCTGGAGCCCGTGCCCACGGCCAAGGAACAGGAGGCCGCGTCCAGCGCCGGCGCCTGGCACCGCGGCCAGACCGACGAGGCCTTGCTGAAGAAGCTGCTGGAAGACCACAACCGCTGGACCGGCAGCAAGCGCGCGCGCGAACTGCTCGACAACTGGGCCACGGCGCGGGGCAAGTTCCTCAAGGTCTTCCCGAACGAGTACAAGCGCGCGCTCGGCGAGATGGCCGCGAAGCAGACGGCCGCCGCCGCGACCACCAAGGCGCAAGGCTCGGCCAAGAAGGCCACCGCGCCCGCGAAGTAAGCCCACGAGATACAGCCCCACGAGATACAGGACAGCACCATGGGAAAAGTCACCGGCTTCATGGAATACGAGCGCATCGAGGAGGGCTACGCGCCCGTGCCCGATCGACTGAAGCACTACAAGGAGTTCGTTGTCGGGCTCGATGATGCGCAGGCCAAGCTCCAGGGCGCTCGCTGCATGGACTGCGGCACGCCGTTCTGCAACAGCGGCTGCCCGGTCAACAACATCATTCCGGACTTCAACGACCTCGTGTACCAGGGCGACTGGAAGAACGCGATCACGGTGCTGCACAGCACCAACAACTTTCCCGAGTTCACCGGCCGCATCTGCCCCGCGCCCTGCGAGGCCGCCTGCGTGCTCAACGTGAACGACGACCCGGTGGGCATCAAGTCCATCGAGCACGCCATCATCGACCGCGCCTGGGCCGAAGGCTGGGTGGCGCCGCAGCCGGCCAAGCACAAGACCGGCAAGAAGGTGGCCGTGGTGGGTTCTGGCCCCGCCGGCCTGGCGGCCGCGCAGCAGTTGGCGCGTGCCGGCCACGACGTGACCGTGTTCGAGAAGAACGACCGCGTCGGCGGCCTGCTGCGCTACGGCATCCCCGACTTCAAGATGGAGAAGTCGCACATCGACCGACGCGTCGAGCAGATGCAGGCCGAGGGCGTGGTCTTTCGCACCGGCGTGCTGGTGGGTGCCCTGCCCGAAGGCAGCGAGGTCACCAACTGGGCCAAGGAAACCGTCAGCGCCGAGCAGCTCAAGGCCGAGTTCGACGCCGTGCTGCTCACCGGCGGCGCCGAGCAGAGCCGCGACCTGCCCGTGCCGGGCCGCGAGCTGGACGGTATCCATTTCGCCATGGAGTTCCTGCCCCAGCAGAACAAGGTCAACGCGGGCGACAAACTCAAGGGTCAACTGCGTGCCGACGGCAAGAAGGTCATCGTCATCGGCGGCGGCGACACCGGCTCCGACTGCGTGGGCACCAGCAACCGCCACGGCGCCACCAGCGTGACCCAGTTCGAGCTCATGCCCCAGCCGCCCGAGCAGGAGAACAAGCCCCTGGTCTGGCCCTACTGGCCGCTCAAGCTGCGCACCAGCTCCAGCCACGAAGAGGGCTGCGCGCGCGAGTTCGCTATCTCCACCAAGGAGTTCATCGGCAAGAACGGCAAGCTCACGGGCCTGAAGACCGTGCACGTGGAGTTCAAGGACGGCAAGTTCGTCGAGGTGCCGGGCACCGAGAAGGAATACAAGGCCGACCTGGTCCTGCTCGCCATGGGCTTCACCAACCCCGTGGCCACCGTGCTCGAGGCCTTTGGCGTCGACAAGGATGCGCGCGGCAACGCCAAGGCCACGACCGACTTCACGGGGGGCTATGCGACCAACGTGCCCAAGGTGTTCGCCGCCGGCGACATGCGCCGGGGCCAGTCGCTGGTGGTCTGGGCCATCCGCGAGGGCCGTCAGGCGGCCCGTTCGGTGGATGAGTTCCTGATGGGTTATTCCGACCTGCCCCGCTGATCCCCGGCGGCGCGTCGCGCCGGTCCTTCGGGAGGCCAACACCCGCGGCCCGGTGACGCCGGTTGCGCGGTGTTACGGGGTGCAAGAGGCGCCAGTTCGCCCCATGCGAATCCCGTATCATGCGGCAGCCGGGTTTCCACCCGGCTTTTGCTTGATGAGCACCACGCCCTCCGCCCCCCTCGTCGAACTGCGCGACCTCACCTTCGGCTATGGCCCGCGGGTGATCCTCGACAACATCTCGATGACCGTGCCGCGCGGCAAGGTCACCGCGCTGATGGGCGCCTCGGGTGGCGGAAAAACCACGGTACTGCGCCTGATCGGCGGCCAGATCCGCGCCCAGCGCGGCCAGACGCTGTTCGATGGCGCCGACGTCACCACCATGGACCAGGGCGCGCTGTACGCCGCGCGCCGGCGCATGGGCATGCTGTTCCAGTTTGGCGCGCTGTTCACCGACATGAGCGTGTTCGACAACGTGGCCTTCCCGCTGCGCGAGCACACGAAGCTGCCCGAGGTGCTGGTGCGCGACATCGTGCTGCTCAAGCTCAATGCCGTGGGCCTGCGCGGCGCGCGCGACCTGATGCCCAGCGAGCTGTCGGGTGGCATGGCGCGGCGCGTGGCCTTGGCGCGCGCCATCGCGCTCGACCCCGAGCTCGTGATGTACGACGAGCCCTTCGCCGGCCTGGACCCGATTTCGCTGGGCACCGCCGCGCGCCTGATCCGCGAGCTCAACGGCGCGCTGGGCCTGACCAGCATCGTGGTCTCGCACGACCTGGACGAGACCTTCGGCATCGCCGATCAGGTCATCGTGCTGGCCAACGGCAAGATCGCCGCCCAGGGCACGCCCGACGAGGTGCGCCACAGCACCGACCCGCTGGTGGCGCAGTTCGTCAACGCCCGGGCCGACGGCCCCGTGCGCTTCCACCACCCCGCGCCCGCGCTGGCCGAGGACTTCGGCAACGGAGCCGCCTGATGCTCAAGGCACTCCACCCCGCCCATGTCGGCCGCGCCGTGCGCCAGCACATCATCGCGCTGGGCCATGGCGCGCGGCTGTTCCTGCGCCTGCTGCTCCTGGGCGGGGCGGCGCTGCGCCGCTTCGGCCTGGTGCGCGACCAGATCCACTTCCTGGGCAACCGCTCGCTGTCCATCATTGGCGTCTCGGGCCTGTTCGTGGGCTTCGTGCTGGGCCTGCAGGGCTACTACACGCTGCGCATCTACGGCGCCACCGAAGCCCTGGGCCTGCTGGTGGCGCTGTCGCTGGTGCGCGAACTGGGCCCCGTGGTGAGCGCGCTGCTGTTCGCCGGCCGCGCGGGCACCTCGCTCACGGCCGAGATCGGCCTCATGAAGGCCGGCGAACAGCTCAGCGCCATGGAGATGATGGCCGTGGACCCGGTGCGCCGCGTGCTCGCGCCGCGTTTCTGGGCCGGTGTCATCACCATGCCCTTGCTGGCGGCCGTGTTCAGTGCGGTCGGCGTGATCGGCGGCTGGGTCGTCGGCGTGGGCCTCATCGGCCTGGACGGCGGCGCTTTCTGGAGCCAGATGCAGGGTGGGGTGGACGTCTGGGACGACGTTGGCAATGGCGTCATCAAGAGCGCCGTGTTCGGCTTCGCCGTGACCTTCATCGCGCTGCTGCAGGGCTACCTGGCCCAGCCCACGCCCGAGGGCGTATCGCGCGCCACCACCCGCACGGTGGTCATGGCCTCTCTCACGGTGCTGGGCCTCGATTTCGTGCTTACCGCCATGATGTTCAGCATCTGAGGATGCGTCGGAGAAAGACCATGACCTCTTCCAAGAACGATTTCTGGGTTGGCCTGTTCGTGCTCATTGGCGGCGCGGCCATCCTGTTTCTCGCGCTGCAGTCGGCCAACCTGCTGCAGATCAGCTTCGAGCCCACCTACCGCGTCACGGCGCGTTTTGACAACGCGGGCGGCTTGAAGACCGGCGCGGCCGTGCGCTCGGCCGGGGTGGTGGTGGGGCGGGTCGAGACCATCGGCTTCGACGACAAGACCTTCCAGGCCAGCGTCGGGCTGACGCTGCAGAAGCGCTACGCCTTCCCGCGCGACAGCTCCATGAAGATCCTCACCAGTGGCCTGCTCGGCGAGCAGTACGTGGGCATCGAGCCCGGCGGCGACCCGGAGAACTTGGCCGATGGCGCCCTGGTCACGCAGACGCAGTCGGCCCTGGTGCTGGAAAACCTGATCGGCCAGTTCCTGTTCAGTCGGGCGGCCGAAGGTGGCGAAAAGAAATCCGAACCCGGCGCCCAATAAACAAAGAGCAGTCCACGACTGGGAGACCCGATGACCCCCGCACGTTCCACCCCCCGCCCCGCGCTGGCGGTGGCCGCCGCCCTGGTGCTGCTGGCCGGCTGCGCCACCGGCCCCGACGCCGACCCGAAGGACCCACTGGAGCCCTTGAACCGCGGCGTCTACCGCTTCAACGACGCGATCGACACGGCGGTGCTCAAGCCCGTGGCCACGGCCTACGTCGACATCACGCCCAGCCCGGTGCGCACCGGGGTCAACAACTTCTTCAGCAACCTGGGCGACCTATGGTCCGCCGTCAACGCCGGCTTGCAGCTGCGCCCGCGCGAAACCGCCGACAACCTGCTGCGTTTCGGCGTCAACACCGTGCTGGGCTTCGGCGGTTTGCTCGACATCGCCGGCGAGGCCGGCATTCCGCGCACGCGCATCGACTTCGGCCAGACCCTGGGCCGCTGGGGCGTGCCGTCGGGCGCCTATGTGGTGTTGCCGTTCTTTGGCCCGTCCACCGTGCGCGACACCGGTGGCCTGGTGGTGGACTGGGAGGGCGATCTGGTGGACCATGTCAACCACATTCCCACGCGCAATTCCCTCTATGCCTTGCGCGTGGTGGACACGCGCGCCGGCCTGCTGCGCGCCGGCGAGTTGTTCGAGGGCGCCGCGCTCGACAAGTACAGCCTCATGCGCGACTTCTACCTGGGCCGCCGCCAGCGCCAGATCGACGACATGATCGACAAAGGCATTGGCACGGGCGATGGGGAATAAGGCGATAGTGGGCGCTCGCTGCTGAAACGCCTCGTCACGATCCCTCGCGAACCCGTCACATTCGAGGTGCACCGCCTGGCCACAATGCGGTCACTCAGGCCACGAGCCTTGGAAAGGACTTTCATGATTTTTCTGCACCGACGTTCCTGGCTGGCCGGCATCGCGCTGGCCCTGACCGCCTTCACCTTGCCCGCCCGCGCCGCCGAGGCCCCCGACGCCATGGTCAAGCGCCTGTCCACCGAGGTGCTCGACCTGATCAAGGCCGATCCCGCCATCAAGGCCGGCAACATCGACCGCATCATGGCCGTGGTGGACGAAAAGATCATGCCGAACGTGAATTTCACGCGCATGACCGCCTCCGCCGTGGGGCGCCACTGGCGCCAGGCCACGCCCGAGCAGCAGCAGCGCCTGCAGGCCGAATTCAAGTCCCTGCTGGTGCGCACCTACTCCGGGGCCCTGAGCGAGGTGCGCGACCAGACCCTCAGCTTCAAGCCCCTGCGCATGCAGCCCGGTGATACCGAGGTGGTGGTGCGATCCGAGGTGCGTGGCCGCGGCGAGCCCATCCAGCTCGACTACCGCATGGAAAAGGCCGGCGACGGCTGGAAGATCTACGACCTCAACGTGCTGGGCCTGTGGCTGGTGGAGACCTACCGCACCCAGTTCGCCCAGGAGATCAACGCCAAGGGCATCGACGGCCTGATCCAAACCCTGGCGCAGCGCAACAAGGCTGGCGGCGCCACCGCCAAAACCAACTGATGGGCGAGGCCCGCCTGCCCGAGCGGCTGACGACAGCGGAGGCCGCGGCCACGCTGGACAGCCTGCGCCGCGCGCTGGCCGCGCAGCCGGGCGGCGCCTTCACCGTCGACGCCGGCGGGCTGCGCAGCTTCGACTCGTCCGCGGTGGCCTTGCTGCTGGAGCTGAGGCGTGAGGCCCAGCGCGCCGGGCGCTCGCTGAGCGTGACCCACTGGCCGCCGCGCCTGCGCGACCTGGTCGCCGCCTACGGCGTGCAGGAACTGCTGCCCGCCTGAACCTGAACCTGGGCCGGGGCAGCCCTTCGCCAGCGCGGGCAAGGGGCCAGCCGTAGAATCCCCGGTTCTCCGCCCGCCACGGATGTCCCGTGCCTCGGGCCGGATTCGCGGTAGCTGCGCATGCCAGCCGTCTCATTCCAGAACGTCTCCAAAACCTACGCCACCTCGCGTGGCGACCTGCACGCCCTGCGCTCGGTCAGTTTCGACATCGAGCCGGGTGAATTCTTCGGTCTGCTCGGCCCCAACGGCGCGGGCAAGACCACGCTCATCAGCATCCTGGCCGGCCTGGCGCGCGCCACGGAGGGCCGCATCACCGTGCACGGCCACGACGTGCAGACCGACTACCAGGCCGCGCGCCGCCAGCTCGGCGTCGTGCCGCAGGAGCTGGTGTTCGATCCCTTCTTCAATGTGCGCGAGGCGCTGCGCATCCAGTCGGGCTATTTCGGCATCCGCCGCAACGACGACTGGATCGACGAGTTGCTCAGTGGCCTCGGACTGGCCGACAAGGCCACGGCCAACATGCGCCAGCTGTCGGGTGGCATGAAGCGGCGCGTGCTGATCGCCCAGGCGCTGGTGCACAAGCCATCCGTCATCGTGCTCGACGAGCCCACCGCCGGTGTGGACGTGGAACTGCGCCAGACGCTGTGGCAGTTCGTCTCGGGCCTGAACAAGCGCCTGGGCAGCACCGTGCTGCTGACCACCCACTACCTGGAAGAGGCCGAGGCCCTGTGCAGTCGCATCGCCATGCTCAAGCTGGGGCAGGTGGTGGCGCTGGAGTCCACCTCGGCCCTGCTGGCGCGCGCGGCGGCCAACGTGCTGCGCTTCAAGACCGACACAGCACTGCCGGCCGACATCGCGGCGCAGGCGCGCATCACCGGCCGCGTGGTGCAACTGCCCGCGCTGGACGCGCGCGCCGTGGAGCATGTGCTGTCGCGCCTGCGCGAGGCCGGCGTCATGCCCGAGGACATCGAGGTGCGCAAGGCCGACCTGGAGGACGTGTTCCTCGATCTCACGGGCAGTGGCGCATCGGCGGTCGCCGCCCATCAGCCGCTGAAGGCATCGGTATGACTGGCTGGCAAACGCTTTTCTACAAAGAGGTGCTGCGCTTCTGGAAGGTCGCCTTCCAGACCGTGGCCGCACCCGTCATCACCGCCTTGCTGTACCTGGCGGTGTTCGCGCACGTGCTCGAGGGCCGGGCCGTGGTTTACGGCGAAGTGAGCTACACCGCCTTCCTGGTGCCGGGCCTGGTGATGATGAGCGTGCTGCAGAACGCCTTCGCCAACAGCAGTTCGTCGCTCATCCAGAGCAAGATCATGGGCAGCCTGGTGTTCCTGCTGCTCACGCCGCTGTCGCACCGCGCCTGGTTCGTGGCCTACGTGGGCTCATCGATGGTGCGTGGCCTCGCCGTGGGCCTGGGCGTGCTGATCGTGGCCTGGTTGTTCGCGCAGCCCGGTTTCGTGGCGCCGCTGTGGATCCTGGTGTTCGGCGTGCTGGGTGCCGCGCTGATGGGCACGCTGGGGCTGATCGCTGGCCTGTGGGCCGAGAAGTTCGACCAGATGGCCGCGTTCCAGAACTTCATCATCATGCCCATGACCTTCCTGTCGGGCGTGTTCTACTCGATTCATTCCCTGCCGGCCTTCTGGCAGAGCGTGAGCCACCTCAATCCCTTCTTCTACATGATCGACGGCTTTCGCTACGGCTTCTTCGGCCGCAGCGACGTCTCGCCCTGGCTGAGCCTGGCGTTGGTGGGCGGTGCCCTGCTGGCGGTCAGTGCCTTGGCCCTGCACCTGCTCAAGACCGGCTACAAGGTCCGCCACTGATCCCATGACCGCCGAACAACTGCAATCCCTCATCGCCGGGGGCCTGGCCTGCCATCACATCGAGGTGACGGGCGACGGCCGCCACTGGTCCGCGGTCATCGTGTCGCCGGCCTTCGAAGGCAAGCGCCTGATCCAGCGCCACCAAGCCGTCTACGCCACGCTGGGCCAGCGCATGCACACCGACGAAGTGCACGCTCTGTCGATGCAGACCCTCACCCCCGCCGAATGGGCGGCCCAACACTGACACCATGGACAAACTGCTGATCCGCGGCGGCCGCAAGCTCAGCGGCGAGGTGCCGATTTCCGGTGCCAAGAACGCCGCGCTGCCCGAGCTGTGCGCCGCCCTGCTCACCGACGAGGCGGTGACGCTGACCAACGTGCCGCGCCTGCGCGACGTGGCCACCATGCGCCAGCTGCTCAACAACATGGGCGTGCGCACCGACACGCTGGGCGAGCGCGGCGGCATCCGGCTGCAGGCGCCGGATGGCCTGAATCCCGAGGCGCCGTACGACCTGGTGAAGACCATGCGCGCCTCGGTGCTGGTGCTGGGGCCGCTGCTGGCGCGCTTCGGGCGCGCGCGCGTGTCGCTGCCTGGCGGCTGCGCCATCGGCTCGCGCCCGGTGGACCAGCACATCAAGGGCATGCAGGCCATGGGCGCGGAGATCGTGGTCGAGCACGGCTACATGGTGGCGCGCCTGCCCCAGGGTCGCGCGCGCCTGCACGGCGCGCGCATCGCCACCGACATGGTCACCGTCACCGGCACCGAGAACTTCCTGATGGCCGCGGCCCTGGCCGAGGGCGAGACCCTGCTGGAGAACGCCGCCCAGGAGCCCGAGGTGACCGACCTCGCCGAGATGCTGATCCGCATGGGCGCGAAGATCGAAGGCCACGGCACCAGCCGCATCCACGTGCAGGGCGTGGACCGCCTGGGCGGCTGCGACCACCAGGTGGTGGCCGACCGCATCGAGGCCGGCACCTTCCTGTGCGCCGTGGCCGCCACCGGCGGCGACGTGCTGCTGCGCTGCGGTCGCGCCGACCACCTGGACGCGGTGATCGACAAGCTCACCGAGGCGGGCGCGGAGATTGAGGCCGGCGCCAACGCGGCCGGGCCTTTCATCCGCATCCGCGCCTCGGGCCGCATGAAGGCGCAGAGCTTCCGCACCACCGAGTACCCGGGCTTTCCCACCGACATGCAGGCGCAGTTTATGACCGTCAACTGCATCGCCGAGGGCGCCAGCAAGGTGACCGAAACCATTTTCGAAAACCGCTTCATGCACGTGAACGAGCTGGTGCGCCTCGGCGCGCGCATCCAGACCGAGGGCAAGGTGGCGATGGTGGAGGGGGTGCCGCGCCTGTCCGGCGCCACCGTGATGGCCACCGACCTGCGCGCCTCGGCCAGCCTGGTGATCGCCGGCCTGGTGGCCGAGGGCGAGACCACCGTCGACCGCATCTACCACCTGGACCGCGGTTACGACCAGATGGAAGTGAAGCTGCGCGCCATCGGCGCCGACATCGAGCGCGTCAAATGAGCCCGTCCATCACGCTTGCCCTGTCCAAGGGCCGCATCTTCGACGAGACCCTGCCGCTGCTGCGCGCGGCCGGCATCGAGGTGCTCGAAGACCCCGAGAAGTCGCGCAAGCTCATCCTGCCCACCAGCCAGGAAGACGTTCGCGTGGTGCTGGTGCGCGCCACCGACGTGCCCACCTACGTGGAGCACGGCGGCGCCGACCTCGGCGTGACCGGCAAGGACACGCTGATCGAGCACGGCGGCCAGGGCCTGTACCAGCCGCTGGACCTCAACATCGCGCGCTGCCGCGTCAGCGTGGCCGTGCGGGCCGACTTCGACTACGCCTCGGCCGTGCGCCAGGGCTCGCGCCTGCGCGTGGCCACCAAGTACACGGCCATCGCGCGCGAGTTCTTCGCCAGCAAGGGCGTGCACGTGGACCTGATCAAGCTCTACGGCAGCATGGAACTGGCCCCGCTCACCGGCCTGGCCGACGCCATCGTGGACCTGGTGTCCACCGGCAACACGCTCAAGGCCAACAACCTGATCGAGGTCGAACGCATCATGGACATCAGCTCGCGCCTGGTGGTCAACCAGGCCGCGCTCAAGCTCAAGCAGGCGCGGCTGCGCCCGCTCATCGACGCCTTCGCCCGGGCCGTGGAGCCCGCCACCGCATGACCCTGACCGCCCAGCCCCTTCGCCTGTCCACCGCCCAGCCCGATTTCGAGGCGCGCTTTGCCGAGCGCCTGCATTGGTCGAGCGAGACGGACCACGCGATCGAGCAGCGGGTGGCCGACATCCTGGCCGATGTGCGCCAGCGCGGCGACGCCGCCGTGCTGGAGTACACGGCGCGCTTCGACGGCCTGCGGGCCACTGGCGTGGCCGAGCTCGAACTCAGCCAGGCCGATTTCAAGGCCGCCTTCGACGCCTTGCCCGCCGCCCAGCGCGAAGCCCTGCAGTCCGCGGCCGCGCGCGTGCGGCGCTACCACGAGGCGCAGAAGAAGGCCAACGGCGAGAGCTGGAGCTACCGCGACGAGGACGGCACCCTGCTCGGCCAGAAGGTCACGCCACTGGACCGCGTGGGCATCTACGTGCCCGGCGGCAAGGCGGCCTATCCGTCCAGCCTAATCATGAACGCCGTGCCCGCGCACGTGGCCGGCGTGCCCGAGATCGTCATGGTGGTGCCCACGCCCGTGCGCGGCAGCGTGGCGACCGGTGGCGTGGAAGGCGGCAGCGGCGCCGCCACCGCCACGCGCGGCGAGCGCAACGAGCTCGTGCTCGCGGCGGCCCACGTGGCCGGTGTCACACGCGCCTTCACCATCGGTGGCGCCCAGGCCGTGGCCGCGCTGGCCTATGGCACGGCCACCGTGCCCAAGGTCGACAAGATCACCGGCCCGGGCAACGCCTACGTGGCCAGCGCGAAGAAGCGCGTCTTCGGCACCGTGGGCATCGACATGATCGCGGGCCCGAGCGAAATCCTGGTGCTGGCCGACGGCAGCACGCCGGCCGACTGGGTGGCCATGGACCTGTTCAGCCAGGCCGAGCACGACGAGCTCGCGCAGAGCATCCTGCTGTGCCCCGACGCGGCCTACATCGAGGCCGTGCAGGCCGCGATCCACCGCCTGCTGCCCACCATGCCGCGCGCGGCCATCATCGCCAAAAGCCTCAACGACCGCGGCGCGCTCATCCTCACGCGCGACATGGACGAGGCCTGCGCCATCAGCAACCGCATCGCGCCCGAGCACCTGGAGGTCTCCAGCGCCGAGCCGCACCGCTGGGAACCGCTGCTCAAGCACGCGGGCGCCATCTTCCTGGGTGCCTACACCAGCGAAAGCCTGGGTGACTACTGCGCCGGCCCCAACCACGTGCTGCCCACCAGCGGCACCGCGCGGTTTTCCTCGCCGCTGGGTGTCTACGACTTCCAGAAGCGCAGCAGCCTGATCGAAGTGAGCGAGCGGGGCGCGCAGACCCTGGGCGCCGTGGCCGCCGAACTGGCCTACGGCGAAGGCCTGCAGGCGCACGCGCGCGCCGCCGAACTGCGCCTGCCCACCGTGCCCCCGATGCGAGGCGATGCCCGATGAACAGCCCCGTGAACCCCAACCCGCTCGCGCGCATCCGCCAGGACATCCAGTCCATGCAGGCCTACGCCATCCAGGAATCGGCCGGCCTGGTCAAGCTGGACGCGATGGAGAACCCCTTCCCGCTGCCGCTCGAGCTGCAGGCCGAACTGGGCCGGCGCCTGGGCGCCGTGGCCATCAACCGCTACCCTGGCGCGCGCATCGACGAACTCAAGCGCGCGCTGGAGCGCTACGTTGACCTGCCCGCCGGCCACGCGCTGATGCTGGGCAACGGTTCCGACGAACTGATCTCCCTGCTGGCCATGGGCTGCGACCTGCCCGGCGCCAGCCTGCTGGCCCCGCTGCCCGGCTTCGTGATGTACGCCATGAGCGCGCAATTGCAGGGCCTGGCCTTCCACGGTGTGCCGCTCACCGCCGACTTCGCACTCGACGAGGCCGCCATGCGGGCCGCGATGCGCGCGCACCAGCCCGCCATCACCTACCTGGCCTACCCGAACAATCCCACGGCCAACCGCTTCGACCCGGACGTCATGCGCCGCCTCATCGCCGAGGCCGCCCGCTTCGGCGGGCTGGTGGTGGTGGACGAGGCCTACCAGCCCTTCTCCAGCCACACCTGGTTGGACGAGATGCGCGCCCATCCCGAGGCCAACGCGCACGTGCTGCTCATGCGCACGCTCTCCAAGTTCGGTCTGGCCGGCGTGCGCATCGGCTACCTGCTGGGCCCGGCGGCCCTGGTGCACGAGTTCGACAAGCTGCGCCCGCCTTACAACGTGAGCGTGCTCAACGCGGAGTGCGCGCTGTTCGCGCTGGAGCACGCCGAGGTGTTCGCCCAGCAGGCGGGCGTGATCCGCGAGCAGCGCGAGGCGCTGATGGCCGCGCTGGCCCGCCTGCCCGGCGTCCAGGCCTTCGCCAGCGAGGCCAACATGGTGCTGGTGCGCGTGCCCGACGCGCAGCGCGCCTTCGACGGCCTCAAGGCACGCGGTTTGCTCGTGAAGAATGTTTCTAAAATGCACCCGCTGCTGGCCCAGTGCCTGCGGCTCACCGTGGGTACCCCCGACGAGAATGCCCGGCTCATCCAGGCCCTGCAGACCGCCATATGACCTCCACCACGCCCACTTTTCCCCCGCCGGGTCCGAATGACCGCGCCGCCCAGGTGCAGCGCAACACCAACGAAACGCAGATCGGCGTGCGCATCAACCTGGACGGCAGCGGCGTCGCCGTGCTGTCCACCGGCATTGGTTTCTTCGACCACATGCTCGACCAGATCGCGCGCCACGGCCTGATCGATCTGGAGATCATCGCCAAGGGCGACCTGCACATCGATGGCCACCACACCGTGGAAGACGTGGGCATCAGCCTGGGCCAGGCCTTCGCCAAGGCCGTGGGCGACAAGAAGGGCATTCGCCGCTACGGCCACGCCTACGTGCCGCTCGACGAGGCGCTCTCGCGCGTGGTGATCGACTTCTCCGGCCGCCCCGGCCTGCACATGCGCGTGCCCTTCAAGGCCGGCATGATCGGCGCCTTCGACACCCAGCTCACCTACGAGTTCTTCCAGGGCTTCGTCAACCACGCCGGTGTCACGCTGCACGTGGACAACCTGCACGGCGAGAACGCGCACCACCAGGCCGAGACGGTGTTCAAGGCCTTCGCGCGCGCCGTGCGTTTCGCCCTCGAGCGCGATCCCCGCCTGGGCGACGTGATCCCCTCCACCAAAGGTTCGCTCTGAACCCGTTCCTTTCTCCGTGATGAAAGCCAGGACGGTCGCCGTCGTCGACTACGAGAGCGGCAATCTGCGTTCGGTCTCGCAGGCCGTGCTGCATGCCGCGCGCGGCAGCGGCGTGGAAGTGGTCGTGACCCAGCGCCCCGAAGACGTGATGGCCGCCGAGCGCGTGGTGCTGCCTGGCCAGGGCCACATGGGCGACTGCATGCGCGCGCTCGCGGCCTCGGGCCTGAAGGACGCGGTGCTGCACGCCTGCGCGCACAAACCCCTGTTCGGCGTCTGCGTGGGCATGCAGATGCTGCTGGACCGCAGCGACGAAGGGCCCACCGAAGGCCTGGGCCTGATTCCCGGCCGGGTGGTGCGCTTCGAGCTGGAAGGCCAGCGCCAGCCCGACGGCAGCCGCTACAAGGTGCCGCAGATGGGCTGGAACCAGGTCTTCCACGACCTGGGACGCGGCGTGCACCCCTTGTGGGCGGGCATCGCCGACGGGGCCTACTTCTATTTCGTGCACAGCTACTATGCGCGGCCCGAGCGGCCCGAGCACGTGGTCGGCGAAGCGGACTACGGCGGCCGCTTTGCAGCCGCGGTGTCGCGCGCTAACATTTTTGCGACCCAGTTCCACCCCGAAAAGAGCGCGGACCAAGGCCTCGCGCTCTACCGCAACTTCCTCCACTGGAACCCCTGAGCCGCGCACCCGCGCCTGCCCAAGACCATGCTGCTGATTCCCGCCATCGACCTCAAGGACGGCCACTGCGTTCGCCTCAAACAGGGCGACATGGACCAATCCACGGTGTTCAGTGACGACCCGGCCGCCATGGCGCGCAACTGGGTCGACAAGGGCGCGCGCCGCGTGCACCTGGTCGACCTGAACGGCGCCTTCGCGGGCAAGCCGAAGAACGAGCAGGCCATCCGTGCCATCCTCAAAGAGATCGGCAGCGAGGTGGATGTGCAGCTCGGCGGCGGCATCCGCGACCTCGACACCATCGAGCGCTACCTGGACGCCGGCCTGCGCTACGTGATCATCGGCACCGCGGCGGTGAAGAACCCCGGCTTCCTGCAGGACGCCTGCACGGCCTTCGGCGGCCACATCATCGTGGGCCTGGACGCCAAGGACGGCAAGGTCGCCACCGACGGCTGGAGCAAGCTCACCGGCCACGAGGTGGTCGACCTGGCGAAGAAGTTCGAAGACTACGGCGTCGAATCCGTCATCTACACCGACATCGGGCGCGATGGCATGCTCAGCGGCATCAACATCGAGGCCACGGTGAAGCTGGCGCAGTCCCTGTCCATCCCGGTTATCGCCTCGGGTGGCCTGTCCAAGCTCGACGACATCCGCCAGCTCTGCGCGGTGGAAGACGAGGGCGTGGAGGGCGTGATCTGCGGCCGCTCCATCTACAGCGGGGACCTCGATTTCGAGGCCGCGCAGAAGCTCGCGGACGAATTGAATGGCTGAGACCTGATGCTCGCCAAACGCATCATCCCCTGCCTGGACGTCACCGGTGGCCGCGTCGTCAAGGGCGTGAACTTCGTCGAACTGCGCGACGCGGGCGACCCGGTGGAAATCGCGGCGCGCTACAACGAGCAGGGCGCCGACGAGCTCACCTTCCTCGACATCACCGCCACCAGCGACGGCCGCGACCTGATCCTGCCCATCATCGAGGCCGTGGCCTCGCAGGTCTTCATCCCGCTCACCGTGGGCGGCGGTGTGCGCACCGTGGAAGACGTGCGCCGCTTGCTCAACGCGGGCGCCGACAAGACCAGCTTCAATTCGGCGGCCATCGCCAACCCGCAGGTCATCCGCGACGCCTCCGACAAGTACGGCGCGCAGTGCATCGTGGTCGCCATCGACGCCAAGCGCCGCGCCGACGGGCAGGGCTGGGACGTGTACAGCCACGGCGGGCGCAAGAACACCGGCCTCGACGCCGTGGCCTGGGCCAGGCAGATGGCCGATTTCGGCGCCGGCGAGATCCTGCTCACCAGCATGGACCGCGACGGCACCAAGTCGGGTTTCGATCTGGCGCTCACGCGCGCCGTGGCCGACGCGGTGAGCGTGCCCGTCATCGCCTCCGGTGGCGTGGGCAACCTGGACCATCTGGCCGACGGCGTGCAGCAAGGCGGCGCCGACGCGGTGCTGGCCGCCAGCATCTTCCACTACGGTGAATACACGGTCGCGCAGGCCAAGGCCCGTATGGCCGAGCGCGGCATTCCGGTGAGGTTGTGATGGACTGGCTCGACGCCGTGAAATGGGACGAGCAGGGCCTGGTGCCCGTGATCGCGCAGGAAGCCGCCACCGGCGATGTGCTGATGTTCGCCTGGATGAACCGCGAGGCGCTGCAGAAGACCGCCGAACTGGGCCGGGCGGTGTACTACAGCCGCTCGCGCCGCAAGCTCTGGTTCAAGGGCGAGGAGTCCGGTCACGTGCAGACCGTGCACGACATCCGCCTGGACTGCGACAACGACGTGGTGTTGCTCAAGGTCACGCAGCTCGGGCACGAGCCGGGCATCGCCTGCCACACCGGCCGGCACAGCTGTTTCTTCCAGCGCCACGAGAACGGCCAATGGGTCACCGTGGAACCGGTCTTGAAAGACCCGGAATCCATCTACAAATAGGCCATGAGCGACGCACGGCCGCCCGAAGTCGCTCGCACCGCAGCGCGCTGCGCGGAGGTATCCAATTGACCAGCACCGACGACCTGGCCCGTCTGGCCGCCGTGATCGAGAGCCGCAAGCCCGCGAACGGTGGCGATCCCGAGAAAAGCTACGTCGCGCGCCTGCTGCACAAGGGCCCTGAGGCCTTCCTCAAGAAAATCGGCGAGGAAGCGACCGAGGCCGTGATGGCCGCCAAGGACCTGGAGCACGGCGGCGACGACCGCCAGAAGCTGGTGAACGAAACCGCCGACCTCTGGTTCCACAGCATGATCGCCCTGGCCCATTTCGGGCTCGGGCCGTCCGACGTGGTGGCCGAGCTGGTGCGCCGCGAAGGCCTGAGCGGCCTGGAAGAGAAAGCCCTGCGCAAGGTGCGCGAACGCGAAGCGAAGGAGTGATGCCGTGAGCGACGTGATCGACGTGGAAACCACCGACAGCGAGAAAGCCCAGTCGCTCAAGAGCGTGGGCTGGCTCAGCTACATCCTGCACCTCATCGTGGCGGTGGGCGCGGTGTTGCCCTCGGCGCAGCCGGGCATCGCGCTGCTCATCGTGGCGCTGATCATCGACCTGGTGAAGCAGGGCGAGGCCGCCGGCACCTGGCAGGCCAGTCACTTCTCCTGGCGCATCCGCTCGGTCATCTGGGCGGCCATCCTGTACGTGGTGACGATCCCGCTCTGGCTGCTGCTCTTCGTGCCCGGCTGGATCGCCTGGTGCCTGATCTCGATCTGGTTCCTCTACCGCATCGTCAAGGGCATGGTGAACATGAACGCCAACCGCCCCATGCCGCAATAAGGCCACCGACACATGAGCGCACACGACCCGAACTGCATCTTCTGCAAGATCGTCGCCGGCCAGATCCCGTCCCGCAAGGTCTACGAGGACGAGGAGGTGTTCGCCTTCCACGACATCAATCCCTGGGCGCCGGTGCACTTTCTCATGGTGCCCAAGGCGCACATCCCGTCCATGGCCCAGGTCGGGCCCGAGCACGAGCGCCTGATGGGCCGCTTGCTCACCCTGGCCCCCAGGCTGGCGATGGAGCAGGGCTGCAACCCCTATCCCGAAGGCGGATTCCGCATCGTGTGCAACACGGGCCAGGAGGGTGGCCAGGAAGTCCACCACCTGCACCTGCACGTGATCGGCGGTCCCCGCCCCTGGGCCCGGGGCTGATCCCTGCGGCGCGCTGTGTCATGCCGGGACGGCCGGTTGAACCCCGGGTGGCGGCTTAGAATCCCAGGATTGCGCGCGCGCTCACCCCACCTCTCTGGAGATTGACATGGGTACGTTTTCCATCTGGCACTGGCTCATCGTGCTGCTCATCGTGGTCATGGTGTTCGGGACCAAGAAACTCAAGAACATCGGCTCCGACCTCGGCGGCGCCGTCAAGGGCTTCAAGGACGGCATGAAGGAAGGTGGCCAGAACGCCGCCGACACCACCGCCGCGCCCACGGCCCAGGTCACGCAGAACAGCTCTGCGGACAAGGGCACCATCGACGTCGAAGCCAAGCAAAAGAGCTGAGGCGCCTCGCCCGCGCCCCTTCCTGGCCCGTGATCCCCGCGGGCGTTCCGGGCGGGGCCGCTGGCGCAGCGGCTGATCCATGATCGACCTCGGCATATCCAAGCTCGCGCTCATCGGCGCGGTGGCGCTTGTCGTCATCGGCCCCGAGAAGCTGCCGCGCGTGGCGCGCACCGTGGGTGCCCTGCTGGGCAAGGCCCAGCGCTACGTGGCCGACGTCAAGGCCGAGGTCAACCGGTCCATGGAGCTCGAAGAGCTCAAGAAGATGAAGGACTCGGTGGAGACCGCGGCGCGCGACGTGCAGTCCTCCGTGGAGTCTGGCGCCAGTGATTTCGAGAAATCCTGGTCGGACGCCACCGCCGGCCTCGACAACGAACCCCTGCGCGAGCCCACCGAGGCGGACGCCATGAACGCCATCGGGCAAGGGGTGTACCCGGTCTACCGGCACCCGAAGAAGAACTTTCGCCTGAAGCAGAAGGCCGTGCCGCAGTGGTTCAAGGCGCGCACGGGCGTGCGCACCCGCACCCAGTCGGGCGCCGCGCGCGTGGCGCGTTTCCGGCCCCGCCCGTCCAGCAAGCCCTGATGTCCAACAAGCCCGATTCCGACGACGAGCTGGCCGGTACCGAACAGCCTTTCGTGCAGCACCTGATGGAGCTGCGCGACCGCCTGATCTACAGCATCATCGGCCTGGCCGTGTGCATGGCCGCACTGGCCCTGTGGCCCGGCCCCAGCGGTCTCATCGACCTGATCGCCATTCCCATCCGCGCCCACATGCCGCCCGAAGCGCGACTGATCGCCGTGGGCGTGTTCTCGCCCTTCTTCGTGCCGTTGAAGGTGCTGGCCATGGCGGCGGTGCTGCTGTCGCTGCCCTGGTGGATGTACCAGCTCTGGTCCTTCATCGCGCCGGGCCTGTACAGCCACGAGAAGCGGTTCGCCGTGCCGCTGATCATCCTGGGCAGCCTGCTGGCCTACGCGGGCATCGCGTTCGTGCAGTTCTTCGTGCTCGACAAGATGTTCGGCTTCATCCAGAAGTTCACGCCCGCCAGCGTGGCCGCTACGCCCGACATCGCGTCCTACGTGGAGGCGATCCTGGGCCTGTACCTGGCTTTCGGCCTGGCGTTCCAGGTGCCCATCGTGGTGGTGCTGCTGGTGAAGATGGGCATGGTGTCGGTGCAGAAGCTGCGGGACTTCCGCGGCTACTTCATCGTCATCGCCTTCATCGTCGCTGCAATCGTCACGCCGCCCGACGTGATCTCGCAACTGGCGCTGGCGGTGCCCATGATCGTGCTCTATGAAGCCGGCATCTGGGGCGCGCAGGTGTTCGTCAAGCGCACGCAGGCCGAGGGCGAAGAAGCCAGCGACGAGAAGACCGCCTCCTGACGGCGGACGCGGCGCAGGCCACGGGCCTCAGCGGCGGTTGATGGTCTGCTGCGCGATGTTGCGCCGGCCTGGTGTCACCTCGATCTGCATCGAGGCCTCGCGGCGCAGCACGTCGAGGCGGGCCTTCTCGCCCGGCGGCAGCGCCGCCACGGCGGCCAGCAGCTGCGGCACGTTCTTCACTTCCTGGCCCTTCACGGCCGTGATCACGTCGCCCGGGCGAATGCCGGCCTGGGCCGCCGGGCCGTTCTGCAGCACACCGGTGATGATGACGCCGCTGCGCCGGCCCACGCCGAAGCTCTCGGCGAGTTCGGGCGTGAGGTCCTGCGGCTCCACGCCGATCCAGCCGCGCGTGACCTTGCCCTCCTTGACGATGGCCTCCATCACGCTGCGCGCAGTGGACGTGGGGATGGCGAAGCCGATGCCCATGGAGCCGCCCGAGCGCGAGTAGATGGCGGTGTTGATGCCCATCAGGTGCCCTTGCACGTCGACCAGGGCGCCGCCCGAGTTGCCCGGGTTGATGGCCGCGTCGGTCTGGATGAAGTTCTCGAAGGTGTTGATGCCGAGCTGGGTGCGGCCCAGGGCGCTGACGATGCCGCTGGTGACGGTCTGGCCCACGCCGAAGGGGTTGCCGATCGCCAGCACCGGGTCGCCGACCTGCAGGGCGTCGGAGTTGCCCAGGGTGATGACCGGGAGGTCGGTCAGCTCGATCTTGAGCACGGCGAGATCGGTCTCGGGGTCGGTGCCGATCACCTTGGCGGCGGCCTGACGGCCGTCGTTCAGGCTAACCTGAATCTCGTCGGCTTCTTCGACCACGTGGTTGTTGGTGAGCACGTAGCCGGCGGGGCTGACGATCACGCCCGAGCCCAGGCCGGTCTGCGGTTGGCTGTTGGCCTGGTCGCCGAAGAAGAAGCGGAACCAGGGGTCGACGCTGTGCGGGTTGTTGGCGGGCGCCTTGCTGGTGTTGATGCTCACCACCGGCGGCGAGGCGGTCTTGGCGGCGGCGCGCAGGCTCACGGTGCCCGGGTCGGCCGCGCTGGACGGCGCCTCGAACACCGGCACCACCGAGGGCAGCGAGCGCCGGCCCAACCACTGCGGCTGCAGCGTGGCCACCACGAAGAACACCGCCACCAGCACGGTGACGGTTTGGGCAAACACGAGCCAGAGTCGTTTCATGGAAAAGTCGGCGGAGGAAAGGGCGGAATTGTCCCGCATTCGGCTGAGGGATATGTGGCTGTCAGAATGCCGCATTTCAAGCCGCCGCGCGCAGGCTTTCCCCATGAGCACCAACCGAGACACCCTGGTCCACGCCTTCGACGCCTTGCTGCAGCCCGCGCCGTTCAAGGACTACGGGCCCAATGGCCTGCAGGTGGAGGGGCGGGCGCAGGTTCGCCGGCTGATCAGCGGCGTCACCGCCAGCCTGGCGCTGATCGAGGCCGCGATCGAGATGCAAGCCGACGCCATCTTCGTGCACCACGGGCTGTTCTGGCGCGGCCAGGACGGGCGGGTCACCGGCTGGATGAAGCAGCGCCTGTCGCGCCTGCTGGCGCACGACATCAACCTGATCGCCTACCACCTGCCGCTGGACGCCCACCCCACGCTGGGCAACAACGCGCAACTCGCCCGGGTGCTGGACATCGCGCTGGAGGATGGCGTGCGCTTCGGCGACCAATCGCTGGGCTTCATGGGGCAGCGCCCCACGGCGCCGGCTGAGGCGCTGGCGGCCCATGTGGAACAGGCCCTGGGCCGGCCGGTGACGCTGGTGGCGCCGCCGGGCCACACGGTGCGCCGCATCGGGCTGTGCACGGGCGGGGCCCAGGGCTATTTCGAGGCCGCCATCGCGGCCGGCGCCGACGCCTTCATCACCGGCGAGATCTCCGAGCCCCAGGCCCACTACGCCCGCGAATGCGGCGTGGCCTACCTGGCCTGCGGGCACCACGCCAGCGAGCGCTACGGCGCCCCCGCCGTCGCCGCCCACGTAGCCTCGGCGCTGGGTCTCGAGCACCGCTTCATCGACATTCCCAACCCCGCGTGATGGCGAAGCGCCCGGTCCTGATCAGCATGGGCGATCCCGCGGGCATCGGCCCCGAGATCGTGTGGCGCGCCTTGCGCGAGCGGCCCGCGCTGCGGCGCGAGGTGGTGGTGGTGGGCGACATGGCCTGTCTGCGGCGCGCGGCGCGGCTGGGCGTGGTGCCCGACTCGGCCGAGGGCGGCCTGGTGCTGGCCGAGCTGGAAGAACCCGCCCAATGGGCCGGACTGCCGCCCGGCGCCGTGGGCGTGTGGCAGGCGGGCGACGCCCTGGCGCCACCCGCCTGGGGCCAGGTGAGCGCGGCGGCGGGCCGGGCGGCGGCGGCGGCCATTCGCCAGGGGGCCCAGGCGGCGCTGGACGGCCGGGCGCGCGCCCTGGTCACGGCACCGATCCACAAGGAGGCACTGGCGGCGGCCGGCGAACCCTACCCCGGCCACACCGAGTTGCTGCAGGCCCTCGCGGCGCGGCACCAGGGCGTGCCCGTGGCGGCATTGCCGGTGCGCATGATGCTCAGCGCGCCTGGCCTGGCCACGGTGCTGGTGAGCATCCACGTCTCGCTGCGCGATGCCCTGGCCGCGGTGACGACAGAGGGTGTGCTGGAGACCATCCGCATCACCGACGCCCATTTCCGCCGCGCCGGCCTGGCGCAGCCCCGCATTGCGGTGGCTGGGCTGAACCCGCACGCGGGAGAGGGCGGGCTGTTCGGGCGCGAGGAGATCGAAGCGATCGAACCCGCTGTGCGGGCGGCGCGCGACCAGGGCATCGCGGCCAGCGGGCCGCACCCGCCGGACACCGTGTTCATGCGGGCGCGCCAGGGCGCCTTCGACGTGGTCGTGGCGATGTACCACGACCAGGGGCTCATTCCCGTGAAGCTGCTGGGCCTGGAGCACGGCGTGAACACCACCCTGGGCCTGCCGTTCGTGCGCACCAGCCCGGACCATGGCACGGCGTTTGACATCGCCGGCAGCGGGCGCGCCAGCGCTGACAGCCTGCTGGCGGCCATCGACGCCGCGATGGCCGCGGCCCCGGAGGGTGCCGGCCTTACTTCTTGAGGCTGTCGCGGATCTCGCGCAGCAGGACGATGTCCTCGGGCGGCGCGGCGGGCGGTGCCGGGGGGGCCGGCGGGGTCTCGCGCTTGAGGCGGTTGACCTGCTTGATCATCAGGAAAATGATGAACGCCAGGATGAAGAAGTTGATGGCCACGGTGATGAAGCTGCCATAGGCCAGCACCGGCACGCCGGCCTGTTTCATGGCCGCCAGGGTGCGGGCCGTGCCCTCCGGTGCCGTGCCCAGCACCAGGAACAGGTTGCTGAAGTCAAGCTTGCCGAACACCAGGCCCACCACCGGCATGATCACGTCGTCCACCAGCGAGCCGACGATCTTGCCGAAGGCGCCGCCGATGATCACGCCCACGGCCAGATCGATGACATTGCCCTTGACGGCGAATTCCTTGAACTCCTGCATCATGCCCATGTGCCTTCTCCGGGGGGTAGTGGTCGGGCGCGCATTGTCACACGCGAATTCCGGCGCGCCCCGGTCGCGGGCCCCGGGCAAAACCCGGCTGGACCCTTGACATGGTCCAGTACAATGCCGGGTTGTCCCTGATTCCCCTCCCGCAAGACGAGAAAGTCCCCCATGAGTGAAGCTCCCGCCAACCAAGGCAAGGCCGCTGTGGACAACAGTCGCCGGACCTGGCTGATCACCTCCTGCGCCATGGGTGGCGTGGGTGCCGCGGCTGTCGCCGTGCCCTTCGTGAGTTCCTTCCAGCCCTCCGAGCGCGCCAAGGCCGCGGGCGCGGCGGTTCAGGTGGACGTCTCCACCATCGCCCCGGGCGAGAAGCGCATCGTGGAATGGCGCGGCAAGCCGGTGTGGGTGATGCGCCGCACGCCCGAGCAGCTGGCGACGCTGGAGAAGGACGAGGCCCAGCTGGCCGACCCGAAGTCCGAGCGCACCGCGTTCCCCACGCCCGAGTACGCGAAGAACCGCACCCGCTCGATCAAGCCCGAAATTCTCGTGGCCATCGGCATCTGCACCCACCTGGGCTGCTCGCCTGGCGACAAGTTCACGCCCGGCCCGCAGCCCTCGCTGCCGGATAACTGGCTGGGTGGTTTCCTTTGCGCCTGCCATGGCTCGACCTTCGATCTGGCCGGCCGCGTGTTCCAGAACAAGCCCGCGCCCGACAACCTCGAGATCCCGCCGCACTACTACGTCTCCGAGAACGTGCTGCTGATCGGCGAGGAAAAGCCGGCCTGAGGCCGCGCCATCGAGCCTGAACACCCCCGGACCATCGAGGCACGCATCCCATGGCTGAATTCAAAGAAATCTCCCCCGACGCACCGCTGAGCCAGAAGGCGCTGAACTGGGTCGACAACCGGTTCCCGCTCTCCAAGCTCTACAACGAGCACCTCGCCGAGTACTACGCGCCGAAGAACTTCAACTTCTGGTACTTCTTCGGTTCGCTGGCGCTGCTGGTGCTGGTCATCCAGATCGTCACCGGCATCTTTCTGGTGATGCACTACAAGCCCGACGCGAACGTGGCCTTCGCCTCGGTCGAGTACATCATGCGCGACGTGCCCTGGGGCTGGCTGATCCGCTACATGCACTCCACCGGCGCCTCGGCGTTTTTCGTGGTGGTCTACCTGCACATGTTCCGCGGCCTGCTGTACGGCAGCTACCGCAAGCCGCGCGAGCTGGTCTGGGTGTTCGGCTGCGCGATTTTCCTGTGCCTGATGGCCGAGGCCTTCATGGGCTACCTGCTGCCCTGGGGCCAGATGTCCTACTGGGGCGCCCAGGTGATCGTGAACCTGTTCTCCGCCATTCCGTACATCGGCCCTGACCTGGCCCTGCTGATCCGCGGCGACTACGTGGTGGGCGACGCCACGCTGAACCGCTTCTTCAGCTTCCACGTCATCGCGGTGCCGCTGGTGCTGCTGGGCCTGGTGGTGGCGCACATCATCGCCCTGCACGAAGTGGGCTCCAACAACCCCGACGGCGTGGAGATCAAGGCCAACAAGGACGCGTCGGGCAAGCCGGTCGACGGCATCCCCTTCCACCCCTACTACACCGTGCACGACATCCTGGGCGTGGCGGTCTTCCTGATGGTGTTCTCGGCCGTGGTGTTCTTCGCGCCCGAGTTCGGCGGCTACTTCCTGGAGTTCAACAACTTCATCCCGGCCGACCCGCTGACCACGCCGCTGCACATCGCGCCGGTCTGGTACTTCACGCCGTTCTATTCGATGCTGCGCGCCATCACCGCCGAGTTCATGTACGTGCTGGTCGCCTGCGTGGTGCTGGCCGCCGTGTTCGGCCTGATCAAGGCCCGCGTCAACGCGGCGCTCAAAGGCGTGATCGTGGTCGCCGCCCTGCTGGTGTCGGCGGCCATGCTGACCTACGACGCCAAGTTCTGGGGCGTGATCGTCATGGGCGCCGCCGTGATCATCCTGTTCTTCCTGCCCTGGCTCGACAACAGCCCGGTCAAGTCGATCCGCTACCGCCCGAGCTGGAACAAGTGGCTCTACACCGTGTTCGTCATCAACTTCTTCGTGCTGGGCTACCTGGGCATCCAGGCGCCCTCGCCGATCGGCGAGCGCGTGTCGCAGGTGGGCACCCTGTTCTACTTCGGCTTCTTCCTGCTGATGCCGTGGTGGAGCCGCCTGGGCGAGTTCAAGCCGGTCCCCGACCGGGTGACCTTCCAGCCGCACTGAGCCAACGCGACGACATCCGGAGAGCGAACGTTATGAAAAAGATTCTTCTGGGCATCGCGTTGTCCCTGGGCCTGAGCGGCGCCGCCCTGGCCGCCGGCGCTGGCATCCCGCTGGACCGTGCCCCGCAACGCACCAACGACATGGCCGCGCTGCAGAACGGCGCCAAGCTGTTCGTCAACTACTGCCTGAACTGCCACTCGGCGGCCTTCATGCGCTACAACCGCCTGCGCGACATTGGCCTGAACGACAAGCAGATCGCCGAAAACCTCACCTTCGCCACCGACAAGATCGGCGACACCATGAAGGCGGCCATCGACCCCAAGATGGCCAAGGACTGGTTCGGCAAGGTGCCACCCGACCTGACCCTGGTGGCCCGTTCGCGCGCCAGCTCGGCCGGCAGCGGCCCTGACTACCTCTACACCCTGCTGCGCACCTACTACCGCGACGACACCAAGCCCACCGGCTGGAACAACAAAGCCTTCCCCAACATCGGCATGCCGCACCCGCTGTGGGAGCTGCAGGGCGAGCGCAAGCCCGTCTACGACAAGGTGGAGAGCCACGGCCACGAAGTCGAGGTGCTGCGCGGCTGGGAACAGGTCAAGCCGGGCACCATGACCCAGGCCCAGTACGACCAGAACGTCGGCGACCTGGTGGCCTACCTCCAGTGGATGGCCGAGCCCGCCGCGAAGAACCGCGTGCGCATCGGCGTGTGGGTGCTGATCTTCCTCGGCTTCTTCACCGTCGTCGCCTGGCGCCTCAACGCCGCGTACTGGAAAGACGTCAAATAAGCCTTCGTCTCGGGGTGCAACCCACCCCTTGTCGCCCACAGTGGCTTGCGGTGCCCAAGCGGCACAATCGCAAGCCACTGTTTTCTGTTTCAGGAGACGCCAACCATGATGGTTTTGTACTCGGGCACCACCTGCCCCTATTCGCACCGCTGCCGCTTCGTGCTGTTCGAAAAGGGCATGGACTTCGAGATCCGCGACGTCGACTTGTACAACAAGCCCGAAGACATCGCCGTGATGAACCCGTACGGCCAGGTGCCGATCCTGGTCGAGCGCGACCTGATCCTGTACGAGTCGAACATCATCAACGAGTACATCGACGAGCGCTTCCCGCACCCGCAGCTCATGCCGGGCGACCCGGTGGACCGCGCACGCGTGCGCCTGTTCCTGCTCAACTTCGAGAAGGAACTGTTCACGCACGTGTCGGTGCTCGAATCGCGCACCAGCAAGGGCAACGACAAGGCGCTGGAAAAGGCCCGCTCGCACATCCGCGACCGCCTCACGCAGCTCGCGCCCGTGTTCATGAAGAACAAGTTCATGCTGGGCGACAACTTCTCCATGCTCGATGTGGCGATTGCGCCGCTGCTGTGGCGCCTGGACTTCTACGGCATCGAGCTCAGCAAGAACGCCGCGCCGCTGCTGAAGTACGCGGAGCGCATCTTCTCGCGCCCGGCCTACATCGAGGCGCTGACGCCGTCCGAGAAGGTCATGCGCAAGTAAGGCGCGCCCGTTCCGCCGCAGCGCCATGACCCAGGCAGAGCCACCGGTCCCGTCGACCCGCCCCTACCTCATCCGGGCGCTGTACGAATGGTGCAGCGACAACGGGTACTCGCCTTACATCGCCGTGCACGTGGATGCCTCGGTGCAGGTGCCGATGGAGTTCGTGCGCAACGGCGAGATCGTGCTCAACGTGAGCATGGAGGCCACCAAGGACCTGCGCCTGGACAACGAGTACATCACCTTCAAGGCGCGTTTCGGCGGCGTGTCGCGGGAGATCGTGGTGCCGATCACCCACGTCATCGCGATCTACGCGCGCGAGAACGGGCAGGGCATGGCCTTTCCCGCGCCGGCGCCCTCGCAGCCGCCGGCGGCTGCGGAACCTGCCCCGCCGTCCTCGCTGCGGGCTGTCACGCCCGACGACCCGACCCCGCCCGAGCCGGGCGGTGATGGCCCTGGCCGTCCGGGTGGCCGGCCGCAGCTCAAGCGAGTGAAGTGAACCTAGAATCGCTGCCCCGGCCGCTTTAGCTCAGTTGGTAGAGCAATCGCCTTGTAAGCGATAGGTCGTCCGTTCGAGTCGGACAAGCGGCACCACCCGGTCTCCCCGCGGGCGCGCTCATCGGCCTGGCGTTTGGACTTTGATGCGGATTGCGCTAACCTGCGCCCCGCTTTCGTGCAATGCGTCACGCAGCGCGGGCAGCAGCTGCCGCAATTTGGCCGCCGCCGCGCTGCTGCGAACCAGCAGGCACCACTCGGCGTCCTGCAGGGGCCCGGCGGTGACCTGGGTGCGCAGGGCATGGGGAATGCGCTCCCGAACAAGATCGAGACAGCGCTGCGACTGGCGGATCCTGGCCTGCAGTTCGGCCAGGCCAGGCGCGGCGCCAACGGCCTCCTGCAGGCTGAAGACGGAGGGGGATTGTCGGGTCGGCATGCGGTCATTCTGACCGAGTCGGTCGTGCCGCGTCGAGCGGGTCGCTCAGCAAAGGAACAGAGCCGTGCACATCATCATCACCGACGCTTGGCTCGCCCGCCGCCAGGCCCTGCACCTGAACGGCTGGAAGCTGATCGCCGTGGCCGTGCTGGCCGTGCTGGGCCTCATGTTCGGCGCGGTGGCCACCTACCACTGGGTGTTCCTGGAGGGCATTCGCCAGGGCTGGCCCGGCTTCGCTTCCGTGGCGCGCCTGGTGCACCGCGATGACCCCGGCCAACGCGACGCCTACCTGCGCGCCAACCTCGACGCGATGGCGCGCAAGCTCGGCGAGATGCAAGCGCGCATGATGCAGATCGACTCGCTCGGTGAGCGCGTCGCCGGCCTGGCCGGCCTGGAGCCCGCGCAGGCGCGGCCGCCCCTGCCCGGTTCGGGCGGTGTGCTGGTCTCCAACCGCTCGCTCACGCTGGAGGAGCTCGCGCGCGAGATGGAGGCGGCGGACGCCGGCAGCGGCGCGCGCGTGGACTGGCTCACCGCGATCGAGTCGCGCCTCTTCGACCAGAAGATCCAGAGCACCCTGATACCGACGGAAAAGCCTGTGGTGGACGGGCGGGTGGGCTCGGGCTTCGGCTTCCGCATCGACCCGATCAACGGCCAGTCGGCCCTGCACACGGGCCTGGACTTTCCCGCGGAGACGGGCACGCCCATCGTGGCCGCCGCCGGTGGCGTGGTCATCGCGCAGGAGTACCACGCCGCCTATGGCAACCTGGTGGAGATCGACCACGGCAACGACCTGGTGACGCGCTACGCCCACACCTCCAAGGTCTTCGTGAAGAAGGGCGACATCGTCAAACGCGGCCAGAAGATCGCCGAGGTCGGCTCGACCGGGCGCTCCACCGGCCCGCACCTGCACTTCGAGGTGTGGGTGGCGGGCGTGCCGCAGAACCCGCAGAAATTCCTGCAGGCCGGCGAAACCCTGGCCCGCTCGCCGCCCGGGCCGAACGCCCCACGCACGCGCTGAAGCGCACCGGGGCCGGCCGCTAAAATGCCGGTTTCGCGCTTGAAAGCCGCGTGTTCGCCGGCATGTAGAGGCCTTGTGCCCCGTTGTCGCAGGCCGTGGGCGCGCAAGCGTCCTTCCGATCGATCCTTGCTGTCCACGCCAGGGCCTCGCGGCCTGGCCTCCCGGACGCCCTCATATGGCCACCAATTTCCTCACCAAGCTCTTCGGAAGCCGTAACGACCGCCTGCTCAAGCAGTTCCGCAAAACGGTCGAGCGCATCAATGCCCTGGAGCCGCAGTTCGAGAAGCTCGGCGACGACGAACTCAAGGCCAAGACCGAGGTCTTCCGCCAGCGCCTGGCGCAGGGCGAGACGCTGGATGCCCTCCTGCCCGAGGCCTTCGCGGTCGTGCGCGAGGCCAGCAAGCGCGTCATGAAGATGCGCCACTTCGACGTGCAGCTCATGGGTGGCATCGCCCTGCACAGCGGCAAGATCGCCGAGATGCGCACCGGCGAGGGCAAGACGCTCACGGCCACGTTGCCGGTCTACCTGAACGCGCTGGCTGGCCAGGGCGTGCACGTGGTGACGGTCAACGACTACCTGGCCAACCGCGACGCCCAGTGGATGGGCAAGCTCTACAACTTCCTCGGCCTGACGGTGGGCGTGAACCTGCCGCAGATGCAGCGCGAGGAGAAGCAGGCCGCCTACCGCGCCGACATCACCTACGGCACCAACAACGAGTACGGCTTCGACTACCTGCGCGACAACATGGTCTATGAGGCCGCGGACCGCGTGCAGCGCCCCTTGCACTACGCGATCGTCGACGAGGTGGACTCCATCCTGATCGACGAGGCCCGCACGCCGCTGATCATCAGCGGTCAGGCCGAGGACCAGACGGCCGTCTATGTGGCCATCAACCGCCTGGTGCCGCACCTCAGCCGCCAGGAAGGCGAGGCCGATCCGCGCACCGGCGAGGGCGTGATCAAGCCGGGCGACTTCACGCTCGACGAGAAGGCGCGCTCGGTGCACCTCACCGAACAGGGTCACGAGAACGCCGAGGCCCTGCTGTCCAAGGCCGGCCTGCTGCCCGAAGGCGCCTCGCTGTATGACCCCTCGAACATCGCGCTGCTGCACCACCTGGTGACCTCGCTCAAGGCGCACCACCTGTTCCACCGCGACCAGCACTACGTGAACCAGAACGGCGAGATCGTCATCGTCGACGAGTTCACCGGCCGCCTGATGGCCGGCCGCCGCTGGAGCGATGGCCTGCACCAGGCGGTGGAGGCGAAGGAGGGCGTGGGCATCCAGCCCGAGAACCAGACCCTGGCCTCCATCACGTTCCAGAACTACTTCCGCCTGTACGGCAAGCTCTCGGGCATGACCGGCACGGCCGACACCGAGGCCTACGAATTCCAGGAGATCTACGGCCTGGAGACGGTGGTGATTCCGCCCAACCGCGTCAGCAAGCGCCAGGACCAACTCGACCGCGTCTACAAGACCACCAAGGAAAAGTACGACGCTGCGATCGCCGACATTCGCGAGTGCCACGAGCGCGGCCAGCCGGTGCTGGTGGGCACCTCGTCGATCGAAAACTCCGAGATCATTGCCCAGTTGCTCGAAGCGGCGAAGCTGCCGCACCAGGTGCTCAACGCCAAGCAGCACGCGCGCGAGGCGGACATCATCGCGCAGGCCGGCCGGCCGGGCGCCATCACCATCGCCACCAACATGGCGGGCCGCGGCACCGACATCGTGCTCGGCGGCAACCTCGAGAAGATGGTCGAGGCCGTGATGGCCGATCCCTCGCTGGATGAGGCCACCCGCGCCGCGCGCGCCGAGGCGCTGCGCGCGCAGTGGCAGGCCGACCACGAAAAGGTGGTGGCACTGGGTGGCCTGCGCATCATCGCCACCGAACGCCACGAGTCGCGCCGCATCGACAACCAGCTGCGCGGCCGCTCGGGCCGCCAGGGCGACCCGGGGTCCAGCCGCTTCTACCTGAGCCTGGACGATCCGCTGATGCGCATCTTCGCGGGCGACCGCGTGCGCGCCATCATGGACCGCCTGAAGATGCCCGAGGGCGAGGCCATCGAGGCCGGCATCGTCACGCGCAGCATCGAAAGCGCGCAGCGCAAGGTGGAAGCGCGCAACTTCGACATCCGCAAGCAACTGCTGGAGTACGACGACGTCGCCAACGACCAGCGCAAGGTCATCTACCAGCAGCGCAACGACATCCTCGACGCGCAGGACCTGCGCGCGCAGATCGACGCGCTGCGCGACGGCGCCATGACCGACCTGGTGCACCAGTACGTGCCCGAGGAAAGCGTGGAAGAGCAGTGGGACCTGCCCGGCCTGGAGAAGGCGCTGCGCGAGGAGTGGGCGGTGGACGTGCCGCTCGCGAGTTGGGTGGCCGGGGCGGAGGCGGTCGAGGCGGAGAACATCGCCGAGCGCGTGCGCGAGGCCGCTAAGGCGGTGTTCGAGTCCAAGGTCGACCAGGTTGGCGAGCAGAACTTCACCTCGTTCGAGCGCGTGGTGCTGCTGCAGACCATCGATTCGCAGTGGCGCGAGCACATCGCCGCGCTGGACTACCTGCGCCAGGGCATCCACCTGCGCGGCTACGCGCAGAAGCAGCCCAAGCAGGAATACAAGCGCGAGGCCTTCCTGTTGTTCGGCCAGCTGCTCGACTCGGTGAAGAACGACGTCACCCGCATCCTCATGAACGTGCGCGTTCAATCGGCTGAGCAGATCTCGCAGGCGGCCGAGCAGATGGAAGAGCGCGCCGAGGCCATCAGCAACGTCACCTACACGGCGCCCACCGAGACCGGTGAGGCCGAGACCCGCCCCGAGGCCGCCGTCGCCCAGGCGATGGCGGGCGAGGTGCCGCGCGTGGGGCGCAACGATCCTTGCCCCTGCGGCAGCGGCAAGAAGTACAAGCACTGCCACGGCCGACTCGACTGAGCGGCTGGCGCCCTGGCCAGCCGTCCCCTTCCCGATCCGAGAACCTCTCCATGCCTGTCCAGCTCTCCAGTCCTGCCGTGGCCGATCTGCTGCCCATCGCGGGCGTGCGCATCGGTGTCGCCGAAGCCGGCATCCGCAAAGCCAACCGCAAGGACCTCACCGTGTTCCTGCTCGATGAGGGCAGCGCGGTGGGCGCGGTGTTCACGCGCAACCGCTACGCGGCGGCACCGGTGCAGGTGTGCCGCGAGCACCTGGCCAGTGGCCAGGGCGTGCGCGCGCTGGTGATCAATACGGGCAATGCGAACGCGGGCACGGGCGAGAGCGGCCTGGCCGACGCGCGCCAGACCTGCACCGCGCTGGCGCGCTCGCTGGGCCTGCACCACGAGCAGGTGCTGCCGTTCTCCACCGGCGTGATCATGGAGCCCCTGCCCATGGACCGCCTGCTCGGCGGCCTGCCGGCGGCGCTGACCAGCGCCTGCTCGGCGCAGCACGACTCCGGCGCCCAGTGGCTGGCCGCGGCCCAGGGCATCATGACCACGGACACCCTGCCCAAGGCCGCGAGCGTGTCCTTCGAGCTGGAGGGCCGCGCGCTGCGCGCCACCGGCATCGCCAAGGGCGCCGGCATGATCCGGCCCAACATGGCCACCATGCTGGGCTTCCTGGCCACCGACGCGGCGGTGGCGCCCGAACTCATGAACGAACTGGCCCGGCGCCTGGCCGACGCCTCGTTCAACCGGGTCACGGTCGACGGCGACACCAGCACCAACGATTCCTTCGTGGTCATCGCCACCGGCCAGGCAGGCCATCCGCCGGTGACCGACCTGTCCAGCCCGTCGGGCCGCGCCCTGCTGGACGCGCTCACGCCCCTGGCCCAGCGCCTGGCGCACGCCATCGTGCGCGATGGCGAGGGCGCGACCAAGTTCATCACCATCCGCGTGGAGGGCGGCCGCGACACGGCGGAGTGCCTGCGCGCGGCCTATTCGGTGGCGCATTCGCCGCTGGTCAAGACGGCCTTTTTCGCCAGCGACCCCAATCTGGGCCGCATCCTGGCGGCGGTGGGCTATGCGGGCATCGACGACCTGGACGTGGGCGGCATCGACCTGTGGCTGGGCGATGTCCATGTGGTGACGCGCGGCGGCCGCCACCCCCAATACCGTGAAGAAGACGGCCAGCGCGTGATGAAGCCGGCGGAGATCGAGGTGCGCATCGGCCTGGGCCGCGGCACAGCCAGCGACACCGTCTGGACCTGCGACTTCAGCCACGAGTACGTCACCATCAACGCCGACTACCGCTCATGAACCCCTCGTTCGAGCGCCTGATGCAGCGCGCCGAAGCCCTGATCGACCGCATCGAGTCCGTGCTGCCCCGGCCGCTGTCCGCGCCGGACTGGTCGGCATCGCATGCCTTCCGCTACCGCAAGCGCAGCAGCGGCCATGGCCTGCTGGAGCCCGTGCGCCACGTCGCCAGCATCGCGCTGGACGACCTGAAGGAAGTGGAGCCGCAGAAGGAGCGCATCCAGCGCAACACCGAGCACTTCGTGAAAGGCCTGCCGGCCAACAACGTGCTGCTGACGGGCGCGCGCGGCACGGGCAAATCCTCGCTGGTCAAGGCCTGCCTCAACGCGTACGCGGCGCAAGGCCTGCGGCTGATCGAGGTCGACAAGAGCGATCTGGTCGACCTGCCCGACATCGTCGAGGTGGTGGCCGGCCGGCCCGAGAAATTCATCGTCTATTGCGACGACCTCAGCTTCGAAGACGGCGAGCCCGGCTACAAGGCGCTCAAGTCCATCCTCGACGGCTCGGTCTCGGCGTCCAGCGCCAACGTGCTGATCTACGCCACCAGCAACCGCCGCCACCTGCTGCCCGAGTACATGAAGGAGAACCTCACGTACACGCACACGGCGGACGGCGAGGTGCACCCCGGTGAGGTGGTCGAAGAGAAGATCTCGCTGTCCGAGCGCTTCGGCCTGTGGATCAGCTTCTACCCCTTCAGCCAGGACGAGTACCTGGCCATCGTCGCGCAGTGGCTGTCGTCCTTCGGCGTGGCGGCCGGGGCGATCGAGGCGGCGCGGCCGCAGGCCCTGGTGTGGGCGCTGGAGCGGGGCTCGCGCAGTGGCCGCGTGGCCTACCAGTTCGCGCGCGACTACGCCGGCTCGCACGGCGCCGAGGCCGGGGCGTGAGCGCCGAGGTGCTGGTCGTCGACGGGGGGCGCGAGGCCGTCGCCGCCCAGGGCGCGACGGACGTGGCCGTCGGCGTTCTCATCGACGATCAGGGGCGCTTCCTGCTCACCTCGCGCCCCGCGGGCAAGGTCTACGCGGGCTACTGGGAATTCCCGGGTGGCAAGCTCGAGGCCGGCGAGACCGTGGAACAGGCGCTGCGGCGCGAGCTGCAGGAAGAGATCGGCCTGACCATCGGGCCGGCGAACGTCTGGCGCGTCCAGCTGGTGGACTACCCCCACGGGCTTGTGCGCCTGCACTTCTGCAAGGTGTTCCAGTGGTCCGGCGAGCTGCAGATGCACGAGGGCCAGGACAGCCGCTGGGAGCGCCTGCCGGTGGGCTGCGAACCCGTGTTGCCCGGCACGGTGCCGGTGCTGCGCTGGCTGCAGGAAGAGGCCGACGCCGCCTGAGGCGCGGCGCGGTTCAGCGCGGCGACTCGGCGTCCCAGTCGTTCACTGGCGTGCCCTTGTCGGGCAGGGCGTACTGCTCGCTGGCCCAGGCGCCCAGGTCGCCTTGCTTGCAGCGTTCGCTGCAGAACGGGCGCCAGCGGTTGCTGGGGGCGTAGACGCTGTCGCCGCCGCAGGCCGGGCAGCGCACGATGCGGGGCTCGACCGGCTCGGCCATGGCCTCAGGCGCACAAGGCGAGCTCGAAGCTCGCGTCCTCGCCCGCCGGGTGCAGGCGGTGGTCCTCGCCCAGGCGCATGAGGCGCACCGAGAACATCAGCCGGTTGCCGCTGATTTCGGGGACCAGGCCGGACGAGGGATCGATGCGCAAGCGCAGCAACTGGAAGGTGCGCCCCTGGGGCAGGTTTTGCTGAAACTGCCCGCCGCTGGACACCACCTTCTGCGGCGCGCCGGTCTCGCGCATCATCTTCAGCAACAGCACCACGGCCTCGGCCAGCGGCGCCAGCGTGCGCGACCAGGCGCTCAGGTCGGCCTGGCGCTGGTCCGTGGCCAGGTGCTGCCAGTGGTAGTAGGCCGGCAGGTCGAATTCACAGGTGCCGCCGGGGATGCCGATGCGGCTGCGAATGGCCATCAGCCAGTCGTTCTCGGTGAGCGCCTGGCCCGGCTTGCCGGGCACGTCGGCGATCTGCGAAAAGCAGGTGTCGAGTTGGGCGATGGCGGTTTCGAGCGCCGACTCCGAGATGGCGGGATTGCCCCGAAAGCCCGCCAGCGCCTGCTTCTGCCGGTCGAGGTCTTTGAGCACGTCCGATTTCATGTCGGCGCGCGAGGCCACGTCCATGATCTCGAACAGCGTCTGGATCGCGTAGTGGTGATCCAGCGGGTGGTCGCGTGGCACGAGCGCGGCGAGGCGCTTGAACAGCTGCTCGAGCCGCAGGTAGGTGCGGATGCGTTCGTTGAAAGGGTATTCGTAGAGGATCACGGGCTCGCGGCGCGTGGGGCCGTGTTGGCCGCGCATGGGCGGATCATAGCCCGAAGCTTACCGATAGCCGGTCCACCAACCCATGCAAACGGTCGAGATCGTCCTCGTCGTTGAAGATCACCGCGTCGGCCACCGCCAGGCGCAGGGCCCGGGGGCTCTGGCTGCGCAGCACGCCATCGATCACCGCGTCGTCCCAGCCGCTGCGGGCGCGCACGCGGCGGCGCTGCGTGGCCTCGCTGCAGTCGACCACGAGCACTCGGTCGAGTTGGGGCCGCCAGCGCGGCGACTCGGCGAGCAAGGGCACGTCGAACACGACGCAAGCTTTGTTGCTTTGGGTCACGCGGATGGCGATCTCGCGCGCGACGATGGGATGAACGATGGCCTCGAGCCGTTGGCGGGCGCCGGGGTCGGCGAACACCAGTTCGCGCATGCGGGCGCGGTGCAGCGCGCCGTCGCTGTCGATGAAATCCGGGCCGAAGCCGTCGCGCACCGCGGGAATGGCCGCGCCCCCGGCCGCCGTGCTGGCGCGGGAGATGGCGTCCGCGTCGATGAGCTCCGCACCGAGCGACTGCAGCCGGGCGCCGACCGTGCTTTTGCCGCTGCCAATGCCGCCCGTGAGGCCGATCCGCCAGGCCGGTCGCGCGGCGCTCACAGGCCGACGGCGGCCAGGATGGCCGAGGGACCGAACACCATGGCGGTGAGCCCCCCCAGCGCGAGGAAGGGGCCGAAGGGCACATACCCACCTTCGCGCAGGCGACCCACCAGCTTGATGCCAACGCCGACGACCGCACCGATCACCGAGGCCATAAGGATGATGGGCACCAGCGCTTGCCAGCCGAACCAAGCGCCGAAGGCCGCGAACAGCTTGAAGTCGCCGTAGCCCATGCCTTCCTTGCCGGTGAGCAGCTTGAAGGCCCAGTAGACGAGCCACAAGGACAGGTAGCCGCCGACCGCCCCCCAGACGGCATCGGCCAGGTGGGTGGGCGTAACGCCGAGTGCCGCGGCGACCAGGCCCGCCCACAGCAGGGGCAGCGTGATGTCGTCGGGCAGCAGGGTGGTGTCCCAGTCGATGCAGGCCAGCGCGACCACGGCCGCGGCGAACCCGCACCAGGCCAGGCCGGCGGTGTTGAGGCCCCAGTGCCAGCCTGCCCAGGCAAACAGCGCACCGGTGGCGGCTTCCACCAGGGGATAGCGCGGCCCGATGCCCGCGCCGCACTGGCTGCACCGGCCCCGCAGCGCGAGGTAGCTCAGCACGGGGATGTTCTCGTACCAGCGGATGGTGTGGCCGCAATGCGGGCAGGCGGAGCGCGGCACCAGGAGGTTGTAGCGGTCTGCCGGTGCCTGGGCCTCTTGCGCCGTGCCTTGCAACTCCGCGCATTCGGCGGCCCATTGCCGCTCCATCATCTTGGGCAGCCGGTGGATGACGACATTCAGGAAGCTGCCCACGAGCAGGCCGAGCAAGCCCAACAGCGCCGCGGCGGGCGCACCGGTGGCCAGCTCCGCCATCAGACCACCTGGCCGAGCTTGAAGATGGGCAGGTACATCGAGACGACGATGCCGCCGATCACCGTGCCGAGCACCACGATGATGATCGGCTCCATCAGGCTGGAGATGCCGGCCACCATGTCATCGACCTCGGCCTCGTAGAAGTCGGCGGCCTTGCCCAGCATGTGGTCGATGGAGCCCGATTCCTCGCCGATCGCGCACATCTGCAGCACCATCGAGGGGAAAATGTTCGCGTTGGTCATCGCGGCCGTGAGGCTGGTGCCAGTCGACACCTCCTGCTGGATCTTTTCGGTGGCGATGGCATAGACCGAGTTGCCCGACGCACCGCCCACGGAGTCGAGCGCTTCGACCAGCGGCACGCCCGCGCCGAACATGGTGGCCAGCGTGCGCGTCCAGCGCGCCACCACCGATTTCTCGATCATGTCGCCGAAGATGGGCAGCTTGAGCAGCAGGCGGTCCATGAAGCGCTGGACCTTTTCGTTGCGCTTCCAGGCCTGCAGGAAGAAGTAGATGCCGCCGCCGAGGCCGCCGAAGATCAGCCACCAGTACTGGACGAAGAACTCGCTCATGGCGATGACGAACAGCGTGGGCGCGGGCAGGTCGGCGCCGAACGAGGTGAACACCTCCTTGAAGGAGGGGATCACGAAGATCATGATGACGGCCACCACCACGAAGGCCACGATGATCACGGCGGTGGGGTACATCAGGGCCGAC
>Ga0209958_1000701_pt1 | contig 43896 bp, 39 predicted proteins | sample ThiBio_inoc_plan_FD_183942 | JGI IMG/M metagenome (GOLD analysis project Ga0209958, IMG submission 183942) | Wastewater bioreactor microbial communities from Cape Town, South Africa - Thiocy_inoc_plan (SPAdes) | ecosystem: Engineered > Bioremediation > Thiocyanate > Unclassified | place: South...
CCACCTAAACCAAAAGCTAGAGCAAAAGCGACTGCCACAGAACCCAAGGTTAAACCAAAGGCCAAATTCACAATCGAATCTGCGATTCCCATAGCTTTTAAGCCCATTGCAATCACTAAACCCATAATGAGAATACGAACCAAATTCGCCAACCAGCGTGAGCTGTTGTATTCACCACGTTGAACGATATTGGCAACTACATTGGCCAACCAGAAGCCGATTACTAGAATCACTGCACCAAGTAAGATACTGGCACCAAACTGGATAAACATGGCGATCAGTACGCTGACCTGCTCTAAGCCAAGTCGATTGGCTGCTTCTGAAACCGCAAACAACATGGTAAAGAAAACAATGAGATAACCAACCACATCAGAAACACGGGTCTGACCCAAGAAGCGTTGTAAATCAAGCTTCATCGGGATTTCATCCACCCCAGCCCCAGAAATCAGTTCCGCGACTAAACGTCCCACAAAACGCGATACGATATAGGCCACGATCAAGATCAAACCTGCTGCAATAATTTGTGGTATTGCATACATGATTTGATTCAGCATCGCTGTTGCTGGTTGAGAAATCGCTTGGATTCCCAATGCTTCAAAGGCCACAATTAAGGTGGTGATAATAATGATGGCAAACACAAATGAACCTAAGAACTTCGCCACATTCGAGTTTTTAAATAAGCCAACTTTTTCTGCTTGTGCTTGTAGGCCAAGACTATTACTGAGCCCCTCAACAATCCCACGAACAATTTTCGCCAGAATATATCCCACGAAAATGATCACAGCGGTGATGAACAGATTCGGTAGATAAGCAATCGCTTCATTCACCATATTCTGTACAGGGATCAATAAGCCAGTCAGACCAAGAATCGATAAAACAATTGGCAAGAACAGTAATAACACCAACCAATAAAATATCTCGCCGATATTGGTACTGAGTGAGCTGACACCAACTTCATTACTCAGCTTCTCATCCAGTTCAGTTCTGGCAAGGACATTGGTCAACCCTGCTCGAACCAGACGTGCCACAATCCAACCAATAAAACCCACCGCAACGGCTGCCAGCAAGTTTGGTACATAGGCCAACACACGACCCACCATATTGCTGAAAGGATCACTGACCCCACTGATATTTAATACATTGAGTGCGCCCACCACGGCCAGAATCAGCACAAACCAGAACACCAGTTTGGAGATCAGATTTTCGATATTTGGGGTACGGCCAGTTGCGGAAGACAATTTATGATTGGTATCAAGTTTTTGCAGTAATTTTTTCACACCTGCTGCAATCACCAAAGCAACAATCCATCCCACCAGTAGGATGACAACTGCAGCAAAAATAGGATGAAACTGATCCCAATAATACATTGCATCAAATCCTCCTCGATTGGAGGGGTCATTAAAAAATTCATTCATGTTGTTATCCTTATATTGTGTTTTAAATCTTGATACACATCCACCCAAGAACGTTCTGCAATGAAGAACATGATTTATGGATGCTTCCACCTTAGTTTTTGTCTATTTTCCAATCAATCAATGGCAGCACTAATACAACAAAAAGGTCTCATAATTTTGCAAAAAAGCTCATTGATTCACATCAATGAGCTTTATTATGAATGGGTTTTGGTCTAAAAATGCTTGCCTAAGCATTCAGAATGGCCGACTGCAACTGTGACATGATCACTTGAGCAGTTGGATTGGCTGAATGATCAGCAACCATATAAACAAGTAATGCAATCAGGAAGATTCCGACCATAATCAAAATATAAACGGGTAATCTTCTCTTTTTGGTAATTTCTTCTTTGCTGGCCACATGAGGCTGTGGCTTACTAAAATCATGCATGATAGCAGCCCTCATCCTTTTACTTTTCAAGTTTTATATTAACAACACTGACTGTTGCATTGTGTGAAAAAGATTCGGACTATCGTTGCCATAGTTGCAGAACTCTACTTTTCATCCATCCTTTTTTTGTCTAAAATATAGGCGGTTTTAGAATGGGCTAAAATAAGCTATAATACGCGCCTCATTTCTCAATCGTTCTGCTTTATGTCCTACAGCCAACAAAGCATCTCCCTCGAATTAGACACTGATGTGACCCATCAATGTTTTTTACATCACACACGCGATGAACATTTGATTGGAATTATTGAGTTCAACAAGCCGAGCTATATCTTAAAATGGGGCGATTTAGAGTACTTCCGTCGTCGTACCGAAGAATTTTCGGTGATGCCATTGCCCGACTGTATCAATGCCATGATTGTCGATATTCGCAATGTACAACCGTTTCTGGATAACGAAGTACCTATTCTGCCTTGGCGTCTACTTGAAGAAGATTGCCCAGTGCGTCTGGTGGTGCCACAAGATCGCTTGGAACACTATATCGGCTTGTTCGAGCCGACGTGGTTAACCACGGATGTCGATACTGCTATTCAAGAAATTCGTGAATTTATGGATATGTTTGTACATTAAGATCAAACAGAAACCATTATCTGATTGAGTTTAGCTACCCGCAAAAAACAATAATATCAACACAACTGCCAAACCATGTAATGCCATAGCCCAATGTGTTGGAGACACATCCAAGTTGGGCTGTTTGTGATAAATTACCCACAGATACAACGAGCAAATAAAAAAGAACAGGCAATAGACTGCAAAAACCAATAAGGACAGTCCAACCATGATATTTCGACTTAAATCACCCCATCCGCCAGTATATATCGTCGTATAACTGTAGATGAGTAAAATGCTCATGATGAGCATTCCTACAAAAAAAGCGATATAAGGAACTTTTCCAATTGCCTTTTTTCCGACTTGCTCCTCCATCCTACTTTTTTTCCTTATTCTTATTAAAACAACTAAAGTGATGATGTATTTGCTTTACCAATAATTCTCTACGGCAATATTCCCTTCACCACGACGATTCATAATGAGACCACGTTGCTTCAGCGCTTCTTTGGTATCTTCCACCATTTGTGGATTACCACATAACATCACATGACTACTGTCTCGGTTAAAAGACAGTCCTGCTGCTTTTTCTAATTCACCATTGCCAATTAAAACAGGCAAGCGATCATGCAGGGCTGCGTTCGGATCACGGGTAATAATTGGAATAAACTTAAAGCCGGTATGCCCTTCGCCAAATAAGGCTGCAATCTCTTGAATACGCTCGACATAAGCCAATTCAGATTCAGTCCGTACGCTATACACCAGATTGATCTGCTGATATTTATTCCATGTTTCAAAGTCTTGTAACATCGATAAAAACGGCGCAAGTCCCGTCCCTGTTCCCAATAACCATAAATCCTGTGGTAAAGGTTGCTGATAACGTGCCAACGTTAAATAGCCATAGGAAATTTTTTCCAGATACAACTCATCACCGACTTTGAGGTGTTGCAGATTCGAGGTAAAAGCGCCATCAGGCACAACAATTGAAAAAAATTCTAAAGTTTCATCAAAAGGTGAAGAAACAACAGAATAGGCACGGACAACCAATTCTCCCTCAACCATTAAACCAATACGGGCAAATTGCCCTGCGGTAAATTTGAAATGTGCTGGACGGGTCATGGTGAAGCTAAAAAGATTATGAGTCCAACGATGTACAGATAAAACCTTTTCTACGCTAAATTTTTCAATTGACATGATGAGAACGTGGCACGAAACAGTGCGCTCATGTTAGCATGATCGAATAATTGATGGGTACTCAAAACATTAAGGCTATTTAACATGCGCATGACATTACGCCAATTGGCTGTTTTCGTGGCGGTCGCTCAGGAAGGAACGGTTACCAAAGCGAGTGATGCTGTCCGACTCACACAAAGTGCGGCAAGTATGGCTTTAGCTGATTTGGAAGATGGTCTGGGTGCACCATTGTTTGACCGTTTAGGTAAAAGATTACAACTCAATGATTTGGGACGTTTTTTACTCCCGCAAGCTTTAGAAATTTTAGGTCGTTGTGAATCGTTTGAGCAAGCGGCTAAAGGTGAATTACAAAGTATTGACCTACGTTTAGGTGCAACGCTCACCATCAGTGACTATTTAATGCCTGACTTGATGGCTGACTTTTTGCAACGCCATCCACAAGCACATTTGCAACTGCAAGTCGGCAATACCCGTCAAATGATTGAAGCGGTTAATCAATTCCAACTGGATTTGGCCTTGATCGAAGGGTCTTGTCATTTACCTCAGTTGCAATGTATCCATTGGCGTGATGACGAGCTAGCGGTGTGTTGTGCGCCGGATCATCCCTTGGCACAGCTGAATCGCCCCGTGAGTCCAACTGATTTTCTAGATGTGGAGTGGATTTTACGTGAGGAAGGCTCAGGCACTCGTGAAGTGTTTGATAATGCGATTTTGCAAGATCTGCCCGATGCCAATATCCGTTTAACCTTGGGTCATAATGAAGCGATCTTAAAAATTGTCGCGGGTGGTTTAGGCATGTCCTGCGTGTCACGACTCGCGATTGAACCGCTTCAAGAGAAAGGTCAGTTGGTGATCTTGGATACCCCATTCTGGCAATTAACCCGCCCGCTCTATATGCTCGTGCATCGTCAAAAGTATCAAGGACCGGGTTTAAAAGCCTTTTTGCAGTTCTGTGAAAATAAAATTTAATTGTTTCGAAAATAAAAAACGCTTCCGATCAGAAGCGTTTTTTATTGCATTCATGATTAGAAGTCGAAGCTAACACCCAATTTATAGGTACGGCCTGCACCTACCGTGGTAAAGCCACTGGTAAATACACCATCCCAATATTTCTTGTCTGCAACATTATCGACATTGGCACGAAAAGTTGTGTTGACCCCACCGAGTTTAGTCGCATACTTCGCACCTAAATCAACCAGCGTATAATCAGGTAATTTAAGTGTGTTATCCGCCGTTAAATATTGCTCATCAACATAAGTCGCAAAGGCATTGACGCTTAAACCTTCAATCAATGGGATTTGGTAGTCAACCCCAACACCTGCGGTAAATTCAGGTGTACCTTCAATCGTTTTACCTTGGTTCATAGCCGCTTTTTTATATTCAGTATCAATATAAGCCAGATTACCGTAAACAATCAGATCATCCGTTACTTTACCTGAAAAACCATATTCAACCCCTTTGGATTCGGTCTTCGCGCCATCAGTTGTGATTTGTGTCGTTTTACCATCTACATATCGTGGATCATCTTTTGCCAACTGCATTGTCATCGTACTTGGCTTTTTAATCTGATAGAGCGCTAACGTATGTAACCAACGATCTCCCTGATATTTGGCACCGACTTCATATTGTTTGCTTTCAAAGGGCGCAAAGGTTTTTTTGTTATTGACATCCGTAGCCACATTCACGGTTGCCCCTCTGACCAGACCTTCAACATAGCTGGCATAGAAAGAGGTTTCCTCACCAAAGGGTTTCACAACGATTGCTGCACTCGGAGACACTTTATCAGCATTTAATTTGGTATCGGTGGTCAGCGCTTTTAAATCCATGTCTTGATAGCGTACACCTAAAATAAACTGTAGCTTATCGTCCAGCATGGAAATCTGGTCACTCAGACTATAGCTGACATATACATCATCCGCAGTAGGGACAATCTCTGGCCATGTATCTGGCATATGCCCTTCATTGCTTGGATTGTAAATATTGGTTGGGAAATAGACCTCAGCTGCACCTCGCCCTTTATGTTGGCTGTATTTACGTTTGAGATAATCCGCACGGAATGCCAGCGTATGAGAAATATCACCCGTGAAAATTTGACCCTCTAAACCCGCATTAAATGTGGTGTTATGTTCCTTTGAACCGACACGATAATATTGTGCCAGTGCATCACCATTCGCTCCAATCAAAGCAGGATTATTCATTCCCATTGAATTGGCTGGCAGGTCACGCACAACCATACGCGTACCAAATAAATGTCCACGATACTCACGTTCATTAAAACCTGCACCTGCAAATGCTTTTAAATTCGGTAAAAGCTTATATTCCCCGGATAGTCCCAGGTAATTGGCACTTTGCATGCCTTCTAAATGTGGAAAATAATTCAATTTGCCATCTGGTGCAGCTAAAACACGTTTCAACGTTGAAAAGGAGATCATTGCGGGTGAGCCACCATCACGACTATCACGTGTGGTATAGGCATCAAAATTAATTTTGGCTTGATCAGTGGTATAGTCGAAGGCCAATACCGCTGCGGTATTTTTATCTTCTAGGCCATCAACAATGTGTTCACCTTGTCCATAAGTCGCACTGACGCGTGCTCCGAACTCCTTGTTTTCACCAAAACGACGTGCCACATCAAAACCTGATTTGTAATAGCCCCCATCTTCATACATGGCAGAGACTTGAGTCAGATCACGATCAGCACGTTTGGTGGTTGCCATGACGACACCACCAATACTACCGCCTGGGGCCATCCCTGCAATCAACGCATTCGGCCCTTTTAATACACTGGCAGAGCTTAAAATATCAGTCGGAGTACGACCACTCGGTGACATGCCATAAGAACCATTGATATTGGCATCTTCCCAAGTCACAGCAAAACCACGAATCATAAAGTTTTCGTTTAAATGACCACTGTTGGTGGTGCTACGAATACTTGGGTCATTTTTAAGAATGCCCGCAATAGAGTCAGCTTGCTTATCTTTAATTGCCTGCTCAGTATAAGACTGGATACTAAATGGCGTATCCAATACCGCTTTCTCACCTAGAATTCCTAAACTGGCATCTTTTTTAAGTTTCCCTGTCGCATCCGTTTCTTGTGAATCAGCCTTTACAGTAATGGTCGGTAAAACGGTATTGTCATCTGCAACAGCAAACATGGGTAAAGCAATAAGAGATAAAAACAAGATATTCTTTTTCATGTGATCAAACCCCGATAAAAATTTGACCACAGTATATAAGATAAATTAACAAATGATAATAAAAATCATTAACAAAACAATTACCATTCATTTATGAAATATGAAAGTCTTATGATGAGAATCCATATAATTCATTTTTGACTCAATAACTGATGAAATACTTATCCCCCTTCAGACTCAGTTGAAAAACTGGTTAGCTACGATTGTCAAATCAAGAGGCAATGAAATTAAAACTTATAGAATGAAAAAGAGGCTAAAAAGCCTCTTTTATCATGCACATAAACTAAATCCCAATATTGAAAAATATCAATCAATACAATTAACGTCGGAAATTTGACAACAGTTCAGTCGTAATCGACTTATTGTGATTGGCGATTTTGGTCTTCTTGGTTTTAGCAGGATTTGAATCAACACGCTCAATTTTCGTTGCTTTAAACTTCCCATCATTCTCAAGTGCCACGAACTTCACTTTTTCATTTCTTTTCGGCTCGCCTTCTGCCGCAGGAAAATCTGAAATATGAAAAAAGATATCGCCTTCAGATGTTGCAATAAAACCAAATCCTTTATCAGGATTATATTGCTTAATTTTTCCTTGATAGAACTCTTGTGCCATGACATTTATCCTATGTTCTCAATGCAATCATTACAGTATATCGAAATAAAAAAGAGACTTTCAATCCACCCTGAAAGGTTCGTTCTACGACTGGATCAAGTCTCTTTTTATCGGTATGACAAAATTAGTCTTTTTGCACACTACCAAAAATCTTGTCACCTGCATCACCCAGACCAGGAACAATATAGCCTTCTGCATTCAGGCCCTGGTCAACCGATGCAGTATAAATACGGACATCTGGATGTGCAGCTTCAACTTTGGCAATACCTTCTGGTGCAGCAACCAGAATCATGACACGAATATCTTTACAGCCGCTTGCTTTCAATACGTCAATCGCTGCGATTAAAGAGTTCCCCGTTGCCAGCATTGGATCAATGATCATGGCTAAACGATTGGCAACATCAGGCACTAACTTTTTGTAGTAAGTGCGCACTTCTAAAGTCGCTTCATCACGTTCCAGCCCCAAGACGCTGACTTTAGCACTTGGAATCAGACTAAGAACGCCTTCGAGCATCCCGATACCAGCACGTAAGATGGGTACGATGGTGATTTTCTTCCCTGCGATACGTTGAGTTGAGACTTTCCCTGCCCACCCATCAATTTCATGATCAACAACAGGAAGATCCTTTGTTGCTTCATAAGTCAGTAACATCGTGACTTCTTGCGCTAATTCACGAAAGTTCTTGGTACTAATGTCAGAGCGACGTAGCAAACCAAGTTTATGGCGAATAAGCGGATGACGAATTTCTTGAATCGACACGAGTGAGTACCTAGGTAATGTTAATCTCGTTCTATTATAAAGTGTTTTTTTACTCATCAATAAAAAAGCCCCCAATTTTGGAGGCTTTTTTGTACAAATCCGACGATTACTGTTGTTGAGACAACATAAAGTGCAATGGAGAAAGGATCTCTGACTTCAATGCCAAGTTAATCATTGGATCTGGGTATACACCCAATACGAAAACCAATAACGCAGCAGCAAGCACCATCAGACCACCAACTTTGCTCCCCCAATGCGCATCCGCATCAATACGAGGTACGTCTGGTGGGGTCATATACATCACCACCATCACACGTAAGTAGTAATACAAACCGATACCACTACCCACCACGATCATCGCAGCCAAGAACCAGTGCTGTGTTGTTACCGCAGCCATAACCACAAGGAACTTACCAATAAAGCCTGCAGTTAATGGAATACCGGCTAAAGACAACATCATCACGGTTAATGTTGCAGTCAAGATCGGACGGCGCCAGAACAGACCACGGTAGTCCGCAAGACTTTGAGCTTCATCCACGTTGTTATATGGGCTCGACATTAATGCCACTGCACCGAACGCACCGATTGTGGTGAGCACATAAGTGATCACATACACCGTTACGCTGCCAAGGCTTGCATAAGTCATGCTGATCAATGCAATCAGTAAATAACCAAAATGTGCAATCGATGAATAACCCAAAATACGTTTCAAGTTGACTTGACGTACTGCAAGTAAGTTACCGACCACAATCGATAATACTGCGATGATGGTTAAAATCGTGACTAATGATTCAACTAAAATTGCACCAGACGTCAGTAAGTAACGTACAAACAAACCAATCGTTGCCACTTTCGCAGCCGTTGCCAAGAAGGTCGCCATTGGTGCTGGTGCACCGGCATACACATCTGGCGTCCATTTATGGAATGGCGCAAGTGAAAGTTTGAACGCAACTGCAAAGATAATTAAGCCTAAGCCCAATAACACCATCGGTTGTTTGATTGCAGTAAACAAAGCTTGTACAGAGTCATAGAATGACAATGAACCTGTATACGCATAGATATACGCCATACCCATAAGCAACATAGCAGAGGCCGTTGCTGAAAGTACCAGGTATTTAATCCCTGCTTCCAAAGACTGACCACGTTGATAGGTATAAGCCAACATGCCGTACACAGGAATCGACATCAATTCTAAACTGATGAAGAATGCCGCATAGTGCGAGCTTGCAACCAATAACATTGCACCTGTCACTGAACACAGTAACAAGATGTACAGTTCTTCGCGGTTTTCTTTATAGGTCTCGATATAAGCATGAGACAAAGTACAACACGCCAAGGCTGCAATCAGAATCAGGAATTGATACAGCATGGTAAATGGATCAACCATAAACATGCCCATCACGTTGACTGGCACAAAGTGCCCGCTAAACATGGTGTATCCAATATAAATCGCAGCAAGGTTTAAACCGACAACCGAAGTTGTCGCAATAAGGTTGTGATTACGTTTAATTGCAGTCAGCAACATCACGGCGATTGCGGTCAAAGCCACAATCATCACAGGCGCTAAAGGCATCAGTTCAGAAAAAGAAATTGTGAAGTTCATGGTTTATTGCATCTCCACATGTTCAAGTTGAGTTGCAGCCTGTTGAACAGTTTCAACAACTTCTTGTACTGGCATATAACTATTTACCAACCACTGCATGCTTGAATGAGACATATCCAAGAAGGTTTGCGGGTAAAGACCTAACCAAAGCAAACCAATCGCACAGACCATCAAAATACTCACTTCACGAGCAGATAGATCTTTCAATGGTGTTTTGTAGTGCTGCTTTTGTTCTGGATTCGGTTCACCAAATAACGCTTTGTGAATCAAGATCAAACCATAAAGACCTGCAAATACCAAGCTCACCGCAGCAATAATGGTGAAAGCTGGATAGGCTTTGAATGAACCCATCAGGATCAGGAATTCACCAATAAAGTTACCTAAACCTGGTACACCTACAAGCGCTGCAACAAAGAACATCAAGAAGAATGGCAAGTATTGCAGTTGACCACGTAAGCCGCCCATCAAGCGCAAGTCACGCGTATGAACACGCTCATAGACTTGACCTGACATAATGAACAATGCCGCAGATGACAAGCCATGTGCCAACATCATGATCATTAAGCCTTGGAAGGTCAGGATATTACCTGCATAAATTGCAAGTAAGATGAAACCCATGTGTGAAATCGACGTATACGCAAGTAAACGTTTCATGTCTGTTTGCTGGTACGCAAGGAACGCACCGTAGAAAATACCAATCAAGCCCAAAATAATGGCAATATCAGCGAACTGCGCTGAAGCTGCCGGGAAGAAAGGAATCACGAAACGAAGCAAACCGTACGCTGCTGTCTTAATCAAAATACCCGCTAAATCCACAGAACCCGCTGTTGGTGCTTGCGCATGCGCATCAGGTAACCAACCGTGTAATGGGAAGACAGGTAATTTCACCGCAAAACCAATGAAGAAACACAGCATAAATGCGTAAGCAACTTCAGGTGGTAAGTGGTTCGCAACGGCCAAGAGGTAGTTGTAATCGAAGCCGATCATACCTGTCATCATGTATCCATAGACCACTAAGCCTAAGATACCGATCAACATGATCAAACCCGCGATTTGTGTATAGAGGAAGAACTTAGTTGCAGCGTAAACACGTGAACGACCATTCGAGCCTTTATGACCCCATAACGCAATCAGGAAGTAGATTGGTACAAGCATCATCTCCCAGAAGAAGAAGAACAGGAATAAGTCAATTGCCAAAAATACCCCGATGACCCCACCTAAACTCCACAGGAGGTTTAAATGGAAGAAACCTACGTTCTTTTGGATCTCACCCCATGAACAGCCCACTGCAAGTACACCCAGTAATGCAGTCAACAGCACCATAAGCAGAGATAAACCATCCACCGCTAAGTGAATGCTAATGCCTAGAGTCTGAATCCAAGGAAGATGAAATTCAGCCGCCCAAGTCGGGACTTTACCACCCAACTCGTAGCTAAATGTACCACTTTGCCAAAGTGCAATGCCCAAACCAAAGGTAATGAGCATACCAATCAAGGCAATCCAACGCGGTAAATGTTGGTCGTATTTATCAACCAACCAACAAATAAAACCAGCAATGAAAGGAACTAAAATCAGTGCGGGTAAAATTAAATTGTTTTCCATTTTATTTCCCCACAACCTGAATCACGATCAAGATCATCAATAACACCACTACACCGAGTGACATGCTTGATGCGTATTCACGCAATGAACCTGTTTGACGCGAACTTGTAAAGCTATTACCACCTTTCACAAGTGCAGGTAGCACTAACCATAAACCATCAATTGGATCACGACCTAAGATTTTCGCAATCAATAAATATGGTTTTACAAAAACGATGTCATACAAAGCATCAAAACCAAATGCGGTACGGCAAATATGTGCTAAACCAGAACCCAAAGACGTTTGAGCAAATGATTTAACCGCACCATACGCAAAGGCAAATAAGAAAATACCAACAACTAAACCAACAAGGGCAACACCACTTGCTAAATGTTCTGCATGTGCAACAGCTTCTTCTAAAGCTTCAGGAACAACAAAGCTTGGAATACTTGCAGCAGTCAATAATTTTGCAACAGGTGCTTGTAAGAAATAACCAATACCTGTTGATAAGGTCGCAAGAATTGCAAGCGGTGCCCAGTAAGTCACGCCATGAATGGCATGTGCATGGGTTTTTTCTTCGCCAAAGAATACCACCCAGATTAAACGGAACGTATAGATAGACGTTAAGAATGCACCAGCAACACCCACCCAATACAACGTATTATAAAGTGGAAGGTTTGCAATCGTAGACTGTGCATATACTGCACCCAAGATCGCATCTTTAGAGAAGAAGCCAACTGTTACGATTGGAAGTGCAGCTAATGCGCCACCACCTATTACGAAACACCAGAATACAAATGGAATCTTTTTACGTAATCCACCCATTTTGAAAATGTTTTGTTCGTGATGACATGCAAGAATCACTGCACCTGAAGAAAGGAACAATAATGCTTTGAAGAATGCGTGAGCAAGCATGTGAAATAAACCAGCTTGATACGCCTCAGCACCCACCGCCATAAACATATAACCGAGCTGACTCATGGTTGAGTAAGCCAAGATACGTTTGATATCGGTTTGAACCAATGCGGCAAAACCAGCAACCAGCAAAGTCACAGCACCTGTAATCGAGATGAACTGCATTACTTCTGGTGCCATTTCCATCACAGAGAACATACGGCAGCATAAGTACACACCCGCTGTCACCATTGTTGCAGCGTGGATCAATGCAGATACTGGTGTAGGACCAGCCATCGCATCAGCTAACCAAGTTTGTAATGGAATTTGCGCTGATTTACCTGCCGCACCTAAGAACAACATCAATGCTGTCCAAATCGACAATGATGAGCTTTGCGTCATCACAGTCGCTGCATGTTCAACAATGTACTGTGTATTCAACGTACCAAACTGTTGATAAAGCAAGAACAATGCGATGAGTAAGAAAACGTCACCCACACGTGTTACGGTGAATGCTTTAATTGCTGCCCAACCATTTGCAGGGTTTGAGTAGTAGAAACCAATCAAGAGGTATGAACACAGACCTACGCCTTCCCAACCTAAGAACAATAACGCCAAGTTATCGCCGAGTACCAACAACAACATGCTGGCAACGAACAAGTTGAAATAAGAGAAGAAACGTGCGTAATCTTCTTCACCACGCATATACCATGATGCAAAGATGTGAATCAGGAAACCAACACCTGTGATCATACCTGTCATCAATAATGACAAACCATCGAGGTGCAAGCTGATGCCTGGCTCAAAACCGCCAACACTGAACCACGTCCATAAGTGTTGAACAAAAACAGTTTGGCCACTGCTGGTAAATGCAAGGCCAGCGATTAAAGCAAATAACGCAGATAAACCAACTGAACCGACACCAATAATGGCAGCGACATTTTCAGACAGTTTGTTACGCCCTGCCGCTAACAGGATAAAACCAATGAGCGGGAATAAAACGGTTAAATATAATGTACTCATCCGCGCATCTCACTAGCAGCATCCACATCCAAGTGATGGAAGCGATGATAAAACTGAAGGACGATCGCAAGACCAATACACGCCTCTGCTGCTGCAAGCGTTAGGATCAAAATGAACATCACTTGTCCATCTGGTTGAGCCCAAACACTACCTGCCAAAACAAATGCCAATGCAGCAGCATTCATCATCACTTCAAGGCTCATTAGCATAAATAATAGGTTGCGTCGCACCATTACACCGTAAAAACCGAGTGCAAAAAGGATGGTTGCAACAATCAAACCATGTTCTAAAGGGATGTGTCCCATTATTCTTTATCCTCTTCTGCACTTGGTTCACGTTTGCCAAGGTGATATGCAGCAACTAAGGCTGCAAGCAATAACATCGCGGCAACTTCTACCAATAATAGATAGTGAGTAAATAATGCTTGACCAACTGCTTTAGGACCTACAATTTCTGTACCTAATGGTGCAGAAATCGTGGTGTATTCTCCACCCAACATCCAAACCAAAACCAAGCCCAATAAGAAACTCATTAATGCAGGATATGCCCATGCATCAGAAGTTAACCATTTACGTTCTTGTTCAATCGTATCTTGTCCAAGGTTCAACATCATGACCACAAAGACGAACAAGACCATGATTGCACCAGCATAAACAATAATCTCAAGTGCACCAGCAAAAGGCGCACCTACGATCATGAAAATACCAGCAACAGCAAGTAAAGAAACGATTAAACTTAAAAGAGCATGTACGGGATTCGTATTTGTCACAACACGAATTGTCGATACGATGGCCACAAGTGCCATCAAATAAAATGGCCACATCATGGTAATAAGCTCCGTACATCAACTGGTGCACTTTCTTTTTGTGCTTGACCTTTTTCCTTACCATTTACTGCCATACCAGTGACACGGTAGAAGTTATAGTCAGGATATTTGCCTGGGCCAGAAATCAATAAGTTTTCTTTTTCATAAACCAAGTCTTGGCGTACATATTCAGCAAGTTCAAAATCTGGAGTCATCTGAATTGCAGTTGTAGGACAAGCTTCTTCACACATACCGCAGAAAATGCAGCGTGAAAAGTTAATACGGAAAAATTCTGGATACCAACGTCCATCTTCTTTTTCCGCTTTTTGTAATGAAATACAGCCAACAGGACATGCAACCGCACAAAGGTTACATGCCACACAACGCTCTTCACCATCTGGATCACGCGTCAAGATGATACGACCACGAAAGCGTGGAGGCACAATTTGTTCAGCTGGTACTTCTGGATATAAAATCGTGTCACGTTTACGTGTTACATGGCTAAACACCATCCACAACGAACGGACAATCGATCCAAATCCAGCTAGAATTTTATACATTTTGTACTCCCTGCTGTCCTAGGCCTGATTCATCAGAATCACAGCACCAGTCACTAACAAGTTGACCAACGCCAATGGCAAACAAACTTTCCAACCAAAGTTCATCACTTGGTCATAACGAGGACGCATTAACGAACCACGTGCCAAGACAAACATCATTACAAAGAATGCTGTTTTAATCACGAACCAGAATAATGGTGGAACAAATGGAATTTCTAAGTTAAATGGTGCAAGCCATCCGCCGAAGAATAAAGTCACGATCAAAGCCGAGATCAATACCACGTTGACGTATTCCGCAACGAAGAACATCCCCCACTTCATACCACCATATTCAACATGGTAACCTTCAGCCAATTCTTGCTCAGCTTCTGGTTGGTCAAATGGATGACGATGCGTAACTGCAACACCCGCAACCACAAAGATCAAGAAACCTAAGAATTGAGGAATGATGAACCACATATCACGTTGTGCTTCAACGATTTCACGCATGTTGAATGAGCCTGCAATTGCAACCACACCCATCAACGAGATACCCAAGAACACTTCATAAGAAATGGTTTGCGCCGCAGAACGAAGACCACCGAGTAATGAATATTTGTTGTTCGATGCCCAACCACCAAATAACACTGCATAAACTGCAATACCTGCCATTGCCATAAAGAACAATAGGCCGATACTCATATCCGCAACGCCCAGTGTCGGACTTACTGGAATGACCATAAACGAAAGTACCGCAGTTGCCATCGCAACGGCTGGTGCTAAACGGAAAGTCAGCTTATCCGCAAACTTTGGTGTCCAGTCTTCTTTGAACATGATCTTGAGCATGTCGGCAACAATCTGGAACATACCACCAGGACCAACACGGTTTGGACCGTAACGGTCTTGCCATAATGCCAAGAGACGACGCTCAATAAATGACATCAAAGCCGCAACCACAACCACAACCAGCAAGATCACAATCGCCTGAATCACTGAATAAGCGATTGGCCAGTTCTCAGCCCAAAGTGGCGTTTGACGTATAATTTCTTGATTCATGAATTACACTCCTACCGCCACAGAAACAGGCTCTGCCAATGAAACTGTTGGTGCTAAACCAATTGGATAACCAATATAGCCTGTTGGTAAATATTCAATCACCTGTACAGGTAAGCTGATACTGGTTTCGCCCGCTTGCACGGTAATGCGTTGACCATCTTGAACATTTAAGCGAGTTGCATCTTGTTCACCCACCGCAAACATCGCTTCAGGAATACGAGATTCCATTGCAGGTGTTTTAATGGTGAATTCGCCAGAACCAAAAATATGGTGCATTGGTACAAGACGGAAGCTTTCAGGGTTCACCACCACAGCAGTTGGCGCCACATAGCTACGTGCAGGACGTTTAGCTAAACGATCGAATAGACGGATACCTGAATCACCACCTTTTAAGTGACCACCCACTTCATCTTGGTATTTGTTCCAAGCTTGTGGTGAGTTCCACCCCGCAGACCATGCGAAAGGTACCAATGACGATGCCGTTTGATTCCCCACATAACCTTCCATCGAGAATGTTAATGCTGAATCTGGATCGGTCGGCTGTTTTGGTTCGTGAATCGATAATGGCGCACGCATTGCGGTACGACCTGAGTAACGACGTGGTTCACGTGCAATTTTCAAACCGTGGATACGATAGCCTGCATCTGGCGCAACCTCTTCAATTGCAGCAAGCACAGGAACATTTTTCACGATGTCTTCAATCACATCATCCAACAATGTCCAATCGACTGCTTTGCCTTTAAGACCTGTCTCAACGGCATGTAACCAGCGCCATGATTCTTTGATCGCGTATTCAGGCTTGTAGTAGCTTGGGTCATACACTTGATAGAAACGTTGTGCACGGCCTTCTTGGCTGACCACAGTACCATCGCCTTCGGCAAAGCTTGCTGCTGATAATACGATATCTGCAAGTTTCAAGGTTTCAGTTTCGCTATGATCGAGTACGATCACAGTTTCAGCTTTATCCAGTGCAGCTTTCACTTGTGCAGCAGGTAAACGACGGGTTAAGTCATTTTCAACCACAACCACAGCATCAAAATCTTGCGCAAACGCTTGTTCTAGGCTTAAGCCACCAAACAGTGCCAAGCCCATTGAGTTCACTTCAGGAACAGTCAATGACAAGCCTGCATTTGCACCGAGGTTCTGCGCAACTTGTGCAGCAGCTTCCATAATCGCTGGATCTTGTAAGCTGGTGCCCGAGATAATCAATGGCTTTTTCGCCGCTTTCAAGGTATCTGCAATAGTTTGTGCAAATGCTTTGGCATCATCCGCTAAACCAGTCAAAGCTTCGCCTTTCACCGCAGCGGCAACTGCAAAACCTAAACGTGCGATATCATTTGGTGATGCAACCACTTCACCTGTTGCCACATCCGCTAAACGCGTTTGTGTTGCAGCAAGGATATAGATTGGTGATTTTGCATCTTGACCGATACGTTGTACAGGTTCAGCCAACCAGTCTGGTGTACGTGTTGCAGCAGCCATTTCTTTGGCTTTGTTTTTCGCCGCTTGACGCACAGACAAGGCCATACGTGGTGCAGTTTGAGTTAAGTCTTCACCCAAGATCAACACCGCATCATAGCTTTCAATTTCACGCATGTTCGGGTTGTAAATACCCTGTGTTTGCATGATTGATGCAGCCAATTCAACCAGGTTCTGCTCTTTTTGAGACATCCCTGTTGAATAGTTATCTTGTCCAACCAATTCACGCAGTGCGTAGTTTGATTCCAAGCTCGCGCGTGGAGAACCAATACCTAACACTTTTTTGCCTTGAAGTTTCGTAATCACTTGATCAAGTGCCTGATCAACAGTCACGGTCGCAACAGTTTCACCATTACGGAACTGCGGTTGGCGTGGGCGGTCTTCACGATTCACATAGCCAGTACCGAAACGACCTTTATCGCAAAGGAAGTATTGGTTGACTGAACCATTGAAACGGTTTTCAACGCGACGGATTTCACCATAACGCTCACCCGGAGAGATGTTACAACCTGAAGAACAGCCGAAACATACGCTTGGCGCATATTGCATGTCCCATTTACGGTTATAGCGTGCTGAATGGGTCTTGTCGGTAAATACACCCGTTGGACACACTTCAGTCAAGTTACCTGAGAATTCAGATTCCAAAGTACCTGATTCTGGACGACCGAAGTAAACACGTGATGCATTGGCATAGACACCAAAATCGGTACCGCCAGCATAGTCTTTGTAGTAACGCACACAACGGTAGCACGCGATACAACGGTTCATCTCATGCGCAATAAACGAACCCAACTCTTGGTTATAGTGAGTACGTTTGGTAAAGCGATAGCGACGACGATCATGCTGAGTCATCACGGTCATATCTTGTAAATGACAGTGACCACCCTCTTCACAGACTGGACAGTCATGTGGGTGGTTAGTCATCAAGAATTCAACGATCGACGCACGGAAATCCGTTGCTTCTTTGTCTTCAATCGAAATATAGGTATTGTCGGCAGCGGGTGTCATACATGACATCACCAAGCGTCCACGTGTGTCCTCAGGATTTGCATACTGAGTCACCGCACATTGACGACAAGAACCAACAGAACCTAAGGATGGGTGCCAACAAAAATACGGGATGTCGATGCCAAGGCTGAGACATGCTTGTAGCAAGTTTTCTGAGCCGTTGACTTCATACGATTTTCCATCGACATGAATTGTAGCCATAGTCGAATTCCTTAAGCTTGTTCTACGTCTAGAGCTGGAGCATGGGTTTTAACCTTAGCTTCAAACTCGTTACGGAAATATTTAAGTGCGCCCATAAGCGGCTCCATCGCACCCGGTGCGTGAGCACAGAAAGTTTTACCAATCCATAATTTACGCGTCAGTTCTTGTAAATGATCGATATCTTCTTTCTTACCTTCGCCTGTTTCCAGTGCTTTAAGCGCTTTCACTGCCCAAGGTAAACCATCACGACATGGTGTACAGAAACCACATGATTCACGCGCGAAGAATTCTTCTAAGTTACGTGTCGCAGAGACCATACATTGGGTTTCATCCACCACCATGAGTAGACATGTTCCTAAACGAGAACCTGCTTTCATGATCGTTTCAGAATCCATTGGCAAATCAATGTGTTCAGCGGCCAAGAAGTCCGTTGATGCACCACCCGGTAACCAAGCTTTCAAAGTTAAACCATCACGCATACCACCCGCGTGTTCTTCAATTACTTCACGCGCAGTTGTACCGAATGGAAGTTCCCAAAGACCCGGGAATTTCACTTTGCCTGATGCCCCATAAATCTTGGTGCCAGGATCTTTCGACTTACCCGCAGACAGATTGATATACCACTCTGGGCCACGCAACATGATCGCTGGCAAGTTATTATAAGTTTCAACGTTGTTGACAATCGTTGGACGACCCCATGCCCCTGCAACTTGCGGGAATGGTGGTTTAGTACGCGGATTGGCACGGCGACCTTCGAGCGAGTTGATCAATGCAGTTTCTTCACCACAGATATAACGACCTGCGCCAGTGTGAACATGCATCTCAAAGTTCCAGCCTGTTCCAAGGATGTTGTCACCCAAGTAACCTTTGGCACGGATTTGCTCTAATGCTTCATTTAAGTATTGAGCCGCTTCGACATATTCACCACGGATGAAGATATAACCTTGAGTCGCTTCTAAGGTATAACCTGCAATCAGCATGCCTTCGATCAATTGATGAGGAAGTTTTTCCATCAACAAACGGTCTTTAAAGGTGCCTGGTTCCATTTCATCAGCATTACAGATCAAATAACGTGGACCACCATCATTTGGTGCCATCAATGACCATTTAATTCCCGCTGGGAAACCTGCACCACCACGACCTTTAACCGTCGCAGCTTTAATGACTTCAAGCACGTCTTTTGGCGGCATGCTCAATGCTTTTTTAAAGCCAGCATAACCTTCCAGTGCTTCATACTCATCTGCCGCCCGCACAAACTCTTGCTTGCTCAAACGCCAAGTCAATGGATGCGTTTCTGGGTTACCGTCGCCATAAATTGGTTTTGGTTCAGTATTCATACATACTTCTCCAATAACTGTTTAACTGATGACACATCCACAAGACCGTGAGTATCTTCATCAATCATTAAAGTTGGACCTTTATCGCAGTTGCCTAAACAGCAAATTGGGAGCAAGGTAAAACGACCATCTGCTGTGGTTTGTCCATACTGGATACCCAACTCGCGCTGGAACGCTTCTGCCAAAGTTTCTGCACCCATCAAGAAGCATGCAATTGAGTCACACAATAGAATCACGTGGCGACCAACTGGTTGACGGTAGATACGGTTATAGAACGTCGCTACACCTTCCAGATCCGCCACACTCATACTCAACAACTGTGCAATCGCATTCATTTGTGCATCATCCACCCAACCATTACGGCGCTGTACACACTTCAAAGCATCCAAAGAGGCTGCACGTGGGTACGGGTAGTGACCAAGGTGATGTTCAATGTCATGAATTTCGTCCGCAGTCAAAATCCCTTCAACATTCACACGTGGTTTTTTATCAGTCAAAATCATCATAATCGTTTACCCCTAGCGATCCACGTCAGCCATTACTACGTCAATAGTCGCCAAATAAATGATCAAGTCAGAAACCAAACTGCCATTAATCACTGAAGGCATTTGCTGTAAATGCGTGAACGTTGGTGTACGAATACGGGTACGATAGCTCATGGTTGATTTATCAGAAGTGAGATAATAGGTACTCGCACCCTTCACAACTTCAGTCATAAATGAAGACTCGCCCGCTGGCATTACAGGACCCCAAGAGACGCTTAGGAAGTGCGTAATCAAGGTTTCAATATCTTGTAATGTCTTATCTTTCGGTGGTGGAACTGCCAATGGATGATCCGCTTTATATGGACCAGAAGGCATGTTATCCAAGCACTGCTGAATGATTTTCAATGATTCAGTGATTTCACGGAAGTGAACCAAGACACGTGCATAGGCATCGCCTTCGTATTCCACTGGAATATCAAAGTCGAAGTTTTCATAACCACTGTATGGACGATATTTACGCACATCAAAATCAATACCCGTTGCACGTAAACCTGTACCCGTCACACCCCAAGCCAACGCAGATTTCGCATCGTATTGCGCAACATTGCGGGTACGACCGATAAAGACTGAGTTTTTAAGCGCTGCAGTGTAGTACTCGTTCAAACGTTTCGGCATCCATTCCAACAATTCTTTCACCAGCTTTTGCCAGTTATTTGGAAGGTCATGCGCGGTACCACCGATACGGAACCATGCTGGGTGCATACGGTAACCGGTGATCGCTTCAACGATGTCATAGACTTTCTGACGGTCTGCGAACATATAGAATACAGGGGTCATACCACCCGCATCCTGAATCGCGGTACCACAGAACAACAAGTGGTTATTGATACGGAATAATTCGTTCAACATCACACGAATGACTTGTGCACGCTCTGGGACTTTAATACCAGCAAGCTGCTCAACCGCCATTACATATGGCATGTTTTGCGCACAACCTCCGAGGTAGTCAACACGATCGGTATACGGAATGAATGAATGCCAGGTTTGACGTTCAGCCATCTTTTCCACACCACGGTGGTGATAACCGATATCCGGCACACAGTCTTTGACTTCTTCACCGTCCAACTGTAATACCACACGGAACGCACCGTGCGCAGATGGATGGTTAGGACCCAAGTTCAGGAACATGAAGTCTTCGTCATCATTACCGCGTTTTAGACCCCAGTCTTCTGGGACAAAGCGTAAGTGTTCTTGTTCGAAATCTTGCTTCGCTTGGTCTTGCATATACGGGGTATATTCTGTCGCACGGGCAGAATATTCTTTACGTAACGGATGACCTTCCCAATAGGTTGGCAACAAGATACGACGGAGCATTGGATGCCCAGCGAAATCAATACCAAACATATCGTAAGCTTCACGCTCGTACCAGTTGGCATTTGGCCAAATATTGGTTGCGGTTGGGATGCTTAAATCATTTTCATTCAATGCAACTTTAATACGAATATCACTATTACGCTCAAGCGATAACAAGTGATAGAACACAGTAAAGTCAGATGCTGGCAAACCGTCACGGTGAACACGTAAACGCTCATCGACTGCTGACAAGTCAAACAACATCACATAAGGACGTTCCACTTTACGGAGGAACATAAGGACTTCTTGCACGCGTGCGCGCTCAACCCAGACTGTTGGAAACTCTTCAAAAGTCGCCTGCACATAGAAGTTCTCACCAAATTTGGTTTTGAGCTCTTCTACGATTGCAAATGCTGGGCGTGAATCAACTTGCGTTGACTCTGGCATAGCAATGTCAGTTTCAGCCATTGGCTTGGCTTCCTATTTAATACAAATTCTGGCAATTTTCCCGATGATCATGTCTCTTCAGACATGTCACAATTCATCGTTCAAATTATTTAATTTCATCCATAGAGCGTAAATTTTTCACCGCAATACGTTCCGCATTTTTACGATCGCGTTCTGGCATCATCTTTGGCTTATACACAGGCTGAAGATCATCACCAATCACCGCTGAAAGTGGACGGCGCTCTAGTTGAATTTGGTCTTGAAGTAACATCAATGCTTGGATCAATGCTTCTGGACGAGGTGGGCAACCTGGGATGTACACATCAACAGGAATAATTTTATCGACACCTTGTACTACAGAATAGATGTCGTACATACCACCAGAGTTCGCACAAGCACCCATAGAGATGACCCATTTAGGCTCAAGCATTTGTTCATACAAACGTTGAATTACAGGTGCCATTTTGACAAAGCAGGTTCCTGCAACAATCATTAAATCTGCTTGACGTGGTGAAGCACGAATAACCTCAGCACCAAAACGAGACAAGTCATGTACACCAGTTAAAGTCGTCGCATATTCAACATAACAGCATGATGTACCGAAGTTAAAAGGCCATAAAGAGTTTTTACGTCCCCAGTTCACTGCGGTATGCAACACATCTTCAAGACGTGTCATCATCACACTTTTATTCACTTCTTCCTCAAGAGGATCAGTTACGATTTGACGATCTTGTAATGGATACTGATCGGCATCTGGATTCGCACGGGTTAAAGTATATTTCATCCCGACTTACTCCTGTTCAAATGATGATGTAGTCGGTGTTTTAGACTTAACACGACCAGAAGACTGTGCTGGAATATGACCAGTAGGATCGACAACAAGCTCTTCAATATTATTGAATCGAGTAATGTCAGCAATATTCATATTCGGTGAACCAATTTTTGTTGTCACACCAGCAGATTTACGACGATCTACAGGTGCCCAATTCAGCGCGCCTACAGAAATTGCATAAACCAAAGCGATCAAAAGATCCACAACAAAAATAACGACCGTGGTAAATCCAAACCAACCTACTTCACGAACTGATGTCGACCATGCGTAGAGGTAAAGAGCTTCCAAGTCAAAGACAACGAAGAAAATTGCAACTAAATAGAATTTGGCTGACAAGCGGATACGAGCACCGCCCGCACCAACTACACCTGATTCAAACTGCTCTTGCTTCGCACGCCCCCATGCTTTACCCCCGAGGAGTAAGGGAACTGTAAGCATAAAAACGCAAAGAAATGTAACGCCGATCACGAAGGCGATAATCGCCCAATCGTATGGAGTAATGGCACTCATGCGGGGATAACTCCTGGCAGGCCTATTTTTAACAAAGAATGTATGTATTGGCCTTCAAATACACCAAACACAAAATTAATCCCGCCAATTGTACCTGATTTCTAATTTCTCATGCTAGTTGAAGCGCTTTAGTCTTTCGGATGATTTTGTCCTTAAATTTACGGATATATCCAAGATCACGGTTAATTCACCCCTAAAAATCGAATTATCTAATCAAGAACAGCATATTGATCATTTTTTTCTTTATTTACGCATTAAAAAACATTCGTGTTTTGAGCGATTGCCCCAATTTATTGCAGCACGAACTAAATCATTGCATTGATACAAATTTATGATGAAAATTTAAACAAAATTTATATAATAGCGACCTTATCTCCCCATAGAACCGCGTCAGAATGCCCCAAGCTCATGCAGCATTAAAACCACGCTCGCTGTTACAATTATTTTTACTCTTTGCGGGGGTGATTCTACTGTGCTGCCTACTCGGCATCGCCACCCGACATCTTACTTTTCTCGCCTCTTTTTGGCCTGCCAACTCAGTACTACTGGGACTCCTAATTCGCTTTCCACAAACTCGGCACCCAATCAGTTTTATTGGGGCAATCGTGGGTTATCTACTTGCCGATACCTCGCAAGATACGCCGTTTCTACTCAATATTTGTCTAACCTCAGCAAACCTACTCTATGTCATCACCACACTGGCGTTGTATATCAAATTTAATGCCTATATCCGTTCACTGCATCATGGTTATTTTTATCTCTTTCTATTCAGCTTCTGCTGTATCGGCGCTTTGGCCAGTTCGTCATTTGCAGCACTGACTCTGCCCTTATTCAACACCAAATTCGCGCTCGGTTCATTCTGGACTGATTTTGGCTATTGGTTTACTGCTGAAATCCAAAATGCCTTGTTATTGCTCCCCGCGATGATCAGCGCGCCGCATTTCGCCGAGTTTAAACAGCAGCTCAAAGAATTTAAAACCCAGACTGTGCAAGAAAGCTTACCCTTGTTTGCCGTGTTTTTTTCGATTGCGATTGGCTACTACGATACAGGTCCCGGTTCACTGCTGTATCCGATTGCCGCCCTGATTTGGTGTGCTTTGAGTTATCGCCATTTTTCAGTAGCAATTATTACCTCGATCAGCTGCGGCTTCGTGATCTATCATGTCTCGCAAAACTATCTCCTGCTTTACCCCGAGCAGTTTTTAAATAATGCTATCTCAATCCGCCTTGGGCTGATTATGATGACCATTGCCCCGCTCACGGTTTCCAGTATCAATATGGTGCGGTCCAAGCTGATCCAAGAGCTGCAACACACCATCGCCCATGACGAACTAACCTCAAGCCTGACCCGACGCCAATTTCTGCAATCGGTGCAACTATTCCAACAACAGGCAACCCACACCGGTCAAACGACTGCTTTTCTGATGCTCGATATTGATCACTTTAAACAGGTAAATGACAGTTATGGACACCAGATGGGTGATCGTGCTTTACAAAGCTGTGTACACACCATTCAGAGCCTACTCAGGCCGCAAGATTTGCTGGGCCGTTTAGGCGGTGAAGAATTTGCCATCTTTATGACCAATACCGATGCTGATGCCGCCTATCTGTGTGCGGAAAACATTCGTCTGCAAATCAGTCAAACCCCGATTGAATATGCAGCACTGCTGAGCTTTTCGATCCAGATCAGTATCGGTATCTGTATTTGTGAGCCTGAAAATCAGCACTCGATTGAGCAATTATTCAAACAGGCCGATGATGCGCTCTACCAAGCCAAACGACAGGGCCGCAACCAAGTTGTCATTTCGACATAATATGTTGCAATTCAGCTAAATACTTTAATTATCTTTATACACAGCAGCGCGAATAGATGAGTATTCTAGAATGAGCACAAAAGGAGAAAAACATGCATCTAGAATACACACACGACTCGGATTATTTCTTTTTTTCACAACTGCTGATGCGTCATATAGAAAGTTATGTTCGAAAACATCCAGATGCTGATAATGCGATTTTTGATTTAAGAGACATTTACGAAGTATTTAGAGAGGATTTTGCCGCTACAACCACCAACTTAGAAAGTATTCTGAATATTGCGGACAGCTATAAAGTCGAAACATTAAATGGAGATCAAGCGCTAATCAAAGGCTATAAAATCGATATTAAGAACAATGCACTGCTGATCGACTTCAATGCAGATGCTTTGCAAGGTCTTCGCTCAGGAAAACCATTGATTGAACCCGATCCATCTGTTCATGAGTAAACAGCGATAAAACAAGGTCATTTAAAACCCTGATTTAGCCAAAGCATTGCGCTTTGGCTTTTTTATTGCTCTACATAAAAAGGAATGATGAGTATCATTCCTTGTTCATAGTTTATTTTTTAATGACTTGCTTATAACGCTTGGCAGGCCAAGTCATGATAAAGCGCGCGCCACCCAAGTTTGGACTCTGATCCACTTGAATGGTACCACCAAACCAGTAGGCAATCCGACTGACAATCGACAGACCTAGGCCATAACCACCCGAAGCACGGGTACGGCTGTCATCTAAACGGGCAAAGGCTTCAAAAATACGACTACGCTCCTGCTCAGGAATCCCCGGTCCGTCATCTTCAACGCAGACATAGGCATTACCATCGGCACGAATTCCACCGCTGATACGCACTTTATGATCACAATAACGCACCGCATTACCCACCAGATTCTGCACCACACGGTGTAGATAACGGCGTTCCGCATCCACTTTTAAAGCCAAAGGTGGGGCAATCAATTCAATTTCTTTTTGCGTCTTCAGCGCTTCAGTTTCCATTGCCACTTGATCAAGCACTTCAACCAAGACAATGTCTTCGAAATCTAAAGAAGGCGTGCCCTGCTCCAACTTGGCATAGGTCATGATCTCATCAATCAAGGTATTGAGGGCTTCAATATCCTTATCGATCATGTCGACCTGCTGAATACGATAATTATAGTCGTCTTCTTCTGCCAGCATTTCCATACCGAAGCGAATCCGCGCCACAGGGGTTCTGAGCTCATGCGACACCGCACGCATCAATTCACGCTGTGCCTCGATCAGACGCTGAATATGATCCGACATGTTGTTATAACTGGAAGCCAAGTTCGCCATTTCATCGCTGCCCTCAATCGGAACTCGCAAGGACAAATCACCAGACTTCATTTTGTTTAAGGCATAACGCACCTGACGGATTTTACGCTCAAGCGGCAGAATCAAACCATAAACACCCAAACTCAACAGGAATAAGCTAAATAAGGTAATGCCAGCGGAAAGCTGGAATGGCATCCAATTGAACATCGGCACAGGCCCTAAAACCAGCACTTGTGCAGAATGATTCGGCATTGGCGAAACAATGGAAATGGTGGTACCGCGTACCGTAGCACTGTCTTTATACAACAACACGCTTTGATCTTGGCGCAAACGGCCAATTTGTTCCGAATCCAGATTGATATCTTTAATATCTGCAATTTCAATTGGATAATAGAAGTGCTTTTTGATTTTGTCTAAATACTCACGCTCCTGCCCCGGATAAAAAATCAAATAATCCAGTACAAAGATCGGTAGCGCTTTCATTTGGCGTTCGCCAATTTTATCGACTTTAATATAGAGGTAATGCTTAGGATCGTCTTTCAGACCGATAATGATATAGCCAATGCCATTATTGGCATCGTAACGAACCACTGACTTTTGCTCAGCAATACGCTTTTTCTCGGTACGCGATAGTTCGACCCGTTCTGCATCCACATAATAGATCGGCAATTCCAGCAAATCAGAAGCATCGGAAATCCAATCTAACTTTTGTTGCTTTTCTGGCTGACGAGACACCCCTTCACTAATGACATAGGAAATACCATCAGTAAGAGATTCACGATATTCTTGCGCGCGTTGATAGTTAATGATCTGCACCAACAAATAACAAAATGCGGCAACCACAACAACCAAAACCACCAAACCAGCATAAATACGCAAGAATATGCTGTTTTTCAGTACTCGACTTACCATAGGGTAAATAATTCCAATCTAGTTAATATCTCCCCTGAACAGTCACACTGCCTAAGGCCCCTCTATCAAGGGAAAAGCCCCCTGTGATCAGGAGGCCTTAGAGAATTTAGATACCGTTGGTTTCTTTAACGAATAAATAACCTTTACTACGTACTGTTTTAATACGTTTTGGATTTTCTGGGTCATCCCCGATTTTTGGACGGATACGGGAAATACGCACGTCAATCGAACGGTCCTGACCATCGTATTCGATACCACGTAAACGCTCGAAGATATCTTCACGAGACAGGATACGACCCGCATTCGATGCCAATAACCATAACAGGTCATATTCAGCGCTGGTGAAGTCAACCAACTCACCATTTAAAGTCACTGAACGACCACCGTTATCAATCACCAAATCATCAAATTCGATACGCTGTGCCACTTCGTCTTCTACTGTTTTATCAGTGCGACGTAATAGAGCACGGATACGCGCTAATAACACACGTGGCTGAACAGGTTTAGCAACATAGTCATCTGCACCCATTTCTAAACCAAGCACCTGATCCATATCTTCAGTACGTGCAGTTAACATCAAAATCGGTTGATGATAATGTGGACGCACTTCACGACAAACGGTCAGACCATCTGCACCCGGTAACATGACATCCAGCACCACAAGATCGGGTTGCTCGCTGATAATGCGACGGATTGCACGGTTACCATCAGTTTCGACTCCAACTTCTAAACCGTTACGAATCAAATACTCTTGTGTTAAACGTGCTAAGCGTTCATCATCTTCTACGATTAAAATCTTCGGTAACTTTTCTTCTTGGCTCATTTGTTGCCCCTAAAATCTGAGTGAATCCATCTATAAAAATCTGATAGATACATTGGTTTATGTTTTGCAATATACACACGTTTACATTGTAAACAAGTAGCCGTTCACCAAACTGATACACGCTTACCCTGTTTTGTTATCTTTTTATTAAAATTATGAATTTTAATATCTTTTTCAGAAATATATGCATTTTCCGACAGGATGAATATTTAGTATAGATTTTGTGCCAATGTTAAACAATTTGTTTCTTTATTCGCCCAAAACAATTTAAGTGTCTGTTTTTTGAGTTATCCACAGAGTTATCTATAAGCCTTTTTTAACGGCTTTGATATGCTATGTGACTGTGATTTCAGCAGTTAAGACATGAAAAAAAAATTAGTAAAATGTCAAGGATTGATCTACTCCAAAAAATCCCGTATCTTGTGTTGAAAATAAACTTTAACCACTAAGTATTGTGTTTATCCCTCAAACATCGTGGCATACTTTTTGCTCGATTCAAACGGTCAATGAACATAAAAATAGATGATAATGGAGCTATGCTGACATGAGCATCATCACTTCTACTCCTGGCCAACTTCAGGTCATTAAGCGCACCGGTGAGATTGCGACATTTAATGCCGAGAAAATTTCTGTTGCGATTGGGAAAGCATTTTTAGCAGTTGAAGGTCAACAAGGTACTGATTCAAGTCGTATCCATGACCGTATCACGCAACTGACAGAAATGGTTATGAACACATTTAATCGTCGTTTGCCTTCTGGTGGCACGATTCATATCGAAGAAATTCAAGACCAAGTTGAATTGGCATTGATGCGCACAGGCGAGCAAAAAGTTGCGCGTGCCTATGTGATTTATCGTGACCAACGCGCAAGTGCTCGTCAGCAAACTGGTGCGAACCATCACCCGACCCTACAAATTACAGATGCCAATGGTCAGCTCCAACCGTTGGATTTGGATGCGCTTACAGCAACCATTGAAACTGCAAGTGAAGGTCTAGAAGGGATTGATGTTCAAGCCATCCTTGATGAAACCGTAAAGAACTTATACAACGGCGTAAAAGAAAGCGATATCGCGACCACCATGATGATGGCAACGCGTACCCGTATCGAACAAGAGCCAAACTATACCTATGTGACTGCACGTTTACTTAGTAGCGAATTGGTCAGCACAGGTTTAGAGTTCTTGGGTCTGCCTGCAGAAACCTTGGAAGGCGATGCTTTAGAAACTTTCTTAAAGAAAGGGATCGAGCTTGACCTGCTTTCTGAAGACTTGTTGAACTTTGACCTTGCTAAATTGGCTGCTGCGATCAAACCAGAACGCTCAAACCAGTTTACTTACTTAGGTCTACAAACTTTATTTGACCGTTACTTTATCCATTCAAATGGCGTGCGTTTTGAATTACCACAATTATTCTTTATGCGTGTATCGATGGGTCTGGCACTTAACGAAGAAAATAAAGAAGACCGCGCGATCGAATTCTATGACTTATTGTCTAGCTTCGACTACATGGCGTCTACGCCGACCCTATTTAACTCAGGTACTTTGCGTCCGCAATTATCTAGCTGTTACTTAACGACAATTGGTGATGACCTGTACGACATTTATGGCGCAATGCGTGATAACGCAATGTTGTCTAAATGGGCAGGCGGTTTAGGTAATGACTGGACACCAGTTCGTGCCTTGAACTCATATATCAAAGGCACCAACGGTAAATCTCAAGGTGTGGTTCCATTCCTTAAAGTTGCCAACGATACAGCCGTTGCGGTAAACCAAGGTGGTAAGCGTAAAGGTGCAGTGTGTGCATACCTTGAAACTTGGCACTTGGATGTTGAAGAATTCCTAGAGCTACGTAAAAACACTGGTGATGACCGTCGTCGTACCCACGACATGAACACAGCGAACTGGGTGCCTGACTTGTTCATGCAACGTGTATTTGAAGATGCTGAATGGACCTTGTTCACCCCTTCTGAAACACCAGACCTGCATGATTTAACTGGTGCTGAATTTGCTGAGCGTTATGCGCACTACGAAGCAGTCGCAAAACAAGAAAACATGCTGCATAAGAAAGTCCGTGCCAAAGACTTATGGCGCAAAATGCTTTCGATGTTGTTCGAAACTGGTCACCCGTGGATCACATTCAAAGACGTATGTAACTTACGTTCACCACAACAACATGTGGGCGTGGTTCACTCTTCGAACTTGTGTACAGAAATCACGCTGAACACCAACCAAGATGAAATCGCGGTGTGTAACTTAGGTTCGATCAACCTTGTACAACACGTTCAAGGTGGTGTGTTAGATCGTGAGAAACTTGCGCGTACTGTGAAAACTGCGGTGCGTATGCTCGATAACGTGATCGACATTAACTACTATGCCGTGCCACAAGCGAAGAACTCAAACTTGAAGCACCGCCCTGTCGGTATGGGAATCATGGGCTTCCAAGATGCATTGTATGAAATGAATCTTGCTTATGGTTCAGATGCAGCGGTTGATTTCGCCGATGAATCAATGGAAGTGATCAGCTACTACGCAATCGAAACCTCAAGCAACCTTGCGCTTGAGCGTGGTGCTTACTCAACATTCAAAGGTTCATTGTGGGATCAAGGGATCTTGCCAATCGACTCTTTGGAAATCGTTGCAAAATCACGTCCAGAGCGCATGTTCGAAGTCGATCGTACTCAACGTTTAGACTGGGATGCATTACGTACTAAAGTTCAAAAAGACGGTATGCGTAACTCAAATGTGATGGCGATTGCACCGACTGCAACCATCTCTAACATTTGTGGCGTGTCTCAATCGATTGAGCCAACATTCCAGAACTTGTATGTGAAATCGAACCTTTCTGGTGAATTCACCGTGATCAACCCTTACCTTGTTCGTGCATTAAAAGAACGTGGTCTTTGGGATACGGTAATGGTCAATGACCTGAAACACTTCGAAGGTTCAGTGCAAAAGATTGCGCGTATTCCTGAAGAATTAAAAGCAATCTTCGCGACTGCATTTGAAGTAGATACTCGCTGGATCGTTGATGCTGCGTCACGTCGTCAAAAGTGGATCGACCAAGCACAGTCATTGAACCTTTACATCGCTGGCGCGAATGGTAAAAAACTTGACATCACCTATAAGATGGCATGGTTACGTGGTCTTAAAACCACATATTACCTCCGAGCTTTAGGTGCAACATCGGCTGAGAAATCAACCATCAATACGGGTGCACTGAATGCAGTTAAACCAGCATCAGTTGAAGCGCCTGTAGTTGCAGCAACAGCAGCAGTTGTGGCTGAGAAGAAACCTGAAACTGCGGTTGAAGAAGATGGTTTCACGACAGCAGCACCAGTGCCAATGGCGTGTTCAATTGACAATCCAGACTGCGAAGCTTGTCAGTAATTTTATTCCTCTCTGCATAAATTCCCTCTCCTTTTAGGAGAGGTGATGAGCGACTAAAGCGTCGCAAGAGAGGTTTCTATAGAGGCATCGATCATGTTCCATCTCAGTCATAATTATCAATTTGGTGTGATTGTTCTGATTTGTGCCTTTCTAGTGTTTTATATCCCCCTCGTTTACGCATTTTTTAAAATACGTAGACAACAGCGTAATCAAAATAAGTCTTAGGGATTGTCAGTGTCCATTGGTCACTTTTTAAAACTCAATCAATAAAACTTAATTTTGCTTACACAAATTGAGCGTATAGTAGGGCATCTCCTTGCTTGAGATGTCTAAATAAAAGATATAAAGCAACGAAGAGAGAATTGATATGTCTATCCTTAGTTGGGACGATTTTGAAGATGATTCGCAAAAACCGACTGCACCTGAACACAAGTCTGCGCCCATCGACACGCAAAAAACGGTTAATACGCAAGTGGTATCTGATTCAGAGCAATCATCGCCGCGCGTGGCAGCTGCACAACCCGCTGGAACCAATTCCGTGCGATCAACAAATCCAACCGATTCGTTGGCACGAGCATCTGCTGCCTTAGAACACTTAGATGCTGCACCGGGCTTGGAAGAGCTTGAGATGGGTGCACAGCGTGTACAGGTTGATGATAAAGCCATGATCAACTGTCGTGCAGACTTAAACCAGCTTGTTCCGTTTAAATATGAGTGGGCTTGGCAGAAGTATCTTGACGGGTGTGCAAACCACTGGATGCCACAAGAAGTCAACATGAACCATGATATCGCGCTTTGGAAGTCTGAAAATGGCTTAACTGAAGATGAGCGTACCATCATCATGCGTTCTTTGGGTTTCTTCTCGACTGCGGACTCATTGGTTGCAAACAACTTGGTATTGGCGATCTACCGTCATATTACTAACCCTGAATGCCGTCAGTACATCTTGCGTCAAGCGTTTGAAGAAGCGATTCACACCCATGCTTATCAATACTGTATCGAATCTTTGGGTATGGACGAAGGCGAAGTCTTCAACATGTACCGCGAGATTCCAAGTGTTGCGCGTAAAGCATCATGGGGCTTGAAGTATACTCAATCTTTAAGTGATCCAACGTTCAATACTGGTACGCCTGAAAACGACCAACGTTTATTGCGTAACTTGATCGCGTTCTATTGTGTACTTGAAGGGATCTTCTTCTACTGTGGCTTTACTCAAATCTTGAGTATGGGTCGTCGTAACAAGATGAACGGTGTTGCTGAGCAGTTCCAGTACATCTTGCGTGATGAGTCTATGCACTTGAACTTCGGTATCGACATGATCAACCAGATCAAGATCGAGAACCCACATTTGTGGACGGCTGAGTTCCAAGAAGAAGTGATTCAAATGATTCTTGAAGGCACCATGCTTGAGATCGAATATGCGCGTGACACCATGCCACGTGGTGTATTGGGTATGAATGCAAGCATGATGGAAGAATACTTGAAGTTCATCTGTAACCGTCGTTTAGCGCAACTTGGTTTACCTGAGCAGTTTGCTGGTGTAACCAACCCGTTTGGCTGGATGTCTGAGATGATGGACTTGCGTAAAGAGAAGAACTTCTTTGAAACGCGTGTAACGGACTACCAAACTGGTGGTGCGTTAAGCTGGTAAGTCAATAGAATAAATACGCAGTTAAAAAAGGGCTACCAATGGCAGCCCTTTTTTATATCATCTTTTTAATCTAGCTTTGAGCCTTAAAGTCGTTTTCTACATTTTAAATGGCTAATCAAAAAGATATTTTACATCTCAAAATTAACCCAATAAAAATAGAATCAACCCTACTCAAAATATTAATTTAAATACATTTAAAGTAGGTTTGATGACCATAACTGGAATTTCACCAAATGTTCAGCAAGACAATTATTAATAAATATCAAGAAAATTTACTTTTTTGTACTAATTATTGGCTAAATGACAATCATGGACATAGTGGCTCTCTTTTAAATTTGGATGACTTATCTCAAGTCGAACAGGATAAAACTTGGAATCATATATTTGAAACCTATAAATCAGATTCACTAACTATAAAAAAATTTCGTGACATATTAAAAAGATTGATTCACAAGGAAACAATAAGTCAATGTGAATTAGATCTTTCGGAAGTTAAGTATATATGTGGAGGTAAAAGCGCCAAACACTTCAACTTTACTCAAGCTTGTGATTTAGTTAACTGGTGGAAATTGGCAACTATTTCAAATTCAGGGGATGAACACATACATAAAACTGAAGTAAAACATCTAAAAGAGTGTTTCAATAAGGATGGGAAATTAAATGGAGTGTCTGGATTTATTAAAAGAAGCTGGCACAAAGGTCTAATGGTTAGTAATAGCGATGGCAATCATAGAATTGGAAATATTGCCAATATTTGCACCCAAAATCCACAGCTTAAAATACCTTACATTGAACAACTAACTAAATACCAAATAAATCAAGAATCCTTACAAGAATTATTAAAAAATTACGCCATATATCTCATTATTGAAAAATCTGATAGAGAAATCTCTATTACAATAGATAATATTTGTGAAAATCAAAAATCTTTTTGTTTAATACTTTCAGAAAGATGTACTATTTACTCACTTTCACATGCACATTTCGATTGCTTTAATATAAGAATATATTTTTTAGAAAAATCATACAAAAACTTTCTACTAAGAGCTCAGCTAAACAAAAAGTTTCACAAAAATAATTTAATTAGAGACCTATTAAGAGATAAATTATAAAATATTTTGCATTACTATTCATAATAATTAACTGCAGAAATTCCCAAGCTGTTCAAAAGCTCAGTTGTCATCCGACCATTAATTGATAGGTTTTTATCAACTTGGTAGTTAGCAATAGCTTTACGTGTATTTTTACCTAGATCACCATCAATTTTCCCAGAATAGTATCCTAATTGTAACAAGGCTACTTGTACCCGCTTGATCTGCATAACCTGCATTAAGATTGGATCTTCTGATGATGTGGGTGCACTCGTATTTAAGTTAGTTCCATAATAATTATTAACTGGAGTATCTGTTTTAGTTGGAACATTTGAGTAAGTTTTTACAGTTATATTCGAACTATTTCTATTTGAAGATGAGGATGTACCTGAAGAACTAGTTGAGTTCGAGCTTGAATAACTCGGTGGAGTATAGCTTGGTACAGAATAAACAGGTGTTCTTGAACTGGAATAACCTGAATATCCCGAGCCAGAGTAATGACTTGAATGACTTCTATGGCTTGAATGACTTCTATGACCTGCAAACATGTTTTCATATTCATAATTTAAAGGACGTATAGAAACTGGTTCTAAATTTTCATAAGAATCCACATTAGTATTAATTGCTGCGGCTGCTTTATTATTAATAACTGGTGCCGATGCAGCAAAAACAGCTAATGATTTTATAAATTTACTCAAACACCACCCCACTAAAAAATATATTGTTATTAAAATTTTATATTATGCAAGCGTTTAACCTTGTTTATCAACAAGTTTTATAGGATTCAGAGCAGATGGTGCCCAGCCATTTTGATACCAAGTAAATAAACCACAACATTTTTTCTTTACATCACAATTTTCACAAACTTTATCATAAGTATTTTTCCAATCTGAAATACTTTTAGCAGAAAATTCCCATAAAGATTCAGGTAAGCAACACAAAGGAATATTCATTAGTACTAAACGGATTTTTGAGTTTACCAATACATTTATTGCAATTATCAGTTCTTCCCACCACTCTTTGATATCAACTTGACTCAATTCTTTATTAGCCAATGCAAAACCTATAGGTTCACAGCCAATCAGAGCGACCTCATTCACAAATGGAAGGTTGGTTCGTATATAAGTACAGAGATCAATTAATTTCTCTAATACAGGCTTAACCAAAACAATTCTTAATTGTATCGGTTGTTCGTAATGCTGGAGGACATAAAGACCTTCTAATGTTTCTTCAAAAGCCGAATGTTGCTGCACTACAAAATCATGTAAGAGATCTGCATGACCATATAGTGGGATAAGCCAATTCACTTTCGTTTCAAGATTAGATAACACTGATTCCGCTATCTTAGGATTACTAAACAAGCGACCATTCGTTAGTACATCAATTACGATTGAAGGAAATTTATTATGAATAGTATCGATGATTAATCTTAACTGTGTATCTAGTAGTAATGGCTCACCACCCGTTAAGCCAATATTCATCGGTTCATAGCTAAGATGATCAATAATTTCTAATGCTTGTCGTACCAACCATGAATCATCATGCTTAGTTGGTGGTTGAGAGCACATGATGCAGTAGTTATTGCATCTGTTGGTTAAAAATAAAGTATGATGAGTATCACTTGCTCTCAAAAGTACACTTAGATTCTTTTTATATGGGTCAATAGTAACCACATCATTTGATTTTAGTACTTGTTGTTCTGGAATAAAGAGATTGTTTGCACCAACCTTATCAAGCAAGTCTGGACTATAAATTGAATAAAGATTGTCTAATCCTGCCTGAATATATCGATCAAAAATCTCGACTTCCTGGACATTAGTAACTGGCACTAGAATAGATTGATTAGGTAACCACTCTACATCCAAATTATCAAGACTAAGTACCCTAAAGATTTGTGGAGTATGTTTTGTGACCGAGTCTAGCTTTATTTTTCTCATCTTATCTACTTACTAAAGGCCCACTGGTTTGCTAACTTTCTAAACTTTTCAGAATTTTGGTACTTATTAAATATCAAATCGAACAAACCCATGTAACGCTTACAATGACTAGTTAAATGGGTAGGTGGAGTCATCGTTCTAAATTCGTTATAAGCACTAATTGGATCAGGCCCACAATACGGTAGATAAGCACATTGACTACAACTTGGATCATTGAAATTCAAACTCGAAGTAATGATATTTCTTTGTAGATCAGAGCTTAACAATTCAGATAAAGGCTCACCAATTCTACCTAAACGTAAAGAAATATCCCCTGTTTCTTTTAGCATACGAGATTCATCACTAGGATATACGTATCCATCATAGTTATAAACAATACACCCCAGTCCTGCGCCTGATGGACTCTGGAGATCAATATAACCGTGGTCAAATGGAGAAAGGATTTTGTTTAATAAGATTGCGGAATGAACTTCTATTAGTTCATATCCTTTATCATTCCAATGGATAACACGCTCCAATGCTTTCTCATAAAAATCTAAGAACTCAGCGTGAGTTGGTGCAAGTCGCTTTGAGTTTTTCTTTGCAAATCCATAATCACTCAAACTACGGATAAAAATATCCTTAAATCCTAATTTAACATATGCATCCACAATTTCATTAGGATAATCCAAGCTTTTACGTGTAGTAGTCATTAATGCAGAAACCGAGTCTTGACCTAATTCTTTACGAGCTAGCTCTAAGCCTGTAATAGTTCTTTCATAAGCATCTCGATTAGCAATCGGTCTATTTTTATTATGCAAGTCTGCAAGACCGTCGATACTTGTAGACAATACCACTTGATGTTCTTTGAAAAATAAGCACATTTCAGAGGTTAATTGGTGCAATGTTGTAGTTACTACAAAACGAATAGATCTATTGTGCTCATTATTTTTTTTAGTAATGTAGTCAATCGCAAGTTTTACTAAATCATATTTGATTAAAGGATCTCCCCCTTGGAATTCAACTGTTAAAGTATCTGATGTACTTTCAAAGATGGTATCACACGCCAAGAGTAAATTTTTTCTGGAAATAGTGAACTCATCTCCTGCATGTTGACGACTGACTTGGCAGTAAGAACATGAGTGCATACATTGAATCGTCACAACAATAATATGGAGTGAAGTTCCTTCTAAAATTGTTGATTTTTTTGCATGTAACCTTGAAATTAAAGCTCGTTTTGAACCAATAGCATTTTGACTCATCAGGAAGAATTTAGATTTCAAGTTCAGATAAAGAGCCATATCTAAAGATTCATCTTTAGCAATTATTTTTTTTAAATTTTCTCTAGAAATAAACTCAAAATCCCCCGTCACACTAGTTATGAGATATTTCTCATTTTCCATTCGTTTAAAATTAAATGGTAATAATTCAACATTTTTAAAAAGCATTTTATTTACTAATACTCGCCATGATGATTGCATCTACAAAAGATTTCTGTTGAAGACTGATTTTTTGACTTAGCTCTTGACGTAATTTGTAATCACTAAGAAAATTAAGAATTACTTTTTTTTGTTCAGCATCTTCAACTGTGAAAAAGAAATTATGAGTATCTAATTGCTTTATCTCATACTTAAGGGGACAAAATTTCAATGCCTGTACTACTTCATCTAATGACATCTCATAATAAACATCAAAACCAAATTGAATTAGCGTCTGAGTCCCCATACTAGCCCCTTTAAGTCGATAAATTCACTGAAATTTATTTCTATCAATATTTAATATCTACCACAATTAGCACTATAGAGTTATAGTTGCAGTTATATTATAGAATAGATTCACTTCAAAACAAGATCTTATTTATTATAAGGTTTTTTAGCAAAATTTTAAAAATAAAACTATATTTAGAAATAACTCCTATTTCATCATTTATTAAAAAGCCATACTAGTTATATAAAAGTATAATGAAATTAAAATTCCCAAATTTTTTTAATTAACTGACCTGCTGGGCTTTAAAATACAACTTCAGCATACAATACCATCCGCATAATAGAAACAGATTACCACCAGCTTCCTCCTACCCCACCCCCACCAACCACCCTTCCAACAACTTCCCTTTATCCACTTTATTGCCACTCAACAACTGTACCATTGCCCCATCCACCGCAAACAAGAACATCTGTGCATCTGCTTTGGCAGCTTTGATATCCGTCCTTGCCAACAACATATAAATTTCACGAATCAACCAGTTTCGGTACTCCACCACCATCTCATAAGCTTTCGGATAACGTGCTTTAATTTCAAAAACTGCTCGAAACAATAAATGGTACATCCCTTCTACATCGGCATGCAGAAAGAAAATTCGTTTCAGCCTTTCACGCCCCGATAAGTTCTTATTGGCATACAGAATTGAACGGACTTCTTTCTTGAGTGCCGTTCTCTGCAAACTCAACGTCATTTCAACCAAATGTTCTTTGGAATGAAAATATTTATAAAACGTGCCTTTGGCAATTTTCGACGCATCAATAATCAGGTCGACCCCAACATGATGAAAACCATCTTGGCTAAACAAAGTTTGCGAGGTATCCAAGACTTTTAAAGCACGATAAGTCAAAGCAAAAGGTGGCATATCATTTCCATGATTGAATAATTTTTTGTTGTTGCTCAACCCGATCAAGCAGCCCTTTATGCGGCAATAAGCAAAAAAAGGCGTGCAAAGACCTGATAAGACGGCCTAAGCGCATCTCAAGTTTTATTGTTGATATGATTTTTTAGTCGTGACAAAGCAACGCTTGAAAAGCCTAAAGGCAATCAAACGGCGTCAAAGACTAATGAAGAAGAATAAAAATACAGTGCATGGCCAACTCCTACAAAATTCGGAATACTGCCAAGACATAAAGATTATGGTGGCAGGGAGAAAGAGGGTTGACAGACTGAACCTAAGAATCAGCACGCCCGAAGGCGTCCCCCTTTCGCCCTACCGCTACAAAAGGGGGACGAACGAGTCTACATCAAAAAAACAAGGTTTTTCAATGCACTTAGGAAACGGTCTGTCAAAACCGACTGGCGATGTAGGCCAGCGCTTAAAGAATAAGCTGTGGATTTTAGGGTGTCAATCTTACACTTTGGGCCAAAGCGATTTTATTATTATTTTTCAATAGATTATATTGTTTATTATTTTTAAATTATAATATAAATGTATTTTAATAATGAGCCAATCGGCTTAAAGCATCCTGCTTTAAGCAACTTCAGTTTGCCCAACTTGGTGATAAGCACGATTAAAATAAACCAAGCTTTGATCATGTCCACTTTGTTGAACCGCCACAATACGACAAATAAAAATCGTATGGGTTCCAACTTCCTGAATTTGATCAATCTCGCAATCGAAATTCACCAAGGCATCATCCAAAACAGGCGCACCTGTTTCCAATTCTGACCAAGCACCGTGTTTAAAACGTTCTTCTGGGCTTAACTTAGACGAAAAGGCTTTAGAAATATGTTGATGATCTGCGCTTAACACATTCACGCTTAAGATTTTATTGTCGACGAAATGCACATGCGAACTCGATGCTCGATTCATACACACCAATAAAGTCGGAGGCGTATCGGTGACGCTACATACAGCAGATGCAGTAAAGCCAAAACGACCAGACATGCCCGTGGTGGTAATCACACTGACCGCACTAGTGAGTAAAGACATTGCATCTCTAAAATCTGTTGCTTCAACCATCACTTTATACCTCAATTAAACCCGAGCTTTACGGTGGTATCAAGGGCGCACATACTCGCCCTTTCAACCTCACAACATTAGTGCATTTTAGCCTTGTAGTTCTTTACGAACAATTTCTGCACCTGCACTTAATGCATTCAGCTTGCCACGTGCAACATCACGCGCCAAAGGTGCCATACCACAGTTGGTTGATGGATAGAGCTTATCTGCATCGACAAATTGAAGTGCTTTACGTAAGGTATCGGCAACTTCTTCTGGCGTTTCAACCGTGTTGCTCGCCACGTCAATCGCACCCACCATCACCTTTTTACCGCGAATCAATTCAATCAGATCCATCGGCACACGTGAGTTGTGACATTCGAGCGAGATGATATCAAGTTTTGATTGCTGTAGCTTTGGAAAAGCCTCTTCATACTGACGCCATTCTGAACCGAGGGTCTTTTTCCAGTCAGTATTGGCTTTGATTCCATAACCATAGCAAATGTGCACCGCAGTTTCACATTTCAAACCTTCAAGCGCACGCTCTAAAGTCGCCACACCCCAGTCATTCACTTCATCAAAGAATACGTTAAATGCAGGCTCATCGAACTGGATAATATCCACGCCCGCCGCTTCTAACTCTTTGGCTTCTTCATTTAGGATCTTGGCAAATTCCCACGCCAATTTTTCACGACTTTTATAATGCGCATCATACAGCGTATCAATCATGGTCATTGGCCCTGGCAACGCCCATTTGATTGGTTGATTGGTCTGCTGACGTAAGAACTTGGCATCTTCAACAAAAACAGGTTTTTGACGCGATACCGCACCGACTACAGTCGGAACACTGGCATCATAACGATTACGGATACGCACCGTCTCACGTTTCTCAAAATCGACACCCGTAAGATGCTCAATAAATGTCGTCACAAAATGCTGACGGGTTTGCTCGCCATCGCTGACAATATCAATCCCTGCTACTTGCTGTTCATGCAAAGACAAACGCAATGCATCCTGTTTACCTTCAATCAAACCCTGCTCTTGCAATTTCCATGGTGACCAAAGCTTTTCAGGCTCTGCCAGCCAAGACGGTTTCGGTAAGCTACCCGCAGTCGACGTTGGTAATAATCTTTTCATCATCAATAACCTTATATTTTCAATAAATTAGTGCGCGTAACTTTTTTGCGAGTTGCTTTGTGCTGCATAACTGGCAGACCACTGTTCCAGAATGTTTTGATAAGGTTTGATAAATTGTTCTTCAACAAATTTCCCTTGTTCAATCGCCAAACGACTACGTTCTTCGCGGTCATATACAATGCGCGTCAGGGAATAATCTTGGTTGCTCAAACTTGGTTGATACGATTTACCTGCCACTGAATTGGCATTGTAAATTTCAGGACGGTAAATCTTCTGGAAACTTTCCATGGTGCTGATGGTGCTGATCAGTTCCAGATTGCTGTAGTCAGCCAACAAATCCCCAGAGAAATAGAAGGCCAACGGCGCAACACTGTTTGGCGGCATGAAATAACGCACTTTTAAGCCCATTTTCTGGAAATACTCATCCGTTAATGAATATTCATCTTGCAGATATTCCGTACCCAATACTGGATGTTGGTTTTCAGTACGTTGATAGACCTTGCTGCTGGAAACACTGAGGCAGATCACAGGCGGTTTTTTAAAGTTTGCCTTGTAAGTCTCTGACTCAATAAAGCTCTTAAACAAGTTGCCATGTAAGTCGCCGAAGTTCTCTGGTGTGCTAAATCCAGACTGATTTTTATTATGCTCAAGCAATAGCACACTGAAGTCATAATCACGCACATAAGAAGAGAAGTTATTGCCAACAATACCTTCAATCCGTTCATTGGTTTTTTGATCAACAATATTGGTTTTTAAAATTTCAATCAAAGGCAATGCATTGCTATCAGTACCCGCTTCAACCTTCATCTCAACAGAAATAATCTCAAGCTCGACCGCATAACGATCCCCTTCTGGATTATCCCAATGCGCCAAGGTATTGAAACGATTGTCGATCATTTTTAGGGTATTACGCAGATTTTCTTGGCGGCTTTGACCACGAGCCAAATTGGCAAAGTTGGTTGTAATACGGGTATTTTCTGATGGGTAATAGTTCTCATCAAAACGAATACTCTTGATCGTAAAATTAAATGCGCTACTCATTTTAATCCGCCACCCTAATTTCTGAGATAAATCTGAATTTCTGTATAGAGTGATTTATACCGTAATCAAGAGATGAATAAAAATGATTTAATCTAAGTCGGAAATGAATGAAATTCACTTTAATACATTTGCTGAGATGAAAATAACTCAACATCCTCGCTACAAGCCACATTTTCGGATGGGCAATGCCAAGAGAATCGAGAGCTAAGATGGATCGATGCCATCAGATACCTCTCTACACGCAATATGGTCAAAATCCACTGAATAGCCATACAAAATCACAGCGCTGACGAAGCAAAATACTGTACATAACAAACTGAATTTATTTATTGTTCATGCTGTAAATAGCTATCATTCTCAACTATAATTCAGGCCAATTTAAAAGCAATCTCAGGCTGAGATCAAGGGACATAAGATGAAAAAAGACCGTGTATTTAATCGAAAAAAAGCAGCCAGACCGCTCATTCCCCTGTTATCTTTTGGTGGATTTATTTTATTTTCAAATTCATCTTTTGCAGTAACGCCAACAGAGGTGGCTAATCCAGATAAATCCTCGGAAGTGCTTCCGACCATTAGCATTACCGCTTCTCGTGCAGATGAATTGTCTTCCTCAGCCAAACAAGTCACCAAGCTCGATGAAAAGCAGATTGAGCTATTAAAAAATGCATCTTCTGGCAATATTGCGACGGTTCTCGCCAAAATCGTTCCAGGCTTATCGGATTCAAGTCGTACCATTACCGATTATGGACAAACCTTACGTGGCCGTAATGCCTTGATCTTGGTCGATGGCGTACCCATGAATCTCACCCGTGATACCTCGCGTGGACTTTCTGCGATTGATCCCGAAAGTATTAGCAGCATCGAAGTGATCCGAGGCAGTAATGCCATCTATGGCAGTGGCGCAGCTGGTGGAACCATTTCGATTACAACCAAAGCGGCTGGCGGCGAACCGAGTGCGAAAACAGTGATTGGACTGCAATCTGGCCTAACCAATTTTCGTTCCGATGCCTTAAGTGGCGACATCCACCAATATTTTTCTGGCAGCCTGAATAACTTCGACTATGCCTTAGACTTTGGTTATCAACGGATTGGCAGTCCATACGATGCGCGTGGCAGACGGGTTGCGCCTGAACCAAGTCAAGGTGATCTGTTTGATGCAGATGCCTATAGCATCGGGACTAAACTTGGCTATCATCTGGATGACAATCAATATCTTCAGTTTGCAGCAAATTATTATAATGCTGAACAAGACTCAGACTATGCCTCCGATCCAAGTGTGGCGCAACTGCCTGCAGGAACTGTCCCTGCGAAAGCAATCAAGGGACTCAAGTTAAAAGACCAAAATAAAAACGAAAATCAGATCTACAATTTGACCTATAGCCATCAAGATTTCTTCGGTAATAAAGTTGATGCGCAATTGTATTATCGGGACTTTTTTACCCGCTTTGCACCCTTTGATGCGCGTAAAGTCGCGACCCGTGGCGGGCAAGTCGATCAGGTCTATCAAGAAAATAATGTGCTGGGCAGCCGTTTAACCGTGAATACGCCGCTTGAATTTTTAGGCGACACTTCACTGGTTTGGGGCGGTGATTTCAGCCGTGAAAAAAGTGAAATGCCCTTAGATACCTTCGACCCGCAAATTTATGACCAATCAGGTGGTCTGGAATTTGTCAAAAATGGCAAACTGATTTATTTACCTGAGCTCACCACGCAAAGTATCGGTGGATTTGCGCAATTGAAGCACCGTTTCAATGAGCAATGGTCAGC
>Ga0209958_1000708_pt1 | contig 43349 bp, 45 predicted proteins | sample ThiBio_inoc_plan_FD_183942 | JGI IMG/M metagenome (GOLD analysis project Ga0209958, IMG submission 183942) | Wastewater bioreactor microbial communities from Cape Town, South Africa - Thiocy_inoc_plan (SPAdes) | ecosystem: Engineered > Bioremediation > Thiocyanate > Unclassified | place: South...
GTCTGACGGAGCGCGAGATTGACGCCTACCGGCATCCGCTGGTGCGCTTCGTCGGGCTGGACACCTACGAGCAGGCGGGCGGCGGCATCCGCCGCGACCTGTTCGCGGAGGGCGATGCAGGCGTGTACCTGACCGACGCCGCGCTGCTGGAACGACTGGCGCAAGACAAGCTGGCGGGCATCGCCGCAGAGGTGAAGGCCGAGGGCTGGGCTTGGGCTGATGCCACGCCGGGCGTGACCCATGCCGATCTGCACGCCTTCCAGCGTGCGCCGAGGGAGCGCCGCGAGCCGAACAAGCGCGAAGCACAGCGCATCGAGAGGCTGCAAGCCAAGATGCAGGAGGTGGCCGAAGCCATTGATGCCGCGACGGACGCCGACGACGAGGACAAGGCCGATGCGCTGCAAGAGGAAGGCGAGCGGCTGGGCGAGCAGTTGCAGGCGCTGGAAGACGGCTTGCAGGGGTACGGCGCGAACGTGAAGGCCGCAGCCGGGGCCATCGTCACCATCGGCCGCAACGGCGAGGTGGTGATTCATCGCGGACTGCTGCGCGAGGCCGAGGCCAAGGCACTGCGCACACTGGAGAAGCTGCGCCAAGGGTTCAGCGACCCAGATGCCGCGAACGATGACGAAGGCGAGGACGACGAGCCGCCCAAGGCAGCAGCGATTTCCGACCGACTGGCCCAGCGCCTGAGCGCCCATCGCACCGCCGCGCTGCAAATCGAGGTGGCCCGGCATCCGCAGGTGGCGGTGGCCGCGCTGGTGCATGGCATGGTGCAGACCGTCTTGCAGGGCCGCTACTACGGGCGCGACCTGCCGCTGGGCGTGAGCCTGAAAGTCCAAGACCGGCTGGACGGCATGGCCCCGGACTGGCCCGAGTCACCCGCCGCCGTGGCGCTGCGTGAATTGCAGCAGGCGTGGAGCGGCAAGCTGCCCGAGGACAGCGCCGAACTGTTTGCCGCGCTGCTGGCGATGGAGCAAGGCGAACTGGTCAAGCTGCTGGCCGTGTGCGTGGCTTCCACGGTGGACGTGGTGACGCCTCGCGCCACACCGCACCAGCCCGGCGAGGAACTGGCGCAGGCCGTGGGCCTCGACATGGCCGCATGGTGGCAGCCGACCGCCGAGGGGTATTTCAAGCACGTTCCGAAGGCGGCAGTTCTGCAAGCCGTGGGCGAGTACGCGCCCGATCAGGTTTCCCGGCTGGCGAAGCTGAAGAAGGCCGACATTGCCAGCGAAGCCGAGCGGCTGGCCGATGGCGCGGGTTGGATGCCTGCCATCTTTAAGGTCGAAGGCCCGCAGCAGGCAGTGAAGGAAAGCGCGCAGGAGGCAGGCCCGGAGCAGGACGCCCCGGAGGATGCCGAGGCAATGGCGGATGAACCCGCCGAGGCGCTGGCCGCTTGACCCACGCCGAAGGCAAGCGCCCCGGCTTCGACCGGGGCGCTTCGCTGCAAGGAGAAGCCCCCATGACCCGCACCACCACCAACCGCCCGCGCATGGCGGCGGTCTATGCACCCGGCACGGTGCGCGCCCGCCGCTGGCACGGCGATGGCGACGTGCGCGGCTACCGACCGCCCTCGGGCTGGTCGGCCCGCGCTGACCTCACCGACATACATCCCATCACGGGCCGCGCCTTGCCGCGTGCCGTGTGGTGGATCATCGAAACGAAGGAATGATCATCGTCAGCACCGCGCCCAGGCCGTTCCGCCCTGGGCGCGGTGAAACGCATAATCCGGGCGCGGCGGTGGCCGCGCCCGGTGTTGAAGCCGAATAGCCGGGGCATTACGCCGCCGCCTTCACTGGCACTCAGGCGGCGGCGTTGAAGGCATCGCTGTACTGCGCGATGCCTTCGGGCACTGGCCCATGGAAGGCCAGTGCGAGAAAATAGCCGGGCGGCACGCCCGGCAGTTGCAGGCCCGCATGGGCCTGGAAGCCAAAGCGCCCGTAGTACGCGGGCTCTCCGAGCAGCACACAGCCTTCGGCCTGCATGGCCCGCAGTTCAGACAGCGCCTGTTCCATCAGGCGCGAGCCGATGCCGTGCCCCTGCCTCTGCGGCAGGACGGAGATCGGCCCCAGGCCGCACCAGCCTTTGGCCTTGTGGCCGTGGTCGTTGGTGATAGTCACCGGCGACAGAGCCACATGGCCGACGACCTGGCCGTGTTCTTCGGCCACGATGGAAAGCGTCAGTTCGCTAGCGTCGCGCAATGCACGCACGATGAATTGCTCCGTGTGGCTGGTGTGCGGCGCATCGGCGAAGGCGGCAATGGTCACGGCCTCGATAGCGGCAATGTCGTTCGTGGTTTCGTGTCGTAGCTGGATGGTCATGGTGTTCTGCGTTCCCTGCTCAAAATATAGAACGGCCTGGGCGTGTCGGCGCGTAGCGCCGCCGGGCTTTCGGGCTGCGCCCCGTGCCGACTTCGCTGTCACGGCCATTCGGCTTCAATCCACTCACGCCTTCGCGCCTGCGGCGCTGCGCGCTGCGCTTGCCTCCGGGGGATCGGCGCAAGGCCCATCCCCGCCGCGCGAGCTTGGCGCCCCTCGATGCCGCCGAACCGTCGATGCCGGATCGGCCCGGCCAGCGCCCCGCCGCAATGGACGGAGCTGGCGAACACGCTGGTGCTTGCTGCGGCAGGTTGTGCGAATGCGTGCCGTCCTCAACGCTGGCGGTTCTCGCCCATCACGTCACGAAGGACGGTTCACGGACATCCCGCCCGGCATCGCTATGGAGCTTCCACGCCACGCCTCAAGACCGGCGCCGCAAGGTGCGGCCGGGGCGTTCTCGCTTGTCGTCGGATGGTTGACCTGGCCCGCGTCAGTGGGCGAGCCGGTGCTGCCTTCGTGCGGGGATGCCGAGCCGGCCCTGCCTCCTTTCGATGCGGTTCGGCCCAAGGCGTCCTTGTGTTGTTGTGAATCCTAGCGGTGGCGCGGCTGCGCCTCGGGCTTCATGGCTGCAACCGTCCGGCGAAAACAATTTCCCCTGCTTTGTCACTGCGTTCGGCGCATTCCTCGCGGGACAAATTCTTTTCGCCTCCCGGCTCTCCACTGCGTTGCGACCGCAAGCGGTGCAGCCCGCCCGTCCCCCGCCGGCCGGATCACAACAAGGACGCGATGGGCGCGAACCTTGTTCCACCAAAAGGAGTTTCATCATGGCCAACATCGGCACCTTCACCGCAGACAAAGACGGCTTCACCGGCACGCTTCGCACCCTGACGCTCAACGTCAAGGTCAAGCTGGTGCCCAACGACAAGGGGGACAACGAGAAGGCCCCGGACTTCCGCCTGCAGGCCGCCAGCCACGACATCGGCGCGGCGTGGAAGAAGACCAGCGAGGCCGGGCGGGAGTACATCTCCGTGACCCTCGACGATCCTTCGTTCCCGGCCACGGTCTATGCCCGCCTGATCGAAGGAGAGAACGGCACGCACGACCTGATCTGGTCGCGCAGCAAGCCCCAGGCGGCCTGACGGCCGCCAGCGCCCCGCCCACTGCGGCGGGGCGCTGTACTGCTTGGATCAGCAGACTGGAAGGCTTGGCTCTCCCAGCTTCGTGATGGTGGTGGTCGGGCAGCATCACCATGACTTCGTGTTGCCAGGGCGAATGCAGGGCGATTCGGCGCACTGCGCCGACCGGGCTTTGCGGGCTGCGCCCCATGCCGACTTCGCCGTCATGGCCATTCGGCTTCAATCCCTATCGCAGCTGCGCGCTTCGCTTGCCTCCGGGGGAAAACCCTGCGGCCTCTCCCCGCCGCGCGATGCTTGGCGCCCCTGAAGTCCCCGAACCGGCTGCACCGGATCGGCCACGCCAGCGCGGTCGCACGCTATGGCGTGTCACTCTTCTTCGCCACAGTCTCCAACTCCTGGCGCACCTGCGCCAGCAGCTGATCGACCTGCTGCAGGTCGTCGCCGGCATAGGCCAGCGTCAGCAGCGTGAGCGGGTGCACCTCCATGACCTCGCACAGCTCGGCCAGCTTGTTCAAGGTGGGGCTTTTGAGGTCGCGTTCCAGCGTGCTCATGTAGGTGCGGCTGGACACGTCCGAGAACGCTTCCTGGCTCAAACCACGTGCTTTCCTGATGGTCTTTAGTGCCTCCGACAATGTATGTTTCGCTGCCAACCCTGGATCTCCGCAAAATCCAAGATGACATCCGATTGAGCCCTATAGGACTACAATCTATAGTGTTCAACTATGCCCGCCTGCCGCTTTCGTGCTTTTACAGAAATCCGTATCTGCAGCTTCTCACAGAAGCACAAAACCGCATCCGTGCCTTTCCACAAACCCGCCGATGCGGTTTTGCGCCTTCACGCTTCGGCGGTTTTGTGCGAATGAGGTGACGCCCATGAACCAACTCATGACCGAGGACGAGCGCAAGCAACTGCTGGAACACGGCCGGGTCCGGGCCGCTGGCCGGGCCATCGACCCGCTGCCCGTGGTGCGGTTGTTCACGCCGGACGCACACGCCACTTGGCTGCTGGTGTCGCTTGACCCCGCTGACGGCGATACGGCCCATGGCCTGATCGACTTGGGGATCAGCATGCCTGAGCTGGGCGAGATCAAGCTGTCCGACCTCGCATCCATCGTCGGGCCGAGCAAACAGCCCGTGATGCGAGATCGGTATTTCCGGGCGGTGCGCCCGTTGTCGGAGTACCTGCGGCTGGCCCAGGAGAACGGTTCCGTCCTCGATTGAGCCGTTCGCGCCACGGCCAAGCCGGGCGCATTGAGGCTATTTCGGTCTTGCTCCAGACCCGTCAGGTCTTAATCCGCACTGTTGCACCAAACCAGTGCCACCCTGACGCAAACGGTCATGACGTCAGCCGTGCCATCGGGCACGGTGGATAGCGCAGGAGGCCGCATTTCCTCGCGCGCCACCGTCGCATTCAGACGATCCGCGCAATCCATCGGATGCTTTTCGTCTTGACACGCAAGTTACTAATCTACCAGCTTATTCACGATTGGATGCTAGTTCGATGCGGTGACGTTGGCGTGTGAAACCAGTGACGGCCGTCCTGCTCTACGGGAGCTTGCGTCATGGCCGAACCGCACCACCTCGCGCACTGGTATCCGACCGCCGCCTACCTCTACGTCCTGTGTCTGGACACGCTCGCACTGGCCTGGGAGTACCTGCGCCGCCATCCCGACTACCGGATCGACTGGCTGCGCCGTGCGCGCTGCCCCGATGCCGCGCATCGCTGGGGCTTGCGTCTACTGGAAGACCCGGACGTGGATGCGCGTGACGCGCATCCGGCCTGGCTTCCCGGCCATGGGGCCGTGGTGCAGCTTCACCCCGATGCCGATCCGCCTCCGGATACCACCGCCTTCGCGTTCTGGCGCATCCCCGGCCACAAGCAGTTGCTGCACGACGGCAAGGGTCTGGCGCTGATCGCGCGCAGCCCCAGCCTTTGCCAGCGCTATGCGCTGGCGCCTGGCCTGGAGGACGGCATGGCCGTGGCCCATGCCTATCGTGGCCGTCACGCCGCCCCTGCGGCCCCTATGCCTGGTACGCCTGCGTCAATGGCTCGGCCCAGGCCACCGCCTGCGGCGCTGCTGGAGCTACACACCCTGCAGGCGCTCGACGCCACCCTGGCGGGCGCGTCCTTGCGCGACGTCGCCGAGGGCTTGTTCGGTGCGGACGCCGCAGCCGGCTGGTACAGCGACGGCGGCCTGCGCTCCAAGGTGCGCCGCCTGGTGCGGCGCGGCGATGCGTTGATGCGCGGCGGCTATCGCCGCCTAGCACAACTGCCGCCGCTTGAGAAGGGTCGTTTTGAAGAGAGCGCAAAACGACCCTGAGCAGGAGGGCTTCGTTTTCTGAGACTGCCTTCATCCGGTTGCGCTGTGTGGCCGGAGCCCTGCAACCGATGGAGGTTCTCACCATGCGTCCTGCTCCCTTGCGGCCTGCCGCTACTGTCTCGACCGCTGCCGCGCAGCCCCAACGCTATCTCACCAACGACGAAGCCGCCGAGTACCTGCGCCTGTCGCCGCGCACGCTGGAAAAGCAGCGCGTGCTGGGAGGCGGTCCCAAGTTCCGCAAGTTCGGCCGCCGCGTGATGTACGCCGTGGTCGACCTCGATGCCTGGGCCGCCGAGCGCAGCTTCGAGAGCACGTCCGAGCCCGAGTACGCCGAGCAGCATTCGGCGGACAGCCGTGCGCGCTGATCGCTGGCGCGCGGGTGGCCTTCGCCATGTCCAGCCCCGCGCTGCCCATGCGGCAGCGACCGATGCAAGAGCGCGAACAGCTCGATCTGTTCCGCGCCTTGCCGGGCGACATGGCGCCGCGCGACAGCCAGGACTTGATGGCCTTTCCGTTCTTCTCGCTGGCGAAGTCGCGGCGCACGGCGCCGATCGACTTCCGCGCCAGCGGCATCACGATCCGAGTGGAGGGCACGCAGGAGCACGGCATCGCCACGATCTGGGACGCGGACGTGCTGATCTGGGCTGCCTCGCAGATCGTGGAGGCGCGCGACGCGGGCTTGCGCCCGTCGCGGCTGATGCAGGCCACGCCCTACGAGATCCTGCGCTTCATCGGGCGCGGTACGTCGCTGCGCGACTACCAGCGCCTCAAGGCCACGCTGGATCGCCTGCAGTCCACCACGGTGGCCACGTCGATCCGCGAGACCACGGGAAGACGGCTGCACCGCTTCTCGTGGATCAACGAATGGAAGGAACTGGCCGATGCCAAGGGCACGCCGCTGGGTCTCGAATTGATCCTGCCGGACTGGTTCTACGGCGGCGTGCTCGATGCTGCCCTGGTGCTGACCATCGACCCGGCGTATTTCCGGCTCACGGGCGGAATCGAGCGATGGCTGTACCGCCTGGTGCGCAAGCATGGCGGACGGCAGCCGGGCGGGTGGCAATTCGACTTCCAGCACCTGCACCGCAAGTCGGGCAGCACGGCCAAGCCCTACGACTTCGCCTGCGACCTGCGCGCGCTGGTGGCGCGGCAGTCGCTGCCCGGTTACGTCCTGGGCATCGAGCGGCTGGATGGCGCCGAGTTGCTGACGTTCCGGCCAGTGAGTCCCGTGCCGCCCACGGCACGGGGATAAACGGTGCGCGTCCTGTGGACGGACTCGTGCTATCAGGCGTGCCAGGTATCGTGCTATCGGGCGTGGGACTATCGTGCTATCAGGCGTGCCTATCGCCCGCAAAGCCAATGCTGGCGCGGGTTTCGGCCTCCCTTAACTTCCCTAACTTAAATACTCTAACTGGTAGTAGCAGCGCCGCGCCTCGGTGGACAACCGCCAAACGGGCGAACGCAAGGCATGAAAAGCAGCAACAACAGCCGGGCTTTCCAATGCGGAGGGCCAGGCCATGATCGTCGCGCTGCTCAACCAGAAAGGCGGCGTGGGCAAGACCACGCTCGCCACCCACATCGCCGGCGAACTGGCGATGCGCGGGCAGTCGGTCATCCTGCTGGATGCCGATCCGCAGGGCTCCGCGCTGGACTGGACACAGCGCCGCAGCCAGCAAGGCTTGCCAAGGCTGTTCAGCGCCGTGGGCCTTGCACGCGAAACCCTGCACCAGGAAGCGCCAGAACTCGCCAGGCGGGCCGATCACGTCGTCATCGACGGGCCACCACGCATCGCGGCGCTGGCGCGCTCCGCGCTGCTGGCCGCCGAGCGCGTGCTGATTCCCGTGCAGCCCAGTCCCTACGATCTGTGGGCCAGTGCCGAGATGGTGGCGCTGATCCGCGAGGCGCAGGTGTTTCGGCCTGCGCTGCGCGCGGCCTTCGTCATCAACCGGCGCGTCAGCACCACCGTGATCGGGCGCGAAGCACGCGGCGCCCTGGCCGAGCAGCCACTGCCCGCGCTGCACTCGGAAGTGCATCAGCGCATCGTGTTCGCCGACAGCGTGGCCGCTGGTCGGCTGGCGCGCGAGACGGCTCCGGACAGCGCCGCCGCGCGCGAAATCACTGCGTTGGTCGATGAACTGCTGCGGTGGCCGTCATGAGCAGTCCTGCCAGCAAGCGCACGGCAAAACGCGTCGGCATCGGCGCGCGTCCGCCCGCGAATCCGCACGCCGAGGCGTGGATTCGCCAGGGCAGCGCCGATGACCTCCAGAAGGGCGACCTCTACACAGCCCGCCTGACCCTCGACATCACGCCCGCCATGCGCTCGCGCATCAAGGTGTCGGCCTTCACGCAGGGCGTCACGGTGGCTGATCTGTTGCGCGCGCTGCTGGAGCGCGAATTCCCGGAGAAGTCTTCATGAACACATCCGCCTCGCCGGCTTCGACTGCATCGGCGCCGTCGTCCATCCCGCCTGTCGGCGTGGCCGACGGCGTGCCGCTGACGCGCGTTGCACTCACGTACATCGACCAGCGCTTCGACCTCTACCTGCGCTTCGGTGATCCTGCTCGCATCATCCGGTTCGACCGCTGGCGCCGCTGCGCGGTGTTCACGCCGAATGCGGTTCTCTGCCGCATCCGCTGGCAGGCCAACGACTACGGCACGATCCGCTGGCAGCTCATGGTGATGCAGGCGTGCATGCCGATGGATGGCGCGCAGCGCATCTCCGGCGTGCAACCCGGCGCGCGCCTCTTGCTGCACGCCGAGGGTGAGCAATCGGTGCGTGCCGTGCTGGCGCGCATCGACGCCATCGAGGCGCTGGGCATCACGCCTGTCGGCGTCTCGCCCGCGTACTGGCGCACGCTCGCCAACCGGCTCGCAGCGCACTTGCCGCTGCCCGAATACACCGCCGAGCGGCACGCCGCCTGGCTGGCCGGGAGGGCGCTGCCATGACCGCAGTTTCCACTTCCGGCACCGCGCCGCACCCTCGCTTGCGCGTGCGCGCTCGCCTCGTGCTGGCGGGCCTGTCCGCCTGCGGCCTCGCTGCGCTGGCCTGGGCGTCCTTCGTGCATCCGCTGCCACGCCTGACCTACAACCCGTCCGACAGCGTGGAGGTCGGCTGGTATCGCATCGATCCGCTCGACCATCGCACCAGCTCGCCACCACGTCCGTTGTCGGTAGGCAGCATCGTGCTGGTGCCGCTGCCTGCCGAGGCTGCCGCGCTCGCTGCGCAGCGCGGCTACCTGCCGACGCGCATTCCTCTGCTCAAGCGCGTGGGCGCGGTGGCGCCGCAAGAGGTGTGCATCGCTGACGGCAAAGTCCGCATCGACGGCGTGCCTTCAGCCGCCGTGCTGTCTGCCGATCGCTGGGGCCGGCCGCTGCCATCCCGGCAGCAATGCCACCGCTTGCGGCATGGCGAGCTGTTCCTCCTCAGTGTGACCAATCCGGCGTCGTTCGATAGCCGGTATTTCGGGCCGGTCAGCGCAGCTTCCGTGATCGGCGTTGCGCGCCCCGTCTGGCTGGAGTCGCGCCCATGATGGCCACCGATTCGCTGCGCATCATCGTGCTATCGGGCGTGTCGTTCTGCTGGCCGTTGTCATGTCGTCGCGCGTGCAGTGCGAGCGCATCCGCGCTGCACTTCGCGCTGCCTCCGGCGCAGCCGTCCCACGTGCAGGCGTCTTGCCTCGAACACGGCTGGCCTGCGGCCATTGCCGTGTTCGCCGGTGCGCTGGCTGCTGGTGCAGCCTTGCCACCGGGCCGCAGTTGCCGGGATCGAGAACCTGGGGGACAGGGGGAGGCAAATGCGGAAGGCAAGACAAAAGGACGCGGCACGGGGCCGCGTCGAAAGCCTGTCTGCACGTGGGGGTGGCTCGGCACGGAGCGGCGTTGCCGCCGTGCCGCGTGGGGCGCGAGGCCCGCGCCAATGCAGGCATGTCCGCGTGCTTCGCACGACCGGACACGCCAGAGCTTGCAGGAAGCGCGGCCATGAGCGACCGCCGCGACGACGATTTCCGCGTCCGCCTCAGCGCCCCGAAGAACCGGGGCCAGGGCTTCGTCTCCAAGGTGCTCAAGCAGGCTGGCAAGGCCAGCAGCGGCAAGTCCTCGGTGCGCCGTCCAGCATCGGCGCATGACACCGGCCAGCGGCCCGGCTCGCGCCTGGGGCGCGGCCACACGGCGGCGCGCTTCACGGGGGCGAAGCTCACGCCCATGTCGCGGCGCGTGACCATCAAGACACTACTGGTCAACCAGCAGCGGGCCAGTCCGCAGTCGCTCGCCAAGCACCTGCGCTACATCGAGCGCGACGGCGTGGGCCGCGACGGCGAACCGGGTCGGGCCTATGGGCCGCAGACCGACGAAGCTGATCTGAACGCATTCAAGGAGCGCTGCGCCGATGATCGGCACCACTTTCGCTTCATCGTTTCGCCCGAGGATGGCGCGGAGCTGGAAGACCTGCGCACCTACACGCGGCACCTCATGGGCCGCATGGAAGCCGACCTGGGCACGGGCCTCGATTGGATGGCCGTCAACCACTGGAACACCGACAACCCGCACACGCACATCGTCGTGCGCGGGCGCGATGGCACCGGCAAAGACCTCATCATCGCGGGCGACTACATCGCCCACGGCTTCCGCCATCGGGCCGCCGAACTGGCGACCGAATGGCTGGGGCCGCGCACCGAGCTGGAGATCCAGCAGACCTTGCAGCGCGAGGTGAAGCAAGATCGGTGGACGAGCCTGGATCGCACCTTGAAGCGCGAGGCCGGCGACGATGGCCTGGTGCATGTCGAACGGCTCAACGAACCCCGCTTGCAGCGCCAGCGCCTGCTGCTGATCGGCCGCCTGCAACGCTTGCAGCGCCTGGGCCTGGCCGACGAGACGCAGCCGGGCACCTGGGCCGTCCACGCCGATGCGGAAAAGACCCTGCGCGCCCTGGGCGAGCGCGGCGACATCATCCGCACCATGCAGCGGGCCATGAGCGGCCAGCCGCGCGAGCTGGCGGTGTTCGAGCCGGGCGACGATGGCCGCACCATCGTCGGCCGCGTGGCCGCGAAGGGGCTGGCCGACGAACTGCGCGACCGGGGCTATCTGGTCATCGACGGCGTGGACGGCAAGGCCCACTACGTCGCGCTCAACGCCCGCGACGAGCTGGCGAACTACCCGACCGGCGCTGTGGTGGAAGTGAAGGGATCGGCCGACGTGCGCGCGGCCGACAAGAACATCGCCGCGCTGGCGAGCGATGGCCTGTACCGCACCGATCATCACCTCGCCATCGCGCAGGGTCAGGCCGTGCCCGGCCGCGATCCGCAGGAAGTCGTCGCGGCCCACGTCCGCCGCCTCGAAGCCCTGCGCCGCGCCGGCATCGTGGAGCGCGTGGCCGAGGGGCTATGGAAGGTGCCGGGCGAGCTGCCTGAGCAGGGCCGCCGCTACGACGCGCAGCGCCTGGGCGGCGTGGTCGTGGAACTGAAATCGCATCTGCCGATCGAGCGGCAGGCGCGGGTGATCGGCGCGACTTGGCTGGATCAGCAGCTGGTCGGCGGCGGCAAGGGGCTGGGCGACCTGGGCTTTGGCGGCGAGGTGAAGAGCGCCCTGCAGCAGCGCTCCGACTTCCTGGCCGAACAGGGGCTGGCCGAGCGGCGGGGACAGCGTGTGATTCTTGCCCGTAACTTGCTGGGAACGCTGCGCAATCGGGAACTGGCGCACGCCGCCAAGGACATTGCTGCCGAAACCGGCTTGGAGCATCGTCCGGTGGCCGATGGGCAGCGTGTGGCCGGGATCTACCGGCGCTCCGTCATGCTGGCCAGCGGGCGCTACGCGATGCTTGATGATGGCAGGGGGTTCAGTCTGGTGCCGTGGAAGCCGATGATTGAGCAGCGGCTGGGGCAGCAGATTGCCGCCACGGTGCGCGGCGGATCCGTGTCGTGGCAGATTACGCGGGCGCGTGGGCTGTCGATCATGTAATCGGCGCTCAGCCGGATCGACAGCAAGTCTTTCGATGGACATTACGACCACTTCGTCGAAATTGACACAACATATAGCGATGCATGAAGTGCTTGATACGATCAAATTTAGAATGATATAACATCACAAAATTCGTCATGGCAAGAAAATTGAACCGCATGCATTTGTCGGCAAGCTGAATATGACGCCTTCTTTTTATCGCTTTCCTACCTCGCACCGGAATCTCTCTATGTTCAGATGCTCGTTTCCCGTGCTGCGCCAAGGCTTATACATGGTTGCCATGCTCGCCGGCACCCTAGCCGCAGCCGTGCCTGTTTCTGCACAGCAGAAACAGGCGCATGTCCACGGCCACATGACTCTCGATGTGGCCGTGGACGCGCAGACGATTACCCTAGCCATCGAGTCCCCACTGGATAGTTTTCTAGGTTTCGAGCGCGCACCACGCACCGACGCTGAACGCAAGCGCGTGGCCAACCTTGTCGCGCGCCTTCAATCAGCTGACAGCTTGTTCCAGCCCGATCCAGAGGGCGCTTGCAAGCTCTCGAAGGTCGCACTCAGTTCCGCAGCCCTGGGTCTGGGCGAAAAACAGGAAGATGAACACGGCCACGATCATGCCGACAAGAAGGCGCATGATCATGAACACGCGAGCATTGATATCGACATCGTCTTCACCTGCACCCAGGCTACCGAGGCTCGCTTCATCGATGTCAAGTTGTTCGACAGCTATCCACGCATCCGCACCGTCGCTGCTCAGGTGGCCACGCCCCAAGGCCAGTTCAAGCACACCCTGCGCAAGGGCACGTCACGTCTGAACCTGTCGCATTGAATGGGCTATGGCAGATCAGCCCTTGATGGAGCTCATGAACCTTCGCTTTGCCTGGCCGGGCGATGCCCACGACTGCCTGGACATCGCTGCCTTGCGCGTGCAGTCGGGTGAAACCGTGTTCGTGCATGGTCCCAGCGGTTGTGGCAAAAGCACGCTGCTGTCGTTGCTGGCCGGCGTGTTGCTGCCTCAGGCGGGTCGCGTTGCCTTGCTGGGCACAAACTGGGCCGAGCTGCGGCCCGCCGCGCGTGACCGTCAGCGCGTCGATCACGTGGGCTACATCTTTCAGCAGTTCAACCTACTACCCTATTTGACGGCGCTGGACAACGTGCTGTTGCCCTGCCGATTCTCCGCCCCGCGGCGCGACGCGGCCCGGCGCCAGGCCGGGTCGCTGCACGCTGCGGCTGAGCATTGGCTGGCCGGCATGGGGCTGGACGCCTCGGTGTGGCAGCGCCCCGCCCATACTCTGTCGGTCGGCCAGCAGCAGCGTGTGGCTGCGGCGCGCGCCCTGGTGGGCGGGCCTTCCCTGATCATTGCCGACGAGCCGACTTCCTCACTCGACGAGGATCGGCGCGATGCCTTTCTCGACCTGCTGTTGTCCGCCTGCTCCACGGCCTCCAGCGCACTGGTGCTCGTCAGCCACGACCGGCGCATCGCTGGGCGTTTCGATCGCCAGCTGTCGCTGCCGGAAATCAACCGGGCGGCGCAAGGTGCGGGAGCGCTGGCATGAGGGGCGGCTTCTTGCTGAATCTGGCCTGGCGCAGCGCCTGGAACCGGCGCTTCACCCTGACGCTGACCGTCTGCTCGATTGCCTTGTCCACCTTCATGCTGCTGAGTGTGGAACGTCTGCGCGCCGACTTGCGCAGCAGCTTCACCTCGTCGGTCTCGGGGACGGACTTGATCGTTGGTGCCCGCACTGGCTCCGTGCAGTTGCTGCTGTACTCGGTTTTTCACGTTGGCGCAGCCACCAACAACATCCGCTGGAGCAGCGTGCAGGCGCTGGCGCAGTGGCGCGGCGTGGCATGGGTGGTGCCGCTGTCGCTGGGTGACTCACACCGCGGTCTTCCGGTGCTCGGAACGACCGAGGCCTATTTCGAGCATTTCCGCTACGGTGAGCAGCAGCCCCTGCGCTTGCGCGAAGGGCAGCGCTTTCATGATCTCTACGATGCGGTGCTCGGTGCCGAGGTGGCCGAGCGTCTGGGCTATCGGTTGGGTCAGCGCATCACCCTGGCGCATGGCACGGGTGAGGTGAGCCTGGGGGCCGATCACGCAGACAAGCCCTTCACCGTCGTCGGCATCCTGGCGCGCACCGGGACGCCGGTCGATCGCACCGTGCACATCAGCCTGCAGGCAATGGAGGCGATCCACGTCGACTGGGTGGCCGGTGCCCCACTGCCCGGCATGCGCGTTGGAGCTGAAGAGGCGCGCCAGATGGGTTTGCAGCCCAAGAACGTCACCGCCGCGTTGGTCGGTCTGGAACGGCGTGCGGTCGTGTTCTCGGTCCAGCGCCGGTTGAACACCTTCGCGGACGAACCGTTGATGGCTATCTTGCCCGGCGTTGCGCTGGATGAGCTTTGGGACGTGGTGGGCACAGGCGAGCGCGCGGTGCTCCTGATGTCGGGTCTGGTGGCCTTGGTCAGCATGGCCGGCCTGATGTCGGTGGTGCTCGCCGGCTTGAACGAAAGACGGCGCGAGCTGGCGGTGCTGCGCGCAGTGGGCGCCAGCCTCTATCATGTGCTGGCCCTGCTGGCACTGGAAGGTGTTTTGTTGACCCTGCTGGGTATCACCTTCGGCATCGCGGCCTTGGGGGCCTGCGCGCTGGCGCTGGGCCCGTGGCTGCAATCAGCCTTTGGTTTGTCGCTGCACCTGGGACAACCCACGGCGACGCAAGGCCTGTTGCTCGCGGGGCTGTTACTGGCTGGCTGGCTTGCCAGTCTCTTGCCCGGTTGGCGAGCGTATCGCCTGTCGTTGGCCGACGGCCTGTCTCCAAGGATTTGATGCCATGCACAAACGAATCAAACACAGTGCGTTGCGCCGCCACCTGCTAAAGGGTTTGATAGCTGCACCATACTTGGCCACGCCGCACTGGGTGCAGGCCGCCCAGTTCCCGGAAATCAGCTGGGAGGCGCTGATACCCCCGAATTGGGATCCGATGAAGTCATTCAGGGACCTGCAACACTTGGCGAATGCACCGGACTCCGATCCTCGGGTGCAGACCTTGTACGGCCGGATGCGCAAGGTCTGGGACGAAGCACCCACCGTGGCCTCGCTCAAGGGCCGCCGGGTGAAAATCCCCGGCTTCATCGTGCCGCTGGAAGGCGGTGGCGAGAAGGGACTCAAGGAATTTCTGCTGGTGCCTTATTTTGGCGCCTGCATTCACACCCCGCCGCCGCCCGCCAACCAGATCATCCACGTCACATCGAATCCACCCGTGAAAGGCTTTCAGACGATGACCGCGGTGTGGGTCAGCGGCACGATGGAATTGGAGCGCGGCGAATCGGAGATGGGGGCGAGCGGCTATCGCATCCAGGCGGCGCGAGTGGAAAAATACCGCGAAAAGTAGCGGCGCGTGGGCGGGCGACGGGTGACCACGACGCCTTGGGACGTCAGCGCGAAGGCTTGCCATCTCCTTGCAGCGCGCCGAGCAAGGTGGCCGCATTGGTCTCCATCATGTCGATATAGGTAGGCGCTGATCCGCCAACGAGGGACAGCGCATCGGAATAGAGTTTTCCGCCCATCGTGGCGCCAGTTTCTCGCGCCAGTTGCTCCAGTAGTCGGGGATCGGAAATGTTCTCAATGAAAATCGAGCTGATGCGTTCCCTGCGGATCTGTTCCACCAATCGGGCGATGTCGCGCGCCGAAGGCTCGGATTCGGTGAACAGACCCCGAACCGGCACGAAGCGCAGTCCATAGGCCTGCGTGAAGTAACCAAAGGCGTCATGGGTGGAGATTACATTGAGACGCTCAGCGGGCAATGCCGCAAACCGCGTGCGAAGGCTGGCATCAAGTGCGTTGAGACGAGCAACATACTCCGCCGCCCTCGCGCGATAGTAAGCCCCATTCGATGGATCCGCCTGCGCCAGGCCTTGCTCGATGTTCTTCACATAGACCACAACGTTCCTGACATCTTGCCAGGCGTGCGGGTCCTGGGCCCGAGCATGCGAGTGCCCATGGTGATCTTTCGCGCCATGCCCTGGCTCTGCAAGCGCAAGCGGCCGAATACCTCGCGAGGCCACGATCTCCTGCCCCTTGAAGCCAGAGGCCTTCTTCAGACGAGGGAGCCAGCCCTCGAAACCTAGACCGTTGGACACCAGCACCCGTGCCTGTTGCAATTGCCGGGCCTGCTGCGGCGTGGGCTCAAAAACATGAGCATCGCCATCCGGCCCGACCAACTCAGTGACACTCACCAACTCCCCGCCAACCTCGCGCACCAGGTCTCCCAGGATGGAAAAGCTGGCCACCACCGGCAGCGGTGGCGCAGCGGCCCAGACGGGCAATGAGCAGCTCAGTGCGGCGCCCAGCAAGGCGCGGCGATTGAAGGGGAAGAATGTCATGGTGAGACTCCTGTTTTGAGACGAACAATATGCTTCGCGGCCTGCCGGCGGTGCGCGAGCACGCTGCCAAGCGGGCCAACGGACAGCGACAGCGCATATAGGCTCCCCAAACTCAGCGTGATGGCGGCCGATGCAGCGATGCCCACGTGAAACGACACCAGCAATCCGATGACGCTGCCCAGCACGGCCACTACGACCGCCATGGCCATCTGCGGACCCACACCGCGTACCCAGAAGCGCGCTGCCGCCGCGGGTAGCACGACGAAGGCCACGGACATCAAGGTTCCCAACGAATGAAATCCTCCCACCAAGTTCAGCACCAGCAGCGCCATGAAGACGGCATGGGCCAGTTCACCCTGGCGCCCTTGCATGCGTAAGAAACCAGGATCGAAGCACTCCACGATCAGGGGGCGGTAGATCAATGCCAACGCCAGCAGGGAAACCGTGGCGATGGACGCGGTCAGGAGCAAGGTGGGATCGTCGAGTGCCAGCACCGAGCCGAACAGCACATGCAGCAGATCGACGTTGGAGCCGCGCAGCGAGATCAGCAACACGCCCAGTGCCAGAGAGATCAGGTAGAAGCCGGCGAAGCTCGCATCTTCGCGCAGCGCCGTATGCCGGGTGACCACGCCCGAGAGCAAGGCCACCAGCAGGCCAGCCAGCAGGCCGCCGATGGACATGGCGGGCAGGGACAGTCCGAAGATCAGATAGCCCAGCGCGGCGCCCGGCAGGATGGCATGCGACATCGCGTCGCCGACCAAGCTCATGCGCCGCAAAAGCAAGATCGTCCCCAGCGGGGCGGCACCGGCACTCAGGGCCAGGCATCCCGCCAGCGCACGCCGCATGAATCCGTATTCGGCGAATGGGGACCAAATCTCGCCGATCATGCACGCGCTCCCACTAATTCCTGTGCATCGAATGCGCTCCGGGTATCGCCCCAGGCCAGTACCCGCTCGGCCAAAACCAGGGTTTGCGGAAAATGCGTCCGCACCAACTGGCGGTCGTGCAGCACTGCAATCACCGTCCTACCCTGCGCATGCCAAGCGTGGATGAGCTGCAGCAATGTGAGGACCGTGGGCTCATCGACGCCAGAGAATGGCTCGTCGAGCAGTATCACCGACGGGTCCTGAGCCAGCAGGCGTGCAAAGCGCATGCGCTGAAACTGTCCTCCGGACAATTCGCCGATCCAGTGCGAGGCCTGGTCTTGCAGCCCCACGGCAACAATGGCTTCGTCAACCCGGCGGGCGAGCGTTCGTGCCACAGCGCGCAGGCCGCCAATGCGGGTCCACAGCCCTACGGCCACAAAATCTTCGACATGAACCGGAAACTGAGTCTCTACTTCGCTGGCCTGGGCCAGATAACCGAGTGCTGATCGCGGATACCTGGATTCGATCGTTCCCCGCAAGGGCCGCAGCAGCCCAAGCAATCCTTTGAGCAAGGTGGATTTGCCCGCGCCATTGGGACCGACAATGGCCGTCATGGTGCCTGCAGTGAATTCCCCGTGGACATCGCGCACAATGACCGTCTCGCCGTACCCAAGGCTGACGTGGTTCAGCACGAGATCGGCAGGCTGAGCCTGAAGTGTTGGTGTGAGCGCCGTCATGCGTTCCCCACGGCCCAGATCACAACCAGCCACAGCATCGCAGCCGCAATCGCGGCCATCAGACAGCGTGTGAAGGCCGAGGTTTGCAGAAGACTGGCGCCCCATTGGGCTGAGTGCCCGCTATCCGTATTGCGCATGTGTTCACTTTCCTGGTGTGTCATCGTCCGGAACGTAGATGATTTCCCCGCTCTCCAATCGATAGGCAGTACCCACGCGCTGACCTTGACGCGCCTGCTGTGGGTCTTTGCCATCGGCCTTGGCGTCCCCGGCCACATAGCGCGAGACCTTGCCGCCCTCGCGCGTGATGATCTCCATGTTTGGCTGGCCGGGGTTCTTGACCACGGTGAAGTCTTTGGCTGTGAGCATGTCGGCGATGCGCAGGTTGGACACCAGCGCGATCATCAGCGCAAGAGCAAACACCAAGGCGACATCGAACAGGTTAATCAGAAAGCCCATTGGATCCATGTCGTCGCTGTCGCCACCCAGGCCGGAGCCATGCAGCAGGGAGCGGCGGCGTTTCATGCGGCTTCTTCCTGTTTGGTGCCTTGCAGGCGTGCACTGACGAATTCCAGCAGCGATAAATCGTCCATCGCCCAACGCTGCGCGGCCTGGTACAGCAGGAAGCCGATGGCGCCGATCACGAGACCGACCACGGTGGTGGCAAAGGCGACCTCCATCTTGCGCGCCAGCACTGCGATGTCGCCAGCGGCCAGCGCCACCAAGGCGGGTCCCAGCGGGATCAGAGTGCCCATCAGTCCCAGCAGTGGGCCGATGCGCGTCATGGTGCGAAGCAGCGCCAGTTGACGATCGATGGCGAGTTCGAACTCCGTCACCACACGCTCATGCCACACAGGGTCGGTGGGGGCTTGACGCAGAGCGGCCAGTGCCTGGTGTAGCGCGTCGGCCTTGCGCGGGGTTGCGTGCTCCAGCGTGTCGAGCAGTTCACCCGTCGGCACCGTGGCCAATGCACCGGTGTTTCGCCGCCGGCGTAGCCGGTCGCTCCAGCGGCCGTAGAAGCCGCCCAGCGCAAGCAGGCCGCGAACGAGCAGGTAGAGGATGGCGACCACCACCGGCACCTGCAGCGCGGTTGAGATCCAGGAGAGGGTTTGTATGAGCGATTCCATGTGTTTTTCTTTGATTGATTCAACGTCGCCGCTGCAGCAACCAGCCCAGAGCGGCCAGCGCGGTGACTACAGCGGTCAAGATGGCCAAGCGGTCACCCCACAGCGGTACGGGGTCAATGGCGATCTGGAAGGTGGGCCGTGCCAGCCACAACCCGGCAACGGCCTGTGCACCATGCAGGCCCACGCGCAGCACGCCACGTGTGGCGGCATCGGGCAAGGCCCAGCGCAGCAGCGCAGTGGCAGCGGCCAGCAACAGGGCAAAGACCAGCGCGCAAAGCCAGGCCAGCGTGCCGTAGTCCCAGCCATCGATCACCATCATCACTGTCACCTGGGCGAAGAACAGCGACAGCAGCGCTGAGGACGGCGGCAGCCAGCCCAGCCAGCGCCACCAGCGTGTGGGCTGCCCCTGCGCTGCACGCACGGCCTGGCTACCAAAGAGCAATGCCTCCGTCAATAGCAGTGCCGACAAGTCCTGCCGCCGTTGGGGCGACGCGACCCAGCGCAGAATCTCGGCGGTGCTAGTGCGGCTGGCCAGTTCGCCCGATGCGGCCAGCGCGCCAGCCAGCGCCAGAACCATCACCGCTTGCAGCGGCCGGGGCCATTCGCTGGCCTGCAGGGCCGCGAGGACCATGCAGCAGGCGGCTAGCAGCAGCAGGATGCTGCCGTCCAGGCTCATGTCCTGACTCCAGAGTGGCGGCGGCGCAGCCGCCACACCAGGGCCCCCAGCACCAGTAGCGCGCCTGCCAGTACGGCGATGGCGGCGGCCCCAGGACGCAATGCCATGGACTGTTCCTGCGTGGCCTCACTGGGTGCGCGACGTTGCTCGGCGGCCTGGTCTTCCGCGTGCTGGGCCGCCGGCCGGTCATCAGCCTTGCGCAGCACCGTGGCCTTGTCAGTAGCGATGGCAGCGCCCTCGTTGGCGTTCTGCAGCGCATCGTCATAGGCCAGGCGAGCGTCGGGGGCCACCTGCTCGGCGATGAAGCCGCGCAGTGCCCGGTTGTCGTTGACGAAGCCCGTGCCGCTGGCGCCAAAGCGAGCGACCAGGTCGGCATGCAGGCCGGCCACCTCGCGCAGGCGTGCGTCGCCGGGCTGCCAGTAGCCTTTGCGCGCGGTCTCCAACATCACCGCTGTCATCTCCTGCAGCGCATAAGGATTGGCGCGCTCGAAGAACTGGCGTGTGCCCAGACCGTGCGTATCGCGGACATAGGTGTCGTGCAGCGCATCCCACATCTCGGTTGGGATGGCATCGGGCTTCATCACATTCCAGCCATAGAGATTGCGGAACGTCTCGGCGAACACCTCGGCGGACGAAGCACCGCCTTTGGCCATAGCTTCGATATAGGCGGGATTCAGCACGGTGGCACGCGCTTCCACGGCAATGGCTGTCTTGGCCTCGCGCACGGTGGGCCGCGAAGGGTTGCGATAGTCGCTGAAGTACGCGGCCGGTTCCTTCCCAGTGACCTCGCGCACCGCCAGGTTCAGCCCGCCCATGAATTCATAGACATGGTCGAGCGAGATCGGCCCCCAGGTGTTGGATTCGAGCGGCTGTACCACTACCTGGGTGCCGGCCAGAGCTGCCTCAAACGCGCCGCTCTGGAAAGCGCCCCACAGGTCGCCCTCGCCGAAGGCTGCACCCATGTTGGCCAGATAGGTGTGGGCGACTTCGGAGCGGTCCTTCCAGCGGTCGCCGGCCTCGACCATGTCCATGATGCCACTGCCGTAGTTGCCATTGATGCCGCCGAATACGCGCACAGCGGCATAGCGGCGCGCATCGGCGGGCGAAGCACCGCGTTCCTTGAGCGCACGCTCCACGGCCTGTAGGCCTTGGGCTACGGCATTGTCTTGCTCGCGCGCCTGGGCAGCCATCGTCACGGCCTTGTTGATCAGATACAGGCGCGAGGCTGCCAAGTCGCGCAATTGGCCCGAGGTCTGCACAACCACGTCAACGCGCGGACGACCCAATTCCTCCCGCGGAATCAGGCGCAAGCCCGACACGCGCCCGAACGGGTCGCGCACCGGCGCCACGCCCAATAGGTAGAGGATCTGCGCGACGCTGGTGCCTTCGGTGTGGATGAAGTCGCCAGCCCATAGCGTGAAGGCTACCTTGCTCGGCCACTGGCCTTCGTGGGCTGCACGGTGCTGGGCCAGCATCTGGTCAGCCAGTTGTCGACCCACAGCCCAAGCCTGTTCAGACGGGGTTTTTTCGGCGTCGATGGCGAACAGGTTGCGTCCGGTGGGCAGCGCTGCCGGGTTGATGAGCGGGTCGCCGCCCGACGAGGGCGGCGTGAAGCCGCCGGCCAGTGCATTGGTGAGCGCGCTCAGCTCGCGTGCCGGACTTTCAGCCAACTGGCCGCGATAGTGAGGAATGGCCTGCAGGCGCTCGCGCAACGTCAAAACGGCCTGGGCGAAGCGCCTTTCGTCCTCGGCGCGTCGGGTGGCACTGCGCTCCAGTGCTTGTGTGAGATGGGCGATGCCGGCCGCCGCCTCCTGGCGGCGTGCCTGCCAGGAGTCCTGCAGTGCCGGTGCCTGCTGCCAAAAACGCAGCGCGGCGAGCAGCCGGGCTTGTGCAGGCGCATCCAGACCCTGGATGCGCTGCTGCGCTGCCTGCGCGTCCGGTGTGGACTCGGCCGTTTCCAGCGCGCCCTGGTGTTCGCGCGCCTGAGCTCGCAGGGCCTCTTGGGCACGGCCGGCCTCGGCCTCGGTGCCAGCCCGAAGCTCCGGGTCGGCCAGCCAGCCCAGTATTTTGCGGCGCATGGGCTCGCTCTGCATGGCGGACAGCAGGGGCTTCACATCGGAGTCGGCGGCGATCTCCAGCGCCTGGGCCATAGCGGGAATGGCCTTGGCGACGGTGCGCGCGCTCTGCTGGGATTCTGGGTCCAGCGAACGCAGCGCCTGCTTGAGTTTCTGGTCGGAACGCAACCCTTCCAGGAACTCACGCTTCTTCGGATTTGCCAGCGCACGCGCCAGGTGCTGACGCAGTGCGCCATCGTCGGCCACTGTGTCGGAGGCAGGCGCGCGACGGGCGCGTGAATCACCCATGGCGATCAAGCCTCGCACCAGGTCGTCGTCGCCAGGGCGGCGCTGCGCTTTTTCCCAGTTCAGGGCGCGCTGCAACTCGCCGGGCTGCACCACCTGGGCCAGCAGGGGCGTGGCTGCTTCGCCGCGCTCGGCGCGCGCAATCAAGGTCTCAGCGTGGGGCCGGTAGGTGCGCGCCAGCCACGCCGAATGGTCGAGCTGCTCACGCCGTACGGTGCCGCGCGCTACATCCAATTCGGCCAACGCCTGTACCACCGCATCCAGGCCCATCAGCCGCGCAGTGGCGTCCAGCGCGGGCGGCGCATACGGGTTGCCCAGTGTGTACAGACCGGCGGTGATGCGCGCATCCTCCACAGTTTCCATGTGGTCGGCCAACTGCTCCAGCTGGGCATCGCTCCAGGGCTGCTCTGCAGCGAACGACAGGTCGCGGTGCAGGCCCAGTGTCACGGCCTGGCGCTGAATGTCCTGCGCGTACTGGTGCTTGAGCGCGGGGCTGCCAGTGGCACCCCAAGTTTGCAGGCGGTCTGCGAGCTGCTTGTAGCCGGACTGTGCGCCGCCTTCGCGCAGCGGCGGTGTCAGGTGCGAGACGATGGTAGCGTAGCTGCGGCGCTTGGCGATCATGGCCTCGCCGACGTTGCCCATGGTGTACAGGTACAGATGCGGCACCTGGCCTATCAAGGCGTCGGGCCAGTCGTTGTCGGACAGCGCGACTTGCTTGCTGGGCGTGAACTCCAGGCTGCCGTGGGTGCCGAAGTGCATCACCGCATCCGCACCGAAGACCTCGCGCGTCCACAAGTACGAGGCCACATAGGGCCAAGGTGGCGCGAGCTGAGTGCCGTGCACGATCTTGAAGGTGTCGTCACCCACACCGGACAGCGGCTGCGGCAGCAGTACCACATTGCCCAGCGGCACGCGCGCTACGGCGACGCGGCCCTCATCGCCGGCTCTATCGCTTAGGTAGACGCCGGGCGCAGGGCCGAACTGTCGAGCTACCTGATCGCACAAAAGCTGCGCGATCTGCTGGCCACACCAGTCCTTCAGTTGCGTAGCCTGTACCCAGGCCGGATCGGCCTCGCTCAGGAATTTGGAGAGATCGCCCTTTGCATAGGGCCCGATGTTGGGGCCGCGCCGTTGCAGCAGCCGGGCAAAATCGGCCTCGGTGGCAGGCAGTCCATCCACACGGTAGCCATCGGCCCGCAGGCGCTTGAGCAAAGCGTAGAGTGAGGGCGCGACCTCCAGGTCGCCTGCGGTCAGCGCGCTCTGGCCGGGGCCTTTGTAGTAGTAGATGGCCAGCTTCTTGTCGGCATTGGCCTTGGCTTTGAGCGCCACAGTGCGCTGCACCAGATCGGCAAAGCGTTCCAGCCGCTGCGGCAGCGCGCGGAACACGCGCAGGCCGTCCCGGTCGCGGAACTGCGCGGCGATCGCCATCGGCGTAGTCGCGCCGTCGATCTCGGGCAGAGTGACGGACATCGTCAGAAGGCCGCCATCGAAACTGCGCTGATCGGCCAGCCATTCGCTCTCCTCGGTGAAAACGCTCACTGGCGCGAACAGCGGGATATTGCGCTCAGTGAGCCACTGCCGTGCCTCATCGGCCTGCCCCACAGTCAGTCTCCCATGGGGCATATACACCACGGCGGCCGGATCGGCCTGCCGCAGAAAGGCCAGACGCTGGCGCACGGCGGAGATGGGCACGACTTCAAAGCCACGCGCTTCAAAGACTCGGATGGCAGCGTCCACATGGTCTCTGTTGGCGTTGAAGGGCCCAGGCACGCTAGTCAGCAACGCCAGGCGCGGGCGACCTGGCTTCCAGCCTGCCTGCTTTTGCAGGTACTGCTCGAAACTCGCGAAGTCCGCAAAGACCGCTTCGTCACTCAAGTGGAAAAACACATCCTGCGGCATCGGTTGGGGTGGCTCCACCTGGTTCGCGAACAAGCGCTTTCCGTCCAGCACGCGGCGGGCGTAGGTCTGCAGGCGCGCATAGTTCACCGGACCGCCGCCGCGCAGGTAGGCCGAGACGGCATCGAGATCGACGCCCTGCAGGCTGGTGAGCATGTCATGTTGCGGGTTGGTGGCACCGTCCACATAGACGGGCGTTCCTGACTGTGCGGCGGAGCGCAACTGCTGCACTTGCGCATCGTCGAGCTTCAGGCCGCGACCAAAGACCAGCACGAGGTCATAGTGCCGCGCCTGTTTCAGCCGCTCCAGCGGCAGGACCTCGGCGCGGGTGAAGGCACCGGGGCTGGCCTTGAGCAGGCGCGCCGCCTGGAAGTCGGGGTAATGCACCAGCGCCACCCGTGTGGGTGCCAGCCAGGCGCTCCAGACCATCCATAGCGCGGCAGCGGCCACGAGGAACAGCACCGCAGCCAGCAGTGTGCTGCGCCAGTTCCAGACTGTTTTGATTGAGCCACGAGCCCATCCCATTTTTCTCTGCCAATCTCAAAAACCAAAGTGTGATGTTATAACATTCATAAATACTTTGTTTTATGAGGATGGAATTTCCATGTTTCGTTTGAAGCGGCTGCACGCAGCCATGTGGGGGGTATGGGCAGCCGCAGGGGCGGTGTGGGCGCAGGAGACGCCGGCGAGCACACCGGCCCAGGCCATTGCTAGCGAAGTAGCAACATTGCCTTCCGTTGTCATCAATGCCACACGTCGGCCTACGGCGGCACTAACTACGCCAGCGACGGTGTCGGTGATCGACGAGATACAGCTACAAGAAAACCTAGTGACGGACTTCAGCGAGATGTTCCGCTATGAACCTGGTATCTCGGTCAGCCGTGAGGCGCGCGGACGCGGAGGCGAAGCTGCGATCCAGGTGCGTGGCATTGGTGCCCAACGCCTGGGCATGTTCCTCGATGGCGTGCGCCTGCCGGGCGGCTATGTAGCGGCGGGAGCCAACTCCGGCCAACTTCGCGTGGACCCACTGTCACTGAGTCGTGTGGAGGTACTCAAGGGGCCGGCCTCCAGCCTGTACGGCAGCGACGCATTGGCCGGCGTGGTGCTGTTCCGCACGCTGTCGCCGCAGGACTTCCTGGACAGTTCCAGAGGTTTTGCTGGCTCTGCCTCCGCGGGCTACGACGGCCGCGACAACGGCCGCTGGGGCCATGCCGACCTGGCGTTTCGGGCCGGCCCAACGCAGAACCTGCTGTCCTTCACGGAGCGTGACGGACGCCAGCTCAAGAATCACCCGGACAGTGACTTGCATCCCAACCCGCAAGACACGCAGATGCGCAATCTGCTGTTCAAGTCTGTGCTCGACATCGATTCTGCGCAGTCGCTGACGTTCACGGGTGAGCATTACGAGCAGTCGATCCGCATTGACCAGCAGTCGCTGATGGGCCCCATTGCAGGTGGCACACGCATCACCGGCAGCCAAGCGGACGACATCAGTCGCCGCGACCGGCTGGGCCTGGCTTACCGCTATGCACCCAGCAGCGCCTGGTTCGACAATTTTTCGGCGCAGATCGACTACCAGCGTAGCCGCAGCGAAGAACGCACGCACGAAGGACGCAAACCTCCGGGCGCCGCCCCGGCGTTGCTACGTGACAGCACCATGTCCTACCGCGAGCCTCAGTGGTCTGGTAGCCTGCAATTCGACGGACATGCCGACACGGGCAGCGTGGCCCACCGTTGGGTGGCGGGCATGGATGTGCTATCCAAATCGGTCAGCCTCTACAACAATGCCGTGCAGCGCACTGTGGCGGGAACCGGTGCTACGAGCGTCATCGATGGCGAGATCTTTCCGCGCCGCACCGCGCCTGAGGCCGACGTGCGCAGCCTCGGCCTGTTTGTCCAGGACGAGATGGCCTTCGGCGACGGCAGGCTACGCCTGACACCGAGTCTGCGTTTCGACACCTACCGGATCTCACCCAAGCCCGACGCTCTGTTCGCTAACGCCAACGTGGGCGGTACCACCCCGGTGGCTCTATCCAAGACCGCATGGACGCCGCGCCTGGGGTTGAGCTACGAGTGGCAGCCCCGCCAGGTTGCCTATGCCAACCTCGTGACGGGCTTTCGCATGCCCACGCCGGAGCAACTCAACCGTGCCGGGCAGACTGCTGTGGCGACATTCATCCACGACTTCATCCCCAACCCCAACCTCAAGCCCGAGCGCAGCCGGGGTGTGGAGTTGGGCCTGCGTGGTGAGTCGGACATGGGTTCGTATGAGCTGTCGGCCTTCTACAACCGCTACACCGACTTCATCGACACCCAGATGATCGCATTCATCCCACCAGGGCAAAGCGGCGGCCCACGCGCGATACGGCGCTTTCAGTCGCGCAACCTCGGAGAGGTGGAGATCTACGGCATCGAGGCCAAGGGGCAGATACCGATCAGCCACTGGTTCAACGCAGCTGACCGCTGGCGCCTGATCGGCGCCATGCAGTGGTCGATGGGCAACGACAAAACCGCTGACCAGCCACTCAACAGCATTCAGCCCGCGCGGCTGGTTGCCGGGCTGCGCTGGGATGAGCGCGGCGGGCGCTTTGGCGGGCAACTCACGAGCAATTTTGTGGCGGGAAAGCGGCGTGTCAACGAGGCGTTGGCGCAGACTGGACCGACTGCCCCCGTGCCACTCAAGACCGCCGGCTATGCCACGATGGATATGACAGCCTACTGGCGCATCGGCAAGCAGGCCACACTGAACCTGGCGATCTACAACTTGTTCAACCGGCAATACTACGATTGGCCCACAGTGAGCGGGTTGACGGGCAACGATGCGCGGTTGGCCGCCTATACGGCGCCGGGGCGCACAGCCTCAATCAGCATGCGCGTGGATTTCTGACGAATTGTTGAGAAGGTCGAGCCGCGCGCCTATAGGCTGTGCGGGGCCGACTCCACGGCGGGCGGATGGTCGCAGCGGCCACAGGTACCGTGCATCTCGACGGAGGCCTTGCTCATGCGAAAAGCGTGGTCTTTCGACCAGCCATTGAGACGACGTTCGATGGCTTGGTCTGAGAACTCCTCCACCTGCCCGCACTGATCGCAAATGGCGAAGACGACCAGCCCATGCCGGTGGTCATGGGGGTGAGCGCATGCGACGAAAGAATTCAGCGTTTCCACGCGGTGCACAAGCCCGTACTCGATCAGCTTGTCTAGTGCACGGTACACCTGTTGCGGCGCGCGCAATCCCTCCGCTCGCAGATGGTCGAGTAGCGTGTATGCGCTCGCAGGACTCTCCTCACGTGCAAGCGCGTTGAGCACGAGTGACTGGTGCTTGGTCAGCTCATGAGAGTGCGGCTTGGCAGAGGGCGACATTGCTTCAAGCGTTATGTTGTAACGCCCAACAGTTTAGCGCTTCTAGCCCACAGAGGAAATATCAAACCTTGCCTCGGGCTGTGGCATTCAATGGCGTCAATGCTCCTGGGAACGGGGCGATCCCAAAGTCCATTCACATGGCCTGGTCGAGCGGATGGACGGGCCAATCTGGTTCCACTGCAATTTCGCTCCGAATTAAGTTATGTTATAACATCACATAAATTTCAATCTTAATCCCTGTGCATATCGCGATCCACGGAGAGTTCTGTGCAACTGACCACCAACCAGCAACGAGTCCTTACGGCCCTTCGGCAAGCCAGCGAGCCGCTCAGCGCATATGCGCTTCTTGAACGATTGCGCGAGCACGGTTTCAGTGCACCCATGCAGGTCTATCGAGCTCTGGAGCGTTTGGCCAACGATGGGTTGGTACACCGTCTTGCGACCTTGAATGCGTACGTGCCATGCAATCACGCGGTGGACTGCCAACAAGGCCTCAGGGCTTTCGCCATCTGCGATCAGTGTGGCCATGTGGACGAGTTCTCTGAGCGTGATTTGGGTCGCTGCATCGGCCGCTGGACGAAGAACAACGCCTTCTCGCTGCGCAGTTCGACCATCGAATTGCACGGCAAATGTGCAGCTTGCGCAGGGTCGCATTGACGTCTCGTCAAGCTGATTGCCCATGAAGATGAAGAAATCAACATGAAAACCGCAACCCTAGATCCCACGAAAAAACTCCCCGTCACTGTCCTGTCCGGCTTTCTGGGCGCGGGCAAGACCACGCTGCTCAACCACATCCTGAACAACCGCGAGGGCCGCCGCGTGGCGGTCATCGTCAATGACATGAGCGAGGTCAACATCGACGCCGCGCTGGTGCGCGACGGCGGGGCCGAACTCTCGCGCACCGACGAGAAGCTGGTGGAGATGAGCAACGGCTGTATCTGCTGCACGCTGCGCGAGGATTTGCTGCTTGAAGTGGATCGCCTTGCCAAAGAAGGCCGCTTCGACCAACTCGTGATCGAATCCACGGGGATTTCTGAGCCGTTGCCCGTGGCTGAGACCTTCACCTTCGAGGGCGAGGACGGCCGCAGCCTGGGTGAAGTGGCACGGCTCGACACGATGGTCACGGTGGTCGATGCGTACAACTTCCTGCGCGACTACAGCTCGCGCGACAGCATTCAGTCACGCGGTGAGTCGCTGGGCGAGGAAGACCAGCGCACGGTGGTGGACCTGTTGATCGAGCAGATCGAGTTTTGCGACGTGATCGTGCTTAACAAGGTTGACCTGATCAGCGACGATGAGCGCGACCGGTTGATGGCGATTTTGGGCAGCCTCAATCCGCGTGCTCGTATCGAGATTGCCGAATTCGGCAAGGTTCCGCTCGACCGCGTACTGGATACCGGTCTGTTCGACTTCGACGAAGCCTCCAGGGCGCCGGGCTGGTTGCAAGAGCTGCGCGGTACACACACGCCGGAAACCGAGGAATACGGCATCCGCAACTTCGTCTATCGCGCGCGACGGCCCTTCCATCCGCAACGCTTCTTCGACTGGGTGGAAAGCGAATGGCCCGGCGTAGTGCGCTCCAAAGGCTTCTTCTGGCTTGCTAGTCAACCGACGCTGGCGGGCAATTGGTCGCAGGCGGGCGCGGTGGCCCGGCATGGCGTGGCGGGCTACTGGTGGGCCGCCGTGCCACAGGAGCGCTGGCCGCAAGACCCTGAAGCCGTGGCGCTGATCCGCGAAAAATGGGACGGGCACGTCGGCGACGCCCGCCAGGAACTGGTGCTGATCGGTATGGACATGGATGAGGCTGCGCTGCGCGCTCAATTCGACGTTTGTTTACTGACCGACGAGGAAATGGCCCAAGGCCCGAAGACGTGGGCGGCCTGGCACAACCCGTTCCCCGATTGGTCCTGATTGGTTCTGATCGGTGCTGATTTGACCGTGCTTCCCATGCTCTGAACCGGGTTGGGGCGGCACCCCCACTGGATTTAGAGCATGAATGCCGCACTTCCCGACGTTTCACTGACCGACATCGCTCCCCGCCTCAGCCCGCTGGCGTGGGTCGGTATGCAGGGCATCGACCTGCCCATCACCGTAGCCGAGCCTGGCTACCGGCGCGAACTACATGCGCACGCCGACGTGCAGGTCGACTTGCCCGCCCCGCACGTCAAGGGCATCCACATGTCCCGGCTATACCGGCTGCTGGATGCACTGGGCCAGGGAGAGGGGCTGTCGCCCGCTGGCCTGCGCCATCTGCTCCAGGCCATGATCGACAGTCATCAAGACTGCGACACCCGCAGCGCGCGGCTGCGCCTGAACCTGGACCTGCTGGTGCGCCGCCCGGCACTGGTCACGCAGGGACTGTCGGGCTGGAAGTCCTACCCCATCCGCCTGGATGCGTCTCTCGTCAAAGGCGAGTTCAGATGCCGCGTGCAGGTCACGGCGGGCTACTCCTCGACCTGTCCTTGCTCAGCCGCGCTGTCGCGGCATATCATCGAACAGGGTTTCCTGAAAGCCTTCGGCCGACAGACCCCAGTGGAGCCGGCCGACGTGGCGGCTTGGTTGCATCAGCATGCGACGCTGGCGACGCCCCACAGCCAGCGCAGCGAAGCCCAAGTCACAGTGGATGTGGCTGGAGACTGCGACTCGCTTGGGCTGCTGGCGTTGATCGACCGCATTGAGCAGGCCGTGGGCACGCCCGTCCAAACGGCGGTCAAGCGCGCCGACGAGCAGGCGTTCGCCGCACTCAACGGCCAGAACCTGATGTTCGTCGAGGACGCGGCACGGCGCATCGAAGCGGCATTGAGCGGCTACGTCCGCCCCAGCATCCATGTCCGGCACCTGGAGAGCCTGCACCCGCACGACGCGGTGGCGTGGGCTACTCCTATGTCCGAAGGAGTTTCCGCATGACCACCGAATCCCCATCCAGCCTGATCCCCGTCACCCTGCTGACAGGGTTCCTTGGCAGCGGCAAGACCACCGTGCTCAATCATCTGGTGCGCAAACCTGAGCTGGCCGACGCGCTGGTCATCATCAACGAGTTCGGCAAAATGGCGCTTGACCACTTGCTGGTCGCCCACAGCACCGAGAACCTGGTGATGGAAATGAGCAGCGGTTGCCTATGCTGCACCATCCGCGGCGATCTGGTCAAAACCTTGCGCGACATCACTTGGCGCTTCTCGCGCGGCGGTCAACGGCAGTTCCGGCGCGTGCTGATCGAGACCACGGGCTTGGCCGATCCGGCGCCCATCATCCACACGCTGATGACCCATCCGCAGATCGCGCCAAAGTACCGGCTCGATGGCATTGTCACGACCGTGGACATGGCCACCGGCATGCACACCCTCGATCGGCACCCGGAGGCCGTCAAGCAGGCGGCCGTGGCCGACGCGCTGCTGCTTACCAAGGCGGATCTGGTCTCTGACGAGCAACGCAATACGCTGTTGCGCCGACTGGTCGGCATCAACCCGGCCGCCCCGCGCTGGGAGGTGCAGGGTGGCGATATTGCACCGCAGAAGGTGCTGAATCTCGGACTGTTCTCTGCGGATGGCAAGACCCTCGACGTGGCGCGCTGGCTGCGGGAGGAAGCCTATGCGCCGGCGCATGAACACGCACACGATCAGCATGAGCATGAGCATGAGCATGAGCATGAGCATGAGCATGAGCATGGCCAGACTGTGCATGAATCGCGCGGCCACCATGAGCACGGTCACGCGCATGACCACCACGACGTGAACCGCCATGATGACCACATCCGCGCGTTCTGCTTCCATGTCGATGAGCCGATACCCGACGAGGTATTGACCAACTGGCTCGAACTGCTCATGAGCTTCGTGGGAAGCAACATCCTGCGCGTCAAGGGCATTCTCAATGTGGACGGAGAAGAGCAGCCGATCGTCGTGCATGGCGTGCAGCACATCTTCCATCCGCCTGTACCGCTGCCCGCGTGGCCGAGCGAAGACCGCCGCTCGCGCATGGTCTTCATCACCCAGGACGTTGACCGGGAAGTGGTCGAGCGCACTTTCGAGGCGCTACGGCAGGCGCTGCCACAAGCGGGGGAGCCGACCGCATGAACCCGCCCATCCTTCTCTACAACACGCTCGGGCGTAAGAAGGAACCCTTACGTACCGAACAACCCGACCGGGTGACGATGTATGTGTGCGGCCCCACGGTCTACAACTTCGCCCACATCGGCAACGCGCGGCCCGCCGTCGTGTTCGACGTGCTGGCCCGGTTGCTCAGGCACGACTACCGCGAGGTGGTCTATGCCCGCAACTTCACCGATGTGGACGACAAGATTAACGCGGCCGCCGCTACCGAGGGGGTGCCCATCGGCACCATCACCGGCCGCTACATCGACGCCTACCACGAGGACATGCGGGCGTTGGGGGTGCTGACACCCGACCTGGAGCCGCGCGTCACCGAACACATCCCCGCGATCATCGACCTGATCCGGGAACTGATCGATCGGGGCCACGCCTACATCGAACAGGAGCACGTGCTGTTCCATGTGCCGTCCTATCCAGCCTATGGGCAGCTCTCGGGGCGGCGCATCGAGGACATGCTGGCCGGCGCCCGCGTGGAGGTGGCGCCCTACAAGCGCGATCCAATGGACTTCGTGCTTTGGAAACCCTCGACGCCGGAGCAGCCGGGATGGGACAGTCCCTGGGGCCGGGGCCGCCCTGGCTGGCATGTTGAATGCTCGGCCATGATCGGCCAGCACCTGGGCCACACCATCGACATCCACGGTGGCGGGCAGGATCTGATCTTCCCGCACCACGAGAATGAAATCGCCCAGGGCACCTGCGCCCACGGCGCGCTCTACTGCCGCACCTGGGTACACAACAGCTTCGTCACGGTGGACGGGCAAAAGATGTCCAAGTCGCTGGGCAACGTGCTGCTGGTGCGCGACCTGCTGGCGAAGGCGCCGGGCGAGGCCTTCCGCCTGGCGCTGCTGTCCACGCATTACCGGCGCCCGCTGGACTGGAACGCCCAGCGTCTTGCTGACGCGCGGCAAACGCTGGTGCGCTTCTACACCAGCTTGGCGAAGGTCGAACATGTCGCCATATCGCCAGACACTGCCCCCGATCCCGAGGTGTTGGAGGCGCTGAGAAACGACCTCAACGTACCAGGGGCACTAACGCGCTTGCATGTGCTGCGTGTCCAACTCGACGAGGCTGCGACCGACGCAGCGCGGGCGCAGGCCAAATCGCGCTTGCTGGCATCGGCCGGCTTGCTCGGTTTGCTCCAGCAGGCGCCCGCCGCGGCGATGGAAATACTCGCTCCATCGGCGTGGGCGCTGTCGCTGAGCACGGCTCGGGTTCGAGAACTGCTGGCCGAACGGGAGCTGGCGCGGCAGAACCGGGACTTTGTCCGATCGGATGTGCTGCGCGATGAGCTGGAAGCCGCCGGGTTCATAGTCGAAGACACCCTCAAGGGCATGGTGGTGCGCCCAGCCAGAAAGGAGCCGGCATGACACGCTGGCCCACTCAGATGGTGGTGCTTCTGGTGCGCGGCTACCAGTTGTTCATCAGCCCGATGCTCGGCCCGCGCTGCCGATTTCATCCCACTTGCTCTCAGTACGCCGTCGAAGCCCTGCAAACGCATGGGGCAGTCAAGGGGAGCTGGCTGGCGTTGCGGCGCGTGCTGCGCTGCCATCCGCTACACCCGGGCGGGCATGACCCCGTGCCGCCCGCCAAACCCACGACATCAAGGCCTACCCCACCATGATCCGAAAGAACCCGCGCGGTGACCTGCCGCAGATTCATACCAGCGCCTTCGTCGATCCGACGGCCATCCTGTGCGGCCTCGTGGTCGTCGAGGAAAACGTGTTCATCGGCCCCTATGCGGTCATCCGCGCCGATGAGATGGACGCCGAGGGACATATTGACCCCATCGTGATCGGCGCCCATTCCAACATCCAGGACGGCGTGGTGATCCATTCCAAGTCCGGGGCCAGCGTGCGCATCGGGCAGCGCACCTCGATTGCCCATCGCGCCATCGTGCATGGCCCCTGCGCCATCGGCAACGGCGTCTTCATCGGCTTCAACAGCGTGCTGTACAACTGCACGGTCGATGACGGCTGCGTGGTTCGCTACAACGCCGTGGTCGACGGCGCTCATCTGCCTGCGGGCTTCTATGTGCGCTCGACTGAGCGCATAGGCCCGGACACTGACCTTTCCTCGCTGCCGCAAGTGCCTGCCGCCGCCAGCGAGTTCTCCGAAGACGTGGCGCGCACCAACAACGAGCTGGTGCTCGGCTACAAGGCCATCCAGAACGAGTTCTAACCATTCAAAAAATAGGAAGCATCCATGTCTCAATCTCAGAGCGCCCTTGTGGTCAGTGCCCATTCTGCGGACTTCGTATGGCGCGCGGGCGGCGCCATTGCCAGCCATGCCAAACAGGGCTGGAAGGTCAAGATCGTCTGCCTGTCCTATGGCGAACGCGGCGAATCGGCCAAGCTCTGGCGCCAGTCCGGCATGAAGTTGGAGAAGGTGAAGGCTGCACGTCAGGAGGAAGCCCAGTACGCCGCGGACATCCTGGGCGGCGAAGTCGAGTTCTGGGACATCGGCGACTACCCGATGCGCGTCAACGATGAGACGCTGTTCCGGCTGGTCGATCTGTACCGCACCTTGCAGCCGGCCTTCGTGCTGAGCCATTCAGTGAAAGACCCCTACAACTTCGACCACCCGTTGGCCATGCACGTGGCCCAGGAGGCGCGCGTCATCGCCCAGGCCGAGGGCCACAACCCCGGCCAGAAAATCCTGGGCGCACCGCCGGTGTATGCCTTCGAGCCGCACCAGCCCGAGCAGTGCGGCTGGGAACCGAACACCTTTCTGGACATCACCGAGGTTTGGGACACCAAGCGCCGCGCCATCGAGTGCATGGCCGGGCAGGAACACCTGTGGCACTACTACACGCGCGTGGCCCAGCAACGCGGCGTGCAGGCCAAGCGCAACATCGGCATCACCACTGCTCGCAACATCGAATACGCCGAGGGTTACATGCGACTGACCCCCTCGGTGGTGGAGGCGCTATGAACGCGTTTCCGGGCTCTGTTCCCGCTTCTGTGGCGGTCACGGTCACGCTGCAGGATCGCAGCCGCCGAACATTCGATCATCCTGTATCCGTGCTGGAGGTTGCACAGTCTATCGGCCCCGGTCTGGCGAAGAACACCGTCGCGGGCAAGATCGACGGGCGGCTCGTCGATGCCAGTGACCTCATCGATCACGATGCCACACTGCACATCATCACGCCCAAGGACGAGGAAGGGCTGGAGATCATCCGGCATTCGTGCGCGCACCTGATCGGCCATGCCGTCAAGCAGCTCTACCCGAGCGCGAAGATGGTCATCGGCCCGGTCATCGAAGACGGCTTCTATTACGACGTTGCCTACGAGCGTCCCTTCACACCCGAAGACCTGGCCGCCATCGAAGCGCGCATGCAGGAACTGATCGCGCAGGACTACGACGTCATCAAACAGATGACGCCGCGCGACAAAGCGATCGAGATATTCAATGCCCGCGCCGAGAACTACAAGCTGCGTCTGATTGACGACATGCCGGACGAACAGGCGATGGGCCTGTACCACCATCAAGAGTACGTGGACATGTGCCGGGGGCCGCACGTACCCAACACCCGCTTTCTCAAGGCGTTCAAACTCACCAAGCTGGCCGGTGCCTACTGGCGCGGTGATGCGAGGAACGAGCAGCTCCAGCGCATCTACGGCACGGCCTGGGCAGACAAAAAGCAGCTCGATGCGTATATCCAGCGCATCGAGGAGGCCGAGAAGCGCGACCACCGCAGGCTGGGCCGCGAACTGGATCTATTCCATTTCCAGGAGGATGCACCCGGTGCCGTGTTCTGGCATCCGCGCGGCTGGGCCGTGTTCCAGGAATTGATCGCCTACATGCGCCGCCGCCAGCAGGACGCGGGCTATGTGGAGGTGAATTCGCCCGACGTGATGGATCGCAGCCTGTGGGAAATCTCCGGCCACTGGCAGAACTACCGCGACCATATGTTCACCACCGAAACCGAGGATGGCCGCGCCCTCGCGCTCAAGCCCATGAACTGCCCCGGCAGCGTGCTGCTGTATCGCCACGGCCTCAAAAGTTACCGAGACCTGCCCATCCGTATGGGCGAGTTCGGCAAGGTGCATCGTTACGAACCTTCTGGCGCGCTGCACGGCCTGCTGCGCGTGCGCCACTTCACGCAGGACGACGCCCACATCTACTGCACGCCGCAGCAGATGGACGCGGAATGCCGTGATGTCGTGGCCCTGGTGCTCGACATCTACCGCCAGTTCGGCTTCGAGGACGTGCGCATCAAGCTCTCGACCCGTCCCGAGAACCGCATGGGCGATGAGGCAACGTGGGACTTGCTCGAAGGCGCGCTGCTTCAGGCGCTGGACGGCATGGGCCTGGCCTACCGCCTCAATCCAGGTGAAGGCGCCTTCTACGGCCCCAAGCTCGAATTCGTGCTGCGTGATGCCATCGGCCGCGACTGGCAGTGCGGCACCCTCCAGGTGGACATGAACCTGCCAGAACGCTTCGGCATCGAGTACGTCGATGAAGACGGCCAGCGCAAGCGCCCGGTCATGCTGCACCGTGCATTGTTCGGTTCGCTGGAGCGTTTCACCGGCATTCTGATCGAGCACCACGCCGGCAAGCTACCGGCCTGGTTGGCGCCGGTGCAGGCGATGGTGCTGTCGATCACCGAGGAGCATGGTGCCTACGCGCGGGACATTGCGCGGCTTCTGCGGGGTGCCGGCCTGCGCTGCGAAGCTGACGTGCGCAACGAGAAAATCGGCTACAAGATCCGCGAGCAGACCTTGCAGCGTATCCCCTTCCTGCTGGTCGCCGGGGCCAAGGAGCGCGAGGCAGGCTCCATTGCCATTCGCAGCCGCGAAGGGCAAGACCTCGGCGTCTTACCCTTGACGCAAGCCGTCGCCCGGCTGTTGATGGAGGCGCAAACGCCGGACACGGCCGCACGCAGAGAGGCGCAACGCCACCTGTGCGTTCGTCTGAACAGCCAGCACACACCAGGCGAGGCTGCGGCCAATGTGCTGGAGACAGTCCCATGAACGTCACCGGCAACGCCATCACGCTATCGGTGGGCCGGCACGCCGATCTCCTGGTGCAGGGCGGAATCGTCATGACACCGAGCGGTGCCGAGCGCATCGACGTGGCCTGCGCGCAAGGTCGGATCGTTGCGCTTGGCGATCTTCGTGACACATGGAGCGCCAACACCACGCTGGATGCTGCCGGCCTGCATGTATTGCCCGGTGTCATCGACAGTCAGGTGCATTTCCGCGAACCGGGCCTGATGCACAAGGAAAACCTGGAGGCGGGCACGCGCGGGGCGGTGCTGGGCGGCGTCACCACCATCTTCGAGATGCCGAACACGGCCCCGCTGACCCTGAGCGCAGCCGACCTGCAAGCCAAGCTGGATGCCGCCAAGGGACGCGCGTGGTGCGACCACGCTTTCTACGTCGGCGGATCGGCAGTGAACGCTGAGCAGCTGGCCGAGCTGGAGAACTTGCCCGGCTGCGCCGGCGTCAAGATCTTCATGGGCAGTTCCTTCGGCGATCTCCTGGCAGACGACGAAGAGGTGCTGCGGCGCATCCTGCGCCATGGCCATCGGCGCATGGCCGTGCATGCGGAGGACGAAGCCCGGCTGCGCGAGCGCAAGCACGTTGCCCTGGAAAGCACGGACGTGTGCCAGCACCCCGTCTGGCGGGATGTGGACAGTGCGTTGATGGCGACGCAGCGCATCGTGCGGCTGGCCGCCGAGTGCGGCCGACGCCTGCATGTCCTGCATGTCTCCACCGCCGAGGAAATGGCGTTCCTGGCTGGTCGCAAGCATCGTGTCACGGTGGAAGTCACGCCCCACCATCTGACTTTGCAAGCACCCGAATGCTATGAACGCCTTGGCAGCCTGGCACAGATGAATCCGCCCGTGCGCGAGCAGCATCATCAGGATGCCCTATGGCGGGCGATCCGCAATGGTCTTGTCGATGTCATCGGCAGCGACCATGCGCCCCACACGCTACAGGAAAAGGCGAAACCCTATCCACAATCGCCTAGCGGAATGACGGGTGTGCAGACGCTGCTGCCCGTGATGCTCGACCATGTGCATGCCGGGCGCTTGAGTCTGCAACGGCTGGTGGATTTGACCAGCGCCGGGCCGACCCGCATCTTCGGCATCGAGGGCAAGGGACGCATCGCGCTGGGCTACGACGCGGATTTCAGCATCGTTGATCTACGGGCACAGCGTGTTATCCGCAACGACTGGATCGCCAGCGTCAGCGGCTGGACGCCGTATGACGGCCAGACTGTCACGGGCTGGCCCATTCACACGGTAGTGCGAGGGTGCTGTGTCGTTCGGGATGAAGCCCTGACCGGAAAGCCGCAAGGCACGGCGGTTCGCTTCCTAGAATCGTGGTCACAGGAAACCAGAGGAGAGTCTGATGCTTGATTCAACCGAACTCAGAAACCGAGGCTTGAAGGCCACGCTGCCTCGGCTGCAAATCCTGGAAATGTTTCAGAAAGCAGATGTACGTCATTTGACAGCCGAAGAGGTGTATCGCTTGCTGTTCAAGCAAGGTCACGAGGTCGGTCTGGCTACCGTGTACCGCGTGCTCACACAGTTGCAGCAAGCTGGGCTACTCAAGCAGGCGCATTTCGAGGCAGGACGAGCCGTTTACGAGTTGGATGACGGAATGCACCATGACCATCTCGTATGTACGACGTGTGGCCGCGTGCAGGAATTCCATGATGAAGCGGTCGAACAGCGACAGCAGTTAATCGCTTTGGAACATGGATTTGAAGTTATTGAGCATTCCCACATTCTCTACGGCCGCTGCACGAAGAACCCATGCGAGCACCGCCACCGCGATTTCTGAACCATCACAAGGAGCATCCATGAACTCCCATCTAGATAATGAGTCTGCGCAGATCATGCTGAATGCAAGAACATCCATTGAGCAAGTCGAAGAAGGCCGAGAACTTGCGCCCAAGTTTGACAGGGAGGGCTTGATCGCCTGCGTGACGACCGCTGCGGATAGCGGCGAAGTCCTGATGCTGGGCTATATGGACCGCGAGGCCCTCGAAAAGACCCTACGAACTGGGGAGGCGCATTACTGGAGCAGGTCTCGCCAAAAACTCTGGCATAAGGGGGCGACAAGCGGTCTTGTGCAGACGATCGAGGAAATGCGCATCGATGACGATCAGGATGCGATCTGGTTACGCGTGCGCGTTTCTGGCTCCGGTGCCAGTTGTCACGTTGGTTATCGCTCGTGCTTCTACCGGCGAGTGCCAATTGGGCCACAGCGTCGTGCGGGCACTGACCTTACCTACACCGAAGCCGGAAGAACCTTCGATCCCAAGGTGGTTTACGGAGACGAACCCAATCCCACGGTACTTTGAACTGAAGATTTGAGTGCAAATACCGGAGGAAGCAAATTGGAACTACGTCATCTCCGTTGCTTTCTGGCCGTGGCAGAGGAGCTTCATTTCACCAAAGCTGCCGAGCGACTTCACATTGACGAGTCTCCGCTATCGCGCACCATCAAGGAGCTGGAGGAGGAGCTTGGCGCATGCTTGTTCGTTCGCACGACCCGTAGCACTCAGCTCACGCGAGCGGGACTATTGTTCCTGGAGCATGTCCGACGTGTTTTCCTGGTTCTTAGCCAGGCGCGTGATAGTGTGAAGTCCGTTTCCAACGGGTTTTACGGGCAGTTGCGTATCGCCTTGTCCGATGGCATCACTCCTTCGCGCCTGCCGGCATTACTGGCGCAATGTCGCGAGAAAGGCCCCGAGGCAGAGGTTCGGTTGTGCGAGGTGCCGCCGGCCCAGCAGATCAGGGCTTGCACGACGACCTGTACGACGCAGGGTTTTCGATGGCCGAGGACGCGGGCGACGGTATTGTGGTCACTCCCGCGTGGCAAGACGAATTGATGGTGGCGGTGCCCGCTCGCCATCCTGTGCTCGCCTTCAAACAAATCCCACTGGAGGAAGTGCTGCACTACCCGCTGGTACTGGGTGATCCAGCCGTGTGCGAAGAGTGTTAATTTCCACGCAAAACTGGAGTGCTCCCCGTATTTGAGGACAGGAACCCTCACGTAATTTAACGGGTTGCCATGGCCTTTCGGCGGAACTCGCGTGGCGAGTGATACCGCAGGGCGCTATGGGGGTGGTGCTCGTTGTAGTGCTCGAAGGCGATGGCCAGGTTGCCAATGGCTGTGCGGGCATCGGGCTTAGGCATGAAGTTCACGTAGTCACGCTTCATGGTCCTGACGAACGACTCTGCCATGCCATTGCTCTGGGGACTACTCACTGGTGTATTCACCGGCTCCAGGCCCACATCGCGGGCGAAGCTGCGGGTCAACGCGGCCGTGTATGCTGAACCATTGTCCGAGAGCCATTGGATGGGCCTGTCTGGCAGTGCATTGCCGAAGCGCCGCTCCACGGCAGCCAGCATCACGTCGCGCACATCGTCACCCGTGTAGCCTTCTGTGGAGGCCACCCAGCTCATCGCCTCGCGGTCGCAGCAGTCCAGCGCAAACGTCGTGCGCACGGCCTCGCCGTTGTCGCAGCGGAACTCGAAGCCGTCCGAACACCAGCGCTGGTTGCTCGCACCCACCGAGACCCGCCCATCATGGCGGCGCTGCGGTCGCACTGCAGGAGCTCGGCGTTGCAGCAGTAGGCCGTGTGTGCGCATGACCCGGTAGACCCGCTTGACGTTGACCGCAGGCAACCCTTGGCAGGCCCGCTCACGCCGCAGCAGCGCCCAGGCCCGGCGGTAGCCGTAACTGGGCAGGTTCTCGATGGCCGAGCGCAGTTGCTCCACCAGATCCTGATCATCGCTGTGGCGGCGCTGGCGGCCATCTGTCCAATCACTGCTGCGCAGCTGTCGCTTGACAGCCGCCGAGCGCGCTACGCCGAGAACATCACAGACCCGTTTCATTGGGTGTCCCCCGGCAGCAAGGGCGAGCGCGCAATCCAGTTTTTTGAGCGGCCATATTCCGCGGCTTCCTTGAGGATCTCGGCCTCCATGGTCTTCTTGCCCAGCAGGCGCTGGAGTTCCCGAATCTGGCGCATGGCATCGGCCAACTGCGCCGCAGGCACCGTGCTCTCGCCCACGGCCACCGGCGTCAGCTCTCCCTGCTGGTGCTGCTTGCGCCACAGGAACAACTGGTTCGCGTTGACGCCGTGCTGACGGGCCACCAGCGACACGCTGTAGCCGGGTTCGTAGCTCTGCTGGACCATGGCCAGCTTTTCCTGCGGCGACCAGCGGCGGCGCTTCTGCGGCCCCAGCACCTCTACGTTCGTTAGATTTTTAGGACTAGGCATAAATACAGTCACAAGACTACCTCTTAGGTTAAGAGGGTTTACCTGTCCTCAGATCAATGGGGCCGCTCCAATTTCCACGCAAAACTGACCCGCCGGGGGCTAGTGGAGATGCGGATGAAATCTTGGACTACTGAGAGGTAGTTCATGTATTCATACGAAGATCGAATCCGCGCGGTGACGCTCTACATCCAGCTAGGCAAACGAGTCGCGACAACCATTCAGCAGCTGGGCTATCCCACCAAGAATTCGCTCAAGAGCTGGCACCGCGAGTACGAGCAGGGTCGAGCCTTGAAGACAGCGGTTGTTCGCCCACCGAAGTTCACCGCTGAGAAAAAGGCTCGGTCCGTCGAACACTATCTGACGCACGGGCGCTGCGTGGCTTTCACAATCAAGGCTCTTGGCTAGCCTGGGAGGGCCTCACTTCACGCTTGGGTTCAAGAGCTCAATCCCCGGGCTCAGCCACGCCTGCTTGGAGCATCGTCGAACGAGCAAAAGCACGCTGCGGTGCTCGCACTGTGCACACGTCAAGGAAGCGTCCAAGCCATTGCTGACGACGTTGGCGTGTGTCGAGAGACGCTGTACAACTGGCGCAATCAACTATTGGGGCCAGAGGCTCTCGCATCGATGAAGCGCTTCAATGATTCTTCAGTGGGTTCGGAGCTGTCCTAGTTGGCGCAGCAACTCCAGACGCTACGTCGTTAAGTGAGACGGTTGCAGTTGGAACAGGAGCTATTGAAGAAGGCGACTGAGCTCCTAAAAAAGAACCAAGGCATCATCCTTCATCTCCTGAGCAATCGTGAGCAGACACTTCTGGTTGATGCCTTGCGCCATGAATACTCGCTTGCCGAGTTGCTCACCTCGCTAGTCCTGGCTCGCAGCTCGTACTTCTACCATCGAGCGCGGCTCAACGCTGACGAAAAGTATTTCGCGGTGTGTCGAACTATCACCGACATCTTCGAGGGCAACCTTAGCTGCTATGGCTGCCGTCGCATCCTGGCCTCACTGGTCAGGCAATGCGTGTGGATCTCGGAGAAGGTGGTTCGGCGCCTGATGAAGCAGGAAGGGCTTGTGGCCGCTGCGCCCAAACGGGCTCCTACTTGGGAGAGATCAGCCCGGCCCCTGAGAACTTGCTGAATCGTAACTTCAATGCCACTGCGCCTAACCAGAAGTGGCTGACCGACATCTCGGAGTTCCAACTGCCCGCCGGCAAAGTCTACCTGTCGCCCATGATCGATTGCTTCGATGGAATGGTGGTGAGCTGGTCTATCGGAACACGCCCCGACGCTGAACTGGTCAACACGATGCTGGATGCCGCGATCGCCAAGCTCAATGACAGTGAAGTGCAACCTGTGGTTCACTCCGACCGAGGCGCCCACTATCTCCACCTAGGCTGCACGCCATAGATGGAGAAGCTGGTGCCGGGGTTGACAGGTTCCGCGATTCTTCGCCGCTGGCGTGGCCTAGGTTGAGGGAGTCGGCATCGCAGCTTCGGATTTCGAGGGCTGCAAGCGGTGGGGTGGGCTACAGGTGCGCCATTCACCCACCCGTTAGGTGCTTCAGTGCTTGTGGCTGGCCGGCTGGGCGCTGGCGTTGAGCGCACGCACGGGAGCCTTCACTTCGACCGATTCGCGCTTGCCGTCTGCGCCCTCGATGACCAGGGTCAGCGGCACGTTGTCGCCTTCCTTGACCTGCTGCTTCAGGTCCATCAGCATCACGTGGTAGCCACCGGGCTTGAGTTCCACGGTCTTGCCCGCAGGCAGTTCGACAGACGGTACCTGACGCATCTTCATCACGTTGTCCTGCATGACCATCTCGTGGACCTCGACGGCGGGCGTGAGCGGCGAACTGGCCGAGACAAGCTTGCTGTTCTTGGCAGCTTGCAACTGCATGAAGGCGCCGGTGGCTTTCTGTTGCGGTACGGTGGCACGCACCCAGGCGTCTTTCACGGTGACCTGGGCTTGGGCGGCGGCTGCGAGCAGCGAGGCGGCGACGATGGCGGTGCGGATGACGAGTTTCATGGGGTTCTCTTTGAAAAAATGGAAGGTCAGGCGGGTTTCAGGAGTTTGCGGATGTCCTCCGCGCAATCCTGGGCTGGTTGCTCATGGCGCAAGGCCAAGCGCAGCTTTCCTTGTGGGTCGTAGACGTAACTGAGCGACGTGTGGTCCATGGTGTAGGTCGCTCCCGTCGGCACTTTCTTGTAATAGACCTTGAAGTCCTTTGCCGTCTGCGCGGTGCGCTCCAGGTCGCCGTACAGTCCGATGAAGCTGGGGTCGAAGGCAGCCGTGTACGCCTTGAGCACCTCGGGCGTGTCGCGCTCGGGATCGACTGTGATAAACAGTGTCTGAAGGCGCTCGCCATCAGGGCCCAGCAACCGCTTGACTTCGGCTGCGCGAGTCAGTGCCGTCGGGCAGACATCGGGACACTGGGTGAAGCCGAAGAAGATCAGAATGGCCTTGCCGCGGAAGTCCGCCAGCGTGCGCTCCTTGCCATCCGGATCGGAGAGCCGGATGTCCGTGGCATAAGTGGCGCCGGTCAAGTCGATACCGTGGTAGGTCACGGGTGTTTTGCGCTCGCATGCAGTCAGCGCTATGGCGCCCAAAGCCGTGACGGTCAGCAGCGTGCGCCGGGTGAGGGTGTGGTTCATGCAAGAACTCCAGCAGTTCAGGGTGTGCGCCAAGTCAGTCCGGCATAGACGGACCGGCCATCCCCAGGGAAGTAATAGGCGCCGTCAAGGCCCCGGGCGTTGGCCTGCGCGGCGGTCGTGGCCGCGTAGCGGCGATCGGTGAGATTGCGTCCTTCGACGAACCAGCCCCAGCCGCCACGCAAGGTGCCGCTGAGCGTGAGATTGAGCAGCGCGAAGCCGTCTGCCGCCACCGTGTT
>Ga0209958_1000709_pt1 | contig 43188 bp, 42 predicted proteins | sample ThiBio_inoc_plan_FD_183942 | JGI IMG/M metagenome (GOLD analysis project Ga0209958, IMG submission 183942) | Wastewater bioreactor microbial communities from Cape Town, South Africa - Thiocy_inoc_plan (SPAdes) | ecosystem: Engineered > Bioremediation > Thiocyanate > Unclassified | place: South...
GAAACCGCCGAAAGCGGCGCTGCCGACCACCCGATCGCCCACCCGGCAGCCGCTGACGCCCGGGCCCAGCGCCAGCACCCGGCCCGCCACCTCGCCACCGGGCGAGAAGGGCAGTTCGGGCTGCACCTGGTACTTGCGCTGGATGATGAGGGTGTCGGGGAAGTTCACGCCAGCGGCGTGGACCTCGATGAGGACTTCGCCCGGGCCGGGCGTGGGCGAAGGCAGCTCGTCCACCACCAGGGATTCCGGCAATCCCCATTGTCTGCAAACCACAGCTTTCATCGTGTCTCTGTCGGTTGGAGTTCGCGGTCCAGTATAGCCACGAGGCGCTGTCCGGGCCATCTGAATAGAATTCCTATTCTGCACAGCGGAACCAAATGAGGACGCCATGGGACGCACCGCCAAACCACTCAAGACCCGCCGCTCCGACGCCGAGGGCGACCGCCGTTTCGTGACGGCGCTGGCGCGTGGCCTGGACGTGCTGCGCTGCTACCAGCCATCGGAGCGATGGCTGCCCAACCAGGAGATCGCGCACCGCACCGGCCTGCCCAAGGCCACGGTCTCGCGCATGACCTACACGCTCACCGCGCTGGGCTACCTGGAGCACTCGCCCGAGCGCGAGATGTATGCGCTGGGCTTGCCGGTGCTGGGCCTGGGGTTTCGCGTGCTGTCGCACTTCGAGCTGGGCCGCATCGCGCGGCCCTTCATGCAGGCCCTGGCCGACGAGGCCGGCGCGGCCGTGTCGCTGGCGGTGCGCAGCGGCGGCTGGGCGGTTTACGTGGCGCATTGCCGGTCGGCGGCGCCGCTGACCCTGGGGTTGGATGTGGGTGCGCGCCTGTCGCTGGCGCGCTCGGCGATCGGGCGTGCCATGCTGTTCTCGCTCGATGCCGACACGCGCGACAAGGCGCTCAAGGCCCTGCGGGCGGAGGCGCCCGCCGAGTGGGAACAGGGGCGCGGCGGCCTGGCCGAGGCACAGGCGCACCTGGAGCGCCATGGCTACGTGCGTTCGTCGCCGGGCGCGGACATCGGCGCCGTGGCGGTGACGCTGGACCCGGGCGACGGCCGCGACCGGTTCGGTCTCAACTGCGGCGGGCCGGCCAGCAGCATGGACGCGGCCAGACTGGCCTGCCTGGGGCCGCGGCTGATCGAGACGGCCGCCCGCATCGAGCGCGCGATCCGTTCCGAGAACTGAAAACGAGCGGCGGCAAACGGAAGCTTTCTGCCGTCGCAAATGCCCGGAGGTGGGGGGTGTCCCGGTTTACCGGCGTCGGCTGGCTGGCTAAACTGAATTCAAGTCCTTCATCAATTCTGCCCTGCGGAACTTGACGAACAGGCCCGGACGCCGAGCTCCTTTCGGCGCCATTCCCAACCGGAGCCCCCCATGCGACGTCGTGAATTGCTTCTTGCCACCGGCGCAGCAGGCGCACTGCCGCTGCTCGCCGCCGCCCAGGCCTTTCCGTCCCGGCCCGTGCTGCTGTACTGCCCGTTTCCCGCCGCCGGGCCGACCGATCTGATGTTCCGCGCCCTGGCCGAAGCGGCCGGGCGGGCCCTCGGCCAGTCCATCGTGGTCGAGAACAAGCCGGGCGCCGCCGGCACCATGACAGCGCCCACGATGCGGACCGCGCGGCCGGACGGCTACACCCTCACGCAATGCCCGATGGGCATGTTCCGCGTGCCGCACATGCAGCGCACGCAGACCTTCGACCCGGTCCGGGACTTCACCTTCATCATCAACCTGACGGGCTATACCTTCGGCATGGTGGTGCGCGCGGACTCGCCGTTCAAGACCGTCAAGGACCTGGTGGACTACGCCAAGGCCAACCCGGGCAAGATCACCTACGGCTCCACCGGCATCGGCGCGGGCCCACACTTGGCCATGGACGAGTTCGCCTCGCGCGCCGGCATCGAACTCACCCACGTGCCCTACAAAGGCAGCGCGGACATGCTGCCGGCGCTGCTGGGCGGCCACATCATGGTGGGCACCGACACGACGGGCTGGGCACCGCACGTGGACAGCGGCAAGATGCGTTTGCTGGCCACCTACGGCAGCCAGCGCACCAAGCGCTGGCCCAACGTGCCGACGCTCAAGGAACTGGGCTACGACACGGCGTCCGATTCGCCGTTCGGCATCGTGGGCCCCCGAGGCATGGACCCGGCCGTGGTCAAGGTCCTGCACGACGCCTTCCGCACCGGTCTGAACGATCCCAAGGTGATGGAGATCGTGGACCGCTTCGACCAACCCGTCATCTACATGAACTCGGCCGATTACACGGCCTGGGCCGCCAAGACCTACGCCGAGGAGGCGCGCACCATCGAGCGCCTGGGCATGAAGAACTCGCTGTGAGGCGGCCGGCATGAACCGCTTCCTGTCACCCGAGGGCCTGGCCCGGCCGAACGGCTTTTCCCACACGGCGCGCACCACGGGCCGCACCACCGTCTTCGTGTCGGGGCAGGTCTCGTACGACGCCAGCGGGCGCGTCGTGGGCGAGGGCGACCTGGCGGCGCAGACGCGTCAGGTCTACCGCAACCTGCAGGCCGCGCTGCAGGCCGAGGGCGCGTCGATGCACGACGTGGTGAAGACCGTGCTGTTCGTGCGCGACCTCGATCCCGACAAGGCGCGCGCGATCCGCGAGGCGCGCTCGCCCTTCCTCAACCCGGAGGGCTTGCCGGCCAGCACCATGGTGGGCGTCGCTTCGCTCGCGCGGCCGGAGCTTCTGCTCGAGGTCGAGGCCATCGCGGTGCTGGACTGAGATGAACGGTGCAACGCATGGCAAGGCCACCGATGGCCTGAGCCTGGCCGGCCGGTCCGTGCTGCCCGCGCAGATGCGCGTGGTGGTGCTGGGCGCGGGCGTGATGGGCCCGGGCATCGCGCTGGTGTTCGCCGAACACGGCATGCCGGTGGACCTGTGCGAGGTGAGCCAGCCGGCGCTGGACGCGGGCATGGCCGCGCTGGCCGACGCGCTGCTGCTCAAGCAGGAGGCCGGGCTGTGCACGCCCGAATCGGCCGCCCGCGCGATCGCCCGCGTCACCCCGCGCCTGGAGGCGGGCGAGGCCCTGGGCCGGGCCGACCTGGTCATCGAGGCCGTGCCCGAGAACCGCGAGATCAAGCGCGGCGTGTTCGAGCGCATCGCGGACGAAGCGCCGCCGCACGCGGTGGTGTGGAGCAACACCTCGACGCTGGACGTCTTTGGCCTGGCGCCGGCGGCGCTGGCGCCGCGCCTGCTGGTGGCGCACTGGTTCGCGCCGCCGCACATCCTGCCGCTGGTGGAGGTGGTGTGCCAGCCGCCCGTGCCCGAGAGCCTGCGCGACGAGACCCTGGCGCTGTTGCGCGCCCTCGGCAAGGCGCCGGTGCTGCTCGACAAGTTTGTTCCCGGCTTCGTCATCAACCGCTTGCTGCGCGCCCTGGGCCGCGAGGCCTTCGCCATGATCGAGGACGGTGTGATCTCCATCGCCGCGCTCGACGTGGCGGTGCGCACCAGCCTGGCGCCGCGCATGCAGGTGCTGGGTCTCATGCAGCGCTACGACTACACCGGGTTGCACCTGAGCCTGCGCAACCTGGGCGACCCCGACATCGTCGACGCGCCGGTGAACCGCTCGCCCGCGCCGCTGCGGGAGCGGGTGGCGCGCGGCGAACTCGGCGTCACCAGCGGCAAGGGCTTCTACGACTACGCCGGCCGCACCCCGCTGCAGTTGCAGCGCGAGCGCGATCTGCGCCTGTGGCGGGCGATGCACGGCCTGGCCGAGCTCGTCAGCGATCCGCACCCCATCTGAACCCCCCTGAATGATGCCCTCCGTTCCTGCCGACACCCGGCGCCTGCAACCCCTGGTCGATCCGCGTTCGATCGCCGTCTACGGCGCCTCGGCCGACCTCACGCGCCTGGGTGGCATGCCCGTGGCCCTGCTGACCGAGCGGGGCTTTCGGGGCGCCATCTATCCCATCAACCCGAAGTACGGCGAGATCGCCGGCCTGCGCTGCTACCCCGACATCGCCTCCACGCCCGAGCCGGCCGACCTGATCGTGATCGCCGTGGCCGCTCCCGAGGTGGTGCCGGTGCTGCGGCAGGCGGCCGCGCGCGGCATCCGCGCCGCGGTGGTCTTCGCCGCTGGTTTCGCCGAGGCCGGCGACGCCGAGGGCCTGGCGCTGCAGGCCGAGCTGGTGGACGCCGCGCGCGAACTCGGCATCGTGGTGGCCGGCCCCAATTGCATGGGTTTTGGCAACCTGGACAGCCACGCCTACAGCACCTTCACCGCCATCTTTCGCACGGTCGAGCCACCGCCCGCGCCGCGGGACACCGGCCTCATCACCCAAAGCGGCAGCCTGTGCTCGGCCATCTACGCGGCGGGGCGCCAGCTCGGCGTGCGCTTCGGCGTGGTGATCAACACCGGCAACGAGGCCTGCGTGGAGTTCGCCGAGTACCTGGAGTACCTCGCCGATCGCCCAGGCACCGAGGCCATCGTCGGCTACATCGAGGGCCTGCGTGATGGCCCGCGTTTCGAGCGCGTGGCCGCGCGGCTGCGTGACGAGGGCCGCTTGCTGGCCCTGCTCAAGGCGGGCGAGACCGACAAGGGTGCACAGGCCGCGGCCTCGCACACCGCCGCCCTGGCCGGCAGCGGCGCCGTCTACCGCGCCGTCTTCGAGCGCCTGTGTGTGGTGCCGGCGCGCGACATCCTGCACACGGCCGACATCGCCTACCTGGCCCGTTTCCGGCAGCGCGCGAGCGGCCGGCGCGTGGCGGTTCTCACCATCTCGGGCGCCATCGGCGCGCTGCTGGCCGACGCCTTCACCCAGGCCGGCGTGGAACTGCCGGAGTTCTCCGCTTCGCTGCGCGATGCGTTGCACGCGGGCATTCCGCGCTTCGGTATGGTGCGCAACCCGGTGGACTTCACCGGCAACATCGTCAACCGCCACCAGTTCAGCGCCGAGGCGCTGCAGCACATCTTCGACTCGGGCGAGGCGGACTTCGCCGTGCTGTACGCGCCGGGTTTCCTGATCGACCGCATGGCCGAAGGCATCGCCGAGGTGTCGCGCCGCGCGGGGCGGCTGGTGGCGGTGATTTCCACCGGCCAGGTGGCGCGCCGCGGCGCGCTCGAAGACGCTGGCATCCCGGTGTTCGACGACACCACGCGGGCCGTGCAGGCGCTGGCCAGCCTCGCCCATTGGCACGAGAACCGGCGCCGCTACGCGTCGATGCCCACGGTGCGGGTCTCGGCGGCCGGGCCGGGCCTCGGCGCGACCGCCCTTGGCCTCCTGCGCGAGGCGTGCGAACAAGGCCGAACGCTGCTCGACGAGCACCAATCGAAGCGCCTGCTCGCGGCCCTGGGCGTGCCCACGGTGGCCGAACGCGCGGTGCGGGACGCCGACGCCGCGGTGCAGGCGGCGCGCGCCATCGGCTACCCCGTGGCGCTCAAGGTCTTGGGCGCCGACCTCGCGCACAAGTCCGACGTGGGGGGGGTGCGCTTGCACTTGCGCGACGAGGTGGCCGTGCGCGAAGCCTATGAACGTGTGCAGCAAGCGGTGGCGCAGCGCGCGCCGCGGGCCCGCGTGGAAGGCGCGCTGGTGCAGGCGCAGGCCGCGCCTGGCGTGGAGCTGCTGGTGGGCGTGGCGCGCGACCCGGTGTTTGGGCTGGTTATGAGCCTGGGCCTGGGCGGTCTCTGGACCGAGGTCCTGGGCGACGTGGTGCACGCGCCCCTGCCGGTGGGCCGCGAACTGGTGCCCGCGCTTTTGCAGCGCCTGCGCGCCTGGCCGCTGCTGCGAGGCGCGCGCGGCAGCGCCGCGGTGGACCTGGCCGCGCTGGCGCGGGCCGTCGAGGCGGTGTCCGACGCGGCCTGGGCCTTGCGCGAGCACATCGACGAACTGGAGATCAACCCGCTGATCGCGCGCGGCGACGGCGCGGTGGCGGTGGATGGGCTGGTGCGGCTGCGCGCGGCACCCGATGTGTGTCACGTCGAGCCGCCGGTGGAGCTGGCCGAATGAGCGCCGGCGAGCGCGTGGCGCTGGTGACCGGGTCCACCAGCGGCATTGGCCTGGCCATCGCCCGGCGCCTGGCGCGCGAGGGTTTCCGCATGGCCTTGCATGGCTTCGCCCCGCCCGAGGGCGTGGCCGCGATCGAGGAGGCGCTGAGGAAGCTGGGCGCGCCGCAGGCCCGCCACTTCGAGGCCGACCTGCTGCAGCCGGCGCAGATCGAGCGGCTGATGGCCGCCGTGGCACAGGACCATGGCCGCCTGGACGTGTTGGTCAATAACGCCGGCATCCAGCACGTGGCGCCGATCGATCAATTTCCGCCCGAGCGCTGGGACGCCATCCTTGCCGTCAACCTGAGCGCGGCGTTTCACACCACGCGCCTGGCGTTGCCCTTGATGCGCGCGCGGGGCTGGGGCCGCATCGTCAACATCGCCTCGGTCAGCGGCCTGGTGGCCGCGCCCATGAAAGCGGCCTACGTGGCCGCCAAGCACGGCCTGGTGGGCCTGACCAAGGTCACCGCGCTGGAGACCGCCACCGAGGCGATTACCTGCAATGCCATCTGCCCGGGCTGGGTGCTCACGCCCCTGGTCGAGCGGCAACTGCAGGCGCGCCACGCGGCTGAGGGCGGCAGCCGCGAGGACGTCGTGCGCCAGCTGCTGGTGAAGCAGCCCTCGCAGGATTTCGTGACGCTGGAGCAGGTGGCCGCGCTGGCGGCCTACTTCGTGTCGGATGAGGCGGCGCAAACGCGCGGCGTGGCCTGGAACCTGGACGGCGGCTACGCCGCGGCCTGAGCGCCCGGTGGGCGCTCAGGCCCTGTCCGTCATTCGTTGGGCGCGAAGCTGCACAGCCCGCCGCGGAATTCGGCCGAGGTGAAGACCTCGGGCAGCACCGCCGCCAATTCGTCCGGGTCCATCTGGATGCCGTTGGCCTTGAGCAGCGGCGCGGCCTCGTCCACCATCGCGCGCCAGTCCTTGATGAGGCGGTAGGGCTCCACCGTGTCCGGGCAGGGCTGCTCGCCCAGGGCCCTTACCAGCAGCTCGGTGAAGTTGGTCACGCGAAAGCCGTGCGTGTGGCCTTCCTTGGACAACTGCAGGTGGCAGCCATGGAACAGCGACACCAGCGCGTCCACGTTGTTCTGCCGGCACAGCGCCAGCGTGTCCTGGCGCACGTGGGCCTTGAGCTCGGGCGAGCGGTCGGAGCCCGAGGCGCCGCACATGTAGCCGGGCTCCTCGGCCTCGGCCACCACCGTCAGGCCAGGGATGGCGCGCAGCAGGCGCAGCACCGCCTGGCCCACCTCGGGCAGGCCGCGGTGGGTGTGCACCACCACGCGCTCGTTCACTGGCGTTGTGAAGCGCCCGATCAGTTCGGCTTCGTGCTCGAGCAGGAATTGGGTGATGTGGTCGAAATCGAAGGCGACTTCGCGGTAGCCCTTGATCGTTTCCCCCAGGTGGATCTGGCACGAGGGGCACCAGCTCAGCACCTTCTGCGGCGTGAATTCGCCGAAGCGCTGCAGCGTCTGCTCGGACACGCGCCCGCCCTTCTTGAGATCGCCCTCCCACTTGCTGTAGACGATGCCGCAGCAGGCCGAAGGGCCGCCCATCACTTCGTACTCGACGTCCAGGCGGTCCAGGATGGTCATCACGTTGAACAGCACGTGCGGCGTGCGGATCGGATTGCAGCCGGTGTAGAAGACGACATCCACCGGCCGGGCCTGCGGCGGCCTGAGCAGCCGCGCCACCTCGGCCGGCAGCAGCTGCATGGAGACCATGATGCGGATGGCCCGCGCCATCTTGCGGAACACGTGTGGCGTCGGGTTGTCCACTTGGGACACCTTGGAACAGCTCATCATCACCAGGCGGCGCGGGTTGATGCCCTCGGGGCAGGCGGGGATGCAGTCGCCGCAGCCATTGCATTGGCGCACCCAGGTGGCGGAGGCCGGCGGCAGCGGTACCGAGTCGCGCATGAAGTCGAGCACGCCGGAGACGACCTGGCCGGGGTCGGCCTCGGCCAGGCCGGGCGCGAACGGCCGCACCGGGCAGACCTCGACGCAGGCGCCGCAGCGCGTGCAGGCGGACAGCATGTCGGCCCAGGCCTGGTCGACGTAGTCGCTGAAGCCGGCTTGGGCGGGGGTGGGGGTGTTCATGGGGGACTCCTCGAGGATCGCTTCAGCCGCCGAGGCGCACCGCAATGGCTTCGATCTCCACGCGCACCGAGGCCGAGCCCAGGCGCGCCTCCACCGCCGAGCTGGCCGGTGGGGCGGGAGAGTCGGCGAACAGCTGGTTGCGCACCTCGCTGAACAGCGCGTATTCGCGGATGTCGGTGAGGAACACCGTGAGCTTGCGGATGTCGTCGCGCGTGGCGCCATGCTCGGCCAGCCGGGCCAGGATCTTGTCGAACACGATGCGTGTCTGCTGCGCGGTGTCGTAAGGCGCGGCGGTGCCCGCGGTGGCACCGGAGACAAACATCAGGCGGGCGCCGGCGATGTCAACGCTGTGAACGGGAAGGAATCGGGGGGTGTCGGGCATCGGGGTCCTTGAGCGGCGGCGGGCCCGCCGCGAGTGGGTGCGACGAGGTTACGCACGCGGCACCCCCGCTTCAATTGCGGGCGGCTCTCGATGCTTTCGATTGGCGGAACGGTGCGCGGCGCGCCGCGCCTCAGCGGTGGTGGTCGGGGTCGATCAGGCCGGCCTCGACGAAGCGCTCGCGCACGGCCCTGTCCTTGAGCGCGCCGCAGCGCTCAAGGACCTGCAGGGTGTTGGCGCAGAGCTGGCGCGTGCGGGTGGCCAGGCCCTCACCGCCGCACAGCCTGCCCAGCACGCGTTCGCGCGCGGCGACGCCCAGTCCGGCTTGTTCCAGCCATTCCCCGTGGAGGCGGGGATCGCGCGCGTGAAAGGCCGCCATGACCCGCGGCAGCTGGCCGCCCCAGTGCGCGCGCGCCGGCGCGTCCAGGCCCTTCCACACCAGCGCGAAGGCCTGCGCGAAGTAGCGCGCGTGCACCCACTCGTCTTCCAGGTGGGCCAGCAGCAGGCGCTGCAGGCCCGAGTGCGCGGTGCCGCGCATCGAGTCGACGATGGCCTTGGTGATCATGGTCTCGCCGACGAAGCCGACCATGAACCAGGCCAGGTCGCGCTGCGCCGGCGGGGCCTCGGCCACCCAGGCCTCCAAGGCCGCGATCTTCAGGCTCGGTTCGTCGCGCGCCGCCAGGGAGAAGCACTGGCGCAGCGCGCGGCTCGCGTGCGCGGTGAAGAAGGCGTGGTAGCCCTCGTCGGTGTAGAGCTTGAGCGCGTCCAGCGCCATGGGCTCGGGCAGGAAGTCCTTCAGGCGGTTCTGCGCGATGGCCTGCGCGGCGGTGTTGACGATGCGGTGCTCGGTGAGCGTCATGTCGTCCAGGAACTGCACCAGCCGCGCGGCGGCGAGGCGGTTGCGCTCGGCCAGGCCGAGCGGGCGCAGGGCCGGGTGGGACAGCAGTTCGTCCTGGGCGCCGAAGACGAACCAGCGCACGCTGGCCAGGTCTTCGCCCCGGCCGAGCGCGAAGTCGGTCAGCGACGGCTTGGCGCGCACGGCCGAGGTGGCGATCCAGTCCTTGAACGGGTCGTCGTCGGCTGGGCGCATGACGCGGGGCCCGGGTTCAGGCGGCCAGCCGGCGCTGCAGCACCGGCCAGCAGACGATCACCGCCAGACCCAGCAGCACCAGGGCGGCCGCGCCCAGCTTCCAGCCGGGCAGCGACTCCCCCAGCGACAGGGCCGAGGCGCTCATGCCGAACACCGGCACCAGCAGCGCCAGGGGCGTGACGGTGGCGGCCGGGTGGCGCCCCAGCAGCCAGTTCCAGACGCCGTAGCCGAACAGGGTGTTGCCCAGCGCCTGCCACAGCACGCTGGCCCACACCACCGCGCCGGCCGAGCGCAGCGACTGCGCGATCAGCGCCGGCCCCTCCACCATCAGCGATATCGCCAGCAGCGGCGGCACCGCGAACACGCTGCTCCAGACCATGAAGTGCAGCATGTTCACCCCCCCCAGCGACTTGACCACCAGGTTGGATGCGGCCCAGAAGAACGCGGCGGCGAGGATGATGCCCAGCCCGAGCAGGGTGACGCTGGCGTCCAGGTGGGCGGCGATCACGCCCAGGCCGGCGATGGCCAGCAGCAGGCCGGCGACCTGGTAGCCCCGCACGCGCTCGCGCAGGAGCCACAGCGACAGGCCGATGGTGAAGAACACCTGCACCTGCACCACCAGGGAAGCCAGGCCGGGTGAGATGTGGCCGTTGATGGCAAAAAACAGCAGCCCGAACTGCCCCGGGCCCAGCAGCACACCGACGGCGGCCATGGAGCGCCAGTAGGCCTTGGGTCGCGGCACGAACAGCAGCCAGGGCAGGGCGGAGAAGGTGAACCGCAGGGTGGCGAACAGGAAGGGAGGCAGTCCGTCCAGCCCCCAGCGGATGACGACGAAGTTCGTGCCCCAGACCGCCACGACGGCCAGGGCAAGCAGCAGGTGCGGGGTAGGCAAGGTCGGTGCGGGTGGGGAGGGAGCGGGCAGTGTAGTCAGGCGCCGCGCGGCGGACCGGCCGGGGCCTTGCATGGGGTTATTATTTGCAACTCTGTTGCGATAACCTCGACGCCATGGCCCGCTTCCCCGCCGACACCGATGCCGTGCCCGCCGCCTTGCAGGCGCGCCTGGACGCCGCCGGCCTGCGCCGCACCCTGGCCACGCGCGCGGCCCTGGGCGTGTTCCTGGCCCGCCCGGGCCAGGGGCTCACGCACGCGCAGGTGCTGCAGGCCCTGCGCCAGCGCGGGCACGGGCCCAACCGCGTGACGCTCTACCGCTTGCTCGATCGCCTGGCCGCCTGCGCCGTGCTGGCGCGCCACAGCGACGACCGGGGCACCTGGCGCTACCGCCTGCAGGACCCCGCCGCGCCGGTTTCCCCGCGCGGCGCACCGGCGCTGCGGCCACGTTTCGAATGCCGGCGCTGCGGCCAGGACCGCACGCTGGACGACACGCCCACCGCCCTGGCCTGGCTGCGCGGCCTGCAGCGCGCGCTGGCGCGCCAGGGCGTGGTGGTCGAGCGCGCGGAACTGGCCCTGCTGGGCGTGTGCGCGCGCTGCGCCGATACCGACACCCTTTCCCAACCCCGGAGCTGAACCATGAAAGCCCTCGCCATCCCCGCCGTCCTCGCTGCCTTGCTGTCCGCTGGCGCGGCCTTCGCGCAGCACTCGCAGAAAGAAATCCAGGAAGACATCCAGCGCCACCGCGCCATGGCGGCCGCGCACGAAGGCGCGGCCAAATGCCTGGAGGCGGGCAAGGGCGAGAAGGCCTGCCAGGCGGCGCTCGCCGAGGCCTGCAAGGGACTGGCCCTGGGCAAGTACTGCGGCCTGCGCCACGCGCATTGACGCACCGCGCCTGGCCCGCCCGCACCCGGTGCCGGCGGGAGCGGGCGATACCATCGCCGGGTGAACCTGGCCCAGCACCCTCTCTTCGTCTCCCTCACACCGGTCTTCCTGCTCATCGCGCTGGGTTACCTGGCGGGTCGGCGCGACTGGATCCGCGACACGGCGGTCAAGGACTTGTCCAACCTCGTGTTCCTGATCCTCATTCCCTCGCTGCTGTTTCGCACCATGGCCTCGGTGCACCTGGAAGAGCTGGACCTGCGGCCCGTGCTGGCCTACTTCCCGGTGGTGCTGCTGGTCTTCTTCACCGCGGTCGCCTGGCGCGGCTTCAGCCGCGAGAGCGTGGTGGTGGCCATGGCGGGGGTGTTCTCCAACATGGTGATGATCGGCATCACCCTGGCCGAGTTGGCCTATGGCAAGCCGGCGCTGGTGACCATGCTGACCCTGGTGTCGGTGCACGCCTTCATCCTGCTCAGCGTGGGTTCGGTGGTGCTGGAGCTGGTGGTCACGCGCGAGGCGCGCGAGCGCGGCGAGACCACGCCGCCGCTGTGGGCCACGCTGGGCTCGGTCATCAAGGGCACGGTGATCCACCCGATCCCGCTGCCCATCCTGTGCGGCCTGCTGTACGCGCAGACCGGCTGGGCCCTGCCCGTGGTGGTGGACAAGCCGCTGCAGCTGCTGGGCAGCGCCTTCGGCCCGATCGCGCTGGTGCTGGTGGGCGTGAGCCTGGCGCGCACGCCGCTGGCCGGGCACTGGCGGCCCGCGCTGGGTGTGTCGCTGGTGAAGAACCTGCTGCTGCCGCTGCTGGTGGGTTTGTCGGCCTGGGGGCTGGGCATCACCGGCCTGCCGCTGACGGTGATGGTGGTGGCCGCCGCCCTGCCGGTGGGCGCCAACGTCTTCCTGTTCGCGCAGCGCTACGACACCGCGCAGGCGCTCACCACCGCGAGCATGGGCCTGTCCACCGGGCTCGCGCTGTTCACCCTGAGCGTGGTGATGACGGCGATGGCCTGGCTCAACCCGCTCGCGGGCTGAGCCGCGGGCCTCACTGGCTGATCTTGCGCGCCTCTTCCACCTGGTATTCGAAGTAGCGCTGAAAGCCGAAGGCCAGACTGCCCATGAAGGCGATGGTGCCCGTCAGCAGCAGCAGCACCAGGGCGATCATGGTCAGCCAATTGGTGTGGCTGCCCGCACCCCCAGGGGTTGCGGGGTTGAACCAGCGGTCCCACTTCTCGGCGTCGGCCAGGGCGTAGACGATGCCCGTGAGGCAGGCGGCGGCGATGCTCAGGCCCAGCAGGGGGATCAGCACCCAGGAGAGCTTGTCGTCCTGCCCGTAGGCCAGCACGCGCTCCACGCCGTACCAGCCCAGGGCCGTGGGCAGGGGGTGCAGCCAGCCCACCCAGTCGCCCAGGCCGCGCAGGTAGAAACGGTGCAGGCCCAGGGCGCCGCCGATGAGCGCCAGCCAGACGGCCAGCGTCTTGTTCTTGCGTGCCGCCACGTTCAGCCCTCCTGCGGCGGGGTGTGGTGCGCCTCGCCCAGCGGCTTTTCCATGATCACGATGTCCAGCCAGCGGCCGAACTTCCAGCCGCAGGCTGCCACCGTGCCCACAGGCGTGAAGCCCAGCGCGCGGTGCACGCCGACGGAGCCGGCATTGCCCGAATCGCCGATCACGGCCATCACCTTGCGGATGCCGGCGCGCTGCAGCACGGCCAGCAGCTCGGCCAGCAGCAGGCGGCCCAGGCCCCGGCCGGCGGCCTCGGGGGCGAGGTAGATCGAGTCCTCGACCGAGAAGCGGTAGGCCGGGCGCGGCTTGAACCAGTTGCCATAGGCGTAGCCCAGCACCTGGCCCTGCTCTTCGATCACCAGCCAAGGCAGGCCCTTGCCCAGCACGTCGGCGCGTCGCTGGGTCATCTCGGCCGGGGTGGGCGGGGTGGTCTCGAAGGTGCCCGTGCCGTGCAGCACGTGGTGTTCGTAGATGCGGGTGATGGCGGCGAGGTCGTCGTCGGTGCTGGGGCGGATCAGGGGCATGGCGGGTGGCCGGAAGAAGAGCGGCGTGGCGGAATCGGCGGCGGGCTATAATCGCCGGCTTTGCGGTGTTTCGCTGGCCGGGTGGTCAGTCGTGTGTCTCAGGCACCGCGGAAATTGCTGTGAAGCAGCGGATCGAAAGATCCGGCGGCACCCCGGAAGGCCCGGTCGGTGCCCAACCACCCGAAGGATAAATCATGGTCGTCATTCGACTCTCCCGCGGCGGTGCCAAGGCCCGTCCGTTCTACACCATCGTCGCCGCCGACAAGCGTGCGCGCCGCGACGGCAACTTCATCGAGCGCCTGGGTTTCTACAACCCCAACGCCAAGGGCGGCGAAGAGAAGCTGCGCATCGCCACGGACCGCCTGAACTACTGGCTCGGCGTCGGTGCCACCCCGTCCGACACCGTCGCGCGCCTGGTCAAGGAAGCCAAGGCCGCTGCGCCGGCCGCCTGATCGCGCCATGTCCGCGGCCCTGGTCGCGTCGGCCCTGCCGGCCGATGCCGTTGAACTGGGCCGCGTCCAGGATGCCTGGGGCATCAAGGGCTGGGTCCGCATCCAGCCCCACAGCGCCGACACCGACGCGCTGTTCGCCAGCCAGGACTGGTACCTCCAGCCGCCCGAAGCCTGCTTCGCGCGCGGCTTTTCTGCTTTCAAGGGCTGCGTGGCCGTGCGGGTGGCCGAGCTCAAGGCCCACGCCGACGGCCTGGTGGCCCGGCTCGAGGGCGTCGACGACCGCAACCTGGCGGAGTCGCTCAAGGGCTGCCGCATCAGCCTGCCGCGCAGCGCCTTTCCCGAGCCCGAAGAGGGCGAGTACTACTGGGTCGACCTGATCGGCCTGCGGGTGGTCAACCGCGAGGGCGAGGACCTGGGCGTGGTGCGCGACCTCGTGAGCACGGGACCGACCTCGGTGCTGGTGCTCGAGTACCTCGAGACGGTGGACGGCGAGGAGCGCGCCGCCGAGCGGATGATCCCCTTCGTGGCCGCCTACATCGACGACGTGGACCGCGCCGCTGGGCGCATCACCGCCGACTGGCAAAAAGACTACTGAGCGGGGCAGGCGCCCATGCGCTTCGACGTCATCACCCTGTTCCCCGAGCTGTTCCAGCCCTTCCTGGCGCACGGCATCAACCGGCGGGCCTTCGAATCGAAGCAAGTCGACGTGCGCCTGTGGAACCCGCGCGATTTCGCCGAGGGCAACTACCGGCGCGTGGACGACCGCCCCTTCGGTGGCGGCCCGGGCATGGTCATGATGGCCGAGCCGCTGTGGCGCTGCCTGCAGGCCATCCGGGCCGAGCGCGCCGAGCCCGAGGGCCAGCGCGCGCCCGTGGTGCTGTTCTCGCCCGTCGGTGAGCGGCTGGACCACGCGGGCGTCGAGGCCTGGGCCGCCGGGCCGCGGGGCGCGGTGCTGGTCTGCGGCCGCTATGAGGGCATCGACCAGCGCTTCATCGACGCCTGCGTCGACCTGCAGCTCAGCCTGGGCGATTTCGTGCTCTCGGGCGGCGAAATCCCCGCCATGGCCCTGCTGGACGCCGTGGCTCGCCTGCAGCCCGGCGTGCTGGGCGACGAGGGCAGCCACCAGCAGGACAGCTTCAACCCCGCGCTAGACGGCCTGCTCGACAGCCCGCACCACACCCGGCCCGAGGTCTGGCAGGGCCCGCACGGCCCCCTGGGCGTGCCACCGGTGCTGCTGGGTGGGCACCACGGGCAGATCGAGCGCTACCGCCGCGAGCAGCGGCTGGCGCTGACCGCGCGCCAGCGGCCGGACCTGATCGCCCGGGCCCGGGCCGAGGGCCGGCTGGGGCCGGACGACGAGCGCTTTCTGCGCGGCCTGGGCTGAGCCGGCGGTCCGGATTCCCCGCTCTGGCGGGTCTGGCTATAATGGTGGGCTTTTCGATCCTCTGGCCGGCCGCCGCGACCGTTTCCTCAGTCAGTCCTGACCCACGGATTCGCGGCCTTCAGTGCAGCGCGGCCACGATCGTGGAACAGGAAACATGAACCTCATCCAGACCCTCGAGCAGGAAGAGATTGCCCGCCTCGGCAAGACCATCCCGCCCTTCGCCCCCGGCGACACCGTGATCGTCAGCGTCAACGTCATCGAAGGCACCCGCAAGCGCGTGCAGGCCTACGAAGGCGTCGTGATCGCCCGCCGCAACCGGGGCCTCAACTCCAGCTTCATCGTGCGCAAGATCTCCAGCGGCGAAGGCGTGGAGCGGACCTTCCCGCTGTACAGCCCGCTGATCGCCAAGATCGAGGTCAAGCGCCGCGGCGACGTGCGCCGCGCCAAGCTGTACTACCTGCGCGAGCGCAGCGGCAAGTCGGCCCGCATCAAGGAAAAGCTGGGCGCCTGATCCGGCACCGCGCAAAAGCCGCTCCATGGAGCGGCTTTTTTGTGTCCATGACCGAACCCATCGTCCGCATCCCGCCCTTCGATCCCCGCACCGTGCCGGTGGTGGCCACGGGGGCGAGCGAAGGCCTGCCGCCGCCGTCGCCGCACCGCCTCACGCCCGACGGCCTGCGCGCGCTGTTCGAGGCGCCGCCGGTCTGGACACCCGAGCTGTGGCGCGAGCGCCGCTTCGCCGAGCGCGAGCCGGCCGACGCAGCCGTGCTGCTGCCCCTGGTGGTGCGCGACGAGCTCAACCTGCTGCTCACCCAGCGCACCGCCACCCTGTCCACGCACTCGGGCCAGATCGCCTTCCCGGGCGGCAAGGTCGATCCGCAGGACGCCGACGCCATTGCCGCCGCCCTGCGCGAGGCCGACGAAGAGGTCGGCCTGCCGCCGCAGAACGTGGAGGTGCTGGGCACGTTGCCGGTCTACATCACTGGCACCGCCTTCCACGTGACGCCGGTGGTGGCGCTGGTGCGGCCCGGCTTCACGCTCAAGCCCAACCCGCACGAGGTGGACGACGTCTTCGAGGTGCCGCTGCGCTTCCTGATGGACCCGCGCCACCACCGCCGCCACCTCATGAATTTCGACGGTACCGCGCGCGAGTGGTACTCCATGCCCTGGCACGACGGCCAGCGCGAGCGCTTCATCTGGGGCGCCACGGCGGGCATGCTGCGCAACCTGTACCGCCTGCTCACGGCCTGACCGGGGCCTGGCGCGCGGCGCGGTCGCGTCTGTTGAGCGGAGGGGCGCGTGTGCCCACTATCATCGGCCCATGGGTTTTCTGGCCATTCTGCTGGCGCTGCTCATCGAGCAGGCCCGTCCCCTGTCGTTCGACAACCCCGTGCACGCCGGTCTGCGCGCCTGGGGCCGCGGCGTGCGCCGCAACCTCGATGCGGGCCAGTCCTCGCATGGGTGGCTGGCCTGGCTGCTGGCCGTGGGCGTGCCGGCGGCGCTGGCGGCGCTGATCTACCACGCCCTGTGGGAGCTGAGCGGCGTGCTGGCCCTGGTCTGGACGGTGGCGGTGCTCTACGTGACCCTGGGTTTTCGCCAGTTCAGCCACCACTTCAGCGAAATCCGCCGCAGCCTGGAGGACGGCGATGAGCGCGGCGCGCGCGAGCAACTGGCGCGCTGGCTGCGCGTGGACGCCAGCACCCTGCCGCGCACCGAGTTGCTGCGCCAGGTGATCGAGCACTCCGTGCTGGCCGCGCACCGCCACGTGTTCGGCGTGTTCGTGTGCTTCCTGGTGTTCTGGGTGATCGGCCTGGGGCCGGCGGGCGCGGTGTTCTACCGGCTGGCCGAGTACCTGTCGCGCAACTGGCGCGAGCGCCCCGACGGCACGCCCAGCGCGGCGCTGCGCCGCGCCGCGGCCACGGCCTGGCGCTGGATCGACCACGTGCCCGCGCGCGTCACGGCCCTGGGCTTCGCGGTGGTGGGCAATTTCGAGGAAGCCGTGGCCAGCTGGCGCGCCGACGCCGAGCGCTTCGCGCCGGGCAGCGACGGCGTGGTGCTGGCGGCCACCTCGGGCGCCATCAACGTGCGCCTGACGCCGCAGGACCCGGCGGCCCCGCCCCCGGACGAGACCGACCCCGGCGCGCGCCCCGAGCCCCAGCTCGCCCACCTGGGCAGCGTGGTGGGCCTGGTGTGGCGCGCGGTGGTGCTGTGGATGCTGCTGCTGGCGCTGCTCACGCTGGCGCGGGTGTAGGCCGCGCGGGTCGACGCGCCACTGAACCGGTTTTGCTGGGCCGCGGGCGCGCGCCCTTGAGGGGATCGCGCGCCGCGCGGCAGGGGTGGGCCGGTCAATACGTCCGCTTGTTGCTCAGCTCATCGAACAGTTCGTCGTAGAGCCGGTAGCGGTTCTGGTCGATGGCCAGCGGGTCCGCCGCCGGATCGGCGCCCACGTGGGCGCGCACGCCGCAGCCCGGCTCGTGCCGGTGCGTGCAGTTGTAGAAGCGGCAATCGCCCAGCGCGGCGCGCAGGTCGGGCATGAGCTGCGCGAGTCGTTCGGCCTCAAGGTGGTGCAGGCCGAATTCCTGGAAGCCCGGCGAGTCGATGAGCGCGCTTTCGCGCGCCGGCTCCAGCCAGTACCAGGTGGTGGCGGTCGTGGTGTGGCGCCCGGTGTTGAGGGCGCGCGAGATCTCGCCGGTCTGCGCGCCGGCCTCGGGCACCAGCCGGTTGACCAGCGTGCTCTTGCCCACGCCGGAAGGGCCCAGCACCAGCGTGTGGCGGCCGGTCAGGCGCTGGCGCAGGGCGTCCAGCCCGTGGCCGTCGTGAAGGCCCAGCGGCAGCACGGGCGTGCCCATGCGCCGGTAGGGCTCGAGCCGCGCCCAGGCCTGGTCGAAGGACTCGCCCAGGTCTTGTTTGTTGAGCACGATGCAGGCGCTGATGCCCTCGGCCTCGGCCGCGAGCAGGGCGCGCGTGAGCTGGGCCTCGGAGAACACGGGCTCCGCGGCGAGCAGGATCAGCACCTGGTCGAGGTTGGCCGCGAAGGCCTTGGTGCGCATCTCGTCCTGGCGGTAGAAGAGGTTGCGCCGGGTCTCGATGCGTTCGATGCTGCCCTCGTCGCCACTGGGCTGCCAGGCGACGATGTCGCCCACGACCACGGCGCTTTTCTTGCCGCGGGGGTGGCACAGGGTGCGCTGGCCGTTCTCGTCCTCGACCAGGCAATGGCGGCCATGGGCCGCCACCACACGGGCCAGGCGCGTGCCGCCCATCAGGACGCGAGCAAGGCGTTGACCGCCGCCGCGCAATGGAAGTCGCTGACCGAGACGCCGTTCACGTCGTGCGTATTGAAGCGCAGGGTGCAGCGGTTGTAGCCGAAGGCCGCGTCGGGGTGGTGGTCCTCGCGGTGGGCGATCCAGGCCATGGCGTTCACGAAGGCCATGGTCTCGTGGTAGTTGGCGAAGCGGAAGGTGCGCTCGATGGCGCCGTCGATCAGTTTCCAGCCGTCGGCCTCGCTGCCGTTGAGCTGGCTGAGCTGGGTGACGATCTCGGTGGCGTTGAGCGCGCGGCGGTTCTGGTGGATGGGGTGCATGGTCAGGCGCTCTCAGGCGGCGGTCAGGCGGGCCAGGCGTTCGCTGGCGGGGGGGTGGGAATAGTAGAAGCGCGCGTACAGCGGGTCGGGCGTGAGCGTGCTGGCGTTGTCCTGGTACAGCTTGAGCAGGGCGCTGGCGAGGTCGACTCCGCGCGTCTTGTCCTTGGCGAAGGCGTCGGCCTCGAACTCGTGCCGGCGCGACAGCTGCGCGGCCAGCGGCGACAGGAAGTAGGTGAACAGCGGCACCACCAGCAGGAAGAGGATGAGCGCGAGCGCGTCGTTGGGCGCGCGCAGGTCGGGCTCCACGCCGAGGCCGGTGAAGAACCAGGCCTGCGAGGCCGCCCAGCCCAGGGCCGCGAAGCCCACGAAGCTGAGCGCGAACAGCAGCAGCACGCGCTGGGTGATGTGGCGCAGGCGGTAGTGGCCGAGCTCGTGCGCGAGCACGGCGTCGATCTCGTCGGGGTTGAGCTGCTTGAGCAGGGTGTCGAAGAACACCACGCGCTTGGCCGCGCCGAAGCCGGTGAAGTAGGCGTTGGCGTGCGCGCTGCGCTTGCTGCCGTCCATGACGAACAGGCCCTGGGCCGAGAAGCCACAGCGCGCCATGAGGGCGTTGACGCGGGCCTTGACGGCGTCGTCGGCCAGCGGCTCGAAGCGGTTGAACAGCGGCGCGATGAGCGTGGGGTAGAGCACCAGGGCCAGCAGGTTAAAGACCATCCACACGCCCCAGGCCCAGAGCCACCAGGTGCTGCCGGCGGCGCCCATGAGCCAGAGCACCAGCGCGGCCAGCGGCAGGCCGATGGCCGCGCCGATCAACGCGCCCTTGAGTCCGTCGGCGACCCACAGGCCCAGGCCCATCTTGTTGAAGCCGAAGCGCTCCTCCAGCCGGAAGGTGGCGTACCAGGAGAAGGGCAGGCCCAGCAGGCCGCCGATGAGCGCGAAGGCGGTGATCAGCGCGAGCTGCTGCCACAGGCCAGGGCCCAGCCAGTCGAGCAGGCCGAGGTTGAGCGCGTTCAGGCCGCCGAGCAGGGTCCAGCCGATCAGCAGGGCGGTCTCGAAGGCGGTGCTGAGCAGGCCGAAGCGCGTCTTGGCGATGGTGTAGTCGGCGGCCTTGCGGTGGGCGTCGAGCGGGATGGTGGCGTCGAAGGGCGCGGGCACCTGATCGCGGTGGCGGGCCACGTGGCGGATCTGGCGGCTGGCGAGGGCGAAGCGGGTCAGCAGGCCCAGCACCAGCAGGGCGCAGAAGAGGGCGGTGAAAGCGAGGGAAGCGGTGTCCATGAAGGCGCCAGTCTACCGGTGCCCCCGCCGGCCCGCCGGGGCCGGCGGATGACGGAAAATCGCGGGATGACCTCCAATCCCGCCGACATCGCCGCCCCCGAAGTGCCCACGCTCGCCAAGAGTGACCAGAACCTGGTCTGGATCGACTGCGAAATGAGCGGTCTCGATCCCGAGAAGGAGCGCCTGCTGGAGATCGCGGTGGTGGTGACCGGCCCGCAGCTCACGCCGCGCATCGAAGGCCCCGTCATCGTGGTCCACCAGAGCGATGAGCTGCTCAACGCCATGGATGCCTGGAACAAGGGCACGCACGGCCGCAGCGGTCTCATCGACAAGGTGCGCGCCAGCACGGTGAGCGAGGCCGAGGCCGAGCAGCAGCTCATCGACTTCATCTCGCGCTACGTGCCGAAGAACAGCGCACCCCTGTGTGGCAACACCATCGGCCAGGACCGCCGCTTCCTGGTGAAGTACATGCCCCGGCTCGAGGCCTACCTGCACTACCGCAACGTCGATGTGAGCACCTTGAAGGAACTGGCCAAGCGCTGGCGCCCCGAAGTGGTCGACGCCTTCAAGAAGCGCCAGCTGCACACCGCCCTGGCCGACGTGCACGAATCCATTGACGAACTCGAGCACTACCGCGCGCGGTTTCTGCGCTGATCGGGCCGGGTCCGTGCCTTGCCGGCCCCTGCCGGCGGCGGGGTTGCCCGATGCCACCGCCGCCCCCCCTTGCGGGTCCGTCACCCCGGCCTTGCATGACAATAAAGTGACTTTCACGCCGATTTCACATGAAAAAGAAATCCCGCCCCTTCATTGAGCGCCACTTCGAGACGCTGCAACTGGCCACCGCGGTGGCCTTTCTCTTGCTTGTGGGGCTGTACGCCTCGCTCACCGGCGCGGCCGACGCCGGCCTGAGCCGCACGGCGGTCTGGCTGCTGATCGTCTCGGCGGCCGTCGGCGCCTACATGGCCATGAACATCGGCGCCAACGACGTGGCCAACAACATGGGCCCGGCCGTGGGCTCGGGTGCCATGACCATGGGCTGGGCAATCGTCGTCGCGGCGGTGTTCGAGGCGCTGGGCGCCATCGTCGCGGGCGGCGAGGTCGTGGGCACCATCAAGGGCGGCATCATCAATCCGGCCGACATCACCGACCCCACGCTGTTCGCCTGGGTCATGTTCGCCGCGCTGCTGGCCGGCGCGCTCTGGCTGAACCTGGCCACGGCGCTGGGCGCGCCGGTGTCCACCACGCATTCCATCATCGGCGCGGTCATGGGCGCAGGCATCGCCGCCGGGGGCTGGGGGCTGGTGCATTGGCCGACCATCGGCGCCATTGTCGTCAGTTGGGTGGTGTCTCCGCTGTCGGGCGCGCTGTTCGCTGCCCTGTTCCTCTATGTCATCAAGCGCAGCGTCACCTACCGCACCGAGAAGACGGAGGCGGCCGCGCGCGTGGTGCCGGCGCTGATCGCCTTGATGGTGTGGTCCTACACCACCTACATGCTGCTCAAGGGCGTGAACCAGATCGTCAAGGTGCCCTTCCCCGTGGCCGTGATCGTCGGCCTGGGCACGGCGGCGCTGGTGTGGGGCCTCATCCGCAAACCCATCGAGCGCATCGCGCTGCGCCAGGAGAACTCCAAGGATGGCGTCAATCACCTCTTCACCTGGCCGCTGATCTGCTCGGCCGCGCTGCTGAGCTTCGCCCACGGCGCCAACGACGTGGCCAACGCCATCGGCCCCCTGGCCGCGATCTTCGAGGCGGTGAAGGCCGGTGCCATCGCCACCAAGGCCGGCACGCCCCTGTGGATCATGGTGCTGGGCGCGCTGGGCCTGGCGGTCGGCCTGGCGCTGTATGGGGCCAAGCTCATCCGCACCGTCGGCAAGGAAATCACCGAACTCGACCAGATGCGCGCCTACGCCATCGCGATGGCCGCCACGCTCACGGTGATCGTCGCCTCGCAGCTGGGCATGCCGGTGTCGACCACGCACATTTCCATTGGCGCGGTGTTCGGCGTGGGCTTCCTGCGCGAGTTGCTCAAGGTGAACTACGCCAAGATGGAGGCCGTGGTGCGCGCCGGCCACCAGGGCGCCGACCGCGAGGAGGTCGAGGCCTACATGCAGCGCTTCGAGGCCGCCGAGGTGCAGGAAAAGAAGCAGATGCTGGCCGAGATGAAGCAGCGCGCCAAGGTGCGCGGCCTGGACGGCGCGGTGTTCGCCAAGGGCGAACGCAAGGCCTTCAAGAAGGCCTACAAGAAGGAAATCGTCAAGCGATCGGTGGTCATGCGCATCGTGGCGGCCTGGATCGTGACCGTGCCGGCCACGGCGGTTCTGGCCGCGCTGCTGTTCCATCTGGTGGCCGCAGTCATGTCCTGATGGGTGCAGGGCTTCGGGTTTTCCCGAATTTGTGCGAGAATAGCGGGCTTCGCTGGTAACGGCGAAGCCCTTTGTGCATTGGCCTCACACACCCCGGCCCCCGAACACCGCCCGCCATCCGACGCGAGCGAGCAGGGGCCACCGCTTCCGGGCGGACCGTTTGTGGTTGATGTTGTGTAACCACGAACGGATCCGACGCCCCGGGGCCTGAAACTCCCCTTCGCGCGGCATTCGGTCATTGGCGCCCCATTGCTTTTGCGGGGCGCAGGAACTGACATGAGCGACGCTTTCGAAGCGCGCGGCGAGACCTCGCCCGCGATCTCTCCCGAACAACAATCCACGGCCCCGGTGGAAACCACGGCTCCCGTGGACGCCAGCGCTTTTGCCGCGCTGGGCCTGGCCCCCGAACTGGTGGCTGCCGTGGCCGACCTCGGCTTCACCCAGCCCACGGCGGTGCAGGCGCGTGTGATGCCCCTGGCCATCAAGGCCGAGGGCGCCGAGCGCTACGCCGACCTGATGGTCTCCAGCCAGACCGGCAGCGGCAAGACGGCGGCCTTCCTGCTGCCCGTGTTGCACACCCTGATCCAGCAGCAGGCCGCGCGCGAAACGGCCGAGCGCGCCGAGCGCGAGCGCCTGGCGGTCGAGGCCGCCTTGCGCGGCGAGGTGCCGCCCAAGGCGCCCAAGCGCAAGAACCCGCTGCTGCCGCGCCACTTCAAGGCCGCCACGCCGGGCGCGCTGGTGCTGTGCCCCACGCGCGAGCTGGCGCAGCAGGTGGCGCACGACGCCATCGACCTGGTGCGCCACTGCCGCGGCCTGCGCATCGCCAGCGTGGTGGGTGGCATGCCCTACCAGCTGCAGATCGCCAAGCTGCAAAACGCCGACCTGGTGGTCGCCACGCCGGGCCGACTGCTCGACCTCCAGCGCTCCATGCAGCTCAAGCTCGACCAGGTGCAGTTCCTCGTCGTCGACGAGGCCGACCGCATGCTCGACCTCGGCTTCTCCGACGACCTGGCCGAGATCAACGCCCTGACCGCCCAGCGCCGCCAGACCATGATGTTCAGCGCCACCTTCGCGCCGCGCATCCAGCAGCTGGCCATGCGCGTGATGCACGACAACGGCAAGCACGTGCAGAAGGTGCAGATCGACAGCCCGCAGGAGCAGCACGCCAACATCAAGCAGGTGCTGTTCTGGGCCGACCACGCCGATCACAAGCGCAAGCTGCTCGACCACTGGCTGCGCGACGCCTCCATCGACCAGGCCATCGTCTTCGCCAGCACGCAGATCGAGTGCGACGGCCTGGCCGGCGAACTGCAGCAGGCCGGCTTCGCGGCCGTGGCCCTGCACGGCGCGCTCAGCCAGGGGCTGCGCAACCGCCGCCTGATGGCGCTGCGCAACGGCCAGGTGCAGATCCTGGTGGCCACCGACGTGGCCGCGCGCGGCATCGATGTGCCCACCATCACGCACGTCTTCAACTTCGGCTTGCCCATGAAGGCCGAGGACTACACGCACCGCATTGGCCGCACCGGTCGCGCCGGCCGAGACGGCCTGGCCGTGACCTTCGCCGAATTCCGCGACCGCCGCCGCATCGCCGACATCGAGGCCTACACCCAGCAGCGCTTCAAGGCCGAGGTGGTGCCGGGCCTGGAGCCGCGCGAGCGCCCGCCCGCGCCGCGCCGCGACGGCTGGTCGTCCGAGCGCCGCGGCGGTGGCGGCCGGCCGGGTGGCCGTCCCGCTGGCCGGGGCGAGGGCTGGGGCCCGTCGCGCGGCGAAGGCCGTGCGCCCTACGCTGAGGCGCGCCCCTTCCGTGGCGAGGGCCGGCCTTTCCAAGGCGAGGGCCGCCCCTTCCAGGGCGACGCCCGCCCCGCGCGCGGCGATTCGCGCGCGCCGTACCAACAGGAGCCGCGCGCGCCCTACAACAACGACACGCGCGCCCCGCGTGGCGACGTGCGCTTCTCGCGCGACGACCGCCCGGCCCAGGCGCGCGGCTGGGGCCAGCGCCCCAACGCCGGTGGCGGTGCGCGCGAGGGCGGTTTCGGCGGCCCGCGCGGTGGCGGCTTCGGCGAGCGCGCGGGTGGCCCGCGCGGCCGCCGCGACCGCTGAGTCTCCCGGTTCCCCGGCCCTTGGGCCGCGGGCCCCTCAGGTAGGGGTGTTGCGCGTGCGCGCCCGTGGTTCTCCGGCCGCGGGGACGCTGGCTTCCAGCGGCACGAAAGGCGCGCGCGCCTCGTCCGCCAGGCCTTCGGTCAGGGTCTGCAGCAGTTCGATCAACTGGCCGCGCTGCGCCGGCGTGAGCGGCGACAGCAGGCGCTGGTAGGCGCGCTCGGCCGGCTCTCGCGCGGCGGCCAGCAGTGCCTCGCCGTCGCCGGTCAGGCTTACCGTCATCTGGCGCCGGCTCACGGACGAGCGCTCGCGCCTCACCAGGCCGCGCTCCTCAAGGCCCTTGAGCACGCGCATGACGGTCACCTTGTCGAAGGCCAGGGCGCGAGACAGCCGCGTCTGGTCCAACCCGGGTTCGGCCGCCACCACGGTGAGCACACCGTACTGCGCCGGCGTCAGGCCCACGCTCGCGCAGGCGTTTTCAAACACCGCCGCCGATATCTGGTGGGTGCGGCGCAGCAGAAAGCCGGGGCGCTGGTAGAGATCGGTCAGGGTCATGATGTTCGTCGGACGAGCGGGATTCTACGGATGTGCGGGGGGCGAACTTCCGCCAACATCAATAGCATGCTAACGATAGGAGGTCGTCCATGGTTGCCGATTTCTCGTTCCTGCGCCGCGGCCTCGTCGCCGCCGCGCTGCTGGCCACGGCGGGCCTGAGCGCCGCGCAGGAAGGCCCGCTGCGCCTGATCGTGCCCTTTACCCCGGGCACCGGCATCGACCTGATCGCCCGCACCGTGGGCCCGAAGCTGTCCGAGCGCCTCAAGCGCCCGGTGGTGGTGGAGAACCGCGCGGGCGCTTCCGGCAACATCGGCACCGAGGCCGTGGTGCGCGCCGCGCCCGATGGCAGCACTCTGCTGGTGAGCGTGAACACGCTGGTGATGAACCGCAGCCTGTACCCGCAAATGCCCTTCGACCCGGTGCGCGACCTGCAGCCGGTGGGCCTGACGAGCTGGGGCCAGCTCATCCTGGTGACGCACCCGCGCTCGGGCTTCAAGACGGCGGCCGATCTGATCGCCGCCGCGAAGCAGGCGCCGGGCAAGCTGAACTACGCCTCGCCGGGCGTGGGCACGCCGCACCACCTGTCGATGGAGCTGTTCAAGAACACCGCCAAGGTTTTCCTCACGCACATCCCCTACCGCGGCACGGGCCCGGCGGTCACCGACATGATCGGCGGGCAGGTGGACGCCATGTTCCTGCCCATCCACGTGGCGCTGCCGCAGGTGCGCAGCGGCCGCCTGGTGGCCCTGGGCATCGGCAGCGACAAGCGCCACCCGCTGCTGCCCGACCTGCCCACGCTGAGCGAGGCCAAGGCCGGCGAGGTGAACGTGGACATGTGGTACGGCATCTTCGCGCCCAAGGGCATGCCCGCCGCGCAGGTGGCCGCGCTCAACCGCGAGATCAACGACATCCTGCGCGCCGAGGACGTGAAGAAGGCCTTCGAAGGGCAGGGCATGGACCCGGCGAGCGACACGCCCGACGGCTTCGCGAAGCTGGTGGCCCGGGACGCGGACCGCTGGGCCGCGCTGATCAAGGCGCAGGGCATCAAGGCCGAATGAGCGCCGCCGGGCCGTTCCCCTGGCGCGAAGCGACGCGCTGCGCCGAACGGAGGCTTGTCCAATGAAAGCGGGCGACACGATGAAGATCGCGGTGGTGGGCGGCGGCATCGCCGGCCTGGCGTTCGCGCTGGGCCTGAAGCAGCGCGGGCTGGCCTGCGAGGTGTACGAGGGTGTGGCCGAGGTGAAGGAGCTGGGTGTGGGCATCACGCTGCTGCCGCACGCCATGCGCGAACTGTACGCCCTGGGCCTGAGCGCCGAGCTGGAGGCCATGGCGATCGAGAACCGCGAGAGCGTGTTCTTCAACCGCTGGGGCCAGTATGTGTACAGCGAACCGCGCGGCCGCCACGCGGGCTACCCGCTGCCCGAACTGGGCATTCACCGCGGCAAGCTGCATGGCGCGCTCTGGCGCGCCGCGGTTCAGCGACTGGGCGCGCAGCGCCTGCTCACCGGCCACCGCTGCGTGGCGATCGAGCCCGACGCGCGGGGCGCCACGCTGCGCTTCGAGAACGGCGCGGCCGCGCGTGCCGACCTGGTGGTCGCCTGCGACGGCGTGAACTCGGTGGTCCGCCGCCACTTCCATCCCCAGGACCCCGTCTGCTACGCCGGCATCAACACCTGGCGCGGCGTCACGGTGCACAAGCCCATCCTGGATGGCAAGAGCTATCTGCGCATCGGCAGCATCGACACCGGCAAGATGGTGATCTACCCGATCGTCGACAACGTGGACGGCCAGGGGAACCAGCTCATCAACTGGGTGGCCGAGATCCGCGACCCGCGCGCGCCCATGAACGACTGGAACAAGCCCGGTCGGATGCAGGACTTCCTGCCGATCTTCGAGGCCTGGCGCTACGACTGGCTCGACGTGCCCGCGCTCATCCAGGGCGCGCAACAGGTGTTCGAGTACCCCATGGTCGACAAGGACGCCTTGTCCCACTGGGGCGAGGGCCGCGTGACGCTGATGGGCGACGCCGCCCACCCCATGTACCCGCGCGGCTCCAACGGCTCGGCCCAGGCGCTGATCGACGCGCGCACCCTGGCCGATGAGCTCGCCGCCACGCCGGCGGACCCCGAGGCCGCGCTGCGCCGCTACGAGGCTGCGCGCCGGCCGGCGACGGCGAAGGTGGTGGAGACCAACCGCACGCTGCCGCCGGACTTCATCATCATGAAGGCCGACGAGCTCAGCGGCGGCCAGCCCTTCACGCGCATCGACGACCTGATCAGCCAGGACGCGTTGCGCGAGATTTCCGAAAACTACAAGCGGATCGCGGGGTTTTCGCTGAAGGCCTGAGCGCGGGGCTCAGTCCTCGCCGCTGATGGTGACCAGCAGCTGGATCACCTCGGCACACTCTTCCTGGATGCGTTGCACGGGGTAGAGCTCGGCCGCGCTCGCGCCGGCGGGCACGCGCTCGCGCAGCGTCTCGGCCTGCAGCAGGATGGCCGAGATGCGCTCGAACAACTCGGAGGTGATGGCGTTCACATCCACCGCGGCGGCCACGGGTGCCGCCATGGGGGCGGGCGCGGGTGCCGGGGCCCGGGCCGGCGCGGCCACGGGCGCCGGAGCGCTCGCGGCAGCCTGGCGCATCGGCAGCGGGCGCTCGTCGAGCTCGATGTACTCCATGGCGTCGCCGTTGAGGATCTGCTCCAGCCGCAGGCGGATCAGGTCGCGGTCGATCGGCTTGGTGAAGAAGTCGAGCACACCGGCCTCGAACGCGCGCTGGCGGTACGAGGCGGTGTTGTGCGAGGTCACCATCACCACCTTGGTGTGGGCCAGCGCCGGCTTCTCGCGCATGCGGGCGATCACCTCGTAGCCATTGAGGTCGGGCAGCTCGGCGTCAATGACCAGCAGGTCGGGCTGGTGCTGGGCCAGCTTGGTCAGGGCGTCGTCGCCGCGCACCGCGAAATGCAGCTGCGCGATGTCGAGCAGGGTGCGCGCCAGCAGGTGCACCATGCCCGGGTCGTCGTCGACGATGAGGATCTTGTGGCGCCGGGGCGCCGGGTTCAGCGGGGATGGCGTCATGGCGCGCTCCAGGGGCGATCGGAAAGGTCCGGGCCTGCGCCAGGCGCGTGCCCTGCCGGGTTTTCGGCGGTTGGCCGGCGTTCTTGAGCGACCGGGCCACGCCGCCCGTCAATGGTGCCACGGCGGGGCCCCCGTGCGGGGGCGGGCTCAGCCCGGGCGCCCATCCGGTCGGGGCTGCCCGTACCAGCGCAGCAGCCGCAGTCCCCAAGGCCCGACCGCCAGCAGCCACAGCCCGGCGGTGGCGGCGGTCAGGCCGCCCACCCAGGCCGGTGGCGCCACCGCCGCGGCGATGCGCAGCAGCGTCGCCAACTGCAGCAGCAGGAAGGCGGACCAGGACAGGCGATCGGCCACCAGCGCGCGGCCGCCGTGGCCACAGGCCACCCGCGTGACCATGGCCAGCATGAGCGAGCCCAGGAACCCCATGGTGGTGGCGTGCAGCGCCGCCAGCGGCGCCACGGGCGCGCCGCCGATCCACGCCCAGATCTGCCCGAGGCCGTCGATCGACAGCCCCAGGCCCAGCCAGACGAAGCCCAGGTGGAGCATCGCCAGCAGCCGGACCGCCAGGCTTTGCACCAGGCTCCACACGAAGGCCAGCCACAGCAGCACGAAGCCGGCCACCAGCAGCGCGAAGCCCTCGAAGGCGCCCCAGGCGGTGGCGTCCAGGCCCGCCCAGGTGAGCCAGGGCCCCAGGGTCTTGAGTGCCACCGTGGCGACCAGGACATACAACACCCACATCGGCCGCCACAGCCGCACCAGCGGCAGGGCGCTGGAGGTGAAGAAGGGCACCATGCGGTGCACGACCGTCACGTAGACCAGCGCCACGAAGCCCCACAGCCCGGTGTGCAGCCAACGCCGCGCGGCCTCGGGATCGTCGTGTCCCACGCCCCAGGCCAGGCCCAGCAGCGTGAGCGCGCCCACGGCCCAGCCCAGCGCGACCAGCCGGGCGTGCACGGTGTCGTCGGCGTCGCTGGCGCGCAGCAGCCCCAGGAAGCGCGCGCCGGCCAGCGCCTGCCCGGCGGCGGCCAGCAGCAAGGCCAGCACCGCCAGCCGGACCGACAGATGGACACCGAGCAGCCACAACGGCCAGGCCAGGGCCTGCAGCGCCACCGCGGGCAGCACGGCGCGCGCCGCGGGCCCGTCCACGCCCAGCCACTTGGGGCCGGCCGTGAACAGGAAGCCGGTGAAGAACAGCGGCATGAAGCCATGCACCATGAGCGCGCCATGCCCCAGGCTGGGCGACACCGCCAGCGGCCCCGCCGGCAGCCAGCCGAGCCGGGCGCACTGCACCCACAGCCACCACAGCGAGCCCAGTACCAGCACCGCGGTGGCGCCGGCGAAGGCCAGCCGGTGCGGCGCCCGCATCAGGTGGACGGGGCGCCAGCGCAGGGCGGCCGGTTCGAGCGGTGCCGGCCGGGCGGCGGCCAGGGGGATGGGGCGGGGAGCGTGTGCCATGGCGGGGCGCGGTCAAGACAGGGAAGGGGCCGGCCGTGCGGGCCGGCCGACCAGGACACTGTGCCGCCGACGGGTGCGCTCCACCATCCTTCCGTGGAAGGTGCCCCGCGCCCGCCATCCTCCGGAAGAACGATGGCCCGGCCACGACCCCGGCGGTGCGTGGACAGCGCGCGGGGCCGGGCCGACAATGCCAAGGCACCCTTTGCTGTCACCATGCCTTCCGTTGCCCGAGCCTGGCCTCGCCAGCTCTCCACCAAGTTCGTGCTCATCGGCCTGGCGCTGCTGCTGCTGGCGCTGCTGTCCATCGGCCTGACGATGTGGGTCACGCGCCAGATCGAAGGCGGCGCGGCCGCGGTCAACGAGGCCGGGCGCCTGCGCATGCAGGCCTGGCGCCTGGCCAGCGCCTGGCAGGGCGGGCGCGATCCCGCCCAGGTGCCCCTGCTCGTGGCCGAGGTCGACCGCACGCTGGCGCTGCTCGACCAGGGCGACCCGCAGCGCCCGCTGGCCGTGCCCTGGAGCGAGGCCAGCCGAGGGCATTTCGCCGATATCCAGGGACGGTGGGAGGCCCTGCGTCCGCTGTGGACCGCCCCGGGCGACGCCGGGCGCGAGGCCACGGCGCTCACGGCGCGCATCGACGGCCTGGTCGAACGCATCGACGCCCTGGTGCGCGCCATGGAATCCACCATGGCGCGCTACACGGCGGTGCTCAACCTGTTCCAGTTCGTCATGATGGCCATGGCGGTGGCCGCGGCCGTGGTCTCGCTCTATGTGGGCCAGCTGTTCGTGATCCACCCTCTCAAACGGCTGCGGGCCGGCCTGCGCCAGATCGAGGCGGGCGACTTCACCGCGCGCGTGGAGGTGGACTCGCACCAGGAGTTCGCCGAGCTGGCGGCCGGGTTCAACCACATGGCGCAGACCCTGCAGGGGCTGTACCACGGCCTGGAGCGGCAGGTGCAGGCCAAGACGCGCGACCTCGAGGCCAAGCGCGCGCGCCTGGCGGCGCTGTACGAAGTGAGCTCGCTCATCGTCAACGCGCGCACGCTCGATGAACTGGCGCGCGGCTTCGCGCGCAAGCTGCGCGCCGTGAGCGGCGCCGACGCGGTGGCCATCCGCTGGAGCGACGAGGGCTCGCGGCGCTACTTCATGCTCGCCAGCGACTGCCTGCCCCAGCAGCTGGTGGAAGACGAGCGCTGCCTGGAGGCCGGCGAGTGCGCCTGCGGCCAGCCCGCGGCCACGGCGCGCACGCGCGTGATCCCCATCGCCACCGCCGAAGACCGGCGCCTGGGCGGTTGCGCGCAGGAGGGCTACGTCTGCCTGATCGGCATACCCATTCGTCACCAGGCGTACCTGCTGGGCGAAGTGAACCTGTTCTATCGCCATGAAGCCCTGCTGGGCGAGGACGACCGCGGCCTGTACGACGCGCTGGCGGGCCACCTGGCCAATGCGGCCGAGAACCTGCGCGTGCAGGCCCTGCTGCGCGAAGCCGCGGTGAGCGAGGAGCGCGGCCTGCTCGCGCGCGAGCTGCACGACTCCATCGCGCAGGCGCTGTCCTTCCTGAAGATCCAGGTCGCCTTGCTCAAGGCCGCCGTGCAGCGGGGCGACGAGGCCGCGGTGCCGGCCATCATCGAGGAGATCGAGGCCGGTGTGCGCGAGAGCACCAACGACGTGCGCGAACTGCTGGTGCACTTCCGGACCCGCACGCCCGATGGCGACATCGAGGACGCGCTGCGCACCACGCTGCGCAAGTTCGAGCTGCAAAGCGGCCTGAACGCGCGCCTGGACCTGCAGGGCCATGGCGTGGCCCTGCCGCCGGACACCCAGCTCCAGGTGCTGCATGTGGTGCAGGAGGCGTTGTCCAACGTGCGCAAGCACGCCGGCGCGAGCGAGGTGTCGGTGGGCGTGCAGCGCGGGCCGCGCTGGCGCTTCACCGTGCGCGACAACGGCCAGGGTTTCTCGACCGACGGCGCGCGCGACGCCGACACCCACGTGGGCCTGCACATCATGCGAGAGCGCGCCCAGCGCATCGGCGCGCGGGTCGAGGTCCAATCCCGCCCCGGCAGCGGAACCGAGGTGTCGCTCGACGTGCCCGCCCCCGCCGCGGATCTGCCCGCCATGCCATGAGCGAGCCGGTCATTCGCCTTCTCGTGGTCGATGACCACCAGCTGTTCCGCCGCGGCCTGATGGCCCTGCTGGCGCAGGAGCCCGGCTTTTCGGTGGTCGGCGAGGCCGGCGACGCCACCGCGGCGATGGGCCTGGCGGCCCGGCTGCGGCCCGACCTGGTGCTGCTCGACAACCACATGCCCGGCGTCACCGGCGTCGACGCGATCGCCGCGCTCAAGACCGCCGCGCCCGAGGCGCGCGTGCTCATGCTCACCGTGAGCGAGAACGAAAGCGACCTCGCGCGCGGCTTGCGCGCGGGCGCCGACGGCTACCTGCTCAAGACCATCGACACGGCCGACCTCGCGGCCTCCATCCGGCGGGTGTTCGAGGGCGATTCGGTCATCAGTCCCGAGATGATGGGCAAGCTGGTGGGCCTGCTGCGGCGCGGGCCGGCGCAGCACGAGGCGGGCGCGCCAGCGCCCGCGCCGCTGGAGCCGCCGCCGTCCGACCCGATCCACTCCCTCTCGCCGCGCGAGCGCGAGATCCTGCGCCTGATCGCGCGCGGCGACAGCAACAAGCACATCGCGCGCGCCCTCGACATCGCCGAGACCACGGTGAAGATCCATGTGCAGCACATCCTGCGCAAGCTCGAACTGAGCAACCGCGTGCACGCGGCGGTGTACGCCACCGAGCGCGGACTGCTGGCCTGAACCGCTTCAGGGCGCGGCAATGCCTCGTCGCGCGCGCATGGCGGCGCCGATGCGCGCGAGCGCGGCGCCATCGAGCAGCCGCTCGGCCATCGGCAGCAGCTCGGCCTCTTCGCGCTCGATGTGCCGCTCATACGCGGCGATGAACGCGTCGGCCATGGCCTGCGACAGCGCCGCGCCGTCGCCGCCGCGCACGCCCTCCAGCCCGGCCTCCAGGGGCCGCCACAGGTTCTCGAGCGCGCGGTGCTCCAGCGCCAGCGCCTGCGTGAGCCGCAGCACCGCGTCGCGTTCGGCGTCGTGCGCCGCGTCCCGCAGCGCCGGAAACAGGTCGGCCTCCTCGTCCGCATGGTGGTGCGGCGCGGCCTGGCGGAAGTAGCGCAGAACGGCCTCGGCCGCTTCCACGGCGCCGCGGTCCGCGCCGTGGCGCGGCAGGTGCCCGCACAGGCGCCGCAGCGTCTCGCACTGCGCCTGCACGCGGCCGTGGCAAGCCGACAGCATTTCCAGCGGCACTTCGGTGGTGGCGGTGTCCCGGGCCTGACCGGGCAGGGCGATGCGCATGACCATGGCGCATCCTAGGCCCGCGGGGCCGCTGTGGACCGGGCATAGCTCTTTGGGAGGATGCCAGGGTCCTTCTTCCGGGAGGCCGCCATCGCTCATGCGCAGGATGTTGCGAACGCCGCGGCGCCAGCACAGTGGCCGGCATGGTCAAGGGAGCGATCTCATGAACGGCGACACCGCAAGAACCCGCCAAGCCTGGTCCGTGCTGATCGTGAGCACCTGGGCCTTCACCGTGTGCTTCATGGTCTGGATGATGTTCGGCGTGATCGGCATCCCGATCCGGCAGATGCTGAACCTCAACGCCACGCAGTTCGGCCTGCTCACGGCCACGCCGGTGCTCACGGGCTCGCTGGTGCGCGTGCCGCTGGGCATCTGGACCGACCGCTACGGCGGGCGCATCGTCATGACGCTGTTGATGGCGGCCACCGTGCCCGCCATCTGGCTCATGGCCTACGCCACGCAGTTCTGGCACTTCCTGGTCATCGGCCTGTTCGTGGGCCTGGCCGGCGGCTCCTTCTCGGTCGGCACGCCCTACGTGGCGCGCTGGTTTCCCAAGCAGCGGCAGGGCATGGCCATGGGGGTGTACGGCGCCGGCAACAGCGGCTCGGCGGTCAACAAGTTCGTGGCGCCGGTCATCCTGGTGGCCTTCGGCTGGCAGATGGTGCCGCAGGTGTACGCGGCCATCATGGCCGGCACCGTGCTGCTGTTCTGGCTGTTCAGCCACAGCGACCCGGCGCACCTCGTGCCCAACCAGGTGGGTTTTGCGCAGCAGCTCCAGGCGCTCAGGGACCCCCGGGTGCTCAAGTACTGCCAGTACTACAGCATCGTCTTCGGCGGCTACGTGGCGCTGGCGCTGTGGATGGTGCAGTACTACATCGGCGAGTACGGCCTGGACATCCGCCTGGCCGCGCTGCTGGCGGCCTGCTTCTCGTTGCCCGGCGGCGTGCTGCGCGCGGTCGGCGGCGTGCTCAGCGACCGGTACGGCGCCCACAAGGTCACCTGGTGGGTGCTGTGGGTGAGCTGGGTCTGCCTGTTCCTGCTGAGCTACCCGAAAACGCAGTTCACCGTCAGCGCCGTCGACGGCCCGCGCAGCTTCACTATCGGCCTCAACGTCTATGCCTTCACCGCGCTGATGGCCGTGCTGGGCGTCGCCTTCGCCTTCGGCAAGGCCAGCGTCTTCAAGTACATCGCCGACGACTACCCCACCAACATCGGCGCCATCAGCGGCATCGTCGGCCTGGCCGGCGGCCTGGGCGGCTTCGTGCTGCCCATCCTGTTCGGCGCGCTGCTCGACCTCACCGGCATCCGTTCCAGCGCCTTCATGCTGCTCTATGGGGTGGTGTGGGTGTCGCTGATCTGGATGTACTGGACCGAGGTGCGCCGCACCGACGTCCTGCGCGGCGCGGGGCCCGCCGAACCGTCGCCCGCGCACTGAGCGCCCCTGCAGGAGAAGCCCATGAGCAGCAGCACCCGGACGACGGCCCCCACCGGCCGCGTCCTCACCATCTGGACACCCGAAGACAAGGCCTTCTGGGAACGCGAAGGCGAAGCCATCGCCAAGATCAACCTGTGGATCAGCGTGCCCGCGCTGTTCCTGGCCTTCGCCATCTGGCAGGTCTGGAGCGTGGTCGCCGTCAGCCTGCCGGCGCTGGGCTTCAACTACTCGACCGACCAGCTGTTCTGGCTGGCGGCGGCGCCGGCCCTGTCGGGCGCCACGCTGCGCATCTTCTATTCCTTCATGGTGCCCATCTTCGGCGGGCGCCGCTGGACGGCCATCTCCACCGCCCTGCTGCTGATCCCCGCGATCGGCATCGGCGTCGCGGTGCAGGACAACACCACGCCCTACGCCACCATGCTGGTGCTGGCCCTGCTGTGCGGCTTCGGCGGCGGCAACTTCAGTTCCAGCATGGCCAACATCAGCTTCTTCTTTCCCAAGGAGCGCAAGGGCTCGGCATTGGGCGTGAACGCCGGCCTGGGCAACCTGGGCGTGTCGGTGGTGCAGTTCCTCAGCCCGCTGGTGGTGACGGCGGGCATCTTCGGCATCTTCGGCGGCGAGGCCCAAACCATCGTGAAGAACAACGCCACGGTGCAGGTCTGGACGCAGAACGCGGCCTTCATCTGGGTGCCCTGGATCGCGCTGGCCTCGCTGGCGGCCTGGTTCGGCATGAACGACATCGCCGATGCCAAGGCCTCCTTTGCCGCGCAGGCCGCGATCTTCCGGCGCAAGCACAACTGGCTGATGTGCGTGCTCTACCTGGGCACCTTCGGCTCCTTCATCGGCTATGCCGCCGGCTTCCCGCTGCTGATCAAGAGCCAGTTCCCCGGCGTCAACCCGCTGGCCTACGCCTGGCTCGGCCCGCTGGTGGGCGCCCTGGTGCGGCCGTTCGGCGGCTGGCTGGCCGACAAGCTGGGTGGCGCGCGCGTGAGCTTCTGGAACTTCGTGGTGATGGCCCTGGCCGTGGGCGGGGTGCTGCTGTTCCTGCCCAAGCAGGGCGCCGGTGGCCACTTCGCGGGCTTCTTCCTCATGTTCCTGGTGCTCTTCCTCACCACCGGCATCGGCAACGGCTCCACCTTCCGCATGATCCCGGTGATCTTCCTGAACCAGGCGCTCAAGGGCGTGGACCCGCGCGATGCAGAGGCTGTGGCGCGCGCCACGCGCGAAGGCAATACCGAGGGCGCGGCCGCGCTGGGCTTCACCGCCGCCATGGCCGCCTACGGCGGCTTCTTCATCCCCAAGAGCTACGGCACCTCGATCACCCTCACCGGCGGACCCGAGGCCGCGCTCTACCTGTTCATCGTCTTCTATCTGCTGTGCATCGCGATCACCTGGTGGCAGTACAGCCGCCGCAACGCGCCCATGCCCTGCTGATGCCCCGGGAACCAAGGAGTCCGACATGAGCCATTTCCTCGACCGCCTGATGCATTTCAAGCTGCCGCGCGAGCCCTTCGCCGGCGGGCATGGGCAGGTCACCAACGAAGACCGCACCTGGGAGGACGCCTACCGCAACCGCTGGGCGCACGACAAGATCGTGCGCAGCACGCACGGCGTGAACTGCACCGGCAGCTGTTCCTGGAAGATCTACGTCAAGGGCGGCATCGTCACCTGGGAGACGCAGCAGACCGACTACCCGCGCACGCGCTGGGACATGCCCAACCACGAGCCTCGCGGCTGCGCGCGCGGGGCCTCCTACTCCTGGTACCTCTACAGCGCCAACCGCGTGAAGTACCCCATGGTGCGCGGGCGGCTGCTGCAGCGCTGGCGCGCCGCGCTGGCGGTGGCCAAGGACCCGGTGGCCGCCTGGGCCTCCATCGTCGAGAACCCCGAGGCGCGGCGCGATTACCAGCAGGTGCGCGGCATGGGTGGTTTCGTGCGCAGCAGCTGGGACGAGGTGAACCAGCTCGTGGCCGCGGCCAACGTCTACACCATCCGGCGGCACGGGCCCGACCGCATCATCGGTTTCTCGCCCATCCCGGCCATGAGCATGGTCAGCTACGCCGCGGGCTCGCGCTACCTCTCGCTCATCGGCGGCGTGTGCATGAGCTTCTACGACTGGTACTGCGACCTGCCGCCGGCGAGCCCGCAGGTCTGGGGCGAACAGACCGACGTGCCCGAATCGGCCGACTGGTACAACAGCTCGTACATCATCGCCTGGGGCTCCAACGTGCCGCAGACGCGCACGCCCGACGCGCACTTCTTCACCGAGGTGCGCTACAAGGGCGCCAAGACGGTGGCCGTCACTCCCGACTACTCCGAGGTCGCCAAGCTCGCCGACCTGTGGCTGCACCCCAAGCAGGGCACGGACGCGGCGCTGGCCATGGCCATGGGCCACGTGGTGCTCAAGCGCTTCTACTTTCCCGAGAACGGCCCCCGATCGAGCTACTTCGACCACTACGCGCGCCGCTACACCGACCTGCCCATGCTGGTGGTGCTCAAGGACAAGACCCTGCCCGACGGCCGCGTGGTGCAGGTGCCCGACCGCTACCTGCGCGCCAGCGACTTCAACGGGCGCCTGGGCCAGAAGAACCACCCGGAATGGAAGACCGTGGCCTTCGATGCCGATGGCCGCGCCGTGCTGCCGCAGGGCAGCATCGGCTTTCGCTGGGGCCCCGAGGGCCGGGACGACGCCGGCCGCTGGAACCTGGAGAACAAGGAGGCGCGCCATGGCGCCGAGGTCCGCCTGAAACTCTCGGTGCTGGAAGACAGCGAGCAGGCGCATGAGGTGGTTGACGTGGGCTTTCCCTACTTCGGCGGCCAGGCCTCGCCGCATTTCGCGGGCAATGACTCGGCCGGGGCGGTGAACCTGGCGCGCGTGCCCGCGGTGCGCCTGCGCCTGGGCAAGGCCGGTGAAGAGCGCCACGCGCTCGTGGCCACCGTGTTCGATCTGCAGGTCGCGCAGTACGGCATCGACAGGGGCCTGGGCAGCGGCGCAGCGTCGTTCGACGAGGACGCGCCCTACACGCCGGCCTGGCAGGAGCGCATCACCGGCGTGCCGCGCGAGCAGGTGATCACCGTGGCCACGCAGTTCGCCGACAACGCCGACAAGACCCAGGGCAAGTCCATGGTCATCATCGGCGCGGCCATGAACCACTGGTACCACGCCGACATGAACTACCGCGGCGTGATCAACCTGCTCATGATGTGCGGCTGCATCGGCCAGAGCGGGGGCGGCTGGGCGCATTACGTGGGCCAGGAGAAGCTGCGCCCGCAGACCGGTTGGACCGCGCTGGCCTTCGCGCTCGACTGGATCCGCCCGCCGCGCCAGCAGAACAGCACCAGCTTCTTCTACGCCCACACCGACCAGTGGCGCTACGAAAAACTCGACCTCGGGGAGATCGTGAGTCCCCTCGCCGATAAGGCCGCCTGGGGCGGCAGCATGATCGACTACAACGTGCGCGCCGAACGCATGGGCTGGCTGCCCAGCGCGCCGCAGCTCAAGACCAACCCCCTGCAGGTGGTGGCCGACGCCACCGCCGCGGGAATGGACCCCAAGGACTACGTCGTCAAGGCGCTCAAGGACGGCACGCTGGAGATGAGCTGCGAGGACCCGGACGCGCCGCAGAACTGGCCGCGTTGCCTCTTCGTGTGGCGCTCCAACCTGCTGGGCTCCAGCGGCAAGGGCCACGAGTACTTCTGCCGCCACCTGCTGGGCACGCAGCACGGCGTGCAGGGCGCCGACCTGGGCCCGGACGACGCGAAGCCCACCGAGGTGCGCTGGCACGACACCGCCCCCGAGGGCAAGCTCGACCTGCTGGTCACGCTCGACTTCCGCATGAGCACCACCTGCCTGTACAGCGACGTCGTGCTGCCCACCGCGAGCTGGTACGAGAAGAACGACCTCAACACCAGCGACATGCACCCCTTCATCCACCCGCTGTCGGCCGCGGTGGACCCGGTGTGGCAAAGCCGCAGCGACTGGGAGATCTACAAGGGCTTCGCCAAAGCCTTCAGCGAGGTCTGCGTGGGCCACCTCGGCGTGGAGAAGGAGGTGGTGCTCACGCCGCTGATGCACGACAGCCCAGCCGAGCTGGCCCAGCCCTTCGAGGTGAAAGAGTGGAAGAAGGGCGAGTGCGATCTCGTTCCCGGCAAGACCGCGCCGCAGATCGCCGTGGTCGAGCGCGACTACCCCAACGTGTTCAAGCGCTTCACCGCGCTGGGGCCGCTCATGAACCAGCTGGGCAATGGCGGCAAGGGGATCGGCTGGAAAACCGAGCAGGAGGTCACGCAGCTCGGCCAGCTCAACGGCTCCACCAACGAGCCGGGGGCCACGCACGGCCTGCCGCGCATCGTCAGCGACATCGACGCCTGCGAGGTGATCCTTCAGCTCGCGCCCGAGACCAACGGCCACGTGGCCGTCAAGGCCTGGGAGGCGCTGGGCAAGGCCACCGGGCGGGATCACCGGCACCTGGCGCTGTACCGCGAGGACGAGAAGATCCGTTTCCGCGACATCCAGGCGCAGCCGCGCAAGATCATCAGCTCGCCGACCTGGAGCGGCATCGAGAGCGAGACCGTGTCCTACAACGCGGGCTACACCAACGTTCACGAACTGATCCCCTGGCGCACGCTCACCGGGCGCCAGCAGTTCTACCAGGACCACCCCTGGATGATCGCCTTCGGCGAGGGCTTCAGCAGCTACCGCCCGCCAGTGGACCTCAAGACCACCGACGCGGTGCAGGGCCGCCAGCCCAACGGCCACACCGAGATCGTGCTGAACTTCATCACGCCGCACCAGAAGTGGGGCATCCACAGCACCTACAGCGACAACCTGATCATGCTCACGCTCAACCGCGGGGGCACGGTGATCTGGCTCAGCGAGACCGACGCGCAACGCGCCGGCATCGTGGACAACGACTGGGTCGAGCTGTTCAACGTGAATGGCGCGGTGGCCGCGCGCGCGGTGGTCAGCCAGCGCGTCAACCCCGGCATGGTGATGATGTACCACTCGCAGGAGAAGATCATCAACACGCCGGGCTCGGAGATCACCGGCGTGCGCGGCGGCATCCACAACTCGGTCACGCGCATCGTGCTCAAGCCCACGCACATGATCGGTGGTTACGCGCAGTTGAGCTACGGCTTCAACTACTACGGCACCATCGGCACCAACCGCGACGAGTTCGTGGTGGTGCGCAAGATGCGCCGGGTGGACTGGCTCGACACGCCGCGCGACGATCACCTGGCCCGCGCCTATCAGGCCCAGGGCGAGAACCCCTGAACGCGGCGGGAGCACCACATGGCTTTGCCCCACGCCGCCGCCGCCGAGGTGATCGCCGCCGGCCCTCTGGGCCCGGCGCTCGCCGCGTCCTCGTCGCGCACCCTGGTGCGCGACCGTGGCCTGCAGATCTTCCGGCTGGTGCTCACGGCCGGCCAGGTGCTCGCGCCGCATCGCGTGCGCGACCGCATGGTCATCCAGTGCCTGGAAGGCCGCCTCGAGTTCGATGCCATGGGTCGCCGGCTCGTGCTGGGCGCGGGCGACCTGTGCCACATACCTCCCGACGAAGAGCACGCCGTGCGCGCCATCGAGGCCTGCTCGGCCCTGGTGACGCTGTTCGGCGTCGACACCCACGAATCCCCCGCCCCAGGAGAACAAGCATGAAAGTGCGCGCACAGATCGGCATGGTGCTGAACCTGGACAAGTGCATCGGCTGCCACACCTGCTCCGTCACTTGCAAGAACGTCTGGACCACGCGGCCCGGCGTCGAGTACGCCTGGTTCAACAACGTGGAGACCAAGCCCGGCATCGGCTACCCCAAGGAATGGGAGAACCAGGACCGCTGGAAGGGCGGCTGGGTGCGCCGCGCCGACGGCGGCCTCGAGCCGCGCCAGGGCGGCCGGTGGTCGCTGCTGATGAAGATCTTCGCCAACCCGAACCTGCCGCAGATCGACGACTACTACGAGCCCTACACCTTCGACTACGACCACCTGCAGTCCGCGCCCGAGATGCGGCACGCGCCGACGGCGCGGCCGCGCTCGCTCATCACCGGCCAGCGCATGGAGAAGATCGAGTGGGGCCCCAACTGGGAAGAGATCCTCGGCGGCGAGTTCGCCAAGCGCAGCAAGGACCCCAACTTCGACGGCTTCCTCGACGCGCAGAAGGCCATGGTGGGCGAGTTCGAGAACACCTTCATGATGTACCTGCCGCGCCTGTGCGAGCACTGCCTGAATCCCGCCTGTGTCGCCTCTTGCCCCTCGGGCTCGATCTACAAGCGCGAGGAAGACGGCATCGTGCTGATCGACCAGGACAAGTGCCGCGGCTGGCGCATGTGCGTGAGCGGCTGCCCGTACAAGAAGATTTACTACAACTGGAAGAGCGGCAAGGCCGAGAAGTGCACCTTCTGCTATCCGCGCATCGAGGCCGGCCAGCCCACGGTGTGCAGCGAGACCTGCGTGGGCCGCATCCGCTACCTCGGCGTTCTGCTTTACGACGCCGACCGCATCGCCGAAGCGGCCAGCGCCGAGCAGGAGATCGATCTCTACCGCTCGCAGCTCGACATCTTTCTCGACCCGAACGACCCGGCCGTGATCGAGCAGGCGCGCGCCGACGGCATTCCCGAGGCCTGGCTGGAGGCGGCGCGCCACAGCCCGGTGTACCAGATGGCCGTGCGCTGGCAGGTGGCCCTGCCGCTGCACCCCGAGTACCGCACCCTGCCCATGGTCTGGTACGTGCCGCCGCTGTCGCCCATCACGGCCGCCGCCAACGCGGGCCAGCTGGGCATCAACGGGGAGATCCCCGACGTCTCGCAGCTGCGCATTCCCCTCAAGTACCTGGCCAACCTGCTCACGGCCGGCGACACGCAACCCGTGGCGCGCGCGCTCGAGCGGCTGCTGGCCCTGCGCGCCTACCAGCGCAGCAAGCACGTGGAGGGGGTGCTCAACCAGAGCGTGCTCGACCAGGTGAGTCTCACAGTGGCGCAGGTGGAGGCCATGTACCGCGTGATGGCCATCGCCAACTACGAGGACCGTTTCGTCATCCCCAGCACGCACCGCGAGTACGCGGAGAACGCCTTCAACGTCAAGGGCGGCTGCGGCTTCAGCTTCGGCAACGGCTGCAGCGAGGGCGTGACCGAGACCAGCCTGTTCGGCAGCGAGAAGCGCCGCACGATTCCCATCCAGGCGGAGATCTGACATGAAGAACCCTTTCGCGCCCGCACCCGCGGCCCCGCGCACCTTGCGCGTTCTGGCCCGCTTGCTGAGTTACCCCGACGAGGCCTTGCGCGCCCACGCCGCCGACATGGCCCAGGCGCTGGCCGGCGAGGGCGCGCTCGCCGTGGCGCGCCGCGGCGAGCTTGAGCTGCTGCTGGCGCGCCTGGCGCGCCGCCCCGCGCTGGCGGTGGAGGCCGAATTCGTGGAGCTGTTCGACCGTGGCCGCAGCACCTCGCTGCACCTGTTCGAACACGTGCACGGCGATTCGCGCGACCGCGGACCGGCCATGATCGATCTGATCCGCACCTACGAGCAGGCCGGCCTGCTGCTGCGCGAGGACGAGCTGCCCGACCACCTGAGCGTATTGCTCGAGTACGCGTCCACCCAGCCGCCGGCGCAGGCGCGCGAGCTGCTGGCCGAGACGGCCCATATCCTGCGCGCCCTCTTCAGCGCCTTGCTCAAGAAAGGCAGCCCCTACGCCAGCGTGCTGGCCGCCGTGCTCGAGCTCGCGGGCGAGCGCGCCGAGCCGGTGGCCGTGCCCGAGGACGAGCCGCTCGACCAGACCTGGGAAGAGCCGCCGGTCTTCGACGGCTGCTCCACCGCCGGCCAGGCCCGCCCCGGCGCGGCGCAAGCCGTTCGTTTCGTGCGGTCCGCCACCCAAGGAGTGCAGCCGTGAACACCTTGCACAACATCCTGTTCAGCGTCTATCCCTACATCTGCCTGTCGGTTTTTCTCATGGGCAGCCTGGCGCGCTTCGACCGCGACCAGTACACGTGGAAGAGCGATTCCTCGCAACTGCTGCGCGCCGGGCAGCTGCGCTGGGGCAGCAACCTCTTCCACGCCGGCATCCTGTTCCTGTTCTTTGGCCACGCCGTGGGCCTGCTCACGCCGCACTGGGTCTACGAACCCTTCATCTCGCCGGCGCACAAGCAGATGCTGGCGGTGGTGGCCGGCGGCGTGGCTGGCGCGGTCTGCTTCGTGGGACTCACGCTGCTGCTGCACCGGCGCATCTTCGATCCGCGCATCCGCCTCACCAGCCACCGCACCGACCTGTTCATCCTGGTCATCCTGTGGGTTCAGCTGGTGCTGGGCTTGATCACGCTGCCGTTCTCCCTCGGCCACAGCGACGGCAGCGTGATGCTGGTGCTGTCCGACTGGGCGCAGCGCATCGTCACCTTGCGCCCCGACGCGAGCGGCCTGCTGAACCTGGCCTGGCCCTACAAGGTGCACCTGGTGCTCGGCATGACCATCTTCCTGCTGTTCCCGTTCTCGCGCCTGGTGCACGTGTGGAGCGGCTTCGCCACCGTGGCCTACCTGCTGCGTCCCTACCAGGTGGTGCGCAGCCGGCGCCTCGGATTGCCTACCCGACAGGAGCGCTGAGCCATGACCGGACACGAACCCAGCGGCTGCGGCAGCGGACACTGCGGCTGCGCCGCGAACGCCGGCGCCCCGGCGGCGGCCAGCACCGAAACCCCCAGCGTCAACGGCGTCCGGCTGGTCGGCCCGGGCGAACGCCTGGCGCCCGACGAGTTGCGCGAGCGCGCCCACACCGAGCTGCTGCGCCAGGCCGCGGTGCGGCGGGG
>Ga0209958_1000712_pt1 | contig 42576 bp, 36 predicted proteins | sample ThiBio_inoc_plan_FD_183942 | JGI IMG/M metagenome (GOLD analysis project Ga0209958, IMG submission 183942) | Wastewater bioreactor microbial communities from Cape Town, South Africa - Thiocy_inoc_plan (SPAdes) | ecosystem: Engineered > Bioremediation > Thiocyanate > Unclassified | place: South...
TCAACCGTAACAACCGTTTGAAGCGTCTTCTTGACCTTGCTGCGCCAGACATCATCGTACGTAACGAAAAACGTATGTTACAAGAGTCTGTTGATGCGTTGCTTGATAACGGTCGTCGTGGTCGTGCGATTACAGGTTCGAACAAACGTCCATTGAAATCTTTGGCAGACATGATCAAAGGTAAACAAGGTCGTTTCCGTCAAAACTTGCTCGGTAAGCGTGTTGACTATTCTGGTCGTTCGGTGATTACTGTAGGTCCTACTTTACGTCTTCACCAATGTGGTCTTCCGAAGAAAATGGCACTTGAATTGTTCAAGCCATTCATTTTCGCAAAACTACAAGCCTCTGGCCAAGCAACAACCATTAAAGCTGCGAAGAAAATGGTTGAGCGCGAGACACCGGAAGTTTGGGACGTTCTTGCTTCTGTGATTCGTCAACATCCAGTCATGTTGAACCGTGCGCCAACACTTCACCGTCTAGGTCTTCAAGCATTTGAACCTATTCTGATCGAAGGTAAGGCAATCCGTCTTCACCCACTCGTTTGTGCTGCGTTTAACGCCGACTTCGATGGTGACCAAATGGCGGTACACGTTCCATTGACATTGGAAGCACAGCTTGAAGCACGTGCGTTGATGATGTCGACCAACAACATCTTGTCACCTGCAAACGGTGAGCCGATCATCGTTCCTTCTCAGGACGTTGTCTTGGGTCTTTACTACATCACACGTGATGCGGTAAATGCCAAAGGTGAAGGCATGGTGTTTGCGGATACGCACGAAGTTAACCGTGCGTTAGCGACGGGTAAAGTTGCAATCCATGCGCGCGTAAAAGTACGTGTACACCAAACTGTGATTGATGAAAACGGTAACCGTGAAAAGCAAACTATCATTGTTGATACGACACCTGGTCGTTGCTTGTTATGGGAAGTAGTTCCACAAGGTTTAAGCTTCGAATCGATCAACCTTGAGATGACCAAGAAAAACATCTCGAAGTTAATCAACTCTTGCTACCGTAAACTTGGTTTGAAAGATACGGTTATCTTCGCTGACCAATTGATGTATTTGGGCTTCCGTCAAGCGACGCGTTCAGGTGTATCTGTTGGTATGGAAGACATGTTGATTCCACCAACCAAGCATACGATTATCGATAAAGCTGAAACGGAAGTTCGTGAAATCGAACAACAGTTTGAGCAAGGTTTCGTAACTGCAGGTGAGCGTTATAACAAAGTTGTCGACATTTGGGCGCGTACTAACGACCAAGTTGCGAAAGCGATGATGGATAACTTGTCTTATACCCTTGTGAAAAACAAACAAGGTGAAGACGAGAAACAGAAATCATTCAACTCGATTTACATGATGTCTGACTCGGGTGCCCGTGGTAGTGCGGCGCAGATCCGTCAGCTTGCCGGTATGCGTGGTTTGATGGCGAAGCCAGATGGCTCGATCATTGAGACCCCAATTAAAGCAAACTTCCGTGAAGGTTTGACGGTACTTCAGTACTTCATCTCGACACACGGTGCGCGTAAAGGTTTGGCCGATACCGCATTGAAAACTGCGAACTCTGGTTACTTGACACGTCGTCTTGTAGACGTAGCACAAGATTTGGTTATTACTGAATCTGACTGTGGTACAGCCGGTGGCTTGGTGATGACTCCATTCATTCAAGGTGGTGACGTTATTGAACCATTACGCGATCGCGTATTGGGTCGTGTAACTGCTGAAGATGTACGTCGTGCATCTGATGATGAAGTGGTTCTTCCACGTGGTACCTTGATTGACGAGAAAATTGCTGCTCAGCTTGAAGAAGCGGGTGTCGATGAAGTTAAAGTACGTTCAGTTATCGCTTGTGAATCAACATTCGGTGTATGTGCGCGTTGTTATGGTCGTGACCTTGCACGTGGTCACTTGGTGAACCCAGGTGAATCAGTGGGTGTAATGGCTGCACAATCAATTGGTGAGCCAGGTACACAGTTAACGATGCGTACCTTCCACGTGGGTGGTGCTGCGAGCCGAACTTCTGCTGCAAACAGTGTTCAAGTACGTAACAAAGGTACTGTACGTTTCCACAACGTGAAAACTGTACAACATGCCAAAGGTCACTTGGTCTCTGTTTCACGTTCAGGTGAAATTGGTATTGCCGATGACTTAGGTCGTGAGCGCGAGCGTTATAAACTTCCTTACGGTGCAAGCATCTTGTTGAAAGATGGTGAAGCTGTAGAAGCGGGCGGTATCGTAGCGACTTGGGATCCGCATACACATCCATTGGTAACAGAAGTTGCGGGTAAAGCGCGTTTCAGCCAGATCGCTGATGGCGTAACTGCAACATCGAAAACTGATGATGCAACAGGTATGACCACTGTTGAAATCTTGCCTGTAACAGCTCGTCCTGCTTCTGGTAAAGATTTACGTCCTGCAATCGTGTTGGATACAACCGATGGCGGCGAACAGTTCTACTTCTTGCCACAAAACACAATCGTGACGGTTCGTGATGGCGAAACGATTGGTGTGGGTGACGTTATTGGTCGTGTACCACAAGAAACTTCACGTACTCGTGATATTACCGGTGGTCTTCCGCGTGTAGCTGACTTGTTCGAAGCACGTAAACCGAAAGAACATGCAATCCTTGCAGAAGTATCAGGTGTTGTCAGCTTCGGTAAAGAGACTAAAGGTAAGAACCGTTTAGTGATCACTCCAGATGACGGTTCAGAGATCTACGAAGAGTTGATTCCAAAATGGCGTCAAATCAACGTGTTTGAAGGTGAGCATGTCAACCGTGGTGAGACCATTTCTGATGGTCCACAAAACCCACATGACATCTTACGCTTGAAAGGCGAAGTGGCATTGACCAACTACATCGTGAACGAAGTTCAAGACGTTTACCGTCTCCAAGGTGTAAAAATCAATGATAAGCACATTGAAGTTGTTGTACGTCAAATGTTGCGTAAAGTTGATATCACTGATGGTGGTGACACTAGCTTCATCAAAGGCGAGCAAGTGGATTACATACGCGTTGTTCAAGAGAACCAAGCGGTCTTGGCTCAGAACAAGTTCCCTGCGAAGTTTGAACGTCAATTGATGGGTATTACCAAAGCGTCGCTTTCTACTGACTCGTTCATCTCTGCTGCATCGTTCCAGGAAACCACACGTGTGTTAACTGAAGCGGCTGTAACAGGTAAAGAAGATGATTTACGTGGTTTGAAAGAAAACGTTGTTGTGGGTCGTTTGATCCCGGCAGGTACAGGTCTTGCGTATCATTTAGAGCGTCGTCGTCAAGAAGCGGAAGCTGCTGAATTTGAACTTCATAACGATTTCAGTGAAGTTGACCAAGCATTTAGTCAAGCGTTGAACTCGGACCAGTTCTAAGTTCTAGTGAATTGAAAAAGGCACCTTCGGGTGCCTTTTTTGTGGAAAAATGAAGCAGTTGTTACAAAAACACCTTAGAGCATCAGTATTTGATTACTTAATCAAAGTAAACAGTCCATTAAACAATATTATTCTATGCACATCTGAGGAGAGGAATAGTTCTAATGAAAAAAATGATGATGGTTGCGGGTGTTGCTTTAATGTCAACTACACTTTTTGTGGGTTGTCAAAATGCGAGCCCAGAAAGTAAGCGTATTGGTGCTGCTGCGATTGGTGGTGGCGCGGGTGGTGCTGTAGGTAAGCATGTTGGCGGTAATCTGGGTGCGGGTCTTGGTGCAGCTCTTGGCGCGGGTGTTGCTGCGAATGCTAAAGGTTCGAACAGTAAAAATACTCGAAACAGTGCGATCGGCGCTGGTTTAGGTGCGGTAATTGGTGGCGCAGTATTGGGTGGCGACTCAGGTGCTGCAGTCGGTGGTGCATTGGGTGGTAGTGCTGGTTCCGCTTATGGTGAGAAAAAAGGCAAGTACTAAGCCCTAGTTTAAACTTGCAGATAACAATCGTGATGATCTGAAGATTTAAATCAGATCATCACTTTAGTTATTAGCATGCAAATGTTCTTCATCACGGATAAAGAACATTGCTGAGAACGCTTTAATAAAACTACCTATAATTTATCAATTCTGTTTTTTGTATTTATTTGATTCTTCGAACAAACACTAAATTTTTAATTCGGTGTATACCGATCATTTCTGTCTTTATTTTGCTTTCCCGAACCTTAAGCCGTACAAGCTAGCTTGAACCTACCAAAATCTGCCTTTACAAAATATCAATCGATTGGGACACAGTGATAACACAATGTGATCAAATTCCCCATAAAAGAAGATTATGCTTTTCAATAGAACCTAGAGAAGTGAGTATAGTCATGAAAAAAACAATCGGTTTAGTTTCTACTTTGCTGTTATCGGCGGTGATGTTTACGGGCTGTCAAAATATGAGTGCCTCTGATCAACGTATTGGTACCGCAGCGCTTGGCGGGGCTGTGGGCGGCGGACTAGGTAACCATGTGGGTGGTGGACTAGGTGCAGGTATTGGTGCTGCTGCGGGTGCAGGTGTGGGTGCCAATGCCAAAGGTGCGAATAGTAGTTCAACTACGAGTAGTGCGGTGGGTGCTGGTATTGGCTCGGTTGTTGGTAAAGCCATCTTCGGTGGTGACTCAGGTGCTGCAATCGGTGGTGCAATCGGTGGCGGCGCAGGTGCGGCCATTCAAGAGAAGAAAAGATAATTTCTTAAAGTTGAATAAAAAATGCCTGCAATTCATTGCGGGCATTTTTATTGGCATGGATGATTTAAGCACTGGCTTTGGGTTTTTTACGACGGATATACAGCACTTTTTCAACTTCTGCGATGCGCGTTCCTGCATCATCTACAATATTCAAGCTGTAATGCCTTAAAACAGGTTCATGATTTTCTGCCAGTTTTTTGATTTCAGTGATTTCATCGGCATTCAGCCTGATCTCGGCATAGACCGTGTTACGGCCAGGGGAAAGAAAGTTAATCGTAGCACTTTTATCCCAGACAATATATTTATGTCCTAGATGATGGATTAAGATCAGCATATAAAAGGGATCAACCATCGAATATAGACTGCCGCCAAAATGCGTTCCCACCAGATTACGATTTCGTCGGGTCAGTGGCATTTTAACGCGAATGTAATAATCATCCAGATCAATGGTTTCAATTGCGATTCCTGCTCCACGATAAGGGGAGTAATGATTCAGCATAAATTTGGATATCGCAGGAATGGTGCGAATTTTTTTGAAAAAGTCTTTCATGGTCAATTTTTTTTCTTGCAACTCTATTCATACTCCATAAGTATCATTTTTATTGCATCGCTGGCAATGGCTGTTTTATGAGCAGTCGATAGAAAACAAAATGGGAAAAATTATGCAAGCACAAGTCAAAACAGTCACAACATCTGATCAGCAAACATTGTGTGTCAAAACATGGGGGGATGAGAAAAAAACACCTTTGGTTTTAGTGCATGGCTATCCTGATAATCAGGAAGTTTGGGAACCGATCATTGAGAAATTGGTCAATGATTATTACGTGGTGACTTATGACGTGCGTGGAGCTGGACTTTCTTCGATTCCTAAGCGTATTAAGGATTACCGTTTGCCTCGTTTGTCTTTGGATTTGCAAGAGGTGGTGGATCAAGTTCTACCTAATCGTAATTTTCATATGGCAGCCCATGATTGGGGGTCTTTGCAGTCGTGGGAATCTGCAACTGAGCCTAAGCTAAAAGGCCGTTTATTGTCTTATACCACCATTTCAGGGCCTTGTTTAGATCATGCTTCTTTGTATCTACGTGAAAAATTCAAATCAGCACCAAGCAATGTATTGAAAATACTGACCAAATCTTGGTATATCGGTGCATTCCATTTACCTTTAGTTGCGCCAACGGTATGGACTTTCTTTAGTCCTGAAAAATGGGGCAAGATTTTAAGTGGTTTAGAAAAGAAGAAAGATCTACCATTGAATGCCAATATTGTTGCTGATGGTAAATATGGTATTAACCTGTATCGTGCCAATTTTATTCCATCATTGACTCAACCACGTCAACGTTATGCACAGTGTCCAGTGCAGGCCATTGTGTTAAAGCGCGATGCGTTTGTCAGCCCCGAGTACATTACTGAATCGATGCCAAAATGGGTGGAAAACTTTGAATATACTGAGCTGGATGCCAATCACTGGGCGGTACTAAGTCAGCCAGAAAAAATTGCTGAACTGATCCGTCAGTTCGTGCAACGTCAGGCTGCTTAAGGCTTTAGTGGATTTATTAAGCTAAAAATCACTTAAGTTGCGCTACAATTCGGCGATATTTTCAGCTAGGTTTTAATGAATCTGCTAGAATGTCGCCTTTTTATTGCTCCTGAATTTATTCATGAATGCTGTCGTAATTGCGATTGCCGTGATGTTTATCCTGTCACTGGCACGCGTTTCTGTTGTTCTTACTTTGGTGATTTCAGCCATTATTGGGGGCTTGGTCGCTGGTCTAAGTCTTTCTCAAACGGTAGAGGCATTTAATGCTGGCTTGGGGGATGGTGCTGAAGTTGCACTGGCCTATGCGGTATTAGGTGCTTTTGCATTGGCATTGTCCAAGTCTGGTTTACCTGATTTACTTGCGCATAAACTGATTGGTTTATTGGGGATGGAAGCGGGTAAAAATCAGCAAAAAAAGGTGAAATATCTGTTATTAACCATTTTGTTGATTGCTGCGATTTTCTCTCAAAACCTCATTCCAGTCCATATCGCCTTTATTCCAGTCTTGGTCCCACCTTTATTGAAAGTCATGAATCATTTAAAGCTGGATCGACGTGCGGCAGCCTGTGTCATGACACTGGGCTTGGTGGGAACCTATATTTTCCTGCCGGTTGGCTTTGGTGCGATCTTCCTTGAACAGATCTTGATGGGCAATATCAACAAGATTGGTGCAGCCTATGGTTTGCATGTGGAACGCGGCATGATGCCATTGGGCATGGCGATTCCTGTCTTGGGCATGGTGATCGGTACTTTAGTTGCGGTATTTATCAGCTATCGTAAGCCACGTATCTATGTGGATCGTTCGATTACGCCAGTCAAAACCATTGATTTGGACAAGCCACTGAAAGTCACTTCACAAGCAGATTATGACTTGAAAGCTGATGCTGAAGAGCTGAAACATGAAGCAGAAAACGTGCCTTATATATCCAAGAAAACTATGTTTATGGCGCTGCTTGCGATTGGTTTAACTTTGGTAGCTCAGTTGTACTCAGGTTCCATGATTCTCGGTGGTTTAGTCGGTTTTGCGGTGTTGTCAGCATCGGGGATCTTTAAATGGCAAGATGCAGATGACGTATTTGTGCAAGGCATGCGCATGATGGCCTTAGTGGGCTTTATCATGATCTCTGCGGCAGGTTTCGCTTCAGTGATGACACATACAGGTGACATTACTCATCTGGTCAATGGTGTGGTGCATATTATTGGTGATAATCATGCGCTTGCGGCATTCTTGATGCTATTTATCGGCCTGTTTGTCACAATTGGGATTGGTTCATCTTTCTCAAGTGTGCCTGTACTGGCGGTGATTTACGTACCTTTATGCGTGCAGTTTGGTTTCTCACCTTTGGCTACGATTGCACTCATCGGAACGGCGGCTGCGCTAGGAGATGCAGGTTCACCTGCATCTGATTCGACTTTGGGGCCTACAGCTGGTTTAGGAGTGGATGGTCAACATGATCACATTTGGGATACCGTTGTGCCGACCTTTATACACTTTAATATCCCACTACTTATTTTTGGCTGGATTGCAGCGATGGTTTTATAATAAAAATGGCTCATTAAGAGCCATTTTTTTGCTTGTATAATTTCTGGAATTAAAATATAAAAATAATCAATATTTGACATTTTTTGTCTCTTTTTTAATCTTATTTTATAATGTGATTTTAATATTAAGTTTTATGTGACTATATTTTTAAATTCATCTAAATTGAATTTTTCTAAAAACTTTATCTAATATTTTAAATTGATGTATTCTGATTAAAATACTAGGTTTTATAGTGATTTAAGTGGACTAAAATGGTCTGGATTAATAAATATTACATATTTTAACAATTATATTTCATTAATATTCAATATATTACAAAATGGATTTAAATGGTCGGAATTAATAAGTATTGCATAATGTAAAAACCCGTGTTTATTATGTTGAACAAGAACATAAATTGTTAAAGAGGTTGTTTTAATGTTAAAGAAAGCATTGGTTGTAGCATTATTGGGGTTGTCTTCAACTGCATTTGCAGGGGGCTTTCAAGTTAAAGTGGGTGCGAGTTTAATTGACCCAACTGCGGATGTAACTTTAGCGCCAGGTGCAACTGTAAAAGGGGACTACGAGTTTGCATTTACGCCATCAGTTGAATATTTCTTTGGTGAAACACCATTCTCAGCTGAAATTTTATTGGCGACACCTGTGAAGCATGATGTATTATTAAATGGCGAATCAGTCGCGAGTGTCCGTCATTTGCCACCAACAATTACCGCAAAATATAACTTTAAAAATTCAACACGTTTTACTCCTTATATTGGTGTTGGTGGTACAGCTTTTATTCCATGGCATGAAAAGGGTGTGGCGAAAGATGTGAAAGAGGCATATGGTTTTGCTGGTCAGCTAGGTTTTAACTTCCAGCCTGCTGATGCTAAAAACTGGGGGGTGTATGTTGATGTTCGTTATGCAGACATTAGTCCAGAAGTGACATTGGTGGATGGGACTAAATTCGACTTAGACCTCAATCCAGTGGTATACACCTTAGGTTATAGCTACAAGTTCTAAGCCGTAGCTCGATAAAAAAGCCTCACATTGTGAGGCTTTTTTATTTTTGCAATTCCGATATAAAACAGATACAGGGCCTACACAGAGAGTTTTGTATGCTGAGACATCATCACAAATCAGAGTGAGCCATTGATAATGAAAAAATTAATCACCTCTATATTCCTCTTCATCCCCTTATTGTTTTGGTCACAAGCACATGCCGCTAGCTATTCCTGTAAGGCGGCAAAATTAAAGGCAGAGCAACAGATTTGCAATGACCTCGTTTTAAATGATGCTGATGTCAAACTGGCAACGACCTATCAAATCATCTTGCATGCTTTACCCATGGGTGGACGTGATGCGGAGAAAGATCAACAATTTAAATGGTTAAAACAACGTAATTCTTGTGGTGCCAATACGCCGTGTATCAAACGTGCTTATGCGCAACGACAACAGCAGCTTGATCAGCTGTTACAGGAGCGTGTATTGAGTCGTGGCCCATTCTAATGGCTATTTTGTGTATTTTTTGCCTGAAAAATACAGTTCAAGGATTGAAAAAATTAAGATATACACCATTCATAAATCATTCCAAAGAGATAAGCATAGATAAGGAGTGATTTATGAGTGAACAAGTGACCCAAAATTATAGTTTCCAAGCTGAAGTTGCTCAGTTATTACATTTAGTGACGCACTCGCTATATTCAAATCCTGAAATTTTCTTACGTGAATTGATTTCCAATGCTTCGGATGCCTGCGACAAGCTACGTTTTGAAGGGATTAATCACCCTGAATATTATGAAAATGATCCAGATTTACGTGTTCGCGTCACTTTAGATAAAGATCATAAAACCTTAACCATTTCTGATAACGGGATTGGTCTAAGCCAACAAGAAGCGATTGATAACTTGGGTACCATTGCCAAGTCTGGTACTAAGGACTTTATGTCTAAGCTGACAGGCGACCAAAAATCAGATGCTCAGTTAATTGGTCAGTTTGGTGTGGGTTTCTATTCAGGTTTTATTGTTGCTGACAAAATTACGGTGGAATCACGCCGTGCAGGTTTGGACACAGCTGAAGGCGTACGTTGGATTAGTGCTGGAACAGGCGAGTTTGAAGTTCAAAGCATTGATAAAGCTACACGTGGTACCGATATCATTTTGCATTTACGCGATGATGCACTGGATTATTTAGAGTCGTGGAAAGTTAAGCAAATCATCAATAAGTATTCTGACCACATCAGCTTGCCAATCGAAATGCAAAAAGAAATCTGGCAAGAGGAAGAGGTCGCTGAAGGTGAAGAGCCTAAAGGCGGTCAAATGGTCAAGACCGATGAATGGGAAGCGATTAACTCTGCGAGTGCATTATGGACACGTAACAAGAGCGAAATCACCGATGAACAATACATCGAGTTCTATAAAAACCTGAGTCATGACTTTGCTGAACCTCTGGCATGGGCACATAACCGCGTAGAAGGCAGCACAGAATATACGCAGTTACTGTATATCCCAAGTCAGGCCAAACAGGATCTGTTTACCCGTGAAGCGAAGGCGGGCATTAAGCTGTATGTAAAACGTGTATTTATCTTGGATGAAGCAGATAACCTAATTCCAAACTATTTACGTTTTGTTCAAGGCGTGGTGGATAGTGCCGATTTACCGCTGAATGTGAGCCGTGAATTACTTCAAGAAAGTCGTGATGTAAAAACCATTCGTGAAGGCAATGCACGTCGTGTATTGACGCTACTAGATGGTTTAGCCAAATCGGAAGATGAGAAAGACCAAGAAAAATTCAAGACTTTCTATACTGAATTCGGTTCAGTCTTGAAAGAAGGTTTGGGTGAAGACACGGGTAATCGTGAACGCATCTTGAAATTATTGCGTTATGCAACTTCAAATCATGATGAGATCAGCACTTCTTTTGCGGACTATAAAGTACGTATGAAAGAGGGACAGAAAGCGATTTATTATGTGACGGCTGATAACTTAACAGCAGCGAAAAACTCGCCGCAACTTGAAGTATTCAAGAAAAAAGGCATTGAAGTGTTGCTCATGGCGGATCGTGTTGATGAGTGGGCGATGAACTTTGTATTTGAGTTTGATGGTACGCCATTACAAAACGTATCGAAGGGTGCAGTTGACTTGGGCGACCTGCAAGATGCGGAAGAGAAGAAAGCATTGGAGCAGGCCGCAGAACAGTTTAAACCAGTGGTTGATCGTTTAAGTACATCGTTAAAAGATAAAACCAAAGAAGTTCGCGTGACCACGCGCTTAGTGGATTCTCCTGCATGTTTAGTCACCAGTGAAGGGGAGCTTTCACCACAGCTGATTCGGATGTTGAAGCAGGCAGGTCAGGCAGTTCCTGAAATTAAACCAACCTTGGAAATCAATCCTGAGCATCCTTTGGTGAAAAAATTAGAGAACTCGGCGCAGTTCGATGATTTGGCCAATGTAATCTTTGATCAGGCTGTGATTGCAGAAGGTGGCTTACCAGAAGATCCAGCAGCCTATGTTAAACGGATTAATAGCTTGTTGTTAAAATAAGTGAGTTGATCAAAAAAACCTCTGCTTTGGCAGAGGTTTTTTTATGGATAAGTTTCAAGTTATCCACAGTTGTGTTGTTATTTTCATCAGAAGTGAGCTTCAAAGCTCATTTGATAACTGAAATGGTTATCCTGCTTATCCGCAGGCACATTTAAATAATTTAGATCATTTTGCATATATAACCAGTTACGCCAAATAGGCCTTTTCCATGAAAAATAGGGTCCCCATTGATTGATACGAAGTTCTTTATTCTCATAATCGCCCTCACTGACAATGCCATAGCTCAGGTTGTCCTTGGACAATAAATGTAGTCTCTGGAAAGTCCGATTACGCCAAGTGTAGTCTTGGTCTTGAGTCTTAGACAGATTGAATTGTGTCGACAATAGTGCTTGTTGCTGAAACCTCTGGGTTAAATTTAAATTGGTTTCAGCATAGTTTTTACTGCTTGAGCCATAACGAAAAATTTGCGCCGTATCCAGATTCAGTCCTGAATGTAAGTTCCATTGCTTCTTGGCAAGAAATTGTACATAGATGTCCGTCTTGGAGTTAGCACCTAGATCCAGATCATTGTTAAAAGGCAACCAACTTGAGATGGTACTCCAACTGGCACTGACTGGATTGGGTGTACTGATGTTTTTATACGATGGGAGTTTGCTGGTTTTACCGAGCTTTTTTAGGGGAGGAGGTTGTTGTGCACGTTGCCATAAAGAGTCATTACCAAAAACGGCCATCAATTCTTGGCTTAGTTGTGCATCACTGAGCTGATTTTCAGGTCTTTCTGTTGCAATATCGCAAGCAAGCGTTTTTGTGGCTTGTTTTTGAGTGAGAGGATGCCTAGTCTTTTGATCTAAAAATACATGTGATGCGCGGGTGAAATGCCTGCTGAGCGGTAAGAACATCGGAAAGAAGGGTGTAAGTAGCTCACTGAGGCAAAGATTGCCTACAATCAATAAATACACAGCCAAAGCGTATCGCTGATCCATGTTAAAGCGAAGAAAAATAAAAGAAAATTAGTTTAACAGTTTTAGCTTAAGCATTTATTTATTGGACTTCATTTTTTAAATTAAAATGCCCAATCGAGATTTTGATTGGGCATGCCGTGTATCCGTTTAGGGCTAGAATAATGTTTCGAGTCGGACAAAGGTACTGACATAATGATCGCGGTCTTCGCGATGATCATTAAAATAATTCAGATCGCCTTGTACATAGAACCATTCACGCCATAGGGGTTGACGCCAAGACACGAAAGGTCCCCAACTATTTAAACGGAGTTCATTTTTGTTGTAGTAGCCACCTGTATAAATGCCATAGTTAAAGTTGTTATGCGCAAAGAACTGATGTTGGCGGAAAAGACGGTTATCCCACCATAGATCATCATCCTGCTTATCGGCATAGGTCAGGCTGAATTGGTTCGATAAAAAAGGTTGATTAGGGCGTGCATGAATCAATTCTAAATTGGTTCTTAAATAATTTTCACTTTTGCTGCCATAACGATAAATCTGTTCGGCGTTAAAGCGGAAATCATTGCGTAGATCCCAATGCTTTTCTGCTCTTAAGCGCGCATAAATATCGCTGCCTGAACGAATACCTAAGTCGGCATCAGTTTCAAAGGGAAGTTTCTTGGAGAAATTTGACCAACGTAAGGCCAATGAGCCATTACTATCTCGGGTTTGTTTGGAGTCAAATTTTTTATCAGGATCTGAATTAGGCTGGTTATTGGTATTGGCAACATTATTCTTAAACTCATCATCAAGCGAGTCATCACCAAAGACTACGCTGACTTTTTTCTCTAAGGTTGGTAGTTTAATTTTACCGCGAATACGTGGCTTAACTTCATAACCGTCATGCTCATTCCAGTAGTTATCCAGCATGACCCGAATAGTGGCTGAAGCTGGATTCTCAGGATCAACATCACCAAACCAATCATCAATTTTGACCGAAGTGCGGTCCGCCCATTCCCGAATACTGCGCTGTTTTTTATCAGCCCAGGTTCTGTCTTCGGTTTCGGTGGTGGGTGGCACAGTCGATTGATCAGATTGCCCTGGAAATATCGTGGGTGCCGCATCGACCCAACGTGGAATATAGTCTAAGGCATTTTCAGCATTATCTGCTGCCGTTGAGTTTGCTGCAGCTTGGGGCTGCTGATTTTGAGCATGGGTTTCTGCATTTGCAACACTTAAAGAGCCAATTGACAGTGTGAGCAAAGCAAAAAAGATACGCGATGGCACCATTTGCTGTAAATTATTCATAATAAAGACTTATATATTGTTCTTGTGTTAACTTTTGATGATTAGTGCAATAAAATCAAGCACCAGAAACAAAAAGCAGCAATTTAACTGCGTAAAAAAATAGAGTGATCATAAGGGCTTAGCTTCATCTGTTCGGAAGCCGATTAATTGGGCGTAAGTAACTCATCCTTGAGTTAATGTATGGTGAAAATTTACTTTTTCTGATTTTTATATGGATTCAGACGCAGCGCTGTTTTCTAAAGCCTGATACAGGTCATGCACTGAAATAGGTTGCGGTAAACGGCTAATCACCTGACGAATCAGTTGCCAAGTATACCCATCAGCACGGTCAAGTAATAAGTATGGATAAGCCTGATCTTCATTGGACAGTTTGACGCGTTCTAGACCATGGATGATACGGATTTTTTGACGTTCTCTAAGCAAAATCACAGGTGTAAAAAAAGTCGCAGAGGTTTCATCAAAGGGAATAAATTTCTGAGTATTGATAAATGACGCAGGAATATAGGGATAGACGCGTTGATCTCGTTGCCAGACCAAAGTGCCATTCATAATACATTCATTAAACAAGCTTTCATGTTGATGATAGTGTTGTTTAAAGTTATTCCAGCTGGTTTGATGAATGGAACTGGTTCGGGTATGACGTTGATCGGTATAGGCTTGTAAAATGGTGGTTGCATATTCAACGCTATGGGTACCAACCAAAACTACATAATGTGAAAATTGGCCTTGGGCATAGAGTTGCTCAGCAATAAAAATTTGTGCCGATCCCCACAGTGGTTGTGCTTCATTCTCGGCTTTGAGATAGAGCCAATCAATTTTAATATTTTGATCAATCTCGTTATGCAGATCGACTCGATACAGAGAGGGAAAGGTACGTGCATCGACCCGTTCCAAACGACAGAGCAGACCATCTAAACTAAAATCATTCAAAGCCAAGGGTTTGGCCTTGTTGAGATTTGCAGAAGGGCTAAGATTTTGTCTAAAGCCAGGTTTTACACGGGGAGTGACTTGAGAGGTGGTTGTTACTGCTGCGGGTTGGATTTTTTCTTGAATAATGGCTTCAAGCTGTGATTGAAAGCTGGCACTCTGTTGCTTAATGATCGATAAACTATCTTTACGGTCAGTATGTTGATGATCTTCGACTGGAACCGGTTCTAGTACAGGAATCAAATTTTGAAGTTCATGGTCATTCTTAACATAGTCACGGGCATGCTGTTGTAGCCAGCGCAAAGCATCTTGTGATGAACTGAGCCATGGACTTTTCAGGAAAGAGAGAGCGGGACGAATCACCCAGACTTGCCAATGCTGACCCTGACGTAATGCGGCCCAACCCATATCGGCAGAAGCAAACAAGGCATTTTCAACACGACCCATAAAATTATAGGTACCGCGGTAGGTCATGGCATAACCATAATCGGCTAAGTCTGCTGCAGAAAACTCTTCATTTAGAATAAATTCTTTGAATGGCGTCAACTGATCCTGAAAGGCTGGATCGTCGCAAGATGCGCAAATGTCTTTAATCCGTTGTTTTGATTTGGCAATTTCAAAAAGTGATGTTTTATCATCATTCAGCCCGTTAACAAGCGTTTTAAGCTCATCAACCAAGAGTGCTTTCTCTAATACGTCCATCGATTGTTTCCTTAGAGATAGGCTTGAGCCTGTTTTAAATCATGAATCCGAAAAAGTGGCAGCAGTGCTAACAAGTTGTAATCAGTTATAGTCGATAAAGTATGCTGTTTTATCCATGTGACTGTTGCTGTTTTGCGCTGCGTTTAGCAGGGTATTTTGATCACAAAAGATTGTCACTTTATGACGATTATAGAAGAAAAGGAGGCAAAATCTATAGTGGTCGAGTTAGTAAAAAATCTCATTTGAGTATTCTAAATCGAGATATGCATCATGGTTTGTCTTTGAAAATAAAAACATTTTAAAAGAATGAATCGGATTAATAGATCAGAAGGTAAAAGATCATCTATAAATCTTTGAATGAATTGTGATCACTTTCACATATCTGCTGGTGAAAAGCTCAGCAAATAAAAATCCAGCAGCATTGAAATTATCATCAACATCGATAAACGGTATTTTTCCAAAGATAAAAGACTGAAACAAAAGGGGATTCTAAAAACTGAAAGATTAAAAAAAACCGCAGCCATATAGTGATGAATGCGGTTTTAGTCTAGATCAGGTTTAATGCTTAATGTCGCATTGATCATCATTACATTGAGCGGCATCGGTTTGCTCAATTTCGGCATTCGATGAGCTTTGCGCTTGCTGTAAGGCTTGCAAGAAAACTTCACGCGGTTGTGCACCTGAAAGTGCCAGCTTTTGATCAAATACAAAAAACGGAACGCCCGTTACTTTGAGCTGTTCATGTGCGATTTGCTCATCATGGCGCACAAAATCGGCTAATTCGTCCGAGTCCAGTACATATTCAACTTCGGCATTATCTAAGCCAATCCGAGAAGCAATTTCTTCAACAACTTCACGTTCGCCAATGGCAAGACCTTCGGTCATATAAGCATGGAAGAATGCTTCTTCTGCTTCATTGCCCAAACCTTTACTTTGGGCAAGGTGAATAATACGATGTGCATTAAAACTATTGCCTGAGTTGGCTTTTTGCCATTGGAAATCGATGCCTTCTGTCGCGGCCATGGCTGCAACATTACGCTCCATATCTTCCATCTCGGCATAGCTACGACCATATTTCTTTGCGAGTCGTTCGGTGTTCGACGTCTCATGTTTGGCTGGCGCATCCGGGTCCAATTCGAAACTATGCCAGTGAATTTCTAGTTCAATGCCTGCTTCTTCAGCAACATGTTCAAGACGTTTTTTACCGATATAACAAAACGGACAGACCACATCTGACCAAATATCTACACGCATGGAGGATCTCTACAATTCTTGTTAAACAGATAATAGGGGCGAACACGATCAATTTAAAGCGATGAAAATGTAATGCTCCGTTACGAGAAGTGAAATAAAAAGGGCTATAACTGCATGTGTTTTATCGATTAAACTGAATTCAGAACATAAAAAATATAATGAAATTTGGAGGCTGTATGCGCCGTTTTTTAATCTTTGTGATAGTTGTGGTGCTTTGTATTGGTTCTTTTTTCTTTTATCAGCATACGCTGAAACAACGTGCCATCGATAATCAGCAGATGTTTGAGGTGGTCATGTCTGAAAAAATGCGCGAACTCTATGATCAAGCGCAAGACTGGTCTACCCCAGTACAACTGGATATCCATGATGATCGTTTGGCGGGTGATTATAAGTTGATGTCCGAATTCTTATTGAACTATTGGATGCAAAATGTAGAAGCACGTAATCGTTATTTACGTGAACTCAAAGCCGCCAATTGGGATACTTTTTTAGATGTTGAGCGTCTGGATCAGGACCGCAAGCAGAACTATAAGGACACTGAGCAGATGTTTGTGCAGGTGCGTAAGGCATCCACTGAATATGAGCTGACACGGCAACAAATTCAGGCTAGTGCTATGCAGCAGGCAAAAAGTTTGGCGATTCAGAATGAAATGCGAAGTTCGCTCCAGGCCAAATTGGAGAATAATCTGAAAGCAGATAAAGCGCATGATATTTTCCCAATCGAGCAGCAAATCATCGAAAAGGCACAAGCCATGTTCGATATGCTGAAGCAATATCAGTGGCAAAGAAAAGACAAAATGATCTTGTTCCGCGAGACCGCTCAAGTGAAAAAATTCAACACACTCTATCAAGATGTGTTAAAGCTGAACGCCAAGATGGAGAAGATTAAACAGAATAATGCTGAGGTTTTAGAAGACGAACTGTAATCAAGATCGATCAGGTCACTGTCAGTGTAGGCATCGAAGAGGTAGAGCTCAACACTATGAATTTATGGCAGCTATTTCATAAAGTAAAACCATTTGTGCTCCCCTATAAGTGGCTGGTTGCAGTGACTTTGGTGCTGACCTTGATTGGTGCCTTAACCGCACAGGTGAATGCGCTGACTTTGCAATATGCAGTTGATCAGATCAATGCGGTGGTTGAGTCAGGGCAGGGCTTAAATGCAGGTTGGCATATTCTGCTCACCATCAGTGTGATTTTATTGAGCAAAGAAGTGCTGAATATTTTTCTTCAGTTTGGACAAAAGTTTTTTGGCGAGAAATTACGGATTTTGATTTCACAAGATGTAGCACAGTCGATCATCGTGAAATTTCTACAATATCGTCTGGCCTTCTTTACCCAAGATGATAACCAAGCAGGAAAATTACAGACTCGGATTGATCGGGGGATTGGTTCGATTACCCGACTGGTGCAAATCTTCTTTATTGATATTTTTCCGTTATTTAGCAGTGCCATCATTGCCCTGTGTCTGATGTTCTATGCCAACTTCTGGATTGGCTTGGTGGCGTTGAGCATTGTGCCAATTTATTTCTGGATTACCTTTAAGCAGGCGCAGAAACTCAGTGGCACACGACGTAATTTACGTGATGGTCGCGAGCGTAAAAGTCAGGGGACTTTAAGCATCATTCAGTCGATCACGGTGATTAAGTCATTTAATCGTGAGCAAATTGAGGCGGAAAAACAGCTGACCTTACAAAAACAACTGACTGATGATCAGATGAGAACCCGCCAACTCAGTTTTCTATTTGATGGCTTAAAAACCTTTATTGAACAGATTGGCGTGGTCTTTATTATCATTTTAACGGCCTATTTTGTTTTGGTCGGTGATATGAGCATCGGCATGATCATGTTTCATATTCTGTTATTCAATAATGTCTCTGCCCCAATTCGTTCCCTACATCGAATTTACGATGAAGTGAATGATGCGATGATCTATGCAGAAAGCTTTTTCAAAATCTTAGAAGCCGATGATGAAATAGAAACCTCTGGAGAACTGAAACCACAACCATTGACGGGTAAGTTTGAACTCAAGCAGGTGAAGTTTTTTTATCCCAATGGTTTTCATGCACTGAAAGATATCAACCTCACCATACAACCCAATAAGATCACGGCTTTAGTAGGCTTGTCTGGTGCGGGGAAATCGACTTTGATCAGTCTATTAGATAAATTCTATTTACCACAGACAGGTGAAATTTTACTGAATGGAAGCGCATTGACCGAAATAGATACCCAATATCTACGTGATCATATAGGCTTAGTCCTGCAAAAGAATCATATTTTTCAGGGCACAATTGAGGAGAATATCCGCTACGGTAAGATGGATGCGACGCAGGCTGAAATCACCCTTGCGGCAAAGAAAGCCTCGATTCATGAGCAGATTCTCAAATTGCCGTTGGCCTATCAATCCGATGCACTCTTACTGTCAGGTGGACAACAACAGCGTATTGCCATAGCCCGCATGTTCCTGAAAAATCCACCGATTATTTTTCTGGATGAACCAACTGCAAGTTTGGATGCCATTGCAACAGAACAGATTAAGCACAGTCTGGATGAGATCAAACAGGGGCGTACGGTGATTATCATTTCACATAGTCTGTCACAAATTATTGATGCGGATTATACCTATGTGATGCAGGACGGCAGAATTGTGGAACATGGTGAGCATCATCAGCTTTATCAGCAACAAGGGGTGTATAAAAATATTTTTGATGCGATGGCGAAGAGCTTAAATATCGAAAAAATTTCCAAGACCTTTGAAGGTGATGATGAAGAGGAAACCCATAGTTAGCAGCTCTTCATCATGCGATTTGAAAGGATTTTAGCTCAGGATTAATCAAAAATCTTGTCCGCAGCTTGGAATGGGAGGCTTACCACATCAATTGCCACAGCAAACGGTAGCAGCACCAGTTTTTCTAGCGGATTTAACCCTGATTTAGATTTATAGCTTTCTTCTTTCTGGGTATAAATGGTGACTTGATAAGTTTTGCTCAGCGCTTTTAATGTGCTGAGATTATTGGCCGCAGGATAGACCACACCCGCCAGTTTAATATCAAAGCAGAAGCGTTGTGCCTGCATACGTTCATCACTTGAGGATGAGCACTCTTTGGCGCCATTTTCAATAAAGAATTCCAGATCTTTCTTGCTTAAATCTTCTTTCAGCTTCACATAGGAAAGTGGCAAGGTTCCTGAAAAATGACCATCATTCTTTTCTGAATAGAAATTGAGGTCACGGGTGATCTGAATATTTTTCGGATCCAGCTTGCCAATTAAAGTGACGAACTGAGCGCCGCCTTGGGTCAGGATATAGCTGTTCTTTTGCCCAGCAATCACAATACTGTCTTTCGGTAAATTTGCTGCTGCTTGAGCCGGACGGCCAAAAGCAACCACATTGTCTTCAATCAGGGTGACTTTGGCGGTACGGGTGTAGGAACGGTTATCTTTTTTGATTAGGGTGGAGGTCGCACAGCCTGTCGCAAGGACTGACACTATTGCTAAGCCGAGAAGAGTTCTGGTTGGTGATATGAACATCCGTATATGCCTTATGATATCTTGGGTCTTAAATTTTAAAATATTGGGTTTTGTATGAAAGTAATAAAAGACCCGAAAAAAAGCTAGTATCTTGGCTGTTTTATTCATCCTTAGATAAGTTTGGGGCTGGATCGTTACAAGATGGTAGCGCTGTTATCATGGTTAGGAAATTTACGTCATACGAGATGAGGGAGAATAGTACTTCGATAAAATCTATTGATTGATTTAGTGCGGGAGGGAGGGCTGTACGAGATCATAATACGGTTAAATGCTTATCGGGCATGATGATGTAGAGTGTATTGATTCGGTGTATTTCTTGAACTAAGATGAAGCGGTCTGAACTGAAAACTGATTTGCTTCAGGGCATTGTAAATAACAGAAGCATAGCGAGAGAAAACAAGAAGTTTATTATGAATAGATATATAACCGTTAAATTCTTTTCTATCTGTTTAATTTATTTTAGTACTTTGAGCACTGTTCAAGCCTATGAGCAGGCACAATTAATAGGTAACTGGGCAATGATACCGTTAAAAAACGGGGTTGCGAATGTTGCTACTTTTGATGATCAAGGCAATACAACACTTTACCCATTTGAATGTGACTTTAAGAATAAAACGTTTAAAGCAGAGCCAAAGAGAGAAGGTCGATACGTATTAAGCAATGATCTGATAAAGATATCTTTGGGTACGCAACCTACCATTAATTTAAAAATTATTAAGTTAACTGATACAGAGATGATACTTCAAGAAAGTTTGGATGGCAGTTCGTTATCCGCCTTGAATTTGCATGATGTTAAGGTAAAAGAAATTCAACCACTTTGCGCTAATCATTAACCTGTTTCTTAAAGAGCAAGTTTAACCATCCCAATAGGATGGTTTTGTCTTTTTTTCAGAAGCGGGCATTAACACCCATATGATTTAGATGGATGCACTTGGGTATTTTCGTTCAATTCCTTGTTCCCATAAGCCATTTTGGACGGCAGTAAAAGAACGGCACAACCAATATGTTGCGTAAATTCGAGTGAAATTTACCGTTTATCTGACCTCTACTGAATCAAACATCACTTTGCTGTAGCCTATTTATCAGATGCTTTTATTTAACTCATTATCTTCTTATGGATGAGGGATGTTTGGAGCAAACGATGAATTTTCTAAAACGATCCGTCCTGATCACTGTATTGGCTTTTATAGGCATACCTGTCGTACAGGCAAATGATGAAGTGACCTCATTGCCGACCATTCGGGTCATGGCTGAATCTGAACTACGTGAAGAAGTGGGATTTGTTCCCTTTCAAGAAGACAAGCAAGTTCGTCAGGCGCTGCAACATTATGTCTATAAATTACATAATGATATGCAGAATGCTGGCGTAAGCGAAAATCCTGTGAGTGTTAATTATCAGCCCGTAGCGGTACAGCCAGATCTATCCCAATACTCGCCGGTTTTGCAGCAATACATTCTTGCTGTTGCGTCAGGTCTACAGTCTTCTGACCCAACCAATGGCATTTTTAAAATGCTGGAACCATTGAATATTAATCGAAATAATATTGATGGAATTCGTAATGGTACGATTAAGTTGAATGCCGATGATATTTTGCGATTACAGCAGCAAATTCAAGATGGACTAAGAGGCTTTAAACAGCCCTATTAAATTATCTGATTGAATAAAGAAAAATCCCCGCACATTACGGGGATTTTATATTATTGCTTTAGATAACGTTCAAAAATAGCCGAGAAATCATAGTCTTCAATTTGTTTTCGACGCTCGGTAAACTTGTTTTCAACTTGCAGGGTCGTTTGCGAAATAATATCAGGTAGATTCAGTAACACCTGTTCTGGCAACTCACGCAGCGAGAACATACCGTTTACGGCTTGCTGTGTTTGAACCAGAGTGGTGTATTGACGTTCAATTTCTTTACATGCTTCGCCAATACTAAATAGGGCCTTATATAAGTCACGTACTTTTTCGATTTGGGCTTTCTCAATATCAATTGAATAGGCTGCACCACCCAACTGGAACTTGATTTCAACATCGCGATCAATGGTTCCTGCGGTTTCAAGTAGCACTCGGCTGATTTGATAGTGCTTATAGGGATAACGGTTTAGGGTTCTTTTCTTGCTGACCGCACTGGTACCATCGAGATGGATAAATGCGGTGTTGGTAAAGCAGTATTCATCCGTTTTTGCTTTGATGAGGAAGAAGATTTTTTCATTGTCTTCATGGAAAATATAGTCATCAATATCCGTTTTATCATAATCTTGAGGTTCAATAATCTTACCGATATCACTGGTTCCCATTAGATCGGCTGCCATATTTTTAAACATTGTTCGAACCTTATTATTTGTTGGAATAGCAATCATAATTTGCCGTGTATTGTTCTGTCTACAGTGGGCATTTGTATTTTAAGAATTCGATACAACCATGAAACGAATTTTGATCGCATAAAAAAATCCCCGCAAAATGCGGGGATTTTCTTTTTATCTCAGTGTTGATTAAACACGTTCGATAATGGTCGCGATACCTTGACCAAGACCGATACACATCGTCGCAAGACCGATTTGTGTATCTTGTTGTTCCATCACGTTCAACAATGTTGTTGTGATACGTGCACCAGAACAGCCCAATGGGTGACCCAATGCAATCGCACCACCATTTAAGTTGATGATGTCTTGTTTGTCATATACGCCTAAGCCTTTCATCACTGATAAGCCTTGTGCAGCAAATGCTTCGTTTAACTCGATGGTTTGGATATCCGCCATGGTTAAACCAGCACGCTTAAGCGCTTTTTGAGTTGCTGGTACTGGACCATAACCCATGATCGCAGCGTCACAACCTGCAATTGCCATTGAACGAATCACAGCACGTGGTTTTAAACCCAATGCTTGAGCGCGCTCAGCAGACATAAGCAACATTGCAGATGCGCCGTCAGAAAGAGCAGAAGAAGTTGCTGCTGTGACTGAACCACCTTTAGGATCGAAAACTGGTTTCAATGCTTTGAATGCTTCAAGGTTGGCATCTGCACGAATGACTTCGTCGATGTCGCAAAGGATTTTGAAGCCATTGGCATCATGACCTTCAACACCCACGATTTCGTTTTTGAAACGACCTTCTTGAGTTGCAGCCCAAGCACGACGGTGAGATTCAACACCGAAAGCATCTTGTTCTTCACGAGAGATACCGTTCATACGACCTAACATTTCAGCGGTTAAGCCCATCATGTTCGATGCTTTCGCATAGTGTTTAGATGCTTCTGGGTTAAGGTCGATGCCGTGCATCATACCAACGTGGCCCATGTGCTCAACACCACCAATGATGAATACATCACCTTGGTTGGTTGCAATTTGTGCAGCAGCTGTGTGGATTGCTTGCATTGAAGAACCACAAAGACGGTTGACTGTTTGACCGCCAGCAGTTTTTGGAATATCAGCCAATAAACCAATGTTACGAGCAATGTTCATACCTTGCTCTAAAGTTTGGTTGACACAGCCCCAGATTACATCTTCAACTTCGTTGGTATCAAACTGGTTACGAGCAACAAGTGCACGTACTAATTCAGCAGATAAACTGTCGGCACGTACATTGCGGAACATACCGTTACGTGATTTGCCCATGGCAGAACGAACGCCATCAACAATCACAACGTCACGTGGATTTAAAGTAGCCATTCACGTCGCTCCTTAACCGTAGAATTTTGTGTTGTTAGCAGCCATGTCACGCAACATTTGTGGCGCTTCATAAGCCTTACCTAAGTGTGCATATTTGTCGCAAAGCGCAACGTATTCAGCAACACCTGTTTGGTCGATGTAACGGCATGGACCACCACGGAATGGAGGGAAACCTACACCCATGATCATCGCCATATCTGCTTCAGAAGCAGTTGCGACAATGTTGTCTTCTAAGCAACGAACTGTTTCGTTACAGAAAGCAAGCATCATACGGTCAATGATTTCTTGATTGTCAAACTCGCGTTTTTCACCAGTAACGAAAGGTGCAATGATTTCGTAAGCTGTTGGATCAACAGTTTTCGCTTTCTTACCTTTCTTATCTAACACGTATTTGTAGAAACCAACGTCATTCTTTTGACCAAGACGTTTTGCTTCATACATCGCTTCGATAGAACCTTTGTAGTCAGGCTTCATACGGTCAGGGAAACCTTCAGCCATTACTTCTGCGCCATGAACACCTGTATCGATACCAACAACATCAATTAAGTATGCAGGACCCATAGGCCAGCCGAATTTCGCCATTACATTATCCACTTGTTGGAAATCCGCACCATCTTTTACAAGAAGATCGAATGCACCAAAGTAAGGGAATAATACACGGTTAACTAAGAAACCTGGGCAGTCGTTGACAACGATTGGTGTTTTACCCATTTTTTGAGCAAGAACAACAGTTGTTGCAATCGCTTCATCAGATGTCTTCTCACCACGAATCACTTCTACCAATGGCATCATGTGTACTGGGTTAAAGAAGTGCATACCAACAAAGTTTTCAGGACGTTGCAATGCTTTCGCCAAACGCGTAATTGAAATCGTAGACGTGTTAGAAGCAATAATCGTGTTTTCACGAACATTTTTCTCAGTGTCTGCAAGTACCATCTCTTTTACTTTTGGATTTTCAGTCACTGCTTCGATCACGATATCCACTTCTTTAAACTCATCGTAGCTTAAAGTTGGACGAATGCGAGCAAGTGTTTCACCCATTTGCGCAGGTTTCATTTTCTTGCGTTCAACTTGCTTAGTCAGTAAGCCGTTCGCTTCTTTCATACCAAGTGCAAGTTGTGGGTTACCAATGTCTTTCATGATGATTGGTGTGCCTTTGCTTGCCGTTTGGTAAGCAATACCACCACCCATGATACCTGCGCCTAATACAGCTGCTTGGTTTACAGGGTGAGCACCTTTCTCATATTTCTTCGCAGTCTTCTTCACAACTTGGTCATTGATGAATAAGCCAATCAATGCACCTGCTTGTGGAGTAATTGCTGCTTTAGCAAAACCTTGAGCTTCTGCTTTTAATGCGTCATTACGTGTAAGGCTTGCACCTGCTTGTAATGAGTCAAGTAACAATTTTGGCGCAGGGTATTGTGCTGGGTTTGCTTTTGCAAGTACCGCACCTTTTGCTGTATTGAACGCCATCATTTGTTCAAGTGGATTCAATTTAATCGCGTCTAATTTTTCTTGACGTTTTGCTTTCCAATTCAAACGACCAGCAATGGCTTGTTTTACCAAATCAATCGCAGCTTCTTGAAGTTTGTCAGCAGCAACAACCGCATCTACAGCACCATCTTTTAGTGCAGCAGCTGGTTTTTTCGGGTTCGCCATTGCCATCCATTCAACAGCATTGTCGATACCAATTACACGGCTTAAACGTACGCTACCACCAAAACCAGGATAGATACCAAGTTTGATTTCTGGTAAGCCAACTTGAGCTTGCTCAGACATGACACGGTAGTCACACACTAAGCACATTTCAAAACCACCACCAAGCGCTGTACCATTAATAGCAACAACTTTAGGGATGTCTAAATCTTCAAAGCTATTGAAGACGTCATGTACAGGCATAAGCCAATCAACAATTGCTTGTTCACCAGCAGCGAAGTTGTCGCCAAATTCAGTAATATCTGCACCAACGATAAATGTTGATTTACCAGAGGTAACAACTAAGCCTTTAATGTCGTTATTGGCTTTAACCGCAGCAATTGCTGCTTGGAAGTCTTCGATGGTTGCACGGTTAAATTTATTAACCGACTCACCTTGTAAGTCAAAGCGGAATTCTGCAATTCCGTCCGCAAGCATTTGGACGGTAATGGCATTGCCAGCGTGGATCATGCCTGATCTCCCTTGTTGTGGAGGATTCTGAGTTGATGTCATAAAGCGTATGTGCAGTTCAGCACACAAAAAAAGCTTCGCTAATCTTACGATAACTATATCCAAAAAGGACATAACAAGTTGTATCAAGCCGTGACGCTAGGGTCATCAATTTATTGTAAGCTTAGACTTGAATTGTTAAATCATGAATAAAAATAAATTTTTCAAGCAAAATAGAGCGTTTACTCTTTGATTGTGATGGGAAAAATGAAAAAGGCTTTTGTCCGATTTAAGTAAAGCAAATTGGTATTTAAGTGGACAAATTTGCTAGAATAGCCAGCTTGTTTTGAGTGCGATTTTGAGATTTGGTTGTCAAATTGGCATTTGTTTTTCGGCTAAGAAGATAGAGTCATCTATGATTAAGTGGATCATATTAGCGATTTTTATCATTTCTGCGTTGTATATTCAGCGCCGTGGTAAAGTAAAGCATTCGTTTTATCGTCAGTTTTTTGACCATTCGACGATTCTCGCACCCATTAATTTTTTAATGTACATGTTTTCCAAAGTGCCGAATCAGCCGTATATTGATACCCAACATTTCAAGGACCTAAAGGTTCTGGATGAAAACTGGGAAATGATTCGTGATGAAGCCAAAGCACTGTATGAGAAAGGTGGCATTAAAGCATCCAGTAGCTATGATGACTTGGGCTTTAATTCCTTCTTTAAAACGGGCTGGAAACGTTTCTATCTGAAGTGGTACGACTCGGCACATCCATCAGCGGCCGAACTTTGTCCAAAAACAACCGCTTTGTTAAAGACCTTGCCAACGATTAAAGCCGCGATGTTTACGGAGCTGGCACCAGATAGCCGTTTGGTTCGTCACCGTGACCCGTATGCAGGTTCATTACGTTATCACTTGGGCTTAATCACACCGAATGATGACCGTTGTTTTATTGATGTTGATGGTGAGCGCTATTCTTGGCGTGATGGTGAAAGTGTCGTATTTGATGAAACCTATATCCACTATGCTGAAAATACCACAGACCAAAACCGTATTATTTTCTTCGCCGATGTAGAGCGTCCATTAAAGACCCGCTTTATGGAGAAGTTTAATCACTGGTTTGGCAAAAGTGTAATGACGGCTGCGAGTTCACCCAATGAAGTGGGTGACCAAACAGGTGGTTTAAACAAAGCATTTGGTTATATTTACCAGATTCGTATTAAAGCCAAAGCCTTAAAAAAATCGAACCGTTCACTGTATTACTTCTTAAAATGGTTCATTATGCTTGGGCTATTTTTCCTGATTTTTGTACGCCCATATGTTTTTTAAGTTTGAATAAGATCAACGCCCGTCAGGGCGTTTTTTATGGACTAAATATTGGTTGCCCTATAGTTTTTGCTATTATATCACTTGGATAAATTAGAACGTACACTATACTTTGAGAAATGAGAATGAAAAAAGGATTATTGATAGGTCTTACTATTCTGGGGTTAACTGCATGTGGAGGAGAGAGGGATAGTTCTGCCATTAAGCAACCAAATGATGATCAAATACCACTTAAAATCTATGCTATAGATAACTTTAGTGGGGAATATGATATTATTTCTTCGTTGGTTTTTTCGGCACTTTATGTAAATTATAAAACGTATTCTTTCGATAAAAACAGAAACTTTTTTATAGAGTATAGTGGCCAGCCTATTTTTAAAACAGAAAGATTAAGAAATTTTCTTACTAAGGATGGAATGTCAACAACGATACCACCACAATTGCATAAGGCTCAATTTCTACTAGGAGAAAATGCAAAATTTGATGGGGAAAATCTACAATATACAGTAAGTAATTATGTTGCATTAAGACCATTAACTTTATCTTGGAAATATAAGAAAATTGATGTTTCTGGTCGGCTTATTGAAAGTGATCAAAATAATCAGATGCACTCAATACGAAAAAGCCCAAATGCAGAAGTAATAGCTGCTATGTTAGAAGTAGGATATTATACATCTAATATATTTCCTGAAGGATCAATTTGTTGGCAAAAGCAAGCCGCTGAAAGTAATCAGGAGTATATTGAGTTTTATTCAGAAAAGATTGTCCGCCATGTTAATGATAATTCTGAAATCCAAAGGGCTGGACATTGGAATAATATAACTTGGGTACAGTTTAAATCTGACACGAATGAACCCGAAAGAGCAAATGTGAAGCTGAGTATAAATGACAAAGAGTATTGGGGAGTTTATCACCCATTACATGAAACTTTTGCAGTGGAAGCGGATAAATTAGTATGTGATTATATGAATGAAACAGCTTTTAAGGCGGCAATGTTCCCATCAAATATACTAACATTATTAAAAGAGCTCGATTTGGAGAAGGTTTGGGAGCAAAATTATTTATAGATCAATGTACAAGCAAATAGTTTATTGAAAATGATTCCATGAGAAAGTGACATAGACGAGTAGCTTACTGCTAGACAAAAGATTGACGATCATATCTAAATTGAATCAATAGTAGACTTGAAAAATGGATGGGCAAACTACATCATTCATTTATTATCCAAAGTTAAAAAGTAGTCGTGAACCCAAACGCTCGAGAACACATTGAAAAAATACTTGCGCATATGACTCAGTTACCTGGCGTTTATAAAATGCTGGGTAAGGATGGAGAGTTACTGTATGTGGGTAAAGCCAAAAATCTAAAAAATCGTGTGTCAAGCTATTTTGTTAAAACCATCGAGCATCCGAAAACACAGGCCTTGGTTGCCCGTATTTATGATATTGAAAGCTTGGTGGTACGTTCAGAAACTGAAGCCTTATTGCTTGAACAAAACCTGATTAAGCTGCACCGCCCGCCTTATAACATTATGTTGCGGGATGATAAATCTTACGTCTATATCTTTGTTTCATCAGACAAGCCCTATCCACGGATTGCCAGTGGACGAGGTAAGGGCAAGCATCAAATTGGTAAGTTTTTTGGGCCGTACCCAAGTGCTTATAGCGCTCGGGATACCTTATTGGTATTACAAAAGCTGTTTAATGTACGCCAATGTGAAAATAGCTATTTTTCACAACGCAAACGTCCGTGTCTGCAATACCAGATTAAACGCTGTACCGCGCCGTGTGTCGGCCTGATTAGCCCAGAAGAATATAAAGAAGATGTTGATAACTCGATTCGTTTTCTGCAAGGAGATACCAAAGAGCTGAATCAAGAGCTCATCGGCAAAATGGAGCAGGCTGCAGAAGCACTGGAATTTGAGAAGGCAGTATTCTATCGCGATCGACTTGGCTTATTACGTGAAGTACAGGCACAGCAAGCCGTATTTAAAATCAAAGGTGAGGCCGATATTCTGGCGATTGCCTACCAAGCGGGGGTGACCTGCGTCCAGATTATGTATGTGCGAAATGGACGGATGCTGGGAGGAAAAAGCTATTTCCCCGATATGTTGGGTGATGATTTAGGACAAATGCTCAGTGACTTTATCGCGAACTTTTATTTCCAAGTCGCTGATGAAGTGCCGACAGAGTTGATTGTGAATGTTGATGTGCCCGACCAAAAACAACTAGAAGAAGCTTTACAGCAAACCTTTAATAAAAAGGTACAGATTAAACATAAAGTACGTGAGACTCGAGCCGAATGGTTAGAGCTAGCACAAATGAATGTACAGCATGCCATTAAAGGCAAACTCAGTAATCATCTGGAATTGAACGAACGCTTTCACCAGCTTGAACAAGTGGTGGGGCGTCCGATTGATCGGATTGAGTGTTTTGATATCAGTCATACCATGGGGGAAGCCCCGATTGCATCCTGCGTGGTGTTTGATCAGGGCGGCGCAAGAAAGCGCGATTATCGCCAATTCGCCATTCAGGATATTACTGGGGGAGATGACTATGCTGCGATGCGCCAAGCGCTGATCCGTCGCTATAAAAAGAATATGTTGCCTGATCTGCTGTTAATTGATGGAGGTAAAGGGCAATTGCATATGGCAATGGAAGTGATGCAGGAACTTGAATTGGATGCCTTTATGATCGGTGTCTCTAAAGGGGAAGGGCGTAAACCTGGACTGGAAACTTTGCACTTTACTGATGGTACCAAGATACAACTGCCTGAAGACCATAAAGCCTTGCATTTGATTCAACAGGTCCGTGATGAAGCACATCGTTTTGCCATTACCAAACACCGTGCTAAACGAGATAAACGTCGCAGTAGCTCTGTTCTAGAAGCGATTCCCGGCCTTGGACCAAAGCGCCGTCGTGATTTGTTGACGCATTTTGGTGGTATACAAGGGGTGTTGAAAGCATCGGAAAATGAACTGACCTTGGTTCCAGGGTTGGGTGGGGTGCTGGCCAGAACCATTTATAAAATTTTGCATGAATAATTTGACCGATTGACATAATCTTCCCAATATTGCCGTGTAAACGATCATTCACAAATGCTTCAAAACGTTCAAAGATAGGGTATTTCGATGATGAAGGAAAAATGATGTCCTTACTCCCGCTTTATCAACAGGTTGAACAACAGGAATGGATCGATATTCCATCAGGTTGGTTACAGGGGCGTACCGTATTCGGTGGTTTGATTGCCGGACTGATGATCCAAAAGGCGATTAGTACGGTACAAGATGTAGCAAAGCAATTGTTAAGCTGTAACGTCACCTTTGTCGGTCCTGTACAACAAGGACAAGCCAGACTCAGCGCCGAAGTATTGAGAGAAGGAAAATCTGTTACGACGCTGGAAGTTCGACTTTGGCAGGATGATGCGGTACAAAGCATTTTGGTGGCCAGTTTCGGTCTACAACGTGAATCGCGTATTCATGTTCAGAATTTGCCGCAAGTGCCTGATTATCCAATGCCTGAACAATTGGATAAAACTTTTTATATCGAAGGTTTAATGCCAGAGTGCTTACAGCAGTTTGAATTGTGTTGGGCTGAAGGCAGTTATCCAATGGCAGGCAGTAAAGTTCCTGACTTTGGTGGTTGGGGGCGGTTTGCAGCAAGTTTACATCCTAATCGTGAGATGCAATTGGCTGATCTGTTTGCTTTAATGGATGTCTGGCCGCCTGGGGTACTACCGATGTTCAAGACGCCGGCACCTGCCAGTTCATTAACTTGGCAAATTACTTATTTGCAACCAGTTAACGGCCAAATTCAAGATTGGCTAAAATATAAAGTCATTACCGAATATGCAGAACATGGATATTCCACTGAATATGCCTATGTTTGGGATGCTGAAAACCGTTTAATTGCGGTGCTTAGACAGACAGTTGCCGTTTTTGCCTAGTCGACACTGCGGCGCATTTCGTATAAAGTTGCTTACACATGGATAATCTCAGCACATCCTTTGTGCAACATGCATATTTAGTGCAAACAACATGGCGGTGTTTATGAGTACAGGGCAAATCCTGAACATTCCCAATATTTTAACTTTGGCACGTATCGCCCTTATTCCTGTGTTTTTGGCCATCGCTTATTGGCCACCTGCAATTGGAATTGCCGAGCATCATGGGGGAATGATGCGCCATATGATACTGACTGCAATTTTTGTGCTTGCAGCGGTGACCGATTGGTTTGATGGCTATTTGGCAAGAACACTGAATCAGACCTCTGCTTTTGGACGTTTTTTGGATCCGGTTGCAGACAAATTGATGGTTGCAGCTGCACTGATTGTGTTGGTGCAATGGCAACCGACGATTTCAATGGCCTTTGCTGCAATTGTGATTATTTCCCGTGAGATTACGGTTTCTGCTCTACGTGAATGGATGGCAGAATTAGGCGCACGTACCAGTGTGGCGGTGTCGACCGTTGGTAAATATAAAACCGCGTTTCAAATGATCGCAATTAGTGTTTTCTTATTGAACTGGAAACCATTGGAAATCTGGGCCTATGCCTTACTGTATGCCGCTGTGATTCTAACGCTATGGTCGATGTTTATTTATATGAAAGCCGCTTGGCCGTATTTGAAACAGCCTTAGAGTTTAAGTCTATAGTTAATGCAAATTTAAATAAAAATTAGAGAATAACAGCACTCACGATGCTTGATTGGACAAGGGTGAGTGCTTAAAACGATAAGTTGGGAACACACATCAATGTCATCAGTATTATATTTATCCGACCAAGTCTTACACCACTTGCACGGCCAAAAAACACAAACGATTGATTGTCATGCGGTGAGTCAGTACAAGAAAAATTTACAAGAAATCAAGCAGCGCAAGCAATGGAAAACCTCAGGCACGGGGGCACAATTCATGGGTGTTGCGAATTATAACGAGCAAGATGAGTTGGGGCATGTTTATCCTGTCGATGCAGTTTTAATGGATGATCAGCATGTAATTTATGCCGCGCAATTGCAGGATGGTTGTGCGATTTACATCAAATCACTCTTAGAACCACAACAACCTGAGGCGTTGGTATTAAGAAATAACGAGTTCATTATTCATCACATGGATTATGATGCACAGCATAAACGGCTGATTTTATCAGCCAGTCAAGGTTATGCTTTTGAGCAACATCTATGTGTATTAGGCTTGGATTCCAATCGGATTCAATATATTACAGAAGGTGATTGTCAGGATCAGCATCCATGTTTTGATCCACAAAACCCGGACATTATTTATTATGATAGCTGTGGCTTTGCTTATGACCAACAAGGGGGAATTAGCATTGGTCCGAAAGAAATTTGTCGTTTAAATCTGAAAACAGGTGATTTGGAAACGATTATTGCTGACCCGCGTTACGATTACTATAAACCGCAGATTGATGCGGCTGGGCAGTTGTATTTTTTGAAAAGACCTTATAAGAATCAAAACTATAGTGGCAACTCCTTGAAAGATATCGTATTGGCGCCATTTAAAATTATTCGGGCCGTGTTTGGTTGGTTGGATTTCTTTACCCAGCGCTATACTGGTGAATCCTTGAAGTCAACCTCTGGCAGTAACCCCGCGAAGTCGAAACAAAAGTCAGAAGAAGAACTGTTTGTGGAAGGAAATTTGATTAAGGCGCAAAAGGCATTACAGCAAAATCAGAGTGCAGGAGAAAAATTTGCAGGCGTTATTCCACGCAGTTGGGAGTTGATCCAATGTTCAAGCACAGGCGAGCAAAAAGTACTCAAGCGCGGTGTGTTGGGCTATCGCTTGCATACTCAGGGTTTAATTCTCTATTCGAATGGAAAGCATCTGGTATCTATCGCGGCTGATCAGACTGAGCAGATGTTGGTAGAAGCCAAACTGATTCAAAAAATCATGTGTTAATACATTTTTAACCGTAAAAGCCTTCTCTCTAGAGGGCTTTTTTATTGACTGATGAACGGTTAGACAAGAAAAAAGCCCATACAACGATGAGCTTAGTTCTCTGAGGAAAGCCATGCTCTTTTGGGAGAGTATGCTGAAGAACATAATCATAATATGAGAATTTAATTGGATTTACAACCGTGAAAAATGTAAATGTTTTTTAATATTCTCAGATCGGGTTGCCTTGGCTCTCAGGCAGCGTTGCAAATTTATGTTCAATTTGAGTCGCATTATTTTGCAAGATTTCAATCAACTTTTGAATGTTGATGAAGTCAAAACGATTCTTGGATGCCACTAATGTGAGTGCAATCGGGGCTTCTTTGCTGGAGAAACGGATCGGCACAGATAAACTGCAAAGTTGAGGATCGATTTCACCTTGTGATAGGTAGAATCCCTGTTTTTTAATTTTCCGCATCTGTTGAATAAATTCATCTTGAGTCTGTGCAAATCCGACTTGCGCTAATTCTTTTGAAAACTGCTGATAATAGGCTTGAATGCGTTGCTTGCTTAAATGCGCAATCACAATCTTGGGTGAAGCACCGACGTAGACGGGTCGTGGACAACCTCGGCCAAAAGAGAGCAGTTCAGCATCTTTAAAGGTTTCATGATGTAGGTCGATACAATAATCATGATTTAAATAGGTTAATAAGCAGCACAGTTCGGTACGTTCCACGATATCGCGCATAAAGGGAATACTGATTTGAATCAGTGGATCAGTGCTGTGAGAAATATAATCTAAAACCGCAATTTTAGAGCCGAGCGTATAGTCACCCGATGTGCCACTAATCCGTTTTAAGATGTCCGTCGAAACCAGTTCTTTGAGATAACGATAGGCGGTAGGTTTGGATAGCGCCAGCTCATCACAAATGATATCGACATTGATAATCGGACGTGAAACTGAAAATAAATCCAGCACAGTAAGAATTTTACCAAAACTCGAAATTGCCATGATGGGACGCCTACTCCTTACAAAATAACGTGAAAACCGAACTTTTATTGCTTTATAACAGAAAAGCGAAAGGTCGTGTATGTACTTTTAAATCTGATCATCCGAGATCAAACGTTTAGGGTGAATACTGAGAAAAATGATAAGTTTTATCGCGATTATTTTAAATTAAAATGAAAAATTATCAAATGGTGATAATTTATGTTGACTAATTTACTCTATTTTGAAAAAATAAGCCACGCAATGTCTTATGTGGATAATTATTTTTAGGTGAAAACACCTAAAAATACGAAGCATTGCAGATCACTCCTTATATCCAGTTTCATTCATCGTACTTGCCCTGATCTGAATAGTTTCATATCAGTGTAGATAGCTTGTCACTTTTTTAGTGATGGGATGAGTGATCAAACTGACGCTGAACAGAGATACATTCATGCTATTTAAACAGTTGTTGGCTTTTAGACCGAGTCGACTTGACCTCATCTTTGCGTGCAAAACATTTGTAGCAGGCATGCTGGCACTGTTTATTTCATTTGAATTGGATTTGATTAATCCGATGTGGTCGATTGGTACGGTGTTGATTATTGCCAGTCCCTATTCGGGTATGGTGTCTTCAAAATGTGTCTATCGCTTGGTGGGGACTGTCGCAGGCGCCATGATTGCCTTGTTGCTGACGCCTCATTTTATTAATACCCCTTGGTTGTTTACCATTATTTTGTCGTTGTGGGTCGGTTTTGCACTTTATGTTTCGTTGCTCGATCGTACGCCACGCAGTTATGTCTTTATGTTGGCTGGTTACTCCACTGCCATGATTGTGTATAACGCGATTACCTATATTGATACCTATAATATTTTTGATATTGCTTTGGCCCGTGTGCTTGAGATTTCTGTCGGGGTAATTTCAACTGCCGTGGTTTCAGCAACCTTTTTCCCTGTGCATGTCGGTGCAATGATTAAACAGCGGGTCAATAAAACCCTGAATGATCTGGAAAGTACGTTTGAAAAGCTGATTACTGTTCAAGAAACACCAGAAAATTATACGCAAATTTTGTCAGTGATTACCCGTGATACAGCAGATATTCATGCCTTGGCAGTGCATTTGGCTTATGAAAAAGGTGAGCTCAAGGGCATGACCAAAACTTTGCAGGAAATGCTGCATCAGGTGTCTTTAGTGGTGGCCAATCTGGTGGCTTTATCACAACGAGTCAAACAACTTGAACAAATGCAACTGAGTAACCTTAGACCGCATTTAAATCGTATCCGTCAAGATACATTGGCTTTTTTAAAGCAAGAACGCATTGTCCAACCCAGTGATTTGCAGAGTTTACCCATAAGATTCGAAGACGATTTTGCCGAGCTGATTGCGCAAGCCACAGTTGAACAGCAAGTTGTATTGGGGGCTTTGAAGATGGATGTGCGCCATTTTATTGCCAATATGCTGGCGGTAAAATTGATTTGGCAGCAGATTCAGCAAGGTAAGAAAGAGATTCCAACTGAAATTACCGCAATCACCACCAAGTATCCGAGTTTGCATCGGGATCATGGCATCGCCGTTCGTGGTGGAATCAGTGCCGTGTTAATTACCTTTATTGTGACCGCTGCTTGGATTCTTTCGGGCTGGAAAGCGGGCTTTATGATGGCGCAGATGGGGGCGATTACGGCCTGTATCTTAACGGCCCTAGATAATCCGGTGCCCGTATTACGTATTTTTATTTGGGGCAGTATTGTCTCGGCAGGTCTGGTCTTTATTTATGCTTTCGGGATTTTTCCGCATGTGACGCATTTCTGGCAATTGGCCTTAGTCTTATTGCCTGTATTTCTGGTTGCGGTCACCATGATGGCCAATCAAATGTTGATGCCGATTGGTATGGTACTGGGGATTAACACCATGATGGGCTTAAATCTGCATAACAAATACACCATGGATGCCGTGTCTTATCTGGATAGTTCTTTTGCCATGGTCTTGGGCGTGCTGGTGTCCCTAATTCTGATTGATTTGGTGCGTGCTGTTTCACCTGATACCAGTGCGACTCGAATCCTCGCTTTGCATTATCAAGCGATGCGCCAAGCCTTACATTTGTCTTATGGCAGTGATTTTAAAATTCACTTACGCAGTATGTTAGACCGAGTTGGGGTGTTAAATACCAAGATGGTGCAAAACCCTGAAGTGAAAACGGCGATTCAAAATGCATTGATTGAAAGCAGCTCAATTGTTGATCTGGTGCGTTTGCAGGAAATTAGTCAGAAGTTACCGCAATTACAGCAACTACAACATGAGTTGAATCAATTGCAGCAACAACTTGCCGCCTATTTTCAAGCGCAGGAAAAGCAACTGTCCATTCGTCATTTTCCTGCGCAAATTGTGCAACAAATTGAAGTTTTGCAAGACATCTCTCAACAGATTGAAGATGTGCAATTACGGCAGCGATTGTTAATTTCACTGAATAATATTTGTGAAAGCATTGGTCATGTCTCTATACAAGAGATGGATGTAGATAGATCTGGTTTAGGGGTGACTCATGGGTGAAATGAATCTGTATGGGATTTATATCCCGATCCTTCTGGTACAAGCCATTATTGCCTATGTGCTGTTTAAATTACTCAGTCCCTTGATTGATCGCTTGGTCATCAAAGGCTGGATTGCGTTGCCCAGCATTTTCAACCTGTGTTTTTACTTAGGTTTGATGTTGTTGGTGCATTGCCTGTTTGTTTGGTTGTGGGCCTGAGGTCTTGGGCAAGATGCTGATGCTAAAATTTAATGATGTAAAGAAATGTGGTCGAGGTCATAAACATGAATGCATTTGATGTGCGAAAAGTCATACGTCCTATGGTACTGCTCGTTGCGGTTTTGATTGCCGTTTATACCATCGTGCATTTATGGAATTACTACAATGCCGCCCCATGGACGCGGGATGGACGTATCCGTGGCGATGTGATTCAGGTTGCTTCCGATGTCAATGGTTTGGTGACAGAGGTGTTGGTGCAAGACAACCAAACTGTGAAAAAAGGGCAGGTGCTGTTCAAGATTGATGTTGCACGCCAAGCTTTAGATGTTGAACAAGCCAAATCCGACCTGGCCAAAGCTAAAGCGGGTTTAGCACAAGCCCATGCCAATCTGGCAGGTTCAAAAGCGAGTTTGGTGAAAACTGAAGCCAACATGAAACTGGCTGAGAAAAATGCAGCGCGTTATGCCAGTTTGATGGATGGTGCGATTTCTAAGCAAGAACAAGATCAGGTCTTTGCCACCCGTGATCAAGCTGTTGCTGAGCGTGAGCAGCTCACGGCCAGTATTGAGCAAGCGACTGCTGCCATTCAACAGCAGCAAGCATTAATTGATGTCGCGACCAGTAATCTTCATTTGGCTGAGTTGAACTTGAATCGTTCTGAAGTGGTTGCACCTGCGGATGGCACCTTGTCGAATTTTGACTTACGCGTTGGTAATTACGTAAAGGTCGGACAAGCCGTTGCCGCTTTATTAGACCGTCATCAGCTCTATGTGGTGGGTTATTTTGAAGAGACCAAACTGAACCGTATTCATGTGGGTGATGCTGCAACAGTTCAGTTAATGGGTGATAAGCAACGCATTCGCGGTCATGTACAAGGTATTGCTAGCGGGATTGAAGATCGTGAGCGTTCTGGTAGCTCGAATTTATTGGCCAATGTGAATCCAACCTTTAGTTGGGTTCGTTTGGCACAACGCGTGCCTGTGAAAATTGTATTGGATGAGCAACCGCAAAATCCTTTGGCCTTTGTTTCTGGCCGTACGGCTACTGTCAGAATTATTGAAAAATGATGTAGTACTAGGCGGCACGGATGCCGCAATACTGAAAAATTGTCATGCGATTGTGTTAAGGCATAATCCCAGTAGGATCACGATACCAACTCTGAATTAATAGTGCTGCTGCAAAGCTATCTGCCGATAAGCGCTTTGCCTGCCCTCTGCTTTGATAGGATTGGAGTTCTTCTCTGGCTTCACGCGTGGTTAGACGTTCATCCACCATCCAGGTCTCAATATTGGTTTGATGGCGTAAACGACGGGCGAATTTTCGTGCCCGGGCAGACAGTTCCGATTCACTATCATCCATATTCAGCGGTAAGCCCACGATAAATAAATTCGGCTGCCATTCTTTGACGATCTTTAATAACTTCTCCCAATCTGGAATACCATCTTTCATCGGGAATAATGGTAGGGGATTGCTACTTTCAATACTGGATTGACCCATCGCCATCCCCATTTTTTGGGTACCAAAATCAAAGGCCATAATCGATTGCGGATTTTGCATATCAGGCATGACCAATCTCAGAAGCAAACCAAGTCCGGTCTACGCCGATCTTCTTATAGGCCGCATCCCAGCGGTCGTGATAAGGCAGATTAAAAATCAGATCCATATCTGATTCACAGATCAGCCAATCGCCCCGTGCAATTTCTTCTTCGAGTTGGTTTTTGCTCCAACTGGCATAGCCCAAAGCGATTTGATAGCGTCCCACACCTTCATTATGTGCAATTGCATCTAAAATATCTTTACTGGTGGTGATACATACATTTTCACCAACCGCAATAGATGAATGCCAAGTCGGCTGGCCTGTATGTAATACAAAGCCTGCTTCTGGACGTAATGGGCCACCTTGCAAAACGGCATGGGGATGGACATTGTCGGCATCAATCTCTAAATCATTGAGTAATTCTTTGATTTGTAAATCTGAAGGACGGTTGATAATGATGCCCTGAGCGCCGTCTTCGTCATGGCGAGCAATATAGATGACTGTATTGGCAAAGAAGTCATCTGCCATGTCTGGTGGAGCGATGAGACAACGGTGAGTTAAGTATTGTTTCGTCACCTAGGCGGTTCTCCATCAATGTATTGTGCTGATCTATCTATATAGGTTCTTTTTATCAACATACAAGAGTTAATCGGATTTCGCCAATCTTTTTCTGAAATTTTATCGCTTTAATTAGGTCGTTTGGAATTTAAGCTGACGCAGTTGTCGAGCATGCTGCAAAGTCGTTTCACTAATTTCGACCCCGCCTGACATACGTGCCAATTCTAAAATGCGTTGTTCTTCATCCAGTTCGATGATGGTACTGCTGGCAGGATCGGTTTGTTGTTTTTTCACCAATAAATGTTGGTCGGATTGTCCAGCAACTTGGGCTTGGTGGGTAATACACAGCAATTGCACATGTTGAGCGAGATCAGCCAGTAATCGACCCACCACTTCAGCGGTGCCACCACTGATGCCGACATCAATTTCATCGAACACCAGCACTTCAGATTCGGTTTTCTCCGCATTCATCACTTGCATAACTAAGGCGATACGGGATAACTCACCGCCTGAGGCGACGCGTGCCAATGGTTGCGGTGGAATGCCTTTATTCGCGGTAAATAACAGCTGAATAAAGCTAAGTCCTTCGGCATTGGGTTCCTGTGGCTCAAATTTAAACTCAAAATGTGCTTCTGGCAGGGCCAATGGTTTGACTTGTTCGGTCAGTTGTTTTGCTAAGGGAATTGCGGCAGCACGACGGATTTGATCCAAGTGTTGTGCTGCTTGTAGAAAGGTCTGATAGGACACTTCAACTTGTTCGGCTAGCGTTTCAGGATCTTCCAGTTGATGCAGTTGTTCTAATTCCTGCTGCCATGTTTCATATTCTTGTTTCAGTAACTCGGGTTGGGTGCGATGTTTACGCGCCAGACGATGGAAGACTTCGAGGGTGGCATTCAGTTGTTCCATACGCTCTGGGTCAAAACTTTGACGGTCGATAAACTGGCGTAAACTTGCAGTTGCATCATCGATTTCGCTTTGTGCATTTAACAAGGAGTTATAAATGTTGGCGAGTTGTTCGCTACGACCTGCATGAGATTCTAGGCGACGAATAATTGAGGCGACTTCTTGGGTGATATTCTGCTCTGCTTCATCCAAGACATTGAGGCTATAACTGCAGTCCTGCATGATATGTTCATGATGGCTGAGTCGATCAAATTCTTGTTCTGTTTCACGATAATCGGTTTGAACAACCTCTTCAAGTTCTTCTATTTGGGATTCTAGGCTTTGTATTTTTTGAATGCGTGTGGCTTGCGCATCTAAAGCGGCTTGATGTTGACGAATATTTCGTTGCCATGTGCTATAGGCATCACGAACTGCTTGCGAAGGTTCAGCAAAATTATGATAACGATCGAGCCAATGTTTAGGATAAGGCGGTTCGAGTAATTGTTGCTGGCTGTGTTGGCTGTAGAGTTGAACCAATAAGCGACCAATTTCTTTGAGTTCGGCCAAGCTGCTTGGGCGGCCATTAATCCATGCCTTACTGCGGCCAGTGGCAAATATTACACGTCTTAAATGGATTTCGCCTGAATCATCATCCAGTTCATGTTCGGTGAGCCAGTGTGCTTCGGCACTTTCAGCTTGATAGCTAAATACGGCGGTGACATCGGCTTTATCTGCCCCATAACGAACATAATTGGTATCAGTTCGTTCACCTAAGCATGCAGAAAGCGCATCTAACAATAATGATTTGCCTGCGCCAGTTTCACCAGTCAGCACATTGAAGCCTTGTTCAATATCTAAAGCCAAATGGTCAGCGAGTGCAAAATTAATTAAAGTTAAATGGGTGAGCATAAACGCATCCAATGCACGGAATCTTTTGCTTAAAGATAGAGAAGTTTTAAAGTGACGACAAGAGTGGAATTCAGGATTTTCCTGATTTACTGAGGAATTACTGATAGTTTGTGGGCTTAAGACAATCTTTTGCTTTGTATTTCTTGATCATGGGGAGAAAACGGTTGGTGCCGTGCTTAGGCAGAGTCTTGCGCTCAGGCAAACATTATTGATATTTGCTGATCTTCGCACTCGCAGCATATGAGCCATATATGGCGCAGGGTCTTGCGCTCGGACCTTACGAAGCGATGCTTCTCATGCTTTGTTTTTTCTCGCCACTCACAGCATAGCTGTTCGACTTGCGCTCGGACAAAGCTTCGCTTTGTTAATCCTCGCTCAGGTATGAAAATTGCTATGTTTAGCCCAGAAAATGGATTGATTAGTTGTCACGGCACAATTAAACTACGTCCAGCATAACCTAATATAAATGCGGCATTATTTGGAGAGTACGCATGAGTTCAGTGCAATTTGATCATGTAACGGTCATTAAGAAATCGAATGTGTATTTTGGTGGGGCATGTATTAGCCATACAGTACAATTTGAAGATGGTACAAAAAAGACTTTAGGGGTTATTTTACCTACTGAACAGCCTTTAACTTTCGAAACACATGTTCCAGAGCGTATGGAAATTATTTCTGGCGAATGTCGTGTTAAAATTGCAGATAGCACTGAAAGTGAATTATTCCGTGCGGGCCAATCTTTCTATGTGCCTGGAAATAGTACCTTTCATATTGAAGCAGACGAAGTACTCGATTATGTTTGCCATTTAGAAGGTTAACCTATTCCTGTCTAAATCGAGTACACTATATTTAATGGAAATCCTGTAAAAGTCATTTTGCAGGATTTTTATTTTTTAAAATCCCCCTAATTCTCCTTCTTTATATCTGAGGGAATACAACAAGAGGTCGTTCATGGCAAAACCTGAATATTATTATGGCGTTCATTCAGTGGAGTCATTGTTGGAGTTAGAGCCTGAACGCGTTTTGACTTTATTTACCTTGAAAGGACGTGATGATCAGCGTTTGCAGAAAATTTTGCAGCTTGCTGAACCGTTTGGGATTAGTGTTCAAAAAGCCAGCCGTGACAGCTTGGAAAAGCTTGCAGGATTACCCTTCCATCAAGGAGTCGTGGCTGCCGTACGCCCACATCCGACTCTCAATGAAAAAGATTTAGATGAATTGATGCAGCAATCGCCAGATGCATTGTTGTTGGCACTTGATCAGGTCACAGACCCGCATAATCTGGGTGCATGTATTCGTACTGCGGCTGCGATGGGCGTTCAAGCTGTGATTGTACCGCGTGATCGTTCTGCGAGTTTAACTCCGACCGCACGCAAGGTGGCTGCTGGTGGTGCTGAAAAAGTGAAGTTTATTCAGGTGACGAATCTCGCACGAACACTTGCACATTTAAAAGACAGCACCCATACACGTGTTATTGGAACCATGTTGGATGAGAAGGCTTTGCCGATTCATCAATGTGATTTCAATGGGCCTGTGGTGATTGTGATGGGTGCAGAAGATACGGGTTTAAGACCGATTACCCAGTCACAATGTGATCATACCGTTTATATTCCAATGTCTGGTGATTTGCAGAGCTTGAATGTCAGCGTGGCAACAGGAATGGCGCTTTATGAAGCTTGCCGTCAGCGTGGTGTATAATCCGCTTATCACGATTCGTGTGATTTAAAATGACGGCGCGTACGCAAGGCTACTTTTTTGTCTTTATGACCATGTGTATTTGGGGCGGATTTACCATTTTTTCCCGTCTCAATGCGCATTGGCATGTCAGTGTCTGGGATCTGGTCGCCATGCGTTTTGCGATCGCTTCTCTGATTCTAATACCTGTCTTGATTTATAAAAAAGATTTTGCCTTCTTATGGCACCCACGTCCTGTTATTTTGGCGCTTATTGGCGGTTTGATTTACTGTTTAACGGTCTATACCGCCTTTTTACATGCGCCTGCAGCGCACGCCGCTATTTTTCTCAAT
>Ga0209958_1000713_pt1 | contig 42560 bp, 37 predicted proteins | sample ThiBio_inoc_plan_FD_183942 | JGI IMG/M metagenome (GOLD analysis project Ga0209958, IMG submission 183942) | Wastewater bioreactor microbial communities from Cape Town, South Africa - Thiocy_inoc_plan (SPAdes) | ecosystem: Engineered > Bioremediation > Thiocyanate > Unclassified | place: South...
CCCCCGCCGCCCCTTACGACCCGTTCGGGTCCGAAAATATCCAAGGGAGAACACATCATGGCGACGCGCAAGGATCCCGAGAAGTCCGTCGCCCTCCCGCCGACCGGCAGCCGCAACCCGGATCCGATCACCGACGCCCCGGGATCGCACCCGATCGAGACGGGCATCGGCGCCGCGGTGGGCGGCGTCGCGACCGGGGCCGCCATCGGCTCGGTGGCCGGGCCGGTCGGCACGGCCGTCGGCGCGGCGCTGGGGGCGATCGCGGGGGGGCTGGCCGGGAAGGGGGTCGGCGAGATGATCGACCCGACCACCGAGGACAACTGGCTGCGCGAGTCGTTCCCCTCGCGCACCTACGCTAAAGGCGCGACCTACGAGACGTACGAGCCGGCCTACGGCTACGCCCGTGAGTGCGAGACGAAGTGCGAGGGCCGGCCCTACCACGACGTCGAGAGCGAGCTGAAGGCGGGCTGGGGCGAGACCAAGCACGCCGCCGGCCTGGGCTGGGACAAGGCCAAGCACGCCGTGAAGGACGTGTTCGACTACCGCGGCGCCCACCGCTACGCCGGCGAGGCTTATGATCGCCACGGCGGCAAGCCCTTCGCCGAGGTCGAGCACGACCTGAAGGCCGGCTGGGGCAAGACCAAGCACGCCGCCTCCCTGACCTGGGACAAGGCCAGGGACGCCGTGCGCGACGCCTACGACAGGACCATCCAGCTCCGCGAGGAGCGCCTGAAGGTCAACAAGCGCCCCGTCGAGGCGGGCGAGGTCGACATCCGCAAGGAGGTCGTCACCGAGAACAAGACCGTCACGGTCCCCGTCGAGCGCGAGGAGATCGTGATCGAGCGCCGGCCGGCCTCGGGCCGGGCCGCCGCGGGCTCCATCTCGGACTCGGGCGCGGAGGAGATCCGGGTCCCCGTGCGCCGCGAGGAGATCGAGATCGAGAAGGAAGCCGTCGTGACCGACGAGATCAGCGTCGGCAAGCGGAAGGTGCAGGGGACCGAGCAGGCTTCCGGGACCGTCCGCAAGGAGCAGCTCAAGGTCGACAAGCACGGCGACGTCGAGGTGCGGGATCACCGCAACGACCCCGACCGCCGCTGAGGCCTCCAGACGTCATCGTGTACGGCCCCGCCGCCCCTCGCCTCGCGCGAGGGGCGGCGGGCCTGGGCGTTTCGAAGGCCCGGGACTTCTTGCCGCCGGTCCTTGCGCAAACGTCTCGGGGGGGGCGAGATCGTGTGACCTCGCCCCCCCCGGCTCTATGGGAGCGAGACGCCGAGCGGGCGTCAGGCGAGGGCGTCGGCGGTCTGCTCGCGGGGGGGAAGCGGGACGCGCGGCGAGGCCGGGCGGCAGTTGTCGCAGAGGCCGCACTCGTCGAGGGTCGTCTCGTCGCCGAAATAATCGAGGAGGGCGGCCCAGCGGCAGCCTCGCATCGTGGAATAGTCGATGAGCCGCTGGAGGTTCATGCGATCGCGCTCGTCCTTCTCCTCGTAGGAGCGGGCCAGGCGCGTGATGTCCTCGCGGTCCAGGTCGTCGCGCAGCAGGAGGAACCGCCCGGCCAGGTCTTCCTTGACGACCTGCCGGCCGCGGAAGAAATTCAGGGCCGCCTTCAGCTTCGTGCGGGGCAGGGGGGCGACCTCGGCCAGTTGGTCGAACGAAGGGGGGGCCGAGCCGAATCGCTTGAGCGCGTGGTGGGCGTTGACGAGGTCTTCGCCGGACGGGTAGCGCCCGCCCTGGAAGAAGTTCTGGAGCTTCCAGTCGCCCTCGTCGTGGAGCAGGAGGCAATGCGCCGGCCCGCCGTCCCTCCCGGCCCGGCCGAATTCCTGATAGAAGGACTCGATGTTCCCGGGCGGGTGGACGTGGACCACGAAGCGGACGTCGGGCTTGTCGATGCCCATGCCGAAGGCGTTGGTCGCGACCATGATCGGGGCCTCGCCGCTCATGAAGCGGTCCTGGTTGGCGTCGCGATCCGCCCGCTTCATCCGGCCGTGGTACGAGGTCACGACCAGGCCCTTCTCGGCCAGACGGGCGGCGATCTGCTCCACGCCCTTCACGGTCGCCGAGTACACGATGGCCGGCCCGCCCCCCTCCCGGAGGAGGAACCCGGCCAGCCGGTCGACCTTCTCCTCATCCGGCGCGGCCTGCACGGCGAGATGGAGATTCGGTCTGAAAAACCCGGTGTGGACGACCTCGGCGTCGGGGACGCCGAGTTGCCTGAGGACGTCCTCGACGACCTCGGCCGTGGCGGTGGCCGTCAGGGCGAGGACCGTGGGACGGCCGAGGTCCTCGATCACCGAGCCCAGCGCCAGGTACTCCGGCCGGAAGTCGTGGCCCCACTGGCTCACGCAATGGGCCTCGTCGACGACGAACAGGTCGATCGTCGCCCCCTTCAGGAGCGCGCGGAACGCCGGGTCGGCGAGCTGCTCCGGGGTCGTGTAGATGAACCCCGAGAAGCCGTCGCGGATGCGGGCCTCGGCCTCGCTCCGGGCGGCGGCGGAGAGGGTGCTGTTGATGGCGAGCGCCTCGAACCCGCGCTCGCGGAGCGCCTCGGTCTGGTCCTTCATCAGCGCGATCAGGGGGCTCACGACGATCGTGGCCCCGGGCAATTCCAGCGCGGGGAGCTGGAAGCAAAGGCTCTTGCCCGAGCCGGTGGGCATGACGACCAGCGTGTCGCGGCCGTCCATCGCCGCGCGGACCGCCCGCTCCTGGCCGGGCCGGAACGAGCGGAACCCGAATTGCGCCCGCAGCCTCCGCGCAAGCTCGCCCCGCCCCGTCGAGTTCGAAGGGGCAACATTGCTCTCCGCCATGACGCCTCCCGCCGCCCGGCGCTTCGGGCCGGGCGTCCGATCCAATTCGAAAGCCGAGGGCGATCGCCTCGCACGGGAGGCCCGATGAAGCAAAGCTCATACCGCCGGTGGTCAGGCGCATCGTGCCTCCCAGGGCGGGTCGCTTCCCGGCCGTGAGGAAAGGCGCTTCGCGTCCGGGGCGAGGTCTCGCGCGGCCCCCCGCCCCCGGGGCGTCGTCGGCCCACTCCGCACGTCGCCCGTCGATTTCTCGTCCGCTTCAATCCGCGAATTCTCCAGGGGTTTCGGGGGTCGACGGGCCTGGGGCCCGAGAATACGGCCCCGTTGGTATCCCGATTGCGAAGACACCATGCCCATCGTAGGTGGTCACGGAACTCGAACCGCCGGACCGTGGCTGGATGCGAAGACCGCCTGACATGAAGGTTCAGGAAGAGACTCGAACGCAGAGACCGAAACAAGGAGATATTCTGATGCGTCGACGGACCCTCGCCTGCCTCTCCGCCAGCATGATCGCCGCCGCCTCCCTGGGGGCGGCCCGCGCCGACGACAAGGACAAGAACGATCCGGTCCCCGGCCCGATCGACAGCCTGGGCGACATCCAGGATACGGCCAAGATGCTCTTCAAGGCCGCCGACACGAACAACGACGGGCTCATCTCGCAGAAGGAGGCCGTCGACGCCGGCAACCTGATCGTCGGCGGGTTCTTCTTCCGGGCCGACGCGAACGGCGACGGCAAGCTGACGAAGGAGGAGGGCGACCAGGCTCGCGAGAACCTCCTCAACCAGCGGCCCATCCTGCGGTTCATCTTCCAGCGGGCCGAGCAGGAGACGGCCGCCCAGGGGACGAAGCCCGAGATCGACCAGGCCGGCCGCAACATCATGGCGGCCGTCGACACCAACCGCGACGGCTCGCTCGACGCCACCGAGCTGCGCCAGGCGGTCAACACGGGCGTCCAGAGCCTGTTCCTCACGGCCGACCGCAACGGCGACGGCCAGATCTCGCCCGCCGAGCTGAACGGCGCGGCCGTGGAAGTCGGCCGGGCGGGCCTCCAGGCCGCGTTCCAGACCGCCGACCTGGACAAGAACGGCGCGGTCAGCCGCGAGGAGTTCGAGAAGGCCGTCGTGAACCCGGCGCACGTCGTCTTCCGCGTCATGGACGCCAACAACGACGGCCAGCTCTCGCGCGAGGAGTTGCAGTCGGGCGTGCGGATCCTGGTCAGCGAGGTGCGGAACCTCCAGGTCCCCGAACCGGCCAACTCGATCCCCAATCAGGTGAAGAACGCCATCGAGAACACGCCCGCCGCGGCGACCGGCACGGCCCCGACCCCGGCCGCCGTCCAGCCCCGGTGAAGTCGATGATCCTCGACCGACGCCTCGCCCCCGGGCGAGGCGTCGGATCGCTCGGGCCGGTTGCTGCGAGTCCTATGCGTCTCGCGGCGGCCGGCCTCCGTCATTTCGAAGGCCGAAGTTCACCTTCCGACGTCGGCGACCGACGATTCCGAATCCGCCTGCGAAGCGTCCCGACTCGTGGAAATCCTCGCACGCGGGGCCTAACATGCCCACGGCGGACCTGGCTGCATCGCCCTGCATTCGTCCTCTTCCCGAGGGGGGCCGGCATCGGGTCGCCGAGGAGGTCAGCGATGAAGCTGGTCATCGTGGGGGGCGTCGCCGGCGGGGCCTCGGCGGCGGCGAGGGCGCGCAGGCTGTCGGGATCGGCCGAGATCGTGATGTTCGAGCGAGGGCCCGACGTCTCGTTCGCCAACTGCGGACTCCCGTACTACATCGGCAATGAAATCCAGGAGCGCGACAAGCTCCTGGTGACGAAGCCCTCACTCCTCCGCGGGCGCTACCGCATCGACGTCCGGACCCGGACCGAGGTCGTGGCCGTCGATCGGTCCGCGAAGGTCGTGACGGCCCGCGACCTGCGCGACGGCTCCGAGACGCGAGAATCCTACGACGTCCTCATCCTGGCCCCCGGCGCGGCCCCGTGGGTCCCGCCCATCGACGGGGCCGGGCTGCCCGGCGTCTTCACGCTCCGGAACCTGCAGGACGTCGACGCGATCAAGGCCGCCGTGGACGGCGGGGCGACCCGCGCGGCGGTGGTGGGGGCCGGGTTCATCGGCGTGGAACTCGTCGAGAACTTCCTGCGCAGGGGGCTGCGCACCGACGTCGTCGAGCTTCAGGACCAGATCATCCCCGTCGTCGACCGCGAGATGGCCACGCCGCTCGTCGAGGCCATGGCGGCGCGGGGGGCCACGCTGCACCTCCGCGATTCGGTCGAGTCCATCCGGGCGATCGACGGCGGCCTCGCGCTGGCGTTGAAGTCGGGCGCGACGCTGTCCGCGGACCTGATCGTCCTGGGCGTCGGGGTGCGGCCCGAGAATCGGCTCGCGGCGGACGCCGGCCTGGAGATCGGGCCCCGCGGGGGGATCCGCGTCGACGCGACGATGTGCACGAGCGACCCGTCGATCTACGCCGTGGGCGACGCGGTCGAGACGCGCGAGTTCCCGTCGGGCCGGCCGACGCAGGTCCCGCTCGCCGGGCCGGCCAACCGCCAGGGGAGGATCGCCGCCGACGCGATCTTCGGCCGGGAGGCGAGCTTCCGCGGCGTGCAGGCCACGGCGATCGTCGGGTTCTTCGAACACACGCTCGCGACCACCGGCAAGACGGAGAAGGCGCTCCGGGGCGAGGGGGTCGACCACGCGAAGGTCTATATCCACGCCAACCACCACGCCGGCTACTACCCCGGCGCGAAGCCGATGTCGATCAAGGTGCTGTTCGAGCCGGGCTCGGGCCGGCTCCTCGGGGCCCAGGTCGCCGGCTCGGAGGGGGTGGCGAATCGGATCAACGTCCTGGCCACGGCGCTCCAGGCGGGGATGACGGTGCGCGACCTTACGCAGCTGGAGTTGGCCTACGCCCCGCAGTTCGGGTCGGCGAAGGATCCGGTGAACATGGCGGGCTTCGTGGCGTCGAACGTCCTGGACGGCCAGGACAGGCAGGTCCACGTCGAGGACCTGGAGTCCGGCCGGCTTCGCGACGCGCTGCTGATCGACGTCCGCACGCCGTCGGAATTCGCCGGGGGCTCGATCCCGGGCGCCGTGAACGTGCCGATCGACGAGCTTCGGGAGCGGCTGGACGAGGTCCCGCGCGGCCGGCTGGTCGTGGTCCATTGCCAGGTGGGCATGCGCGGATACATGGCCGGTTTGATCCTGCGGGAAGCCGGCCGGGAGGCGTACAATCTGGGGGGCGGCTACAAGACCTACCGACTCCACCATCCCGCAACGAATGCTCATGCTTGAAGACCTGCCGACCGGGCCCGTCGACCCCCAGGCGCGGGATTTCCTGGACCGTCTGAACGCGGCCTCGCTGCCGACCGTGGACAAGCTGACGCCGGCCCAGGCCCGCGCCCAGATGGAGGTCTCCGCGAGGTTCCTGGGGAGGCCGCCGCGCGTCTCCGAGGTGCGGGACGTGAAGATCGACGGGCCAGGGGGGCCGATCCCGATCCGCGTGGTGCGGCCGATCCGCCCCGACGAGGGGCCGCTCCCGGTCGTCGTCTACTTCCACGGCGGCGGCTGGGTCGTCGGCGACCTGGCCTCGCACGAGGGCCTGTGCCGGGCGCTGGCGAACGCCTCCGGTGCGATCGTCGCCTCGGTGGGCTACCGGCTCGCGCCGGAGCACCCGTTCCCGGCCGCCGCGGACGACGCCTTCGCCGCGTACTCGTGGTTCGCGTCCCGCGCGGGCGAGGTGGGCGGCGACCCGTCCCGGGTCGCCGCCTGCGGGGACAGCGCGGGGGGCAACCTGGCGGCCGTCGTCTGCCTGATGGCGCGGGACCGCGGCGTCCCCGGGCCGACGCTCCAGGCGCTCGCCTACCCGGCGCTCGACTGCGACTTCGAGACCGAGTCGTACCGCCGCTTCGCCGAGGGCCATCTCCTGAGCCGCGACGAGATGATGTGGTACTGGGACCAGTACCTCCCCGATCGCGCCGATCGCGCCCGCCCCTACGCCTCGCCGCTGCGCGCCGAGAGCCTGGCCGGCCTGCCGCCGGCGCTGGTCATCACGGCCGGCCACGACGTCCTCCGCGACGAGGGCGAGCGCTACGCCGGGCGGCTGCACGCCGAGGGCGTGCCGACGACCCTCTCGCGATACCCGGGGATGATCCACGGATTCCTGCGCCGGTATCCGTTCTTCGACGAGGGGCGTCGCGCGGTCGACGAGGTGGCGACCGCCCTGCGGCGCGCGTTCGGCCTCACGGGGACGAGCCGAGGCGTTGACGGAGCCGGATGAACTTCTCGCGGAGCCGGCCGCCGCCCAGGTCCGGGTGCAGGATCGAGGTCGCCTCGATGAGCTGCGCGGCGTCCCGCTTGCGGCCCATCCGGTAGTAGGCCAGGGCGAGCCCGTAACGGGCGTCGAACCAGGGCCGCGACCCGGAGTTGAGCTTCTCGATCCGGAGCCGCTGGACGTCGATCGCCAGCTCGTTCGCGTCGAGGCGGGAGTAGGCGTCGGCCAGGTCGCGGAGGTAGCGGTCGTCGGCCCTGTCGGTCGACGGCGCCCAGTTGTGGAGCGTCGCCTGGGCCCCCTGGGCGTCGCCCTGGAACAACTGCGCGCGGGCGAGGCGGAAGGTCAGCTCGTTGCGGAGGGCGTCCGGGAGGGCGGGATCCTGGAGCAGGGGGGCGATCAGGGCCTTCGCGACCTGGGCGAACCGGCGCTGGGGGAGGTCGGTCTCCGCGGCGGCGGCGGAGAGGTCGAGCTGGCGGACCGCGTCCAGGAGCGCGGCGCGGTCCTCGGGGACGGACCAGCTCGGATGCTGCTGGGCCTCGCGCTCGGCCTCGATGTAGCGACCCCCCGCCGCCATCGCCGCCATCCGGGCCAGCTTCGCGCGATAGCGTTGCGAGGGGGTCAGGTTCATGGCCAGGCATTGTTCGGCGGCCTCGCGGGCCAGGGCGGGCCGGCCGACGATCGGCGTCAGGTTGAGGCGGGCCTGGGCGATCAGCAGCTCGGCCCGGTCGGAGTCCGACCGCTGCCGCGCGAGCTGGACCGACTCGTCCAGGAAGGCCCTCGCGGCCTCGGCCTCGGCCTCCAGGCCCTCGCGTTCCTCCGCGGCGACGCGATCCTCCAGCGCGCGGCGGAGGGCCTCGCAGGCGGCGATGCGGGCCTGGATCCAGCGGGGGGACTCGGGCGGCACGGCTTTCCACAGCTCCAGGGCCTTGTCGCGGCGCCCGCGCGCCTGCTCCAACGTCCCGAGCATCCAGCGGGCCTCGATCGACGTGGGGTCGTCGGGGAACTCCTGGAGGTGGCGGGCGAGGGCCTGCCCGTAGCGGTCGGCGCGGGCGTCGGTCTCGCCGGCCGCCTCGCGGCCCCGCGCGAGCGCCTGGAGGAGGCTCGCCCGGGGGCGCGACGGGCCGGCCTGCGGGTCGGACACGACCTTGTCCAGCAGCGAATCGGCCTCGCCGAAGCGGCCCGCCTGGAAGAGGAAGCCGGCGGCGCGGAGCCGCGACTCGGCCGCCTCGGCGCGACGGCCGTCGCGCTCGGCCCGCGCCGCCGCCTTCTCGCTCGTGGCCGAGGCCGCGACCGGGTCGCCCCGGACCTCGAAGCCCTCGGCGACCGCGTCCCAGAACTCGCGCGGGGCGTCGGCCTCGAACGCGAGGCCGGACGCCGCGAGTTCGGACAGGACGACGCGGAGTTCGGGCGCGCCGGCCGCCTTCAACTCGCGGATCCGATCGAGGGCGTCGTCCTCCATCGCCCGGCGGCGGGCCGCGCCGGGGGGACCCGGCTCGGCCGCCTTCCACTCGCCCAGGTCGACCCGCACGCGCTGGAGGTCCTTGGCCGGGGCCGGCAGGCCCATGGCGTCGATCGCCTTGCGGGCCTCGGCGAAGGCGCGGCGATCGACGAGGATGGGCAGGAGGACGTCGAGGATCTCCGCCTCCGGGGGGGGCGCCTGGGACCGGGCGGCGACGGCCACCTGCACCGCGGCCTCCTCGATCTTGCCGGCCTCGCGCAGGAGTTCGGCCTTCAGGAGGGCGTGGAAGCCGGAGAGGCTGGCCTCGGTCGGCGGGTCTTTCAGCAGACCGGCGGCCTCGTCGCGGCGGAGCGTCGCGGAGGGGGAGCCCGCGGCTTCGAGCGCCGCGCGGTCCGTGAGGGCCCAGGCCAGTCGGAAGCGGATGTTGTCGGTGACCGGGCCGGGCTCGCCGCCGACGATCCGGCGCAGCCGGGCGATGGAGTCGTCCAGGGCCGCGGCCTCGCGCTCGGTGTTCGGGACCTCGGCGGGGCGGACGGCGCGGCGGTCGTTCCACGCCCTGGCCTGGGCCCAGCGGTAGACGGCCGCTTGCAGGCCGAACTCGCGGCGGCGGGGGTGATCCTCGTCCTTGCGGTCGAAGTCGTCCAGCAGCTCGACCGCGACGTCCCATCGCGCGAGCTTGCCGGCGAGCGAGGGCTCGGCGCGGGCGGCGCGGTCGAGCGTGGCGGCGGTCTCCAGCGCCAGGGACTCGCGGGCGTCGAGATCGATCGAGCGGTCGTCCAGCCGCTCCTTCATGGAGGCGATGTATTGCGCCGTCTCGTCGTCGAGGGCCGGCGACTGCGCCAGGGAGGCGAGGAGGGCCAGGGCCCGGAGGAGGTGGCTCACGACGATTCGTCTCCCGCCCGCCGCCCGCGGGGCCCCGCCTCGACGTTCCCGGCGACGCGCCCTCGCAGCGTCCTCCTATTCTACGCGACGGCGGCGGGACGGCCTCCAGGGTTTCAAGATCACCCGGATGGCCTCGCAGCGTCCTCCTATTCTACGCGACGGCGGCGGGGGAGGTCCCCGCCGCCGCGCGGTCGCGAGGTCAGTGGGCCGCGACGCCGGGCTCGGCGTGGGCGTCGGCCTCGTCGCGGATCTGGCCGATCTGGCCTTCCTTGAACAGCAAGGCGAACAGGCCCATGCAGACCAGGGTCAGGATGAAGGGGCCCATCCAGATGGCGCGCCAGTCATGGCCGGCGGCGCCCTGCCCGGTGGTGAAGTGGGCGAGGACCTCGCCGGCGACGAAGCTGCCGGCCACCGTCCCCAGGCCGTAGATCACGAAGATCAGCAGCGACTGGGCCGACGCCTTGATGTCCTTGCTCGCGGCCCGGTCGACGAACATCTGGGCCACGATGAAGAAGAACCCGAACGCGAAGCCGTGCAGGCCCAGCGTGCCGATCATGAGCCCCTTGGGATACCCGATCGCCGAGAGGCCGAACCGCGCCGCCCAGGCCGCCATGCCGATGAGCATCGTCGTCTTGAAGCCCAGCCGGGCGACCGACCAGGGGATCAGCAGGACGACCGCGGCCTCGGCGAACTGCGAGATCGTCATGAACGCCCCGATCTGCTTCGGCTCGACGCCCACGGATTCGAGGAAGTAGTTCTCGCAGGCGAAGTAGAACGCCAGCATGATCCCGATCAGCGCCGCCACCACGATGAGGACCGCGAACGAGCGGAACTTCATCAGCTCCAGCGACTCCAGGATCGCCGACTTCTTGTCGATGGGGTCCGACTCCTTCGCGGGCGTCGGGGGCGTGTGGGGCAGGGTGAGGCAGTAGAGGCCGTACAGGAGCGAGAAGAACCCGGAGACGCGGAGGCAGTCCTTGAACGTCGGCTCGCCCACGAACGGCAGGGCGAACAGCGACTTCCACAGCGGCACGATCGACGCCTGCCAGAACGAGAGGAAGCCCGCGAACAGGCCCGAGAGCCCCACGGCCTCGAACAGCGAGCCGTAGAAGTTTAGGTCGTTGTATTCCATGTACGCGGCGAAGAAGAGGCCGGCCGCGATCCAGCCCACCGTCCCCCAGACGCGGATCGACGGGAAGTACGACTGGTTCTCCTCGCCCAGGCTGCGGAACGACAGCGAGTTGGTCAGGCCGATCGTCGGCATGTACAGGTTGCAGTAGAGGACCATCAGCAGGAAGATCGGCCAGAACGAGGTCGCGTAGGCCGTCGCGATCAGCAGCAGCCCGCCCACGAAGTGCGCGAAGGCCAGCACGCGCTCGGTGGCGAAGAAACGGTCCGCGAGCTGGCCGAGGATGAACGGACCGAGGATCGAGCCGATCCCATAGACCCCCAGGATCCGGCCCGTCGCCTGATCGCCGAGCTTCAGGCCGTTGGGCCCGAGGTGTTGCGCGAGCATCGGCAGCCAGATGCCCCACACGAAATACTGCAAGAACATCATCAGCGACAGGCGCGCACGCAGGCCGAAGCTCATCGAGGCCCTCCTTCGATCGGGGTCGTCATTCGCCGGCAGGGGAGGTTTCGGCGGGGTCTTTCCTGACCGTCACGGATTTTGGGGGCCATCCTGACGACCTTCCCCCCTGGCGGGGGAAGGTGGCCCGAAGGGCCGGATGAGGGGGACGACGCGCCGGACGGCCGTCGGGATCCCGGGCCGATCATGCGGGCCTCCGAAATCCCGGCGGCTCGCGTGCTCCGCGTCCCCCTCATCTGACGCCTTTGGCGTCTGTCTTCCCCCGCGAGGGGGGAAGACCGTCTTCGTCGCAGCCATCTAAAATCCGTGACGGTCAGGATGTTTCGCCAACGACTCTAGCGGCGCAAACGTCGCGCCGCCACATGGTTCCCGCTCGGGCCGTCGCCTTCGCGCGCGGTTACGCGGGGGCGATCGTCGCGACGACCCGCGCGGCGACCCTGGCGCAGGTGTTCGCCGCCGCGTGGTCGAATCGGGCCGCGGCCCGGCCGTCGTCCGAGCCCGCCGCGACGATCCGGCCGACCGCCTCGACGAACCCCGACCGGGTCTCGGCCACGTCGAACAGGTGCGTGTAGAGCCGGCACTCCGGGACCGCCGTGGCGACGATGGGCCGAGTCGCCCCCATGCCGTCCATGATCTTCGTGGGCGAGCAGGCCCGGTTGAACGGATGGTCGACGAGGTAGGGGATTAGGTTCACATCGAAGGTCTGGTAGTAAGAGGGCAACTCGTCCTGCCGCCGCCAGCCCAGGACGTGGACGTTGGGTCGTCCCAGCACCTCGCGGCATTCCGCCCGCCATGGCTCGGCACCCGGATCGGGGGGGCGGCCGATCGCGACGACCGACCCGCCCGGGAAGGCGTCCGCGACGGCCCCCAGCAGCGGCCAGTCGAGGCGGTCTTCCAGCGATCCGACGTATCCGAGCAGCGGGCGAGGGAGGTTCGTGACGTCCGCCGGCGCGGGGCCCGGCCGATGCCGCGGCCCGCTCGCCAGGAACGCGGCCGGCGTCCCATGGGGTATGTGATGGATCCGCGTCGCGGCCGACGGGACGCGACGGCGGAACTCCTCCGCCTGCGCGAGCGCCGTGCAGACCGTCGCGTCGGATCGCCCGATCAAGTCGTCCTCCTGGCGGAGAAGCTCGTCGGCGCGGTCGGGCCAGTAGAGGGCGTAGTCGTCGAAGTTGTAGTAGAGCAGGGCGTCGGGCCGGATCGCCTCGGCCAGCCGGACGTAATACGGGTAGGTGGCGACCAGCCCGCGTCGGGCGTCCGGACGCTCCGCCCAGAATCGGCGGACGGCGAGCGCGATCGGCCTCATGCCGAGGGCGGGGAGCCGCTTCAACAGGCCGGGGGGGAGCAGGACGTCGCGAGCCCAGCGCCTCGGCCCGGCGGCCCGCGTCCGGCACGAGGCGGACCACGGCCGGATCCCCTTGCGCCAGCCGTTGCGGTAGTCCATGCAGCGGAGGGCCAGCGTCTCGACGGCCCCCTCGTCCAGCTCCCGGAACAGGCTCTCCGTCGTGGCCCAGTTGACGTCGGCGACGGCCAGCGCGAGGCGGCCCGACGTCATGGGCCGACCGTCGCGAACGCCTTCAGGACCGCCTCGGGCTCGTCCGGGATGTCGGTCTTGACGGTCATCACCGAGTGGAACGCGCCCGGGTCGGCGGGGGCCTTGAGGGTCAGCTTGACCTGATGGACGGCCTGGGGGCCCTTGGCCTGGTCGTCGGTCTGGAGGTCGTCCTTCGTCGTGGCGAGCTTGGTGATGCTGAACGGCTTGTCGGACCGGACGAGGACCGTCTTGGTGACGCTCTGGCCGGGCTTCACCTGGCCGAAGTTGACGATCGCCGGGGTTACGGCCACCGCGCCCTGGACGTTGGCGACGACGGAGATGGGGATCTTCTCCCCCTCGTTGGTCTCCAGCGTCACCTCGTCCTTGACGTAGCCGTTGGGGACGCTCGACTTGAGGCTCGCGGAGAGCGTATAGACGGGATGGCCCTCGGGGGATCGCCCGGCCTCCCGGAACGTGGCCTCGATGCGATCGGTCTGGGTGTGCATCGCGGTGACGGCCCAGTCGGGACGGCCGCCGGCGTAGGTGAGGTTCAGCGAGGTCGTCGGCGGCGTGGACGAGCGGCGGACGATGCCGAAATCGAGCTGGCCGGGGCTGGTGACGATGTCGCCCCGGATGTAGCACGAGGTGTTCAGGTCCACCTGGACGTAGGACGGGCTTTCAAAGATCAGGGTCAGCCCCGACGGCTTGTGGCCGAGGAACCGCGTGGTGTCGACGGTCACCTCGACGGTCGTCTGGGTGCCGGGGGGGATCGTCTTGGCCCCGGCCTTGACGTCGGTGCAGCCGCATTTCGTCCGCCACTCCAGGATCTTGATGTCCTGGGTCCCGCGGTTCACGACGGGGAAGGCGTGCCGGAGCTGCGAGCCCCTGGCGACGGTCCCGAAGTCGAAGCTCCGTTCGGGGAGGGCCGCGTCGAGCCACTCATACCCCTGGCCGAAGGCCGCCGGGTGCGAGGCCGCCAGCATCAGGACCGTGAGGCACCCGTAATATCGCATCGAACGCATCGCGGCGGCTCCGAGCGGGTGGGGAAGGCTCCCGTCGCATCCCTGCGGACGCCCCCATTGTACCCCGGAGTCGAGCCCGCGGGAGGGGGCGGGCCGTCCTAGAGGCGCGGGCCCTGGCGACGTCGATCGGCCGTCGCGCCCCGCGGTGTGGAGCGAAAAACACGGAACGATCCGCGGGGATTCCGCTTACGACGCCTTTCCGGGAAGCGCCGGCCGCCGGGCGGTGGTCGCGCCTGGTTGGGGCCGTCGTGCGCTGCTACGATGCCCTTCGTCGTCGGCTCCCGGCCCCCCCGCCGGGGCGAGCGGCGAGGATCGCCGGGGCGGGTTCGACACAGGTGCTGGAGCGATGCTGAAGCCGTCCGTGCAGGTCCACAAGGTCGACGACCACCTTTTGGCCGAGTTCTGGGACTGCCTGCGCCTGGATCCGGCCCCCACGCTGGAGCTGCGCGAGATCTACGATCGCCACGTCAAGGAGGGCGGGGCCCCCTGCGTGGTGATCGACCTGGGGGGGGTGGGGTTCGCCGGCTCCTCGGCGCTGGGGAATTTCGTGGCACTCCAGCGGAGCGCGAGGCAGAATGGGGGGCGCGTGGTGTTCTGCCACGTCGATCCCACGGTGGCCGAGGTCTTCCGGGCCAGCAAGCTCGACAAGCTCTTCGAGTTCGTCGCCGATCGGGACGCCGCCGCCGCCGCCGTCCGGCGGGGCGAGGCCCCGGCCCCCGCCGAGCCCGAATCCGCCCCCCCGCGCCCGGCCGGGCCGACGCCGGGCGGCCTCAGCCGCCTCCGTCGCAAGCGATCCGGACCCGAATCCGACTGACCCAGCCAGGACCCCTCTCCATGCCCCCAGCAGAGCGGATCACCATCTCGGAGGTCGACGGGGTCAAGGTCGTCCGCTTCCTCGACCGCCAGCTGTTCGACGAGCGCACGGTCCGGGAGGTCGCCGACCAGATCGCCGCCAAGCTCCCCAACGACGGCAAGCCGATCCGGCTGGTCCTCGACTTCACCGACGTCGGGCTCATCTCCAGCACCCTGCTCAGCAAGCTCATCCTGCTCCAGCGCCGGGTCGACGGCACCCACGGCAAGCTCCGGCTCTGCGAGCTCTCGCCCGTCCTCCAGCAGGTGTTCCGGACCTCGAACCTCGACCGCCTGTTCGGCGTGGATCGCGACCTGAGGTCGTCGATGGAGTTGCTGCGGGCCTGAGCCCCGGACGCGCCGGCGCGAGGTTTTTCGGCGACACGGCCCCCGCCCTCCGGGACGCGGCCTAGCGTTGCTTTGGCGGCGACGATCCATCGCGTGCGTCCCGGAGGCCGAGGAATTGAACCTGCAACGCTCGTCCCATCGGAAGGCGGTCTCGGGGCCCACGCGCCGGCGGGGCCCCCACATCTCGCTCGAAAGGCGGATCCACCCGCGCCGGCCCGCGGTGGACTATCGGATCTGGGTCGGGGGGTGGGTCCCCGGGGGCCAGTTCGCGACCGTCGCGGCGCGGGTCGAGGACGTCAGCCGGGGCGGTGCCCGCATCCTGTCCCCGCTCCCCTTCGCGGAGGGGGACGACGTGTGGCTGAAGCCGGGGACCCCCGAATACCACGGCTGCGTCCGGGCCGAGGTGCTCCAGGCGTCCGTGACCGAATCCGGCGATTACCTGACGCGCCTCCGCTTCCTCGCCGAATGCGACGACGCGTTCTTCGAGATCGTGACGAAGGGCCTCGGAGCCTGAGGGGGGCGTCGCTCCCGCATCGCCCCGGCGGGAGCGACGTTGACCTGGGCCCCGCCCGGCCTCATAATTCCCGGCTCCCTGTCTTACGTTCGTCGTGGTCCCGGCACGGCCCGACGGATCGTCGGAAGTTCGGGAGAATCCTCCGGGAAGAGGTGGCCTTTTGGGGTTCTTCGGCCGCGCCAAAAGCTTGATCAAGGGCCTGGCGACGCCGCCGGAGGCCGCGGTCCAGTACTACAACGTCGTCTGCCCGCTGGGCCATCGGGTCCGGGGGCAGCGGACCGAAGGCTACCAGGCCCTGCGATGCCCGGCCTGCGGCGAGGGGGTCTTCGTCCTCCCCGCGAGCCCGCTGCCGGATCCCGGCCCTCGCGTCGCGTCGGCCGCTTCGAGGCGCGCCTCGGAGGCGTTCGTCGCGCCGAGGAGGGTGGAGGAAGGGCCGGTCGAGTTGGAGGAGGCGGTCGAGGCGACCGTCGACGTCGTCGACCGCGCGACCGCGCCGGACGCCGAGATTTCCTGGGAAGACGAGGTCGACGCGCCGGCCGTCGCCGAGGCGGCCGCGCCGAAGTCCGAGCCCAGGCGGCCGCGCCCCGCGCGGCCCGATCGCGGGCCCTCGGCCCCGCCCGCGACCCCGGGCGAGGGCCGCGGCGGCCGCCCTCGGCGGCCCGTCGTCGAGGTCGAGGGGCGTCCTCGCAAGCGGGCCGGCCGGAACCCGCTCTGGGTCTTCGGCCTCGTCGCCCTGGTGGTCGCGGGGACGGTCGGCCTGCGCGTCTGGCGGAACGTCCGCCAGGGATACCCCCAGGTGGCCGAGCTGGGCCGCGTCGAGGGGATCCCGGCGCTGGAGGCCGGGGATTTCGACCGGGCCCACCAGCTCCTCGCCCCGGCGAAGCAGGCGGTCGACGCCCTGGGGGGCCAGGTGGAGGACGCCGACCGCATCCGCCAGGCGGCCGACGAGGCCGCGCTTTACGTCAACCTCGCGGGGCAGGGCCTGGAGGATATGCTCGACGAGGCGGCGAGGGCGTCCACGCCCAGGGAGTGGGCCGGCCGATTCAACGACCGATACAAGGGCCGCGGCGTCCTGTTCGACACCAAGATCCAGGCGACGCCGGCCGATCCCGCGGGCCGGTACAAGGTCGAATACGTCGTCCTCCCCACCGAGGACGCCGGGTCGTTCCGGGCGGGGGGGGCCCGGCCCGAACGCTCGGCCGAGGTGGACCTCCGGGGCTTCGAGCTGTTCGACCTCGCCGGGCCCAAGGCCGGCGATCACGTCGTCTTCGGCGCCCGGCTCGCCGCCCTGGAGTACGACTCCGAGGCCCGCGGCTGGGTCGTCCGGCTCGAACCCAAGAGCGGCCTGTTCGTCCAGTTCCACAAGGCCCTCGACGCCCTGGGGTGGCCCGAGTCCGACCAGTCCGTCGTGCCCGAAGCGGGAGCCGAACCATGATGCGCGCGACGGCCGCCCTGATCGCCGCGGCCCTGGCATGCCTCCCCGCGGCTTCGGCGCAGGAGGCCCCGACCGCGGTCGAGCCCGCCGAACTCATCAAGCGGGAAGACCTCGTCGGGAAATTGGTGAGCGTCGACGACCGGATCCGGTTCTTCCAGAACCATCCCCGCGTCGGCTACGACGAGCTGTACCTGCGTCGCACCCCCATCGCCATCCGATTGCCCGAGTCGTTGAGGCCCGACTCGCCCCCGCGCAACACGGCCGTCGTCGTGACGGGGCGCCTGGTGCGCGAGGGCTCGCGCCTCTACCTCGACGCCTCCAGGCTCGACTTCCAGCCGCCGGATTTGAAGAGGCTCGACGAGGCGGTCGCCACGCTCCCGGCCCGCGACTACGAACAACGTCGGGAATGGTCGCGATGGGCCGCCAGGCGGGCGAAGGATTTCGGCGACGAGCCGCTCGCCGCCAGGGCCAAGGACGTCGAGGCCGAGGCCCTCAGGATCGAGGCCGACGACCGCCGGGCGACGGTCGACGCCCCCCGGGAATGGCTGTCCCTGGCCCGGCAGGGGCGCAAGCAGGGGGTCGCCGAGCCCGCCCCCTCGGCCCTCGCGCATCGCGCGTTCCGGGCCATGCTCGCGACGGCCGCGACGCCCGAGGCGCTGGAGACCTTGAAGGGCGAGGTCGAGGGGCTGTTCCCCTCGGCCGCGTCCGACGTCGTCCCGGCCGGGGTCGGGTTCGGCGCTTTGCAGGAGCGGTACGACCAGGATCCGGCCGCCGCGTACCGGGGGGCGAAGCCCGAGGAGCGCAAGGCCCTCGACCGCCGGCTCTGGGCGGACGTCGTGCAGAAGATGCTGGAGGCGCGGATTGCGGGGGACGTGCAGTCGGCGCTGAAGGGGGTCGACGAGGCGAATCGGCTGCTCCCCGACCGGCCCGAGGTGTCGAAGACGCTGATCGAGAGGACCCTCGCCCGCGCGCGGGAGGGGATCGGCTCGCTGCGGCTGGCCGACGTCAAGGCGGTCGGCGAGCTGTTGCGGGACCGGGCGGGCGACCCGGGCGCCGCGATCGAGCTGTATCGGGACTGGCTCCGGAATCGCCGCGAACGCCTCAGCGACGCCGACGCCGAAGGCCCCGTCGCGCTGGCCGGCCAGTACGAATCCCTCCTGAACGACGCGGAGTCGGCCCGCCAGCTCCTCGAACGCGCCTGGAAGGTCGCCCCCGGCTCCGACCTCGTCGCGGAGGCGTTCAAGATCCGAGGCTACCGTCGCGAGGGCGACGATTGGGTGAAGGACGCTCCGGCGGCCGTCGCCTCCGAGGCGCCCGCCTCCGACGAAGGGCAGGGGCTCCGCGGCAAGACGCCGGCCGAGGTCCGGTCGTCCCTGGGGATCGGCCCGGACAGCCAGGCCGTGGTGGCCACCAAGGGGCGCACCATGCTGCAATGGATCTTCGACGGCCCGAAGCAGCGCCGCTATGTGAACTTCGTCCACCTCCCCGGCAACACGAGCCCGCGGGTCGTGTCGGATTTCTTCCTCCCGCGTTGATTTCGAGTGCGGAAGGACGTCGTCTCGCAAGCCCGAATTTCGAGAATTTCTCCGGCACGGGGATTTTTTCGTTGATTTTCGGGGATCTGGACCCAAAATAGCGACGTTTTCCCGCCTCCTCGCCCTCCTCTTCAAGACGCCGGGAATCTCCGTCTGCGGGGCTCATTCTCCGGCCGTATTGAATCGAGTTGATGAAAACGCGGTCAGGAGTGCGCCCCGACCGACACCGGATGGTCGGGAACAAAATCCTAGAAAATTCGTCAAACCTTTGGTCGCGACCGACGTAATACCCTCGTCTCGCGGCAGACGCCCGGCCTGGAAGCCTTGTCGGTGGTGCATCCTTTGCTAGGAAGGGTGATGAGGAGCCCGTCGCGAGGGTGGAGCCGATCAACCCACACCGAATTCCGCCGGCCCGGACGGCCAAAGTCGTTTGGTGAGCTATCATCTTCTTGACCCAGCATCCGAGCCGCTTCATACAACCGCTGTCACTCGTCGGAGGTGCGGGCTTCAATCCGCGACGGCGGAGTTCCAGCGATCCAGCAGGTAGACACCTGGAGGTGTAACGATGGCCCGTAAAGACGCTCTGCTTCGCCTGACCTCTCGGCTGGTCGCCCGCCGGGACGCCCTCCGCAAGGCTCTGTCCGGGGACCTCGACGCCTTCCGTAAGTTCTCCGAAGCCGGCGGCGTGGGCGACAATATCGACGCCGCGGTGGATTCGGCGAACGACGAGATCAGCTCGCGCCTGGTGGAGATCGAGAGCCGCGAACTGGGCCAGATCGAGCACGCCCTCCAGCGCATCGCCGCCGGCGTCTACGGCCGGTGCGAGTTCTGCGGCGGCAAGATCTCGGAGCCACGGCTCAACGCCCTGCCGTATACGAACAGCTGCATCGACTGCCAGCGGGAGAACGAGCGGCTGGGCCAGCACGGCCGGTCGCTGGACACCGATACCCACCGCTGGGCCAAGGTCTTCTCCAAGCCGGCGGACGACGAGGGCGACGCCCAGATCAACCTCAGCGACTTCGAGATGGACTTCAGCGACTCCGCCCGCTGATTCGCGGACCGATGCCGGGCTTCGAAACGAAGAGGGCCGTCCGGGATCTCCCAGGGCGGCCCTCTTTTTGATTCCATTCCCGATCAGCCCAGGGGGCCGATCGAAGCTCGTCTCGCGGTGGCGGATTCGGGGCCCGATCGGTTGGGTGAGGCCCCGAATCCGCCGGTCGACCGGGGGGTGGTCCCGGCCGAGGAGCGATCAGTAGCGGTCGCGGCCGCCCCGGCCGCCACCGTAACCGCCGCCGCCGCCGCCATAGCCGCCGCCACCGCCGCGGGAGCCGCCGCCACCGCCGTAGCCGCCGCCACCGCCGCCGTAGCCGCCGCCGCCGCCGCCATAGCCGCCGCCACCGCCGAAGCCGCCGCCGCCCGAACGGGGCTCGCGAGGCCGGGCTTCATTGACCGTGAGCCGACGGCCGCCGTGGTCCTGGTCGTGCAGGGCCCGGATGGCCTCCTGGGCCTCGGCGTCGGTGTCCATCTCGACGAACCCGAAGCCCTTGCTGCGACCCGTCTCGCGATCCGTGATCACCTGGGCGCTCTGCACCGTCCCGTACTGGGAGAAGAGCTGTTCGAGGTCGGTGTTGGAGACCCCGTAGGTCAGGTTCCCGACGTACAATTTCTTGCCCAACTTACAATCTCCTGAGCCTGGACGTGTAGGCGGCCCGCGTTTGACTTTCTGGGCCGAGGCGAAAGGGGCCGGGAACGACCCGGGGGCGGAAGGGCGGGGGAGTCGGCGAGAGGGTCCACTAGGATCGGTGTCGCGAACGCATCCATTCCCAACCAGCGGCGATTATACCCACCCCCCATCCCGCCTCCCAGCGAATTCCCCGGCGATTTCGGGCCAGGTCGTCGCGGTCCGAGGCGCTCATCCCGCCCCCCCGTCCCGGGGCCCGGCGGGGCCTTCGGCGGCCAATTCCCTCAAGGCGCGGAGGTAGTCCTCCGGCCGGTCGAGGTCCCGGAACAGGAGGCCCGCAGGGTCGATCGCCGCGAGTTCCCGGCCCTCGATCCGCCGCGTCGCCAGGCGGTCGAGGAGGGAGGTCAGCCGCTCGACGCCCTCGGCCCGGAGCCGCGCGACGGCCTCGCGGGTCGGGCCGATGCGGTAGAGCGCGGCGAAGGGCTGCCAACGGCCGTCGATCTCCGCCGCCGCCGCGTCGCGGTCCCCGATCCGGTCGATCAGCAGCCGGAGCCAATCGGCCGAGAAACAAGGCGCGTCGACCGCGGCCAGGTAGGCGAAATCCGCCGGCTCGGGGACGGCGGCGAGGGCCGCTCCCAGCGCGCCCAGGGGGCCTGGGTGGTGCGACGGGTCGCGGACGATCCGGACCCTCCGGGCGTCGAAGTCGGGGAGCGACTGCGCCGGGGCCGCCGCGACGACGACGGAACCGACGGCGTCGAGGAGCTGTCGGACCGCGCGTTCGAGCAGCGTCTCCGGCCCGAAGGGGAGGTCGGCCTTCGGGCGGCCCATGCGACGGCTCGCCCCCCCGCACGTCACGATCGCGACGACGTTCGGCATGGTGCGGCCCCGGTCGCGGCTCAGCCCCGGGCGTCCATCGGGACGTAGGGGCGCTTGCCGGAGCCGACGTAGACCTGCCGGGGGCGGGCGATCCGGCGGTCGGGGTCGCGGAACAGCTCGTACCAGTGGGCGATCCAGCCCGGGACGCGGCCGATCGAGAACATCACCGTGTACATGTTCAGCGGGATGCCGATCGTCCGCAGGATGATGCCCGAGTAGAAGTCGACGTTGGGGTAGAGCTTCCGCTCCAGGAAGTAGTCGTCGGTCAGCGCGATGCCGGCCAGTTCGCGGGCGATGTCCAGCAGGGGGTCGGAGACCCCCAGGACGTCGAGCAACTCGCTGCAGGTCTGCTCCAGGATCTTGGCCCGGGGGTCGAAGTTCTTGTAGACCCGGTGGCCGAAGCCCATCAGCCGGAATTTCTTGTCCTTCACCTTGGCGACGACGGTCCGCGGGTCGTCGCCGCCGGCGTGGATCTGCTGGAGCATCTCGATGACGGCCATGTTCGCGCCGCCGTGGAGGGGCCCCCACAGGGCGCAGACGCCCGAGGAGACCGAGGCGAAGACGTTCGCACCCGACGAGCCGACCATGCGCACGGTCGAGGTCGAGCAGTTCTGCTCGTGGTCGGCGTGGAGGATCAGGAACTTGGTGAGGGCGCGGACGACCTGCAATGGCGGCTCGTAGCGCCGGTGCGGCTTCGAGAACATCATGTGCAGGAAGTTGCGGCAGTAGCTGAGCGAGGGGTCGGGATATTCCATCCGGCGGCCCATCGTCATCTTGTAGCTGAACGCCGCGATCGTGCAGACCTTGCTCATCAGGGTCGCGGTGGCCCGCAACAGCCGCTCCTCGTCCATCTCGGAGGAGAGCAGCTCGGGGTGGTAGCACCCGCAGGCGTTGATCATCGCGGAGAGCATGGCCATGGGGTGGCCGTGCGAGGGGAAGCCCTCGAAGTGGTAGCGCATCCCCTCGTGGAGCAGTTGCTCGTCGGTGAGCATGCCGCGGAAGCGTTCCAGCCGCTCCTTCGAGGGAAGCTCGCCGAAGATGAGGAGCATGGCGACCTCGACGAAGCTGCTGGACTCGGCCAGTTCTTCGATGGGATAGCCGCGGTAGCGGAGGATCCCCTCCTCGCCGTCGATGTAAGTGATGGCGCTCTTGCAGGCGGCCGTGTTGCCGAAGCCGGGGTCGAGCGTGATGTATCCGCTCCGGTCGCGGAGCCGGCCGACGTCGACGGCGTGCTCGTCCTCCGAGCCGATCACGACCGGGAGTTCGATCTCCGAGCCGGGGAGCCCCGCGTGGGCGCCGGGGAGCTGGACGCGGGCGACCTCGGCCGCGCCGGGGGCGGTGGTGGGAGGCATGGGGGCCCTCGAAAGGTGCCGAAGATCGGGCGGGTCGTTGGGGGCGTGCGCGGCGACGGCTCGGGAGGGGGGGCCGTCGGAAGGGGGCGGCGGGCGAGGGTGGGCTCGCCCGCCGCGAGGCCGTCAGCTTCGCTTCGCGATGACGGTCGAGCCGTCGGGCGTGGCGTCGTCGGCGTAGTCGAACCACTTGGGGTCGAACTCGATCCGGCGGTTCTCGCGCATGGCGATGTTGGTCGTCAGGGCGATGACCGCGTCGGCCAGGGCGACCTCTCCCTTGCAGCGGGGCTGGTGGTCCTTGTCGGCGTGGAAGTTCGAGGCGTCGCCGTGGCGGATGCAGTAGGCGAAGTGCTCCAGCTCCTCGCGGTAGCCGCGCGAGGGGTCGGCCGTCGCCAGGCCGCCGATGGCCGTCGCGGCGCTGGGGCCGGCGGTGCTGGGGCTGGTCTCCAGCACGGGCTTCTTGCCCTGCGTCTCCATGGTGACGCTGGTGGTCTTGGAGAGGGTGGCGTTGCCCGCCTCCTTGAACAGGAGGATCTCCTTCTCGCCGGCGACGATCATCGTCCCCTTGGAGCCCATCACCTGCTCGCCGTAGCCGTCGAACGAGTTGGTGTTGATGGACGAATAGGTGACGACGATCCGGTCCGACTCCTCGGCGCCGGGGAACTCGAACATCGTGAAGACGTGGTCGTCGACCTCGCGGTCGTCCTTATAGAAGAACTTGCCGCCGACGCCGGTGACGGCGAGGGGGTGCTTCTTGCCGAGGAAGATCGAGCAGGCGTCGAGCTGGTGGCTCCCCAGCTCGGCCATGAGGCCGGCGCCGGTGCGGTTGTAGAGCCGCCAGCGGACCAGCTCGTCCAGGCTCTTGTAGCCGTGGGCGGCGTAGTCGACGTCCTTGTCGGCGTCGGGGATGGGCCGCTTCCAGGAGTCCTGGTAGACGATGTTCCCCTTGTCGTCCTTCTGGTACTTCGGCAGGCCGGTGGCGTCGTCGAAGACCGGGTTGCCGGCCTTGTCTCGCTCGACCATGGGCTGCGCGTTGTTGCGGTGCCAGAGGGCCCGGATGTGGCGGACGTCGCCCAGGGCGCCGCTGTTGAGCAGGAAGTTGGCGTTGTCGTAGAGGGCCGAGTAGTGCCGCTGGTGGCCGACGGCCAGCAGGCGGTTGGTCTCGCGGGCGACCCGGCACATCTCCTTGCACTCGGCGATCGAGTGCGCCATCAGCTTCTCGGTGAAGACGTGCTTGCCGGCCTTCATCGCCTCGATGGCGACGGGGGCGTGCAGCCACAGGGGCAGGGCGATGACGACGACCTCGACGTCCGGGTCGGCGTACATCTCCTCCTTGTTGGCGTACATCTTCAGGGCCTTGGCGTCGGCCTCGCCGTACTGCTTGTGGGTCGCGAACTCCTTGCGGCAGCGCTCCTGCTGGGAGGGGCGGATGTCGCAGAAGCCGACGTAGTTCAGGTAGTCGCGGTTGTGGAACCGGATCATGGCCTGGCAGCCCTCGTCGCCGGTGCCGATGATCGCGGCCTTGACGGGGGGCTTGTCCCCCATCTTGTTGTACCCGAAGTAGAAGGCGCCCATCGCGGGGGCGGCGGCGGCGGCGGCCAGCCAGTCGCGACGGCTCATGCCCAGGGCCCGGTTGGCGTTCTCGCGGCCCAGGAGGCGCTGCTCGGCGGTCAGGTGCGTCATATGCCGGATTCCTCTCGGTGGGGGATGGCGTCTCTCAGGATCGGGTCGCGACGGCGGCCTTGCGGGCGTCGAGGTCGTCGGCGTACTCGTCGTCGCCGGCGAGGCCCTCGCGGCGGGCCAGGCGGCGACGGCGACGGGCCCCGAAGAACAGGGCGTCGAGCCCCACCCAGTGGGCGCTCGGCGTGGCGGCGATCAGCAGGCAGGCGATCAGCTCGATCAGGTTCTTGCTGACGATGAAGTAGTGGCCCTCGACCTTCGGGTTGTCCGGCAGGCCGGGCCACGGCGGCATCGACAGGTAGATCATGGCCAGGAACGTCGCGGCGCACAGGGCGGCGAACGGCGTGAGGAAGCCCAGGATCAGGCAGGCCCCCATGGCGATCAGCCCGTACATGGTCAGTACGTTGGCGACGTCCAGGGGGGTCGTCGGCGGGCGGTATTCGCCCTTCGCTTTCCGCTCCGGCGAGGCCAACTCCTCGATCGCCCCCTTCAGCGCCTCGGTCTGGGCGACGATGGGCTCGGTGAGCTTCTTGCGGTCCGCTTCCAGCGCCCTGCGGGCCTCGTAGGCCCGCTCCAGCTCGAACGACATCGCGTTCGGGTCGCGCTCCACGAGCATCGCCGCGCGGAGGTCGTGCAGGTACTTCGCGACGTCCGGGGCGTTGGTGGGGTTGTGGGACCAGTAGTCGGCCCAGAGGTCGGCCTTGGCCAGGAGGTCCTTCACCTTCGCCCGCTGGCCCTCGTCGAACCCGTAGAACGTCTCGATCCTCGCGGCCATGTCGGCCCACGACTTCTTGAGCCGCTCGGGGTCGAGCATCTCCAGGCTGTTGGGGTCCGGGAGCATCCCGCGGAAGTAGGGGGCGAACGGGCCGTTCGCGTTGCGGAGGTAGATCTCCGCGGAGAACGGCTTGCCGTGGACGCCCGACTGGACCTTGTCGAGCCCCTCGTACAGGAAGTGCCAGCCGATGGCGATGCGGAGCAGGACGAGGAAGGTCGCCCCGAGGAAACCGATCTGGAAACGTCTGGCGGCGTTCAGGGGACGCCTCCTTTCACTCTGCTGCTGGCGTGTGGCGGTCAACACGACGCGAAGTCGCCGGGGCCGAGCCCCATCGCGACGACGCGGGGGCCGCGGTCGGGCGGCCCCTGTTCCACGAAGACGACCCCGACGTCGGGCCGGCGCGCGACCAGGTCGCGGGCGGCGTCGGGCCCGAGGACGTACAGGGCGGTCGAGAGCGCGTCGGCCTCGGCCGCCGTCGGCGCGAGGACGGTCACGCTCGCCGGCCCGTCGGCGGGCTCCCCGGTGCGGGGGTCGAGGATGTGCCCGTAGCTCCGGCCGCCGGTCGTGAAGCTCTGGAAGGCCCCGCCGGACGTCCCGATCGCCCGGTTCCGGACCCGGAAGACGCCCAGGGGGGACGCCTCGTCGAACGGGTTCCGCAGGGCGACCTCCCAGCGGTCGGCGAACCGGCCCGGGGGCGAGCCCAGGGCGTAAAGGCTCGATCGGCCGCCGTGGACCAGGGCCGAGGTCGGCAGGAGGTGGCCCCGGATCACGTCGACGGCCCGGTCGATCGCGTAGCCCTTGCCGATGCTCCCGAAGTTCACCACCATCGCCGGGACGTCGAACGAAACCGACCGCGTCGCCGGGTCGAGGCGGAGCTTGCCCCAGCCGGTCCGGGCGAGCGCTTCGGCACGCTCTTCGTCCGTCGGCACCCGGCGCGGGCCCCGGACGAAGCCCCAGGCCAGCGACAGCGCCCCCGAGGTCACGTCGTAGGCCCCGCCGCTCCACTCGGAGATCGCCCGGCCCAGCTCCAGCAGCCGGAACAGCCCCTCCTCGACCGCCACCGGCCCCGGGTGGGCCGTGCGGTTGAGGCGGGAGACTTCCGAATCGTCGCTGTAGATGGTGAGCTGCTTTTCAAGCTCCTCGACCCGATCCAGGGCGCGCGACGCGAGTTCGACGGCCCCCGGGAGGCGGGCCCCCAGCCGGATCTCGAACGACGAGCCCATGCCCGGCCGATGGACGCGCAGGAGGTCCGTCGCGGAGGCGGCGTCGGGGACGGCGGAAGGCTGACGGGCGGCCGACGAGCCCATGCGCCGGAGGCGCATCAGGTCGCGACGATTCACTCCGCTGCGAGGAGCCTTCACGGAGGGGGCCTTTTCGTGGTGCAGGGGGGGAAGTCGAGGGCGTCGCCGGCGGGGCGGGGGCTCACGGGGCGGTCGGCCCGCCGGGACGATCCTTCGACTATAATGCGGAGGGCCCCGCCGCGCGAAGAGTCTGAAACGGCGAAAGCCCGGAGGCCGCGGCGGATGCGCCCGGTCGTCCGGGTGGTGCTCAGTCGGACTCCAGGCCGAGTTCGCGGAGCCGGGCCGCCATCCGCTCGGCCCGCTCCAGCGCGGCCCGGGTCTCGGCCTCGGCGGCCTCGCGCAGCCTCCGCTCCTCGTCGGCGCGCTGCGATTCGAGCTTCGCGGAGCGCTCGGCCCGGCGTCGCAGCCTGGTCTCGCGGCGGGCGAGGCGTTCGGCGGCCTCGACGTCGCGCGAGAGTTCGACGTAAGTCCGGAACCGCCGGCCGTCGGGGCCGCGGACCACCAAAGCGTCCTTGAAGGGCGGGGCCTCGAACGAGATCCCGAGACGGGGGCTCGTCCAGTCCTCCACGTCGGGGATGGGGAGGAGCCGGCCGGACTCGCGACGCCAGCCCTCCAGGCTCCCGGATTCGGGGTCGTAGTAGTAATATTCCTCGACGCCGCGGCGATCGTAGATCGCCAGCTTGCGCTCCATCTCCGCGGCGGTGTTGCTGGGCGAGTCGATCTCGAAGACCACCTGAGGCACGACGCCCTCCTCGACCCATTCGCGATACGACCGGCGGTGCCCCTTCGGTCGGCCGAAGGCGACCAGGACGTCGGGCGCGACGACGTCGGACTTGTCCCTCCTGTCGGCGTACCAGAGCAGGTCGGCGGCGATGAAGACGTCGGCGCGGTCGGCGAACAGGGCGTCCAGGCCCTCCTTGATCGTGGCGATCCACTGATACTGGAGGGTGCTGTCGGCCATGGGCTTGCCGTCGCTCTGCGGGAACTCGGGGTCGAAGGGGTCGACGTAGAGCGGATCGGGCGTCCCCGAGGCCGTCGCGAGGGGGCCGGGCCGGGCGGTGCTCATCGCGGTTCCTCCCGTGCGGTTCCGTGATTCAAACGTTCATGTCTCTTGTACCATGCGCCCGGGGATCGGGCCAGATTCGTCCGGGCGGATCGGGGAGTACGGATTTCCTGGAGCGGGACGGGGCCGGCGGCCGATGATTGCGGCGTCAGGATAGAGCCGGGCGCGTCGGGTTCACGTCTCGCCGCCGCGCCTCGGGCTCGTGCTCGGCCCTCGAGCGGATCAAGAAGGGCACGGGACCGCTCGGCGCCCGGCCCGCGGGAATGCACGGAGGATGATGAACGATGGCGACCGCACGGCTGCGACTCTTCCCCTACCCCGAGGAAGATCACGAGGAAGTCGAGGCCCCGTCCATCCCGATCCGGCTTTGCGACCTGTATCCGCTGCTGGCCCAGGCGTACCGCGACAACTACGTCTGGCTGCGGGACTTCGAGGACGACGAGCTGCTGGTCAGCCCCGACCTCTATGAAGTCGTCCGCGCGTTCTCGAACTGCCGGCCGTCGGCCTGAGGCTTCATGGCCGTCTCGCTCGCCCCGCCCGCCGAGACCTCGGCGGGCGGCGTCGCGCCCGGGGGGTGAGGTTGGAAAGCGACGCGGGCTCCTTCGACCTTGCCGACGCGCCCCGGAGGCGCTAGGCTAGGTGGGGAATCATGCAGGGCGTCCCCTCCCGTCTCGGCCCCTCAGGCAGCGAGCATCCCGATGGCCACCAAGAACACCGCGACCGACGAAGCCTTCACGATCGAGCGGCACGGCGACGTGACCGTCATCACGGCGACCCCGGCGCTTGAGAAGCTCTCGTTCCGGCTGGAGGAGCAGGCGGCCGACCTCATCCTCGACCCGATCAAGAAGCAGGACAACCCGCTGATCGTCTTCGACCTCAGCCGCGTCAGCTACTTCGGGTCGATGTTCCTGGCCCTGCTCATCCGGACGTGGAAGCTCGCCTCGGCGCACGGGGGCTCGATGGCGATCTCGGGCGTGACCGCCAGGACTCGGGAGCTGCTCCGGGTGACGTCGCTCGACATCGTCTGGCCGATCTACGACACCCGAAACGAGGCGATCGAGGCCCTGCTCCTCGACTGACGCGGCGGGGAGCGAGCTTGCGCCCCGGCCGTCGACGGGCCCCGCCGCCGTCCCGATGATGATCCGGCGGCCCCGGCCGACGCCCGACCGACCGCCATGCGTCTCCTTTCCGGGAGCGGAGCCGATGGGGATCTACGACCGCGAGTACTACCGTGGCGAGAGGGGCGGCCCTTCCTGGGCCGGCCTGACGTCCTCGTGGTGCAACATCCTCATCGTCATCAACGTGGCGGTGTTCGTGGCGGTCTGGGCGCTGCGGATCGACCAGGAAAGCCTCTATTCCTGGTTCGCCGCCTCGCCCGCAGGGATCTTCCGCCAGGGGAGGATCTGGCAACTCCTCACGGCCACCTTCCTCCACGACCAGGACCACGTCTGGCACATCGCGGGGAACATGCTGTTCCTCTACTTCATCGGCCGCGAGGTGGAGGCGCTCTACGGGGGGAAGGACTTCCTGGCCTTCTACCTCGCCGCCGGGATCGTGAGCACGTTCTGCTGGGCCGTCGTCGCCTTCTTCGATCACGGCGGCCGGATGATCGGCGCGTCGGGGGCCGTGCTCGGGGTGGTCACGCTGTACACGCTATATTACCCCAAGCGGGAGATCCTCTTCATGGGGTTCATCCCGACCCCCATGTGGCTGCTGTTGACGATCTACCTGGTCTGGCCCCTGCTCAGCGAGGGGCGAGGGGGGCAGGTCGGCCAGGAGGGGCGGATCGCCTGGGAGTCGCACCTGGCGGGCGCGGCGTTCGCCGTGGCCTTCAAGCACTTCGACCTTCGCTGGTCGCGGCTGGTCGGGGGGCGGATCGGCCGCCCTCGCCTCAAGGTCGTGTCCCCCCCGCGCTACGAGCCGGCCCGGCCGCGCACGCCCGTGTCGAACCGCGGCGAGACCGTCGGCGCGATGACGCCGTCGATCTCCGTGATCCCGGAAGACCAGCTCGACGCCAGGCTCGACGAGGTCCTCGCCAAGATCGCCCGCGAGGGCCGGGACGGCCTCACCGAGGACGAGCGCAAGGTCTTGCAGGAGGCCAGCCGTCGCGCCCGCGACCGGCGGGCCGACCGCCTGTGACGCCTCTCCCTTTTGCGATCCGGGACGCCGACCCCGCCGACCTCGACGCGATCGTCGAGTACAACGGCCGGCTCGCCGCGGAGACCGAGTCGAAGCGGCTCGATCCGAACGTCCTCCGCGAGGGCGTCGCCCGCGCCCTGGCCGATCCCGACCGGCTGCGCTACTGGGTGGCCGAGTCCGCGGGCCGGGTGATCGGCCAGACGGCGATCACCCGCGAGTGGAGCGACTGGCGTAACGGCTGGCTCTGGTGGCTCCAGAGCGTCTACGTCCACGCCGACCACCGCGGCCGGGGCGTCTTCAAGGCCCTCTACGGCCACATCCGCGATGAGGCCCTCGCCGCGGGCGACGTGATCGGGATCCGGCTCTACGTCGAGCACGAGAACCACCGGGCCCGCGAGAGCTACCGGGCCCTCGGCCTGGCGGACGCGGGCTATTCCGTCCTGGAAGAGTTGTGGATCGGGCGGTCGGCCGACGATCGGCCCCGTCAGGACGCCTCCTGACTCACCTCGGCCCAGCGGGCGAGGAGGTCGGCGGCCCGGCCCGAATCGAGGGCGTCGGCCGCGCGGGCGACGGCGTCGCGGAGCGGCGTCCCCTCGGCGGTCCAGACGGCCGCCGCCGCGTTGGCGAGGATGTAGGCCCGCGCCGGGCCGTCGCCCCCCTGGAACGTCTTGCGGAGCAGCGCCGCGCTCTCGGCCGGGCCGTCCACGGCGAGGCCGCGCGCGTGCGTCTCGGGCAGGCCGAAGTCGGCGGGGGTCCAGGTCAGGCGGTCGATACGACCGCCCTCGACGAGGAGGACTTCGGTCTCGCCGGCCAGCGACACCTCGTCCAGGCCGTCGGCCCCGCGGACGACGACGGCGCGGCGGATCGAAGGGGTCCGCGAGAGGACCTCGGCCATCCGGCGCGCGTGGGCCTCGCGGGGGACGCCGACGAGCTGGTACGGGGGCGAGGCCGGGTTGCACAGCGGCCCGACCAGGTTGAACACCGTGCGGAACGGGAGCCGCTTCCGGATCGGGGCCACGCCGCGCAGGCCGGGATGGAACCGCGGGGCGAACAGGAAGGCGACGCCCAGCTCATCGAGCCCGCGCCGCAGCACCGCCGGCTCGGCCTCGACCGCGACTCCCAGTTCCAGCAGGACGTCCGAACTCCCGGATTTCCCCGAGGCCGCCCGGTTGCCGTGCTTGACGACCGGGACGCCGCAGGCTGCGACGACGACCGCCGCGCCGGTCGAGATGTTCACGGTCCCCGCGCGGTCGCCGCCGGTGCCGCAGGTGTCGATCCCGCCGTCGCGGCCGGGGTCGAAGGGGATCATCCGCTCCCGGATGGCCTGGACCGCCCCGAGCAGCTCGTCGCCGGTCTCGCCCTTGACGTGCAGGGCGGTGAGGAAGGCGGCCGTCTCGACCTCTCCCGCCGTCCCGTCGAGGATCGCCCCGACGGCCAGCCGGGCCGACTCCACGTCCAGGGGGCGGCCGGCGGCCAGGTTCTCGATGGCGCTCGCGAGCGCGGAGGAAGTGGAGGCGTCGGTCGGCATGGCTCAGGGGACCCGGAAGATGTGGCGCTCGACGCGGCCGTTGGCGGGGCGGTCGATGGTGATCAGCAGGGGGGCGGCGTCCTCGTGGGCCAGGAGCCGCGCCGCCTCGGCCGCCGCCTGGATCGGCTGCTCGTTGACCGAGGCGATCACGTCGCCCGCCTGGCAGATCGAGGCGAACGGGCTCCGGGGGTCGACGGCCGCGACCAGCGCGCCGCGGGTCGATTTCGGGAAGCCCTGGCCGACGGCCGACTCGGCGTCGAGCGTGGTCAATTCCAGGCCCATCGCGACCGTCGCCTTCTCCGCATCGCGAGGCTCGGACTCGGGCTCGGTCGGCGGCCCGAGGGTCTTCTCGCGGTCGTCCACGGTCACCTGGAGCTTGGTCTCGCGGGCGTCGCGCCAGATGACGAGTTCCGCCGGCTGGCCGATCGGGAACATGGACACGGTGTTGATCAGGTGGTTCAGGTCCTGGATGGGCGTCCCGCCGAAGCGCAGGACGACGTCGCCGTCGCGCAGGCCGGCGCGGGCGGCCGGCGTGTCGGGATTGACGCGATGGATCAAAGCCCCCTGTGGCCGGTCGAGGCCGCGGGCGGCGGCCTTCTCGGGGCGGAAGTCGTCGTCCAGGACGACGCCCAGCCCACCTCGGGGGACGCGGCCGTGGGCGATCAACTCGTCCATGATCCAGCGGGCGAGGTTGATCGGGATGCTGAACCCGACCCCCTCGTTGCCGCCGTGGCTGCTGGCGATCGAGTTGTTCACGCCGACCACCTCGCCCAGCATGTTGACGAGCGGCCCCCCGGAGTTGCCCGGGTTGATGGCGGCGTCGGTCTGGAGGAAGTCCTGATTCTCGACGTCCGCCAGCTCGTCCATGTGGCGACCGCGGGCGCTGATGATCCCCTGGCTGACTGAGTGAGTCAGGCCGAAAGGGCTCCCCAGGGCCAGCACCCAGCTCCCCACCTGGACGACGTCGCTGTCCCCCAGCCGGGCCGACGGTAGGTCGTCCCGGTCGAGCTTGAGGACGGCGACGTCGGCCATCACGTCGCTCCACATCTTCACGGGGGTGAGCGCCCGGCCGTCGTGAAGGAAGACGCGGATCCGGTTCGGCTTGCCCCCCTCCACGACGTGATGGTTCGTCAGCACGAACAGGCCCGACGCCTTGTCGCTCCGGACGATCACGCCCGAGCCGGTCTCCTCGAACTTCCGGACCCGCTGGCCCTCCTCCTGCCGGCTCGTCTTCTGCGTGACGATGTGGACGACCGTCGGCCGGACGGCCCGCGCGACCAGCTCGAACATCCGGTCGACGTGCTTGAAGCGCTCATATTCCTGCTTCAGCTCGTCGTAGGCCCGCGCGTCGCTCTCCTGCACCCGTCCGGCCTGCGGGGCCCCGAGTTGCACCGGGCCGTCGTCCCTCGCCGCGGCCTGGGCCGAAATCGCCCCGCCCCCGCGACCGACCTGGAACCCGACGCCCAAGCCGACGCCCAGCGACCCCGCCGCGAGGATGATCGAAGCCGGTTGAATCTTCATAACTGGGCTCCGAGCCAAGAGAACCGGCGAATCCGGGGCCGTCGCTCCCGTGGGCGCAGATCGATCGCCCCGCCCGACCGACTCCGCCTCAATATACCCCCCGGACGGCCGTCGAGTCAAAAAGGCATCGTCCTGACACCCGATTCTAGACTTATTTTGTAGGTATACTATAAATAGTCTGTCGTCACCCCGCCTGAGGGGTCGATGAAGGGATGGGAAGTCCCTGGGGGCTTCGGGGAGGTGTCGGATGAGCGGACGAGTCAAGGGGATCGCGGCGGCGATGGCGTGGGCGATGACGGTCCTCGGGGCGGGCTTCGCCTCCGGGGCCGATCGTCGCCCGAACATCGTGCTGATCGTGGCGGACGACCTGGGCTGGGGCGATGTCGGGTTCAACGGCCGGACGGAGTGGTCGACGCCCCGGCTCGACCGGCTGGCGTCGGAGGGGGTGTTGCTCCGCCGCTGCTACACGGCCGCCCCGATCTGCGCCCCGAGCCGGGGGGCCTTCCTGACCGGCAAGTACCCGATCCACTCGGGCGTGTCGAAGAACACCGACGACCTGCCGGCCGCGCAGACGACCATCGCCGAGGCCCTGAAGCCGGCGAGTTACGCCACGGGCCTGTTCGGCAAGTGGCATCACGGGCGTCCCCCGGCCGGTGCCAAGGAGTACGTCCATCCGATCGACCAGGGGTTCGACGAGTTCTTCGGCTACACCGACGCCACGGCGGCCTGGGAGAAGTTCCCGAAGCAGTTGTGGCAGGGGAGGGAGAAGGTCGCCGTCTCCGGCTACGCCGACGACCTGTTCACCGACCGCGCGCTCGACTTTCTGGATCGCCGTCGCGAGGGGCCGTTCTTCCTCTATGTGGCGTACGTCGCCACCCACTTCACGATCGCCGCGCCGGAGGACGAGGTCGCGAAGCGCCGGGGGCGACTCCCCGAGCCCCAGGCCGGGAAGGACCTGTCGGCGGCCTATGCGGGGATGGTCACGCGGCTGGACGCGAACGTCGGCCGGATCGTGGATCGGCTCGACGCCCTGGGGCTTCGCGACGACACCCTGATCGTCGTCACCAGCGACAACGGGGCGACCTTCGAGGCCGGGAACGTCGGCGTGAGCGCGGCGCTCGACAGCAACCGGCCGTTCCGCGGCCAGAAGCGGACGTTGTGGGAAGGCGGCGTCCGCGTCCCCGGGCTGGCCCGATGGCCGGGGCGGATCCCGGCGGGGAAGGTGTCGGACGAGGTGGTCACGCTGATCGACCTGCTGCCGACCTTCGCCGGGGCGGCCGGCGTCGCGGTCGATGCGGCCTGGAAGGTCGACGGGGTGGACGTTCTCCCCGCGTGGGAAGGGCGCTCCGGCGTCCCGGATCGGACGGTCTTCTGGCGATGGGGCGACGAGGGGGCGGACCAGGCCGCGGCGCTCCGCGGGGATTTCAAGCTGGTCGTCACCCGGGGGGGGAAGCCCGAGCTTTACCACGTCGCGAGCGACCCGGCGGAGCGCCGGGACCTGGCGGCGCAGCATCCGGAGACGGCCGCGGCCTTGAGGAAGGACCTCGAAGCCTGGCTCAAGACGGAGGGGGAATGACATGAGGCGTCGTCGACGTTGAACGGCCGAGAGCGGACGGCAGGGAGGGGCGAGACTTCGGAAGGATCGAATACGGTGCGGTGCGAAGCGAGGGCATGACGATGAAGGGCATCGGCAAGATCGTGGCGGCGGGGTGGTTGGTCGTGCTGGGGGCCTCGGCGAGCCTGGCGGGCGAGGCGACGGCTTCGGGCGACGTCTCGCGGTTGCAGGGGAAGTGGGAGGGCCGGGCGGGGGTCGCCGGCGAGCTTCGGGTGACGATGGAGTTCGAGGGGAGCCGCGTGGCCGTCCTCGTCCAGACCCCGCAGGGCCTGACGATCCGCGCGAAAGGGGAGGTCAAGCTGGACGAGACGACCTCGCCGCGCCGGGTGGACTGGGTCGGCTTCACGGCCGGCGAGTTCCAGTCGCTCCCGGAGATCCAGGGGGTCTACAAGCTGGAAGGGGACGCGTTCGTCCTCTGCAACGGCGGGTTCAACGGGTCTCGGCCCGAGGGCTTCACGCCCGGCGACGGGCCGCTCGCCGACGTCCTGACCTTCAAGCGGCCGGAGCCGCCGAAGGTCGCGGACGCCCGCCCCGCCCCCTGACGCCTACTCGACGTCCAGGTCGGTGACGACGATGACCTCCAGGGTCCGCGGCCCGTGGACGCCCTCGACGCGGTTCAGCTCGATGTCGGAGGTGGCCGACGGGCCCGAGATGAACGTGATGGGCCGGTCGGGCGACTCGGCCGCGGACTGGAGCCTGGCGACGGCTTCCGGGATCAGGCCGACGACCTGGTCCTGGAAGACCACGCAGAGGTGATAGTCCGGGACCAGCGTGATCGCCCGCCGCCCCTGGCCGGGGCCGCTGTCCAGGACGACGGTCCCGGTCTGGGCGATCCCCAGCGCCGAGGCCGTCAGGACGCCGTCGCTGCGGTCGAGCTGGTCGTTCGAGAGCCCCGGCTCGCGGACCAGCTCGACGCCCGGCGGGGCCCAGCCGTCGGGGAGGTCGGCGGGGACCACCAGCCGGGAGACCTTGCGCGCCGCGCACGACTCGGCGATCGCGGCGGCCAGGCCGTCGGGCCGGGCGATCTTGACCTTCGCCTTGTACTCCCGGACCCGCTCGATGAAGCGTCCGAGCCGCTCCCGCTCGGGCGACTCGTCGACGTGCAGGTAGCCGCGGTCGACGGCCACGTCGTCGGGCTTCTCGGTCGGGGGGACGTCCTTCAGGGCGGCCCGGATGCGGTTCAGGACGGTCTCGCGCGACGACGTCACGGGCGGGTCTCCTCGCGGGGGGGCTGCTTGGGGCGGACGGTGCGCTCGCGCTGGGCCCACCACTCGCGGAACGTCTGCGGGGCGATGGGGAAGACGTCGCGGACGGCCGTCCAGCCGCCGAGATACCCCGGCAACCGCTCGATCACCCCCTTCCTGACCATCAGCTTCTGGCCCTGACGGCCGATCTTCTGCATCGCCCGGTAGCGGCGGGGCGAGGTGAAGACCTTGCCGAGCGCCTGCATCGCCACGTTCTCGGGGGCGAGCCGGCCCGTCAGCTTCTCCTGCTTGTGGCGGACGACCTGGCCCCGGAGGTGGATCAGGACTTCGGGGATGTTGATCTTCACCGGGCAGACCTCGTAGCACGCCCCGCAGAGCGACGAGGCGTAGGGGAGCGACCCCGCGTTCCCGACCCCCACGAGTTGCGGCGTGAGGATGGCGCCGATGGGCCCCGGGTAGACCGAGTTGTAGGCGTGGCCGCCGGTGCGCTCGTAGACGGGGCAGATGTTGAGGCAGGCCGAGCACCGGATGCACTGCAACGCCTGCCGGCCGACGCGGTCGCCGAGCACCTTGGTCCGGCCGTCGTCCAGCAGGATCAGGTGGAACTCGTCCGGCCCGTCCCGCTTCGGGGCCAGGCCCGTCCAGAACGAGGTGTAGGGGTTCATCCGCTCGGCCGTGCTGGAGCGCGGCAGGGTCTGGAGGTAGACCTCCAGGTCGCGCCAGGTGGGGACGAGCTTCTCGATCCCCATGACCGAGACGAGCACCCTGGGGAGGGTCAGGCACATGCGGCCGTTCCCCTCGGACTCCACGATGCAGACGGTGCCGGTCTCGGCCACGCCGAAGTTCACGCCGCTGACGGCCACGGGGACGGTGAGGAACTTCTTCCGCAGGTGGGCCCGCGCCGCGGCGGCGAGCTGCTTGGGGTCGTCGCTCAGGCCCTCGGTGTTCTCCAGGGTGCGGCGGAAGATCTCGCGGATCTCGGCCCGGCTCTTGTGGATGGCCGGGACCAGGATGTGCGACGACCGCTCGTCGGCGAGCTGGATGATCAGCTCGGCGAGGTCGGTCTCATACGCCTTGATCCCTTGATGGGCGAGCGCCTCGTTCAGGCCGATCTCGTCGGTGGTCAGCGACTTGATCTTCACGACCTCGTTCGCGCCGTGGGACTTGACGATCCCGGCGACGATCCGGTTGGCGTCCTCGGCGTCGGCCGCCCAGTGGACCTTGCCGCCGACCCGCTGCACCGACTCCTCGAACTGGACCAGGTATTTGTCCAGGTGGCGGAGCGTCCGGTCCTTGATGGCGCGGCCGGCCTCGCGGAGGTCCTGCCAATCGGGCAGCTCGGCCACGGCCTTGACGCGCTTGCCGCGGATCGTGGTCGTGGCCTTGCCCATGTTGAAGCGGAGCTGGGTGTCGGCCAGCGAGAGCCGCGCGGCGTCCTGGAACGGCATGGCCGGGCGCGCGACGGGCAGGGGAGGGACGACCTCGCGGGACATCAGCTCGGCGTTGGTCGTCGGTTCGTGTCGGGCCATCGTCAGTCGTTCCTCTCGGCGTCCGCCGCCGCCGCGGCGATCCCGCCGGCCGGCATGCCTTCCTCGGTCGTCGCCAGGATCTCGGCCAGGTGGATCGGGTTGACGCCCGTCCGGTTGCGGTGGAGCGACCCGCCGATGTGCATCAGGCACGAGTTGTCGGCCGAGGCGCAGTACTCGGCCCGGGTGTCCAGGATGCAGCGGACCTTGTCGGACAGCATGGCGATCGACGTATCCGCATTCTTGACCGCGAACGTCCCGCCGAAGCCGCAGCACTCGTCCGACCGCGGCAGCTCCACCAGGTCGATCCCGCGGACCTTCCGCAGCAGGCGCTGGGGGGCGTCGCCGATGTGGAGCATCCGCATGGAGTGGCAGGTGGTGTGGAAGGTGACCCGGTGCGGGAAGTAGGCCCCGACGTCCTCCACCCCCAGCACGTTCACCAGGAACATCGACAGCTCGTGGACCCTCGGCGCCAGCTCGGCGACCTCGCGCCGCAGGGCCTCGTCGCCGTACTCCTCGGCGACCTTGGGGTAGATCTCCTGCACCATGCTGACGCACGAGGCCGACGGCGAGACGACGGCCTCGGCCCCGCGGAAGGTCTCGACGAAGTGGCGGACCAGCGGCACGCTCTCGCGATGGTAGCCGGAGTTGTAGTGCATCTGCCCGCAGCAGGTCTGCCCCATCGGGAACTCGACCTCGTGGCCGAGCCGTTCCAGGAGCGCGACCATCGCCTTGCCGGTGCCGGGGAAGAGGGTGTCGTTGAAGCAGGTGATGAACAGCGAGACGCGCATGACCGACCCCTGATGGACCCGCGGCGGCCGGGAGGGTGGTGCTACGACGCCGGGCCGTAAGGCCGACCGCGCATCCCGCAGGTCTCGGACCGCTGGATTCTATCGCGCGGACGGGGGAGGGGACAGGGAGGCTCGCGGTTCGGGCGTGCCTTTGGAGCGCGTCGGACGTCTTCCCCCCTCGCGGGGGAAGACAGACCGCGAAGCGGTCAGATGAGGGGGACGCGAAGCAGGGGCGCCGTCGGGATTCGAAGGCCCGCCCGATGGATCCGCCCCTGCGATCCGACGGCCGTCTGGAGCGTCCTCCCCCTCATCCGGCCCTTCGGGCCACCTTCCCCCGCGAGGGGGGAAGGCCGTCAGGATGCCATATTTCAAACAGGCCCTCGCGGTTCAGCCGTCGCCGTGGAGGTCGCCGTTGCGGCCCTCGGCCGGCGGGCCGGGGGGGATGGGCTCGACGCGGACCTTGCGGATCCGGGTCGGGTCGGCCTTCAGGACGGTGAAGCGGTGGCCCTCCACGTCCACATAATCCCCGGCGCGGGCGAGGCGGCCCAGGAGGTCGAGGATCAGGCCGCCGGTGGTCTCGGCGTCGGTCTCCGGGAGCTTGACGCCGATCGCCTCCTCCAGCCGGTCGAGCGGGCAGGACGCCTCGACCTCGAAGACGCCGCCCCCCTGGTCGGCGACGTCGGGCGACTCGCGGTCGAACTCGTCCTGGATCGGCCCGACCAGCTCCTCCAGGACGTTCTCCAGCGTGACCATCCCCACGACGCTGCCGAATTCGTCCAGCAGGATCGCCAGGTGGATCTTGTTGCGCTGGAATTCCAGCAGCAGCTTGTCGAGGGGGAGCGTGACCGGCAGGTACGGGGCCTTGCGGACGAGCTGGCGGAAGTCGACGCGGCCGGACTGGAAGCCGCCGCTGCGGAAGACGTCCTTGACGTGGATCATGCCGATCACCGTCGTCAGGTCGTCCTCGCAGAGGGGATATCGGGTGTGTCCGGCCTGGCGGGCGAGCCGGAGGTTCTCCTCCATCGGCCGCGAGAGGCTGAGGTAGACGATGTCCGGCCGGGGGATCATCACCCGCCGGGCCGTCTTGTCCTCCAGGGTCAGGACGTTCTCGATCATCATCCGTTCCGACCGCGACAGGTGGCCCCCCTCGACGCTCTCGGCGAGGATGTGGCGGATCTCCTCGTCGGTGTGGGCGATCTCCTCGTGGCTCGCCCCCCCCAGCCCCATCAGCTTGAGCGTCAGGTTGCTGGCCGCGTTCAGCAGCCAGATCAGCGGCCAGAAGATGTAGGCCAGCAGGACCAGCGGCGGCGCCGTGACCAGGGCCACGATCCGCGACGCCCGGATCGCCAGCGTCTTCGGCGCCTGCTCGCCCAGGGCCATGTGCAGGAATGTCACGAACGACAGCGAGAGGAGCGGCACCACCGCGATCGACACCCCGCCGACGGCGATCGGCGCGTGGGGCAGGCCGATCCAGCCGAGCGCCCGCTCCACGATCGGGTTGATCCACTCGTCGATCGTCCGCCCCAGCGCCAGGCTCGCGACCGTGATGCCGATCTGCGAGGCCGACAGGTACAGGTCCAGCCGGTCGAGCGCCTTGCTGGTGAGCTTGGCGGCCCAGTTGCCCTGCTCGGCGAGCTGCTCGATCTGGCTGGTCCTCACCTTCACCAGCGCGAATTCGGCGGCGACGAAGTAGGCGTTGACCAGGATCAGGCCGGCGATGATCAGGAAGTGGGACGTCTCCATGTCGAGCCGGCGGGTTCCCTGTTGGAGGATGGGGGGGCGGGGCGTCGGGGCGGGAGTCGCCCGCGATCCGTTGGGATTCTAACCGATCGCCGCGCGGCTGACACTCTCGAATTCCATGCCGCGAGACGGCTTGCGCCCATCGGCAAACGGGACGCGACAGGGAGGGGGATTTCTGCTAAAGTTTCGCGGTCGGCCGGGCGACGCCCGGGCCCGGCCGCCGGCTCGAAGGATCGAGGCCCTCGCGAACGCTCATGGAGGAGTGCTCCGCATGGATGCTCACTGCGCCCGGTCGTCGTCTCGCCTCGTCGCGGCCCTGGCCCTGTCGCTCGCGACGCTGCCGTCCGGGGCCGCCTCGTACCGGACGACGAACTTCGAGGTCCAGGCCCCGACCCGCGAGGTCGCCCAGCAGGTCGGCGACCGCGCCGAGGAGTGCCGACGGGCGATCGCGAAGGCGTGGCTCGGCCGCGAGCTGCCCGACTGGGCCCAGCCCTGCCCGATCAAGGTGAAGCTCACCGGCGGCGAGGCCGGCGGCCTGACCTCGTTCGGCTTCGACCACGGCCACGTCAGCGACCAGAGCATGGTCGTGGAGGGCCGGCTCGACCGCATCCTGGCCTCGTCGCTGCCGCACGAGGTCACGCACACCGTCTTCGCCGCCTTCTTCGGCGGCCCCATGCCGCGCTGGGCGGACGAGGGGGCCTCGCTCCTGAGCGAGGACGAGCGCGAGCGCAAGCGGCACGACCAGATCGCCGCCGACCTCGTCGCCCGCCGCGGCGAGATCGGCCTCGCCGAGCTGTTCGTCATCGAGGAGTATCCCAAGGACCTGATGGCCTTCTACGGCCAGGGCTATTCCATCTCGCGGTTCCTGATCGAGATCGGCGGCCGGCCGCGCTTCCTCCGCTTCGTCCGCGACGGCCTCCGCTCCGGCTGGGATGAGGCGACCATCGAGCACTACGGCCTCTCCGACGTCCGCGAGCTGGACCGCGCCTGGCGCTCCTGGCACCGCGGCCTCCTGGCCGACCGCCGCACCCCGCCCCCCAACGACCCCGTCCTCGCCTACGGCGACGCCCCCCAGCCCATCGACTCCCCGCGACGCACCGCCCGGCCCTGACGGGCCCCGTCGCCTTGGCTCCGTTCGTAGGAATCGTCCTTCCCTTGGATGCGGTTCAAGGTGTTGAGGCTTAATATCTTGCGTCGCTGAAAATCTGGGTTCGCTCGTCGTTTTCGAAGCGTCGATTTTCATCGCTCCCGCCGGGCTGATCGCCGCGACGTTCGGCCCGACCGCCTTCCGCCGATCCCCAACGACGTCCCCTCTCCCGCCGGGAGAGGGTGGCCCGAAGGGCCGGGTGAGGGTCGTCGGAGTTCGGGAAAAGCGCCGCCATCGAGCCCTTCTCCCTCAAGGGTGCTCCGTCGAAGGCACTCGGGATGAGAGCGATGAACGGCCTTCCCCCCTGGCGGGGGAAGGTGGCCCGAAGGGCCGGATGAGGGGGAGGACGAGCACGACGGCCGTCGGGATCCCGGGCCGGTCGGGCGGGCCTTCGGATCCCGACGGCGCCCGTGCTGCGCGTCCCCCTCATCTGACGCCTTCGGCGTCTATCTTCCCCCGCGAGGGGGGAAGACCGTGCTCGACTCGCATCGGCATGTTTTCGATGGAGCACCCTTGAGGGAGAAGGCCGTCGTCGTTCGGCTTGCTCGGCCTTCGCGCCCGGCATGCCCTCCGCGCCCCGGCGACCCTCACCCGCCGCTGCGCGGCCGCCCTCTCCCGGCGGCAGAGGGGACGACATGGGCGACCTGGATCGATGCTCGTATCTGGTGCTCTTGAGGCGAATCGGTCCCGCGGGGGCCTCGCCCCGGGGGCGACTCCGCATGCCGGTCCTGCCGGACGGCACCGGTCCTCGCACGTCATTCCGTCGTCGAATTGTCAAAGATCGGAACGCCCATCATCGACGTAAGATCGCGGCGCCTCGCGTCGCGATTTCAGGAATCCGGAAAAAAAGACGGCCGTCGCCGGCTCGTGCGGCGAGGGCCCGGCGACGACGCGTAGGCCCTCGATCGGGCCGGCGGGTCGTGCTAGGATCCTCGCCATCTCTCGGCCCGCAGAACCGGGGCGGGCCGATCCCTTCCGGATGATTCCTGTCTCGGGGTGAGAGACCATGTGGATCGCGCTGCTCGCGATGGGTCTGGTCGGCGTCGCGGCCGAGGACGGGGCGACGCCGCTGTTCGACGGCAAGAGCCTCGACGGCTGGGTGGCCGAAGGGGCGTCGGAGACGGTGATCGACGGCGCGAAGGCCCCGGTGTGGGTCGTCGAGGACGGGCAGATCGTCTGCCGGGGGAAGGGGTTCGGATTCCTGCGCTACAAGGAGCGCGAGTTCGACGACTTCACGTTCCACGTCGAATTCCGCATGGCCCCGAAGTGCAACAGCGGCATCGGCGTCCGGACCCGCCCGTTCGACCCGGCCGACTCGCGCGGGACGCGGCCCTCGCTCTACTCGTATGAGATCCAGCTCATCGACGACGTGGGCAAGGCCCCGGACGTCCACAGCAGCGGCTCGCTCTACCGCTACGTGGCGCCCCGCGAGAACGCCCTGAAGCCGGCCGGAGAGTGGAACGCCCTCGACGTGACGTGCCAGGGCCCGCGCATCCGGGTGGTGCTGAACGGCAAGACGATCCAGGACGTCGACCAGCGCGAGGTCGCGGCGATCAAGGACAAGCCCCTCCGCGGCTACGTCTGCTTGCAGAACCACGGCGGGACCATCGCGTTCCGGACGGTCGAGATCCGGGACGTGAAGCCGGATTGAGCGAGAACGACCCCGGGCTTTCGGCCGATCCCCAGTCGCGCTCGGTCGTCGAAGAACGGTGAAATCGACGCCCTCCTCGCCGTGATCTTCCCCGATGCACGGTGGTAAAGGTCGGATCCCGTCCGCGTACTGTCTCTGGGATCGTGGCGGTCGGCGAGTCGGTGGGCCGGGCCGCCCCGCGCAGGCACCAGGGAATCTCACCCGAGAGGTCGTCATGAAGCTGATGCATGGGGTCGTCGCGCTGCTAGCCTGTGTCGGGTTCGGGCAGGCCGCGACGGCGGTTGCGGAGGGGCCGGCCGCCTCGCTCCTGCGGCTGGAGGTCCGCCCAGGCGCCCCCCAGGATCCGCCGGTGGATGAGCTGGAGGCCCTGATCCTGCTCCGTCCCGGCACGGATGAGGTCGAGCTGGAGATCCGGGCGGTCGACGACTCGCCGAGCCCCGCCGATGCGGAACCGGCTCCGGATCGTCCGAGGGTCTCGTATCTTGAGGGCGAAGGGGATGCGTACAGGGCCGCCGACGGGACGTTCCGGACGACCGCCAAGGCGAGCCGGCCGGGCGGCGACGCCCTGGTCGAGGTCGTCGTCCGGATCCCTCACTCCGCGATCCGGGCCGGCGCGGGCGTGAGGATGATGCGCTACACGGTGTCGGGGCGCATCGGGAGGGAGGACGTCTTCTTCGCCTCCACCCGACCCATCCCCGTCCCCGCGCTCCGCGTGCCCCCCCCCGCGGAGG